>FRDC01000035.1_pt1 | contig 183395 bp, 220 predicted proteins | sample 1106171 | NCBI WGS metagenome assembly FRDC01 (sample SAMEA3930566, study PRJEB13176) | freshwater metagenome | biome: Drinking water system; feature: drinking water; material: water | place: Singapore | collected 2014-12-20 | reverse complement strand
AAATCAGCGGTGCAGCGCGCCGCCAAATCAGCGGCGCAGCCGCTGGCCGCCTGAGTTCTTTTTGGCCGTGTACGACGGCGGAAGTTACAGTGTACCGATTAGGGGCGCCAGCGCCACAGTTTACGAGCAGCTTGTGGCTGATTGGCGCGGTGCCCCAGGATTGATGCCGATCTACAACCGAGTTCGGCGTTGCGAAGACTCTGACATTAGCCTCGAATTAGTAGGAGGCGCCGAGGTAACTCATTGGTCGGTCGAAGGCTTGCACTTTAACGTAAAGTGGGCAGACGGCGTTGAGATAGCCAACCGCGAATTTCTGCTGTGGCGCTTGCTAGGGTCAGTAACCACGGACTGGACAACCAAGCGTGATATCGTCCGCCACGTCAAGCTATCGGCGCTGTACCTTTCCACCAAGAAGGGGCTACGCAGGTTGCCGACGATAGAGCACGTTGAAAGTGACAAACTGTCAGCTTTGATTTGCCGGCCTGCTGATGGATTGTCGATCGTGTCTGCTGGCTAGTTCTGCCAACGAGCCATAACCGCTGAGCTTCCTTCACCTGGCGGATACAGCATCCTCCATCGTAGGCTTGATCCGGCACCAAGGTCTTGGCGATACCAAATGTCGAGGTCAACGATGCCTCCAGGCCGGTCGGTCATCGGACGCTCCATAACATAGACACCACCGTCTAGAGCGGAGATTGTTGACCCGGCTGGCCAACGCCTAGGGTCTGAATCACGTATCGGTACGGTGGCCTTTTGTGGGCTCGTGCATCCGAACAAGACCACTGCCAGAATCAGGCAGATTTTTTGTAGCGACTTCATGCAGTGTAAGTACGCTGGCGTCAAGCCTCAGGCAGATAGCCAGTAACTCGTGCATGGCCGCGCTAAGATTCAACGCGGTCGCGTCATGACTCTTGAAATTCTGCTGAATGGCTAGCCAACTAGCTTGATTCCAGTGGTTGTTGCCATCGTTGTTTGCGGCAGCATCAATTAGCATCGCTCGCGTCGCGCTGTTTTCGGCGCTGGTAGCCGCGTCGTAGGCTGCCTTGCACTTTTGCGCGTGTTCGATCGCGGATTTGAGGGCGGCTACGGATGTGTTATTTTGCATGATTCGGCGAGTATAGGACTAGCGGAGTGATTCGGTCGGGCTTGAGACCGACTGACCAGTCATTTACCTGTTCAGGAGTCACAACGTTTTCGTGCTGCGCTGCCAAATGCGCGCTGACGATTCCAACCAACTGACCGACTGCCTCCTCGAAGCGTTGAGTGCCACGGTCAGTTACCACACAAAGCGCGCCAGATACCTGCGCAACTCGGCCAACGGCAAAGTCAGCAGTGCCGTCTTTGAACAAGGCCACCAAGGTTCCAGGCTGCGATAGGTCTTTTGTCGCTTTGGCGGTCAATCCTGACCCTTGCAACCGCCTGGTAGTGTGGTTCATACCACCTTCGCAACAAAGGTGCTCAGGATGAGCTCCTGGATTCAAGCGTAGGCCGATCCATGGCAATCTGATGGTTGCAATAGGCGCCTCGTCCGATCTAAGCTCTAATCTGAGCCATTTTACGGCTAGCGGCCAGCTCCATTTCTTCATGCCAGACAGAACGTTGCGACGTTATACTGTGCATGGCAAAGGCAAAAACAGCGCAACTAGAGCTTATCATCCGAACCCTAAACAGCGCGATCAAGGCAGACCCGGTTGCTCTTGGCGCGGTGCTGAGGACTAGGATACCTGCAAATGCCAAGCTAGCTGGCATCCCTCACGCGACAGTACCGGTAACCGACAAAGACGTCGACGTGGTAACCGGGCTGACTATGATCAACGCCATAATCGAGCCGCTCTTCGGGACCGCACTTGCCTGCGTTGTTATTGAAGGCAATTTTGTTGAAGTCCAGCAGATTACTGCGAAGTCGCCGATCTCTGCGCAGCGCGCAAGGCGGCTTCTGCGATCAAAGAAACGGCAGGCTTCCTCGTGATAGGCCGCGGCAGTCGCCGGTTAACAGATTCCTGCATGACGCGGCGTGGTGCACTCTGCAGGCATTCGGCCGGGGCAGTCTTACCTGCTTTCGCCTTGATACGGCGCCCAAGGCCAACTAGACGTTCGGCTTGAGTTGGATCGGCTTTTTCAAGGTCGGTCCAGTTGTCAACATTGTTGCTAGTCAGAGCGTCGTTTGCAGCGTCTTGGAATTCGTCGTTCGACGCAAGCTCTTTGTCGAGAGCAGAAAGCTCCTGCACAACCGCGCTGTGCGTCTTAGGCCCTCGAGAGCCAAGCCCACCTGGAGGGGCCCAACCAATGCCGTACTCCAAAAGCTTGCGTTCAGGAAACTTACCGGTGTTCACCATGACGCGCAGTCTGGCAATCGCTGACTCAACTAAAGATGGAGAGCCGGCCGATTCACGCACTGAACGACGATCGCGCAACCGTAGCAAAACATCGTCCAAAGGCTCTCCCATGGCAAATACACCAGCCAGCAGTTCGCGTAGGTGTCCAAAACCGAAGCCGTCGGTCTTCTTCGCCATTTCAGCGAGCTCTGCGTCCGTCACCTTGCCTTTGAGCTTGGCAGTCAGGTACGCTAGGCGATGTTCGAGGGTCGGAGGCGCGATGTAAATCAGCTTGTCGAACCGGCCAGGGCGCAGCATGCGAGGTGACAGCCGTTCGAGGTAGTTGGTAGTTGCCAGGTAACACACGCCACCGATCTTCATGTCGCCGTCGAGTAGACGCAGCAGAGTCCGCTCGTTATAGCTGGCCAACTCGTCGGCTTCTTCGAACGATACGACGATCTTGCGCTTTTCTTCGATCTGTCGAACGGCTTGTACCGCCAGTGGAATGACTCCGGCATCCTGAGCAAACAGGACGATTTCTCCGCGCTTGGTCATTCTCTCGACGACCTGCTGAAGAGCGGCAGACTTACCGGTTCCTGGAGGGCCGTGCATGATGATACCACGATTGTGCATCAGACCGAGGTCCTTGAAGTTGGCTTCGCGCGACCAAAACTTGTCGATTTCTTCGACGACACCCTGGCACGCCGAATCGCTGAACGTCATCAGTGCGTCAGTGACTGGCTTAACAGCTTCCAAATACATGCCGGCTATGTCCTGCCTGATTTGGTAGGCGCCGGCCGGCAAGTTCTCGGAAAGACGAACGTCGCCGACTGGTCTGAATTTCGGCCCTTCGACGGTGTAGCGGTAATATGCGCGTAGGTCAATAGACCGCGTTGTGTTGTCACTTAACCTATCCGGGCCGTCGTTAGAGGTATTCATTCTCAGTGAATACTTATCATGCTCGTAGCCGATGTCTGAAATAATTCAAATTCCGCGAAATTCCGAATACGCCAAAACGCCAGTGTTTCGCGTTGACGGCGAATTGGTTTGCGGAGTTCGTAGGTCCGACATATTGCCACACAGCAGCGACGCCGTGCTGGAAGTTCGTCAGGCTTGGCAGCATCGCCTAGATTTGATAGCCAACGACGTGTACGGAGACGTCAATCTGTGGTGGATTATTGCTGACGCCAATGCCATCATAGACCCGATGACTGAACTCGCGGCTGGTACCAAAATCAGAATTCCAAGCAAGGAGCGGGTTGCTTTCTTGATATCCAGAACATGACAGACTTTTTCATCACGCAATCCGGACTGGACAACTGGCACCCAATGTCGGCTAATCTGCCTCAAGTCCGATTGTATCCAGAAGACTGGCTGGCGATCGCAACTTTTGACGTCAAAGATGGCGAAGTTTTGACGATATCTAGAGCGACCGTGTCACTGATCGAGATCGCCGCTGCGGACACGGTTGACGCCTGTGCCGGTGCCGGCACCAACGTTGTCTCTACCAGCTATTCCGCCGGATCTGCCGTAGGCTTATTTTTCGTGTCGGGCTGGTCACCCGGTATGACGCCGTGGTCGCAGTCGGTTGTCGCTTCGATGCGGCTGCCAGCCGATCCTGCCGATGCCCCTGATGCCGTTGCGCCAATCGCGCTGGCACTGGGAGAAACTCCAAGGCAGATAGTCGGCCCGGCGGTTATTACGGCTGTCATTTTGAACAATCTGGCAAATAAAGCGATCGATGTGTCTGCCAGCATCTCGGCCTCAATCCAGCCAGTATGACTACCGCGCTAGAACGCTCCGTCGTACCAATTTCGGTACCAGCAACTGATCTGGCTGCTCGCCAAGCCTTGCCGCTGCTGTTCGCCACAGAATCCGAGCACTTCAGCCTTGGCAGGATTACGTTGCACTGGATTGGTTGGTGCGACTTGGCTCAGCCAGTAATTGCCAGTCCGTCATCTGGCGGTTGCATACTAGGAGTTTGGCTTGGAACAGTGTCTGGCGAACCTTTGGCCAGCGTTTCTGTAGACTCTCCTGGAGTCTACGCCATTAGTCCTGACCAGATTCCGATGGCGTCTGGCGGCAAAATCATACTAGCTTTGAGAAACAATACAGCCTCTGCGATTAGGGTGCTGGTCACTGGCACTATCCGACTTGCGCAATGAGCACACCTAGAATTCAATCAGCTCTAACTGGACCAGCGCTGCGAATGCTGGACTGGTTTGGCGCTAAACAGGCTTCTGGGCAGTTGCCACAGCCGGAACCGCTTGGCAACTTCTTTCAATATGTCGGCAACGACTTGGGCGTCGATCTAGAAGGTTACTACCTTCGCGATTCTGCCTTAGCGTACCGAGACTTGGTTGTCGGCAAAGCTATTGAATACGTCGCCAAAGCAGTAGCTCAGCACGTTGATGTCGATCTGGGCGATTTTGGCGTAGCTCTAGCTGACCTTAGCGCGTCAAGTGCCGCAGCGAGTCCTTCAATCACGGTAGGGCAAGAGAGCCTGAGGGCTATTTTAGCAACGCCGATTAGGCCAGGAACGCTGCAGGTAACTGTTTCTGGCCGTCTAGCCACTGACGCCGCTAAAAACGGCGGCCTTCGAGATGCCACTGGGCTGCTGTACGGAACGATCGACTACGACTCGGGTGTAATCGATCTGGTGTTTCCAGCGGCAGCTGCAGCCGGCACAGCGTCTATCACTTGGCAAAAGCTAGACCTGATCACGAACGACCCGACAGACATCGACTCTAGCCATAATTCTTTCAATCTTGGCGGTTTAAGCGGCGTACGCCATGTTGGGCCTGGAGACACGGCAACGGACGCATTGCGTGCTGATCAGCATCTGTACGAACGCGACCTTATCGTTTTGCGTGTTATCGGTGAGGTTGATGCTAACCTGGCTGCTCTTACCGGAAAACCCAAGCTACTGGGCCTAGTCTCTGGGCCAGATTTGACCGAGGTTGATGACTGGAGCCAAGCCGAGGGTTCTGCCGCGCAAGCGCGCATTAACTTTGGAGCACGTTGGAGTCACCTGACGTTCAAAGAACCGGACCAGCATCTGGCTTGGAGAGACAACATACTTGCTAGGGTTGCCGCTGAACTCTCTAAGTTGATGGCGCATGAACTGATCCGCAATTCAGAACGCTCGGCTATTTGCGCCGAAAAGACGGGCGACGCCATCCTGGCCGAAAATGCGACAGTGCCCGCAGATGAGCCTACTCCTACCCACTGGCCGACAGGCAGTGTTACCGATGCCGAACCGCGCAGCATCTTGCCGGAAATTGACTTCTTTGTTACTAAAAGGTCTGGTAGCTTTCAGGTCATAGACAAGTTACACACCCTTTCTGTTGAAGTTGCTGACAGCGATCTGACTGAGCGCCTCGAGCGGTCAGGCAGCAAAGTTGCGGTTGCGCCAGCAATTGGTTTGGCTGGCTCTGGTCAGACCGCGCTAGCTTACTGGATTACCAAGCTTGATCCGGAAAAGTTGGTTTTGCTTGGTAATGTCAATCTGCCCGACGGCGCCAGCCCTACGATGCCGGCAAATACCGCGGTCTGGTCAGACCTGATCACGGCAGGTAAAGTGTCGGCGGTTATTGGCCCAAACGACTATAGCGCGGGCGCCGCTGGCACAAATTTGGCTCCGTTTCAAGCAAAATTTGGGTCGAGTAGAACGTGGTCTGCAACCACGGCCAACGGCGCTCTTGAGATGTTCGCGGTTGACGCTGGGTTGAATAGAAACATGGCGACTACAGCTCTTACGTCCAATCCTGGTACGCTGTACAGCCAAGGTAACACGGCCGGATCAGACCAGGCTTTAGCGCTGAAAGCTAGCCTAGCTGCGTCAACGGCAGCTTGGAAGGTAGTCTTGATCGCTGTTAATCCGGCGACGCGCAGCATACTTCAGTGGCCTTTTAAGCAGTGGGGAGTTGACGCTATCATCACCACACCAGATTCAGGAAACACCCTTAATACTAGTCTAGACGGCGTTCCTGTTTTTGGCTGCAATGGCGCCACTTATTACTTTGAGCTGTACGCCACCAATAAACGCCTGCAATTTAGACTGCGTAGCTCGGCAAGCCAGACTTTAGATTCCGTCACGACTTTCGCTACACTGTATTCGCAGGCGTGGCAGTCTAATCCGCACGCTGACCTGCCCGAAACAGGGTCGTTAGTCCAGCTATCACGCTCCGCAGACAGCGGGCGTCCTATTGCGCTAGCGGTGCAAGACTGGGAACTTGTACGCTCAAAAGTGTCTGGATTGCCGCGGCTGTATTTGCCAGCTCTGGCGGTAGAGCGCTACACCAAAGTGAACGAATCTGCGCGCTATACAACCTTTAGGCCGAGCCGGCCTGTCAACGGCCGGCCTCTGCTGACTTACGATAGGTTGCATAGAATCCTAGAGTTTACGCCAGCACATTCTGGCTTTGCGTCAGTACCCGCACACGCTCTGACCGAGCTACCTTCGCATAGAGACACTACCACCGTGTCAGTTGCGCTAAAGCAGCCGAAAGATAACTGGCTAGAGCTTAGGCATAAGGCGCTGCGATCTAACAAGTCTCCGTGCCGTGATTGGATCGCTTACAATCTGCCACCTGCCTACCGACCTCTAGACTCCAACGCAGTTGACGACCCTGACCGACAAGGTCCTGTCACCCTCTGCGCCGACGGAACTGTGAGCTTTAGCGGCGTCAGCCTTCCGCAGCTGAGCGTCCCTACTCCGGGATGGCAATGGTTACGCACCGTAGCGCTGATTGAATACGCTCAGGTCGTTAGCCTGGGTGCCGGCTACGCCGTCGATGTATCTTCTGGCTCGACGCAAAATCCAGAAGACGTAACAATGCCTGACCCGGATTCGGCTAATGTCGCGTCGTCGCCGACGAACCAACCGTGGGCAAAATGGAACGCGCCGATAGTAGCGGCAGCGTATCGAGTTCGGATCACTTGGGCTTCGCCAGACGGGGCTATCGACACACGATGCACGTTGCGCTTAAGCTCGAGGCCGATAGCCTCGATGCGCTTTGTAAGCTCTCAAGCTGGCGCATATACCAGTGATTGGGTGACCTTCGTGTCAACTAGCGTTTCACCGGTAATACAAATCACTAGAGACCGCAACGGGGCTTTTGGCGGAAACCTGATGATTGTGGCGCTCGAGTTCGAGTTAATGGAGGACCCGGCAGAATCTGACTTGCGCATAACCAGCGTTACAAACGGGATTGCTGATGCCGCGCCAGTCGTAGCTGCCGTTCACCTGGTCAAGCCTGGTGCGTTTGTTTTCAGCTCTAAGTGGGTCGATTTAGGTCAGCTAGCGTCGTTCGGCGCTACAAGCGATCTCTATCCCACGCTGGATTTCAGGAACGTGCGCGGCCATTTAACGGTGCGCGGCATGGTCGTTCAGGTAAAAACTCGAATCGAGAACGCGCTGATCGACAGCGCCGGCCACGTCGGCTACATGGCTGAAATCAAAAGGCTGCTAGGTCAGACCTGGAGATTTAGGCAGCAGCTTGACGACACGCTGGCTAACAGGCAGTGGTCTTTTGAAGACTACACATCTTGGGTCAACTCCATGGCTTTCGCCGATAACACTTTCGGCTGCGCGTTTAGGTCTCCGACCCTGGTTGATTTGGGGCGCTTTTGCGTGGTGCCTCGCAGCTTAGATGAGTCGCTATCGGTAACCGACGATCTATATCCTGAACTGCGAGTGCTAGACGCGGCGCTGTTGAAGTTTGGAGCGCTGTGTCTCGACCGTTGTTTTGATTACACTGACTTGCCTCCAAGACCGCTTACGGTGATTACACAGGACACCGTCGCAAGCAGTGCAAGCGTGTGGTCAAGCGACCCTGGCGAGGCGCAGAACGCTGCAGGATTGCAGTCTGCCGACTTCTCGGAGCCTGACAATTCAGGTATGATTGTGATGCTGTAGCCCGCAAGTCTGCAGTTCTAGATACCTATGACTACCACTGCGGAAGTTCAGCATGCTAGCGCCATAATCAGCCGGCTGTATACCAGACAGCGATACGCTGACGTGCTGGTCGTCCGTGATCCAGGGTCGCCTGGAAATCCCATAGAGCCTAACGGCGTTCATAGAATCTGCACGGCGTCATTTGTTCCTGAATTTGTCAAAGGTGCGACTGCTGCCAGGTTTGACGCAATCGTCATTGACATGGAAATTGACGATCTTGCACGCCGAGATGTTGTTGTGGCAAACTGCCGCGAGGTGCTTAAACCACACGGAGTCTTATTTGTGCGTGGGTTGGGCGGTCCAAACTCGCATGCCGAGATGATACGAACCGGCATTTCGTATACGCCAGTCGCTGGTTATGGCGCGCTACTGGCCACTAGCTGCCGTACGCAGGCGTTCCAGCAGATTTATGCACTCGACATTTGGAACGGCGGTTCAGGTCCAGGTTCAAGTGTTGAAGCCACTCATCGATACCGCCAGATTCTGGCTGAGTACCTAGCGGCCGTTAAACAGCGGGCTGGTGACCGCATTCCAAAGATTTGCGATATCGGCTGCGGAGATTGGCAGTTTAGCCAGGTAGTTGACTGGACTGGTTTAGACTATCTTGGATTAGACGCTTGCCAGTCCGTGATTGAGGACAATGCTCGGAAATTTAGTGCACCGAATGTCAAATTCGAGCATCGCGACGCGGTAGAAAAGACAGACTGGCCTGCATTCGACCTAGTCATCGCAAAAGATGTGTTCCAACACCTACCAATAGCGTCGGTCACCCGCTTGTTGACAAATTTGGAGCGCTCCGGCAATATCTCGCTGCTGCTGTCAACTAACGACGACCCTCTTGGCGAAGCGCTGGTCGACTGCACCGACGGTGGCTACAGACCGTTCAAGCTCAGCGCTTTAAGCCACTTCGCCACACGCAAAGTAGACCAAAGAATGCTACCAGAGCAGAACGGTAGACCCAAACTTGCCGAGCTCTTCCAACTGTGCTTGCGCTAGTTGGATGGCGTGATCATCTTGAGCGCGGTGTCACGGTCTTGGTCGTAAATGTGCATGGAACCTGCTTGATGAACGTAGGTGCCAATTTCCAGATTTGGATACACTGATTTGAGCTCTTCTTTCGCTTTGAACATCAAGCTGATGAACCAAGGCATGTCGTAGACCAGACCGCGGACTACGTCGTTCGAACGCATGTTGACAATCAGAAACAGCCGGTCTTTTCTGATCAGAAACTGGCACGTCAACGTGCAAGTAAAGTCCTTGACACCGCGCCACGCGTGATCTGGCGTTGAAAAATGAAGTATGGCTTGCCTAGTGTCCTTGTCATCGCGCAGAGATTGGATCACCCATTCCCACGGGGTTCGCATCTTGGCATCGCTACCGCCGGCCGCCGCTTCAAACTCCATGTTTCCGCAAACCTTACGACCGTCAATCAGGTAGCCATAGGCCGAATTGACCGTTCCGTCCGGGTTGGCAATGCGCAGCCAAAACTTTGCCGCAGCCGCGAAGTCGTTAACGTCGCGAGTCTTGCTGTCGTACAGTAAAAACTCGTGCGCAGTATACCTGGCAATGACTTCGTTGCGTTCAGCGCTTAATGTGACAATCGGCCCCTGCTGAGGCTCTTCGACGCAGAAGGCGTATGCTAAAATTTCAGCGATTGGCATTCCGCGCGGCGCAGACCGATGCGCTAGATCACCGAGTCGTCCAACGGGCCCGTCAGCGGCTAGGACGTCGCGTAGCACACCGAGGTAGGCGGACGACGGAGTACGAAAAACGTTCATCGAATGTCAACAGCATTAAAAGTGTCATCGAGCTGAGCGTACAGCTCGTCATCCTCGTCCATAAGGATGCCGTGAATTTCCAGCGAAATTTCGTCAAGGTCCGCGTCAAAATCCTGGCACCCTTCAATCAAAACGCCAATGCCGTCTGGCGTGCTAAGAAGTTTGGCGGCGTCGGCACCCGTAATCTTACAGGTGCCGCCGTCTTTGCCTGGCAGATGAATAGCCAGCGCGGAGGCGTCAGTAAACTCGGCTACGAGAGGCAACGAATCCAGGTTTTCGGTAATTGCCGCAGGTATTGGCAAAAGTGCTTGGGGCATAGCTCGTTAGGCGGTAAAAGTGGAAACGAAATTTTATTTAGCTACAGCTTGCAGAACTAACTACCTGCGGCGCAAATCTGGCTTCTTAGCAGCTTCATCGCTCTTTGCACTCGGTGCACTTCCACAATGCAATCATCGAGTGCCCGGTGTTTGACCAGCCATGGGCGGTCTGGCGCAAGTATTCTAGAGCCGGTAAACTGCTCAGCGAGCTTGACGACTGTTGACGCGCACCTGGTGTTGCTTCCCCATGGCGAATTCATGCCATAGTCGCGCATTTTGTACCGCAGATTTGGCAAATCAAACGATGACGGCCAGGCCCAGTAGTTTTCAACGGAGCCATAGGCCGTTTGCAACGCGCTCAACCACACTGTAAATTGGGTCAGCGCAATCGAAAGGTCGACACCGTAGCGATGGCGCAGACCGCCAGGCAACAAGAGTTGACGCGCTTCAGAGTTCCCGTCCGCTAGCTCTTGAACCCAAAAGCTCAGCGTTCCGCAGTCTAGCGTCGACCTTTTAGTTTCGGCAAATGCTAGGGTGTCATCACCAAATGCAACGTAGGCGTGAAACATCGGCGAACCAGGTCCTTCAACCTGCCGGATTATGCCTTGGCCGTCATAGTTTGGTTGATTGGCTCCTAAATCGACGTCGATCGGCTCCTCGTGCGGTCGAAAACCGACCGCGCCGATCGACATGATAACTGCGCCAGGGCTTAAACCGAGGCTCTCAATGTCAACTAAAACGTGCATCGCAGCACTTTGGGCTTTCATGTAAGGTGGCTATGGCGTACTATTAGACTATGACGAGAACTGGATTTAAGCAGCGCGTCGCAAAGTTGCTGCGTGAAATTGCTAACAAGCTGGATGCCACTTCGAAATCGGCAACACCTGCCGAAGCCATACGTCTGCTGTCGACCATGGAGCTGCAAGCGGCCGCCCAGCGTGTTCTAGAGAAGTATGGCGCTACACCAACTGGCATCAAAGCTAGCCCGGAATGGCAGGACTTACACGCGGCTCTGTGCAACGTGCGCAATTAGCAGCATCCTGCTAGGCTGCAGGACTAGTGACGGCGCAGTTGTTACACCCGTTTTCGGTCTTGGTTTTGTCAAGCACCCGCCGGCCGGATCTGCCCAAACGTCTCACTCTACCATACTAGGGCTTCGGATTCATCGAGGCCTGTCGGTCGGTCTGTCTACTGAACATGTGACAGAAATTCCGACAAATTCCGAGGTGGTAGTTAACATCGAGAACGCTCCACTATGGCCAAAGTCAAAGCAACGCTAGCAGCCGCAATCATCACATTGGCGACGTCTGGTTGTCACACCGGAAAGCACACCGTTATTGCGTACACCACTACCGGTCTCGGTCTGGATGTATCGCAAAATCCGTCTAGCGGCCTGTATCATGCTCGATTCGGCTACATTCGCAACGAGGTAGCGCTGATTCCGTCGAACCGGTCCAGCGAAAACGGCGAATCCTCAACTGGCAAGGGCGCCGCAGACACTACTGACGTAGTGATGGAAATCCGGCTTGATAACATCCTGAACGGTGGCGGAGTGTACCAGCGTATCGCCGTAGGATCGACCGCGGTATCACAGCCCGGTGCTGCTATGCTCTTTTCGAAAAATTCTGACGGCCAAGTCGACCCTGCAGCTGCTTTAGCAGTTGCGTCAGCCTACAGGTCTGTCAACAAAATCGACAGCGCCAACGTAGACTCACTGCTACCGCTATCGGCGGCGTATGCCGCTTCTGCAAACAAGCCAGACTTCGACGCGGTCGCCAAGAAGCTCGGTTGGCCTAACTTTTCGGCGCTGCTTACCGACCCCAAGATCAGCGCGGCGAGCATCGCGAACGCCACTGCTGAGCTAAAATCTGCCAAATTGATACCATGAGCCAACCACAGCTTAAGACCGTAGTCGTCACCGTGGACTACGACGGAGCGAAAACTTTTGCTCTAAGACTGGCCGAAGCTTGCGACCTACACCTCAACGCCGGCTTGAAGCTGCGCAGTACTATCGTCTTGCCGCAAGCTACTGGCGTTATCCTAGTCTTCCAGCCAGACTAGACTAGAGGTAAGCTGATATCTAGTGCTCGAACTGTCACGTTCCACTGTCGCGCCATCGGCACCAGCCATGCTAGATTTGGAACGATGACACCCAGTTTGGCATTACATTCATTGAATGTTTCGGTAGACACCCAAGTTACCGCGCCTTCTGAGCACTGCACCGGATCGAATTTGCGGCGCAAATTGCACCTGAAAAAGAAGACAACGTGTGGTCCGTGCTCTAGCTGGCAGAACGGCAGCCAAGCCTCTCCTCCGTCGTAGCCGGTTTCCTCGGCGAATTCGCGCGCCATGGCGGTCTGTGGGTCTTCGCCGAGTCTGACCTTGCCGCCGATACCGTTCAGTCTACCGTGCAACCCAGCGCCAGGCTTGTCGTGCCGGATCGCGAGAACTTCGTCTCCAAAGAATGCGAATCCAACAACCATCGTCAATCCGCGCGCTGCTGTTGCTTTTGCTTCTAAATCGATAGGACTAGACATAGCAGGATGTATTAACACAATCCGTGACTGCCGCGGCTGCTTAATTTTTCACCGGGTCCTGTTTCGCAACTAGGTTGTCTAGTCTCCAGCGGCTTAATGCGACTGCGCAATTGGGCGCGTTGCAGTAGATTCGGTTTCCCACGGCGTTTTTAATTTCGGTGCACCAGTTGGCATCTAATGGAACCACGTTAAACGGCGTGCCACAATGTACGCATTTCATCGCAAAATGCGTACATTGGCCGTCTATTAGTATAGCAGCTATAGTGGTCACTCGACATTCTTAAGTTTATGCCTGCGCCAAGGACAGCCGTCATCATACCGTATCGAGACAGACTGACAAATCTGACAATAACTTGGCAAGTGTTAACAACACTTCACAAAATCGATCCAAGGCACATTTATGTAGCCGAGCAGCTTGGTCGTTCGCCGTTTGTGCGTGGCATGCTGTTCAACGCGGCTGTTCGCCAAATTGCGCCTGACTATGATCAAATCGTCCTGCACGACGCGGACATGGTGCCGATTGACTGGGACTTACGCGAAACTGACAAAACCACACACCTGTTTGATTGGTGCAACCTATTTCTGGAAACGCATCAGCGCCCTATTGCCTACGACGGGTACATTGGCGGCAGCACCCTGATTCCTACCAGGGAGTTCGACTACATCAACGGATTTAGCAACGCGTACGCTGGTTGGGGAGGTGAGGACGATGATCTTAGAGTGCGCACCGAAAAGTACGGCAAAGGATGGACTCGCCGACCTGGCAAGATGCTGCACCTACCGCACCCGCCGCAGTCCAGGACAAATTTCGACGCCAACATGAATCTGTTCCGCCAGATGGAGAATGGGCAATCTGACAATTCAGACGGCTACCGCACCTGCAACCTATTGCCACAACGCACCACTTGGTTCAACACTTCGATTCTCTTTCAATTCTACGTATGATTCCCAAGATAGTTCACTTCGTTTTTGGCCTTTCGCCCGATTTTGGCTGTCGTCCTTTCAGCCTGATTCACTACACCGCAATCAAGGCGGCGCGAGATCGTATCAGGCCTGACCGCATCTGCATCTACTACCAGTACGAGCCCTCCGGTTATTGGTGGAACTCCGCTCTAAGCTTGGGTGTGCAGACGCTCAAGGTAAAAGCGCCCACCAGCGTCTTCGGCAACCCTATCAGGCACTACGCCCATGCTGCCGACGTTTTGCGTATGGGCATTCTACTGGAGCAGGGAGGCATCTATCTGGACAGTGACTTCATTGCCGTTAGAGACTTCGACGACCTGCTCCACCATGAATTCGTCATGGGAATAGAGACAGGTGTTGGTTTATGCAACGCGGTCATGATTGCCAAGCCGAATGCCACTTTTCTGCGTGAGTGGTTTGAGCGCTACGTAAACTTTAACACGGACGATTGGAACGGCCATTCAGTTTGCTTGCCAGCGCGCATGATGTCCGAAGGTGTTGGACCGATTACCGCACTGCCTCAGGCCGCCTTCTTCAACCCGATGTACGACGACCCGTCGTTAGAGTCTCTGTTCGTCCAGGAAGTCGGCGATTTTTCAGGCGCTTACGGTCACCACCTGTGGGAGAGCATTTCCTGGAACAAGCACCGGCTTGGCGAACTGACAATCGGCGCCGTGAAAAGCGGCAACGGGCTATTTCATCGGGTGGCTAAAAGCCTACTGTAGAGACAGTACATAGCGCCAGTTGACCTCAACGGTAGCCGATCCCCAAGGCCAACCTTGATTGGCAACGAAAATCTTGTCGGCCAGATTTTGCTGGCTGGCCGTCTTGTTGATTTCGTTCTGCCTTGCCGTTGGCCCTAGCGCCGTATGATAGTTGGTTGACCTTTGCGCCGGCGTTTGCTCAGTAGCGACCAAGAAACGCTTAGGAATCGCGCAGCCCGTGTGGCCCAGCGCCATGATCCGCTCTTCTAAGTCAACATCCTCCCAGCCATAGCCAACAAAAGACTCGTCGTAGCCACCGACTTGGGCAAATAGTTCTTCGTTGACCGCAATTCTGCCGTAGGTCGAATTGGCTAGGCGACTGAAAAATAGCTTGGTGCCTTCGGCCGCCTTCACTGCGAGGTAGGCACCAAAATCACGGCTGGTCCGGTTGTCAGCGTCGACGTTGCACCTGGTCTTTCCGTCGCCTAACCTGAACGCGACATTCTTTGGGTGACTAGGAGCCCACCAGCGGTGCCCACGCACTAGGCCATAAACCACCTTGCCAGTTTCAATATGCTGGCCAAGATTTTCGCGCACCCAAAGATCAACGTCCGGCGACCGGCTGCTGTAATTGAGCAACACAAACTGCACCTCAGGGTGTGGGTTGTCCGCGATATTTGCCAGAAAATTGTGGCGTAGGTCACCGACGCGGTCCTTGCAGGTGGTGTACAGTGTCACCTCGGGCTTAACCAAGGGTCTGATGTACGTGTCTAATGAGTTCATGTTCAGGTTGGCGGTAGTAATGATAGACCTTTGGCCTGCGAAATATGCAATCTGGTCCGCGCAGGCACGTTTCTTGGACCGCGGGGTGCTTCATCCCTTCAGCAATGGCAAACGGGCAGCTTTGGTTGCCTATAAAAAGCCTAGAGCCTTTGATGACCCTCGCAACGCTGAGCATATCGTCGGTTCTGGCCCACTCGACCGAGCCGTACGTTGTACAAAACTCGCGCCACTCAGCCTCAACACCGACGAAAGCCATTAGGTGACCAAATTCAGCAACTAGCCTAGGCCAAGGGAAGTATGGATTGCGGTATCGAGCGGTCCTGTTGGCTATGATCGGTTTCTCGCAAATAATGATTTGACCAGTAACCGATAGCCATGGCATCTCCTCGTCGACAGGACCCAGCCGTAACGCGTCGTAGGTGTATTGAGCTAAAGACCTGACCGCAGTTACTTCCGGCAGTTCCCAGTAGCGCCAATCGGCCATTAGCTCTCTGGTCTTGTTTAAGTCAAAGTCGACCGGCGGCATGCGGCTGACAAACTCAAGCTCCTTGATATAAGGCTGCTCGAGCAACAGACGGTGTAGCAATCGCTTAACGATTTCAGCGGTGTAGGGTACTCGCGAGGTTGCCGGAAATCTTAGCTTGTATTCAGGACCGAGAAAAAGCTTGCCGCCGCCGAGCTTTTTCATGGCTGAAATGGCGTAGAGCGTGTCGCCAATGTCGCCACTGTGATAGAAGGTTTTGCCTTCAAATGGTGCATAGCTGAACAGCGGGCGAACGCCAGTTGGCGGCCGTTCTGGAATCTCAGTCCACTGCGGGTTGCCGGCTGCAGCTACCTGCGCGGCGCCAACTTCTGGGCTAAATCTAGCATTTCCTTGGATAGCCGGAGGTGGCGCTGCTACAACCTTACTAGACAACAATCTAGCCATCCAGCTTGCGTCCGGAAAGCTAGCTTGCTCTTCGCACCAGTTGGCACTATTGTCACGGGCTATGACCGATCTCGTGCTATGTGATACACACGAGTACATTGGCGTGCCAGTGGCTTCAGCAATCGACAGCAGCAGACTGTCGTCACAGATGACTAATTTGGCGGCCGTAACCGCCGCGGCTAGCTGCAGCCCGGACGCTGGCACATATCGGTCCATGTGGCCAAAAGCAGCGCAAAACGCCATCCAATCATTCTCGGAACCCACGTAGGCTCCGATGTTGCGGACTTGATTGACTATATTGTCCCACGGAAAAGAGCCGTGGTTTTGCCCAGGCGACCACGAGACCAACACGGCAGGTGACCCGATCAATGGATCGACCTCGATCCAAGTCCTATTGACTGGGAACGCGGCATTGCCACCGACTCCTTTGACAGCGTCGACCGCTAGGCAGCGCCCAGCATACTTGCGCTGCACCAACGCACTAAGGCTATACCACGTTGGTTTGGGCGTCTGACTAGCGGCGCTGGACAGAATGTAACGCTGTGATTGTAACAGTGGCTCTAACCATGCAAAATTGCCGGGTTCATGCTCTTCGATGTAAACCGCGCCGCCACCCCGTTCCGCCACTGCCGCTAACTGACTGACCACATCCTTCAGCGATCCGGTCAAATAGAAGACACGAGTTCCCTTAGCCATGCAATACTTAGAACGCGGAAAACGAACAAGAACTCACACACCGATGAAAAATTCCTACCCCTCGTTTTGGCTCAAGCTGATACTGCTGGCCGTCCTCTGCAGCCTATTTGGCTGCGCAACCGCGCCAGGTACCAAAAATTCTCCGTGGCAGAACCCACAGTTCGTCGACAACACCGCGTTCTACTTGAAGGCTACTGTCGCCAACGGCGTGGTAATTGCCGTTGATGAGGATCGCAATGCCAAGGGCTACATTGAGCTGGTGCGCGCCGTGATCGCCAAAGTGCTGGTGCAGCCTGATCGCAGCCCAAAGTCTTTGGAAGCGGCCTTGGCTGGCATCTCGGTCAAAGAACTGAAAGGCAAGTACGCCCGGTTGGCAACTGCCAACCTATCACTGGCTTACGAGCTGTACTGGTCACAGGCGGTCAAAGCCAAGCTTGACAGCACCGTGGCGCCTCAGCTGTTGACCGCGATTTTGGACGGCATCGACCTGGGACTGACTGGTTCAGCTCCTGGTGTGCCGGTTAAACCTGCAGCCCAGTAATCCCATGACCAATAGCCTGGACAACCTAGCTCACGTGGTAACCAACCTACCCGCGCTGTCGGTAGACGCGACAGGTGCTGCCGCTCCATTGCCGAGTACTGGCAATCCAACGATCGACGCGATCATTACGGTGTTGGTTCCAGTGCTGGTGACCGGGCTTAAGAAGCTGTGCGCGGCCAAAGGATTTCGTATTCCTAAGGCAGTCTGGCCGATCACCACGCCGTTTCTTGGGCTGCTGATCGGACAGCTGCTCTGTTGGCTGTTGTCCGTCGAAGCATCGGTCTTCGACCTGGCGAAAGCTGGAGCGCTCGCGGTTTTTGTCCGTGAGGCGCTCGACCAGCTGTGGAAGACTCGCAAGTCTAGCCAACCGAAGGCGCCGGAGCCGGAGTAGAGGCCGGAGTCACCGTCACGGCCGTAGCGAGGCCGTGCCGGCCTTCAGGTCGCGGCAGCGCAACCGACATCATCAGTTCCAGGTAGACCACGTTCTCGCCGAGCTGGCGCTCAAGCTCGGCAATCGAGCCGTTCTCCAGCCAGTCATTGGCCGCTTCGGGCGACTTGAACATCACCGGCACGGCCACCGTGGCAACCGTGGGTGCGGCATTGCCATCACCGGCCACCGGAGGACCGATCGGCGTACGGCGCGCCAGCACCAACCGGCCGCTGTCTTTGGTAATCATCGAACCCTACTGAACCAGCGGTTTCAGCACTAATCTAGAGTAGTCTTTCATGGCATGACCAGGATACGCCGGCAGCCAGGAGCTGTAAAGAAGCATCAAGCAGAGGCTGCCGGTGCTACCTCGGACTCAACCGGGACACTAGAATCAGTACAGCTATGATCACATACAGGCTGGCCTTCGATCAGCCCTTGGTATTGAAAGCGAGCGGGCGTCGACAACATTGGCAAGCGCACCGGTTCACGGTTACCAAAGCGGTAGGTGGTACCGAGCGGCACGTTGCCGATCCAGTCGGCGTCGGCCGGAGCATCGGCACCCCACTCCGGATAGCGGTCGCCAACCCATTGTTTTTCGGGTAGCCAATCGATCGCGTACTCCGTGGTATTAGACAGCCCAGGCTCGCTCAAACGGGCGAGGCATAGGCGGTCGTATAGGTCGATCGCCACATCGCCGGGCATCCAGTGCAACGAAGCTTCCGGCATTGAATAGCGCTCGGTCCACAGCGACGTGGCGTTGCGGCAAGTCTGCAGGTTGCGGGCAATGTGGTCGATCAGGCGCTCGCTCAAGACGAAGAAATCCCACTCAATCAGCAGCAGAGCGCGCACTCGATGCTGCTTGGCCATCTTGAGCAGGTGCAGATAGCTGCGCCACCAACCCGACAGACAGTGCACGGATGGCCGGCCTAGATGCGGTGTCAAGGCGCTGAGATGCATCGGTGCATAGGCCTGCAACAGGGCCTGCTGTAAGGCATGGTCGGGTGGCACCCAACCGCCGTCATTGGCCAGCCAGAGAGCGTCGCATCCTAGACGCGGCATCAGCGGCCCGTAGTAATCCAACCAGCGATTGAAGCCGGTGGTACCGTGGTAACCGCTTTCAAAGCAGGTCAGGCTGGCAAGAATCGTCATGGGCAGTTGATAACAACTGGGTGAGCCCGGCTGTGGCTGATCTTCATGGCAGCACGCTGGCTGCTGAGTGCATGGCCTTGCAAGCGCAACACCAGCTCGTCACAGGCCCGTTCAAACTCTTCGTTAGTCCACTGGCCCGTGAGCGGCACGCAGACTGACGGGCATTGGGCGTTGGCAGCATACAGCAGCCAGTCTTTGCCATTGGCCTGCAGCAGGTACTCGCCATTGACATAGGCTGATTCAGAGACAGCGGTCCATGTCGCAGCAGTCGGTGCCGATTTGATTGGGCGCCACCGCGCTAATAATTTGCGCAAGAAGTTGATCATACTGCAGGTTGTGGTGTGGTAGGCTGGCGAGGTGTCACGAGTGGCGCGTTAATCAAGTCGGCCATGGTCTGTAGCCGACTCACCGTAGTCAGGACTTGCCAGAGCCGACGCCTGGATGCTTTAGAGATTGCTAGGTTTTTCCAGACAGCGTCGACGTCATGCGCTGCCAGCAGCTCGTTCAGCAGCTCTCGGATGGTGAAGTCTTGGTCTCCGTCGGCTGATACTGCGATGCGGTCCTCTAGGTCCAGACGCAGGCATCCCAAGTCGCCGTTCTGCTCTAGGACCCGTTGCACAGCTGCTTTGCTGTGGGCTAGTCGTGGTGATGACATACGCTCCTTAGAACCATCGTTGTGAGAAGCATTGCCAAGGGCTCTAGGCGCCATGGTATCGCGGCACCCTCCGGCGCACGCGCGGGAATGAGGGCTGCGTATTGCAGCCCAACTTTCTTCAATCAAGCACGTCGTTTACGTAGTCCAGAGACACCTCAAGTCGGCAGCGTAGAGCATGAGTTCGGCAAAAGACAGTACGAGACCGAGGAAAACGAAGACCCAGCCGACGTATCGGCTGGGAGTGCCATTGTAGCCTATGGCCGAGGCTTAACGAGACAACTAAGCAAACGCAAACAATACAAGCGCAAACAATACAAACGACAACACGCCCGAATCAAGGCGTCTAACTCGATATAAGAACTGAGTTCTTGAAAATATGCCGATCAAAACGAACATCGTAGACCTGGCTCCAACTAAAACCAGGCTGGCCAAAACTGTACGGCTGCCGTCTGGCGGCCTCTCCTGTCCAAAAGCGTTTCCAGACGGCACTATATCGGTGCTGCCATGGTCGGCTGACGTCGATGACTTCATCATCAAGATTACGTCGCAAGCTGAAGAGCCGCTACTACCAGCTGATTTTCTGTCGCGCGTCCTTCGCCATGTCGTTAACCTGAACGGATGCAGCATTAATGACTTCGTTGCATCAGAAGTCGTCGGGCTGCTGATGATCAGTCGGTCTTTGACTCGCAACGACACAGTGACGGTGAATCATGCGTGCCCAGTTGCTGATTGTCGGGTTAAGGAAAATGTGTTAATCCGGATTCCAGACGACTTGGCCATTGCCGGTGCCAAGGATCAACAATGGCCGGGTTATGACGAGATCACGCTACCCGTCTGCAAAGACGTGGTGCGCATCAGACCTCTTCGTGTCGGTGAAGAGCTTGCAGTTACCCAGCGCACTAGCTCAGAGCGGGCTGCTACGGTATCTGACACCGCAGCCAGAGTGCTCGCAGCGCTAGTGTCCATTAATGGCACTACGCCAGACAATGCTGCGGAAGCTAGCACGTGGTGGAAAGCTTTGCCACCAGAAGACGAGCGAGCTTTGATCGATTTTTACGCGGAATCTCAACCGCGTTGGAATACCAGACCAACGATCGTTTGCCGCGCTTGCGGCCATAAGGAGCAGTACCAGCTGTCACTGGACCGCGACTTTTTTCGTTGAGTCAGCGCTGTCAGCGGTGACAGCGCTATGGCTTGCTAAATTCGAGCTATGCTTCAAAAGTCGAGGTCTAGTGTTGGACCTGACCGCTGCTCCTGACTGGCTAATGCCAGCTCTTGTAGAGCGCCACGAGCGCTTAGTGGCTGAACAGGATAAAGCTAGTCGATAGCATCGACTCCAGCTAGCTCGGCATGCGCCAGTTCGCCAGTTAGAATAAGACACCGGTTGCGGAGCTCACCTAGGCCCAGGCTGTTAAACACGTCCTGATCGCCGATAGTTGCTGTCTTCGGCATCGGCAGGCCAGGGATTTGGCGATCAAGCAGTGTCAAATCCAAGCAGTCGTCAAAGACGGTTCGAACGTTAGGCGGCATTTGGCCAGTGATGATTTCGTACGCAGTCATGATGTCTGCGTCATCAGGCACGTCCTCAAACAGTTTCTTGACTTTCTTGATACCCCAACCTTTGACACCCGGAATGCCATCGCCAGGGTCTCCTAAGATTGCTAGAGCTAACGCGATCTGGTCTGGCTTCTTAACCTTCCAGCGTTCTAGGATAGACGCTTGCGTCAGCACATACTTTGACCCTAAACAGAAGTAGCCAACGTTATCGTTGGCAAGCTGCATGAGGTCCTTGTCTCCTGAAATAACGAACACCCGTTCAAACTGGCCGGACTTCTCGCAATTGGTAACAACGGTAGCGACGGCGTCGTCAGCTTCGGTATTTGGGATCGCCATGCTAAAACCCATGCCGTGCTCTACCAGCCGTTTGAATAGCTGTAGCCCATCAACGTAAGCTGCCGGTTTTGGTGACCGGTTTTTGTCTCTCTTGGCAGCAGTATCCCAGCAGAAACAGGCGTGTGTAACAGTCTGAGGCAGCCTGTCGCTAGTTGGGCTTAGCAACGAAAGCACCAAGTTCGTTGCTACAGTCACGACTCTTTCCGGTGTTGGCGTGGCTGTCGGATCGCCTGCTGCGGCAGCAAAATAGCATCTGGCGTATAGGCTGTTGGCGTCAAAGATTCCGGCGATCACGGTCACAAGAACTATATCCTTTTGATGTTCTTGCATCTTAAGCGATATGCCTGAGCCAGTACCACCGCCACCGTCTTGGAGAATCGTTACTCCGAGGCTGCCGATCATTCTACCGCGCAGCGCCGAAGAGACTTGGTATTTGATACCTCCTCAGCGCTATGTGATTACTTCCGATCATCAGGCAGGCATGCAGGACTACCTCGAATCTTGGTCTGATCTGAAAGGATCTGCAAACTACAAGCCGTTGACCGCGAGCATGGACCTGTCAGGCAAGTCGCTCCTGATTGAGCGCCACCGTGACCGCGGCATTGGCGATCATCTGTTCATGACTGGCATAATACGCTGGCTGCAGAGTAGGGTAGAGTCCAAGATCCAAATCTACTGGCACGCTCCTCTAGACCGCAGTTCATTGTTGATTGGTAACAAGGATTTGAACGGAGACGCTCCGCTGTGCGGGCCAATCAACTACGACTCGCTGCCCCGTTACGGAGCTCACTGGCTAGTTGAAACAGCTACCGAGTACAACGAAGAAAACGACCAACTAAACGTCTATGACGCGTTACTGGCCCAGATTGGCGCTGATTACACCACGATACCGGCAGCTTTCAAACGGCCGTACATAACGCTGAGCCCGCACGATTACGCCGAATTTGCGGCCATGCGGCGTCACTTACGTGACTTAGAACGCGCTCCAGCTCTGCTTGACTACAAGTACGCGGTGTTTGCGCCGACAGCACGCTCTTCGTTGCGGTCGCCGCTGTATTCAACCATGCTGGCGGCAGTCGCCGAGACTGCTAGGCAGTTACCAGTCGTTGTTGTCGGCGACAACGACCCGGAACGTATTCCGGCAACCGACATGACGGTAGCAGAGTTTAGCGACGCTCTAGACCGCCTGGCTAGCCAAGGATTACCGGTGGTGTCACTATTCGGCCGCACAAAACTGCGGCCTGTAGCGGCTATGATGTCTAAGGCGGCCTTCGTCGTGACCTTGGACACTGGCACTTTGTACATGGCGCAGGGAGTTGGCACGCCGGTAGTATCACTGTGGGGAACGCACCATCCTAGAACGCGCATTGGTTATGACACCCAGGCTATGGACCTGGCGATATTCAAGTCCGAGTGCTGCCCGCAAGCGCCATGCTACGCCTACCGTGATTTTCCGGCAAACCGCTGCCCTAAAGGCGTTAACCAAATGGTGTGCCAACCAATTGAATCCATCACGGTCGACGATATCATGTCAAAAATCAATCTGGCTGCCAAAATCAGGCAGTAGTTACACTCAAGAGATTATGTCGAAACACGGCCAATTCACGCCGGGGAATCTGCTGCACACCGTGACGGTGTGTGACAAGTATCACGGCCCAGACCGCCTGCCTGCTCCTCAAGACGATACCCAGGCGGTTGCTATCGGTATCAATATCGCGGCCAGAGCGGCCAGTCGGCCAGCGTTCGCTCAGCCAATACCTGTAAAGCAGGTAGTCATTGACCGGTCGCGGTTGCCGTTGGGCTAACATCAATCCACGACAGCAAGATGATACCAAAAGTCGAACCTCTGGTTCTCAATTACTCGTTCAGATTTCCGGCTGGCACCGCGCCGCTAAATGCTACGACGCTACTTCCAGCATTTGCGTCGATTAGCGACGCAAGTCAGGCGATCGAAATAAAGCTGAACGAAGTTGTGGCAGCTCTGTCTGCTATGACTGCACCTGTCGTTGTCAACCCACCTCAGTTCAAACTGGCAGCCGGCAACACCGTCGTTCTTGCTAACGTGAGGGTGCCGGAAGGTTGGATCGGAGCGTTGATGAACGCGGTGGTATCTGGAGGAGCGACGCTGACCGTCAGCCACGTTCCTGGACAGTACGGAACCAGTGGCATTGCTGGCAACGCTGTAACGTCGTCGACTAGCTCAGAAATCAGCGTCGCTGCAGGTCAGGAGCTCTGGTTACCTGCTGGCGAGTTTGTGGTGTCTGTAACCAATGGCACAAACGCCGCGGTCATAGTTGCGGCTTCAGCGCTGCTGTCGATTAAGCGCTAGCCGCTGCTGGATTAGGCAGCTCTTCGTCTTCTGGCCCGCCGTCTTTATCGGGCGCCTTACTGCCTGTGGGTCTTTCATCAGCGGCAAATCTACCTGCTGTTGACGGCGCGGCTCCGGCTGGTAAGTCAGCCTCGTTCCCAGTAGAGCTTGGGATACGCGGCAATTCCTGTTCAGAAGCCTTGAGTCTGTTCAAGTTTCCAGCTAGCGCTGCGAAGTACTTGTTCAGCTTGATTTTTGATGCTGCCAACATCTTGACAGCGGCCAGCAGTACATCAACATCTTCGACATTGATGTCGGCGGTCAGTGGACGCGCTCTCCACATCATCTGCAGCGCTCTCACCTGATTCGCATCATTCAGTAGTCGGTCGGCCTCAAGTCTGTCAATGTGGTCGGTCAATTGGGCGTCAATCCTACCGTGCCACGCGACGATGTCGGAGCCTCTAAAAGACTCAAGCTGCGCCACAGCTGGAACCTGAACGTCGGTGAAAGATCCGAACTCCTTTAATGTTCTTGGCATACAAAAATATGGCCTACACAGACTATCTACGCTCTAAAGCCTGGGCCGCTAAAAAGCAAGCCGTGGACGCTCTTGGACGCGTTAACTGCCACAGGTGCGGTAGACCTATAAAAAACCAGCGGAACAAGCAGTATCATCATACCACTTATTCCGCCAACTTGCACGCTGTTGAACCAGCTAAGATTGTGTTAATGTGCGCACGCTGTCACGGAGTGATCAGCCTACCAGCTGGTTTAGGAGCGGGCGGCTATGGCAAATCGGCTGTCGCTAACACGAAGCTGGCATCGAGGTAGAACAGGGACTCAGTACCCATCTGCACTGGATTCGCATAACGGCGATCGATGATAACTTCCTGGCCGATCGCAATGTTCGTGACCAGCGACCCAGCTTTAGCGACTCGGTACCGCAAATTCTTGCTGTTGTTGGCCACTGCGTCAGGAACGACGATTACCGAGCCTTGCGGCGCGTCGATGAACGGATCGAGCAGCAACCATCGCCCCATAGGCTCGAAGGTCTGCAGGCTTAGGCGCATGCTTTCGGCGTCGATCCTGCCGATGACGTCTTGATTGTTTAGCGTCATGATCAGTTCGCCGTTCACGACCGCCTGGCGGCCAAACAGCCACTGCTGCGTCACTTGGAACCAGATGACGTCGCCTTTCTTCAGGTTGAGCGCCAGTGGAGGAGCCTTTCCGGGGCTCGCTGGCGCCGAGCCGGTCTCAACGACGATGCCGATACTGGCTGCTTTGGTTGCAGTTTGAGGTAGCACGATGGCACCCTCTGCGATGCGTTCTTCCTCTTTAGGTGTGAGAGGCCGCGCAACTGTGTAGTCTCCGAGTAATTTATACATCGATCTAAGAAGAACATCTTCGCCAAAATTTGACGTGTACATCAGAGAGGCATGACGTGCATGCCTCTTGAATGCAAGATTGCGATTCGCCATTCTTAACGTGAGGACAAAAACGTCCAGAAAGAGATACCAATATGCAAAACTTCGCAAAAATCGGACTTGGCGCAGACGCCAACGATCTCGCCGGCAGCGCTTTTACGCCGAACGATCGCCTGGGTCCCGTCAACATTCAGATCGAGAACATCCAGCCTGAAAACGCTCCTGCAGCGGGTAACGCCGCCTACGTCGTTATCAAGCAGCTGACCGGTTCTGGCTGGGCCAACCTGGTTTCCGGCTTCTCGGTCGCCGCTGGCGGCAGAGTCAACAAGGAAGTCAAGGTCTTCACCAAGAAGATCGGTTTCTTCGGCTCCGGCAACACGACTGTCACCATCAGCGTTCAGCATGCTCACGGCTCTGCCTTGCGCGGCGGTCAGATCGACGTTGAAGCCACCGGCCGGCGCGGCTATGGCTACGACACTGGCGTTGACGGCGCGGTCAACCACCCTGGTCTGGTCGGCGGCACGCCTATCGGCTCGCTGTAAGGCGCAGACATCATTGCAATTCGGAGGCCAGCTTTCGCGAGCTGGCCTCTTTTTGCGTAGTTAGTATCAGCATGAACGTCTCAGTTACAGACTGCCAATCAGTTGGGGAAACCGAAGCCAGCCTGCTTACACTGGCAAATCAAGGCGCCCTCATCGGCTCTTTGGTGCTGCGTAATCTTGGCGCTAACAAGCTCAACTACCGTTTTCAGACCAAGACCGGCGACGCAGACTGGGTTGACGCCGACGAATCTGGCACCGCTCTTTACAATACGGTTGTAGCTGGCGCTGCCAAGACTCTGTCCTACACCTTTCCTAGCGCCACAAAAGTGCGAATTCAAGTTAGCGCTTCTGGCGGTACAGTGGTTAGCTTTTCGTTGACGCGCCAAGTTGCCCGTGCTTCTGGCGGTAAGCTACCTCTAGTTGCGTCAGTTTAGTGGTTTACGCTGTAGCTCTGGCAGCGTATTAGAGCTACATGAGCGTTGACACATTGCCGGTTCCAGAGCACTGCCATCGACTGCTTGGCCTAGAAATCGAAATCGACGCACTTGGCGCCAGGAGCCACGATTTTGTCATTCCTGACGGTTGGAGTAGAATACACGACGCTTCACTGCGGAATGGCTACGAATACATTCTGAGCGCGCCGCTAGCCGCCGGATCATTGCTACCCGCCGTTCAAAGCTTCTCTGCGGTAACCCATGGCATCGTATACGCCGCAAAGACAGGGTCGTACCACGTCCACGTTAGCGCTCCTGACTACACCGCCGGCGATGTGGCTCGTTTGTGCCGAATCTACTCCCACTTCCAAGAAGCGATTGACCAGTTGGTTGCCGATTCGCGTAAGTCTAGGGCACGCAACCAGTACTGCATGCCGCTGCCGCCACATACCGAAATCAATATCGATTGGGCTAGGACATTCTACACGCTTAATGACACGGTTTCGTCGCGATCTTCAGCGAAAGGAAACAGACCGCGCTGCGTGGTCAATGCTTGTATGCTGCGGTGCGATACTCCTTCGCATCGTTCGATCGAATTTCGCCAGCAGTCGGTAACGACAAATTTGAAGGCGCTCTACGGCTGGGCGCTGCTGTGCGCTGGTCTAGTTGACTTTTGCCGCAACGCCCAGAACACCCGCCCATTTCTGCGGGGACGCCCTAGCTTTGAGCGCTTCCTGGTAATGCTGCGCCGGATCGGTCGCACTGGGTCAGTCAAGGGCCTGGAAGAGTGGGCTCAGTGGCGCGTTAGCTATTTGACCGAATTACCAAAGAACCTTGACCAAAGCGCTGCGATGGCCAAAATGGCCAGTAGGCCACGAGGCCTATTTACCGTGGCTCGGCTTTTGAATGTCAACAATGCCGTGGCGTTAGCTTGGCTGCGCTTGCAGATTCAGCAAGGCAATGTGGTCACCGTCGGTAACAGGTATCAAATGCACCACAGCGCCGTCGCTGCAGGAGAGCTGGAAATCATGCGGCGGCAGTGGGCCACGGAAGTCAGCGTCGAGACACAAGAAATCGCGTCACCCAGCACCTTGCCGCAGCTTCAAATCAGTCAAGATAGCGGACAGGGCGTCGGCGATCGCCCAGCAACGGCTGTCGTCTAGCAGGTGCTGATGGCTTTTGCGGCGCTTCTTAGGCCAGTCTTCATAGCGCCATACCGCGTTTACTGCCTGAAATACATCCCACTTGCCCTGGTCGGCGTCGGTATGCCGCGCGCCAATACCAGAGCTTGCCTTTTTGCTCTGAATCGGCGTAACATACTGCACCGAAACTGTCGGGCGCGCCAGCCTGATACAGGTAATGGCTGACACCGACATTGCAGTTGAGAATGCCATGCCCCGCACGGCTGCGGAGCTCTTAGCACCGCCGGTAGGAAGTTCGCAGGCAAATCGACTTACAGCATATTGATCGGACAATTCAACGATCCTGGTGACAATCTGGGCAATCCGGTCGGCGTCATAAGTCGACTTAGAACCAACTCGTTCAGCATCTGGCAGAAAGCATTCAGCATGCAGCACGGCTCCGAAGTCATCTGGGCGGTCCGTCTGACGCCGAACTATGGCAAAACCAGGTGCCGTTAGGCCGGCATCTATTCCAAAGATAGTCTCCATGCGCGATGTTCTAGAGAACAGCATTACTATGAGCATCCCGCAGCAAAAGACCGACACTCTCGGCTACTACAACCCGCACACATACCCGCTCAGCATCGAAATTCCAGGCACTGGAGAGCGGCTTGAGCTGAATCCTGGCGGTTTCATCAATACTCAGCTGTCTTTGACAGACCCTGCTACCGGTAACGTGCGCTCAGTGACAGTTACTGTCAACGACCCGGGACTGATGCCGCTGGTCAATCCGCGCATTCTAGCCCGAAAAGTCGCAAGCTCGCCAGTTCGCGTCATTAGTTGGCCAGGTCTCGAACGGTTGCGCCGCCGCATGCAGGCCGATGGTTTTGCACCTGGTGCCAGCTACAACCCAGTGACAACTTTGCCTACTTTTGAAACAGACGCGACCGGCAAAATCATCTTGCCGAAGGCTGTTGGCACTCATCAGCCCGGTGCGCCAGTTGCGTCTCCCGTCGTTCAAGGCCTAACGATGGCTGAGGCTGCTAGACTAGGCATCGATTACACGCGTCCTTCTAGGGCAGTTACTGAAGCCGATGACCGGCCAACGCCAACGCCTCCAGCGGCCGCACCAAAGCCGCAGGCTGCGCCGAAAATCTTGACGGCAGAGGACATTCCTGAGGATATCCTGGAAGGCACCGATACCAACGGCTGGGCTCCTCCTGATGACATGAACTCGGTGATAACCGCGGCGGCGACCAAGGCTGGCGTGACACCTATCACGGTGCAAGCTCCTGTTCCAGCGGCTACCGAAACCCCTGCCGTTGAGCAGCCTGCTGAAGTATCTGTTACCAAAGCGCCGGCCGCCCAGCTTCCGCCTGCCGTGCCGCTTCCAGCTCCTAAGGTTTAGTCAAACGAGATGCCCACGAGTTCTTGGGCATCTTTCAGCTTTTGCTCGAGATCGGCCACTTGCTGGTCGGCTCGAGCAGCTTTTTGAGCATCAAGCTGTATTGAGCCTTGCCCTGGAGTCGGTATTGCACCGCTAAACTTCAGCCAAGTTTCTCCTAGTAGAGACTTGCAGCGCGCTAGACTGTACGCCTTCACCCAGTCTGCACCAAAAGTCGGCAGCTCAGATGTCTTGGTCCAGTTTTTGTACAGCACAACGCTCGCCTTGAATCCGTCCATTGGGTTGTGAATCCATAGCACCCGACGGCTTTCGTCCCACTCCCACCTAGGCCGCACGGACGTGACTCTTTTCCAAGTGTCGCGCCAGCGCTGATACATGTCGTAGTCACCGAGACCACTGATTCCTAGACCGTTAACCACGGTAGCTGCCAACACGAACGGACTGTCAATGTTGAAGCCGATTGGTCCTACCCGCTCTTCGACAAAGTCAACCTCAGCAACTCCCTGACCGACGTCCATGCCTTCCAAGTACTTGGTTCGTGCGGATGAGATGGTGAGCGCTCCCCAATGAAGCTTAGGTCGCCAAATAGAGTACTTCAACTTGGCGTCGTTAACGATGTCAGCCATTTGGGCCTTCGTTAATTCTACCGTCCAATTAGGTTCGCCAAGCTGCCTCCTGAGGTACACGAGCAGCTGTTCTTCGGTGTATCCAACAAGCGGCAGCGAGTCTACAGATTCGGTGCTGTCCGCAACTGGTTGAAGTTCTAGCTCTGGAGGATACGATGTCATCACAAATACCTACGCCTGTCGAAGCTGTACTCTCAAACCTGGACGCTGAAGTAGCAGCTCTTGATCGCTTGTTGGCGATTGCGAAGACATATCAGAGAATCGCTAACGAGCAGCAGCGCGTGATTCGGACGCTGCAGTCTGAGCTATCTGATCAAACTACGCAGGCTGATCCCAGCGGCGGTAGCAAACGCCGGAAATAACCAGGAGGCCAGTTCCTGAAAACTTGCGCCACTCGTAGCCGCTGACTGGCGTTAGACCAAGCGTTGAAGGATTAACAACTTCCCAGCCAGTCTTCAAGCTAGTGGACGACTGAAACAGGCAGATTGATCCGACTTCACCGTCAACTCTGGTGTACCAGTTAGTCGCCGATGTGTTCCACGTAAAAACTCCGTCGAAAACTCCGTTGGCGTCAGTCTTAACCCAGAACTTACCACGAGCTTCGGACGATGGAGGCTCAGAGCCTAGCGCTGCCGTGCGCGGCTCAATAGACTTAGCCACCGTCAGCCAGATCTTGGAAATCTGGGCGGCGATGTCTTTAAGCGCTCTTGCTGAGGTAAGTCCTGAATTCATTCTTTACGCCGTTGGAGGCTTGACCAGAGCTCGGCGCATCGCTGCAAGTTCGTCGTCTTCGCCGCCATGTGTGGCGACCTCACCTCCATGCGCTTCGTGCTCAAAGTCTTCAGCTGGCACCTGGTCAGATCCACGCCCTTCAGGATCTGCCGCGTCCTTACGCGCTTTGAACTCTTCAGGGTCTTCACCCGGCCCGGGCAACGCGTTGGCCAAGTGCCAGTTCACGCTGGCCCGCATTTCGTCAGCAATCACTTGGTGCTGACCAGCGTCACCTGCCAAAATTGCAGCCAGCGCCTCCAGCTCGGCAAAGCTGAGCTTGGCGGTGTACATTCCAAACGATTTGCCTACCTTAGTAATCTCCATGACGAATCTATCTATCGAGAATTCTAGGAATCGTGTACGCATTCATCATCAATCATGAACTAGTCACGTGGCCTCAGCAACAGGTGCTTTGGCTTAAAAGCAGCGGTTTGACTCCGGTAATCGTCGATACGGGTTCAAAGTCGGACAAGGTGCACCGCTGGTATTCACAGGAGCCTTGTAGGGTCATCTTGTGCGACAACCAATATGGATTTACCACTCCGTGGCAGACCGATGTCTCCGGATCTTCTCCTATCGACATTTTCGTTAGAGCTGGAGACCACTACCTGGTCACCGATCCAGACCTAGACCTCTCAACACTGCCGGCCGACTGGGTCGATCGCATGCTGTCAGCTCTAGCCTCCTTTCCAGAGGCTTCAAAGATTGGCGCTGAGCTGGCTACCGGAGACCTGCCAGATACCGAGATCGCCAATCTAGCTCTTGGTCAGGCGTTGGCAGCGCCCAGAGAGGTCTTAGATGCATTGCACCACCGCGTACTGACTGACACTACGCTGGCTCTTTACCGCAAAGACTCAGGGCATCCGACCAGGTTGCCGGTGTCTAGCTTAGCGCTGCGCAGACAGGACTGCCAAGTTAGGCATTTGCCGTGGTACAACGACCTGCCTGAAGATTTTGTAGAGATGGTTCTGCTGCATAGGTCACACATGCAGTGGCCGAACGAAATACGCAAAAGACTATGCGCATCCTGATCACTGGAGTCAACCCAGTACAATGCGGGCACCGCCCGCGCATGGACTACATCTCCTTCATTTTAGCCATAAAGGCGGCTGCTGAGCAATCTAAGGCAGACGTTGAGGTTCGGCCAGTGACCGTTGGCGAGGACTTGAGCGGGTATGACCACGTCGTCACATTTTTAGCGCCTGTTCGTGGATTTATCGCAAAGCATCCACTGGGCGTGTTATGGGCCATTGGCCAAACGATCGAGCGTGGCGCGTTGACGCTCGCATTTGACGATTGGCAAATTCCTCAGGCTGTCGCTGGTCTCAGAGCCTTTAGAGGAGACTTTGACAAGCTGATTACCGAGGACCCTTTTGGCTACTCTAGCATCGAGCACGTTCCAAAGTACCGCAACGAGCTGCTTGATGTTGCCGAGCTGTTCGCCCAGGATACATGGCTGTTCGACCGCGCCCTAGTGCCTGTGTACGATGGCGGCAATACTGACCTGCTAGGCATACCAATGCCTCGTTCAGCGGTCAAAGGCGTTAATCCGTCTGCCTTCTTCGTCGGCCGATACGGCCAAGCTAACCAGACTTTCGAGCAGTGGTCAACCAACAGAAAGCGCGAATGGGCTGTTGCGGCGCTGCATGACCATTCATCTTGGCTGAAGAAACAGCGTCCTGGGTGGCCTATTGCCGCTTTTGGCTCACGCAAGCTGAAGCAGCCTCGGCTTGCCGAGAGCGCCATCTACACCGAGTACCTTCTGCGGGTCGGAGTGCTGTCTCCAGCCTACAAGACAGTCGGATCAGGTTGGTGGCGTGCAAGATTTGGTCTAAGCGCGGACGCCCTTTCAATCATCGTATGCGACGCCGCTGAAGCTCACATGATCAGCGACACCATGTTCTCATTGACCGCATCCGAGGTTGAACAGCTATCGGAAGTAGACCAGTTCGAGTTAGCGCTTGAACAACGAGCAGCGTACTACGCCGCTGCCGGCAACACGAGCAGCGCGACCGACCAAATTATGGCCGCGCTGCGCTAGGGTGCTATCACGGCGTGTTTGACCCACGATTGGCACGCTTAGCCGCCTTGATCGATCCAATCTCGGCTTCGAGGTCGTGCACTGTCAAGCGCCAGTCGTCAGGATTTTCTGGCATAGAGGCTCGCGAAATTGCGTTTCCGCAAGCAACCAAGATGTCCCCACCGCTGAACTCGGCAGATATCGAAGCGATTAGGTCGAGGTCAGCGTCTGACAGCTGAATCAGGTCAGTTTCTGGCAAATGCGCTTTGAAGATTCGGCGGCGCATTTCAGCGCTTGGCAGCTGAAATTCTACTGACCGCGTGATACGCCGCAGAAACGCAGGATCGTAGTTGCCGAAGAAGTTGGTCGACAGAATCACAACTCCTTTGAACTGATCGACGCACTGCATCATCACGTTACGGTTTTGATTGATGCTCGTGGCACTGCCGTCGTCTCCGCCGGCCATCGAGATTCGGCGGCTCATCAGCGAATCAGCCTCGTCAAAGAACAGCACCGCGTCGTTCTTGGCGGCGTCCTCAAACACTTTCCGAATGTGCTTGGCGGTATCGCCAACATATTTCGAAATCATGCCGGCGTAGTCAACCAGCATGAGCTTTTTGCCAATGTGCGTCGCAACACAGATCGCGCTGTGCGTTTTGCCTGTGCCAGGAGGTCCGAAAAAGTTGAGGACGTTGCGGCGGCATGCGCCGTAGACCTTAGCTGTGCGCCACTTCGACGTGATCAAATCACCTCGCACGATGCTGTTAAGCCCGACCTTGATTTCGCTCCGCGTTTCATCATGCAGAATGAGCCAATCGAACGTGTGCTTTTCTTCTGGAGTTACCAGAGTCCACAGACCGCCGCCTTCCTCTCCGCCTTCCTTCTCCGCGGTCTCCGCAATCGCAAGCTTCTTCCAGATTGAATCGATTTCGGCAGGCTGCAGGTTGCTGCTGACATAGGCGATCGGCTTGCGATACGTCTTGCCATCCGGTCGGGCATAAGTCGCCATGGTCTCGCCGTCGACGAGATCAATGGAGGTAACGCGATACAACCGACCTGAAGTGCGGCCCGACCAGATTATCGATCTGAGCTCTTCTTCGGAAAATTGAACAGGTGCTGGCATACGTCGTCAAAATACGCGCATCCAGAACCGGCGTAAAGCCAAACGATCAGACTAGCCCTGGCTGTAGGCTCTATGAATGTCTTCGGCGATAACGTGCGCTGCGCCAAATCGCAGCGCGTAAGATGGATGACGCGTGCTGGCGTGTTGAATGCCTCGAGCTCGCAGAGCGTCACTAGCTTTTCCACCTAGAGCGACCACGCGCCATCTGCCAACTCGAGCACCCCGCGCAATCTCATCTAGGTGGTCTTCCGGGCAGTTCGCGTTTGTCCAGAGCAGATGGTGCTCTGGTATACGCAAGTCGTCGATGACGCGCGTGATCAGCAGCGAGCTGCGGCGGTGCTCGAAAAACGGCCAGCACTTACGGTAGTCGGCGTGGTTGACACAGTCTCCGACTAGAGCTAGCCTAGCGTGCTCAAAGCTGCCAGCTATGTTTCTGGTGCAGTCGCGTGCCCATGTGGTTGGTTGAGCCCTGAGCGCCTCAGCCAACCTGGCCACGGTCAGGTTGACATAACGGTCAAGATTGCGGCCGTCAGTTTCAAATTCGTAAGAGTGATAGTTTGGTAGTGTCTTGAGTCCGCCGGGGATAGACTCGGCGTAAGTGCCAGAACGATCAGCAGAATCAGGGTCAATGTTACCGTGCCACAAATCGAGATACCGCTTAGTGACCTGATCAGATTTGGCTAGAAACTGAGGCGAATGGTAGTCTGTGCGGTGTGCCGCGATTTGGCGCCTTACGGTGCTCTCCGACGCGAGACAGACTATTGACAGTACGGCGTGCTTGAGAAGTAGCTTCTGCACAATGCGGCCTTGCATTGGTATCGTCGTGCCGCCGCGGTACACGTGGCCATAGACGTCCTCTGACAGCCAGTTGCGATCAACTATAGCTAGACCGCCATGATCGGCGTGCCTAATTGCCTGGTGTAGCCGGCAGGCATGAAATAGCCACATGTGCCTGGCAAATCGATGCTTGCAATGGTAGACCTTGACATGTTCCGGCCAGCGTTGTTTGAATGCGTTAGCTAGTGTGCTCTTGCCGGTGCCATTAGAGCCATCGATGACAATTACTCCTTTAGGAGCTAGTAGGCTATCAGCGTCCATAGCATGCTTCTGACAGCATACTAGAACTAGCCTACCGCAAGGCCTTACAGCCTGGATTCAACAAACCGCCGAGCTTCTTGGCCGAAAATCGGGTGCTGGTCAAACTTGGCGTCATCGATCAGCTGCACGAGGCTGCGGTCTTCGTGCCAAGGCAGCTTTACGTTCAAGCGGCATACTGCGTGGAAGATGCACTGCAGCACCGCAACCCAGCCGGTGATTTCGGCGACGTCGAGCGAACCGTTCGCGATCCGAAACTCAAGAGTGCCGTGCTTCACCATCGACTTGACGTTAACCCACCAGTACCGCCCGTCTTCGGCGAGCAAAGACTTAAGACCTTCTCCCGTGGTAACAGATTCGTAGTGGGAATCTCTCAGCCGCTGGCAGTAATTTGCGCGTTCCTCCCACGGAGACCACAACTTGAAGATCGCTTCTTCGTAGCACGACAGGAACCGGAAGAGTCGGTACTTAGCGCTCAGGTCGGGCTCATAGACTTCCTTAAAGCCAACGTGAACGTGTAGCCCGCAGTGCCTATGAATCCGCAGATCGAAGCGCTGAGCGAGCTCAACCGCCGTCGTAACTTGGGAAACGAGCTGCTCACGGCTGGTAATGATACCAGAAACAAGCTCGTGGCCGGATGAGCCGTCTTGCTTCGATACCCAGCCTTCGCCTTTGTCGGCGAATTGGCTAGCGAGCTCAGCCGCAACTAGCTGGTTAAAGCGGGTCGTGCCGCGCAATCCGGCTTCAATCTCAATCCCAGTCGAAAACATTGCCGCATTCATCGAGAGCTAGGGTACGAGATTAAACGCGCGCTGTAAAGACCAAAGATATTGAGTTCTCGGCTAACGATGCCAGAAACGCCGGTTACAGCTACCACGGCCAGGGCTACCACGGCCAGGGCTACCAAGAAGGCGCCTAAAACGCCCAAGATGCCTAAGCCGCTGAGAGATATAGCTGCCTGGGCTGAGTCTAATGGCGGCCGGCTAGTGCCCGGTAGAGAGTCACCGATCTGCGGTAAGTGCGAGCTGCATAAACGCGGAGCCCGGACGCCGTTCATCGAACCGGCTGGAGCTGACAATCCGGCGATTACCTTCCTGTACGAAGGTCCGTCGGGCAAAGAAGATGACTCAGGAGTCATCGGCCTTGAGGGTGTACCAGCCTTTCTGCGCAAGGTAGCCGACAAGTACGCCGCCGAGACCAACATCACGGTCGACCAGTTTCGCTACCTGCCGATTACCCGCTGCGCGATTCGGCGCACCGAGGGCAAGGGCAAGATCGAGACCGGTGCTAAGCATTGCGCCCAGTACCTGATGGAGGACCTGATCGATCACCCACCGAGGCTGATCGTTACTCTGGGCTCTAAGGCGCTGGGCGTAGTGTCTCACAAGAGCAACGCCCAAGACTGGGCCGGCAAGATTTTGACGTTCCGTGGTTGGCCCGATCCGTGGATTATTGACAAGAAGCTGTCGGCTTTCGGTCACCCGACTTTTGGACCTACGCCAATCTCCGAACTGCGGACTGCCATCTATCCGCTGCTGAATCCAGGCCAGGTCTATGCTACCCGCAACCCGATCGACATCAACCGCTGGCACCGCCAGTTTAAGGAAGCGCTCAAGCTGGCGGTTAACGGCGTGCCACCGAAGGTCTATGACTACCCGTGGTGGCGGCTAACTGAAAATCCAGAAGAAGTCATTGCGGCGCTGCAGTCGCTGATCGACAACCCGGGTACGGTGGTCTCGGTCGATACTGAAACGACCGGGCTGCGGCCGTTTGCCGGCGACCGCATCGTCACAATCATGCTGCGCTGGACCGACCGAACCGGCCAGCCGATTGCTTTGGGTTGGCCTTGGGATTACGGCGCCGACCTCAAGCCAGCCGACGCCGACCCAGACCTGGTATTTGCGGAGTCAGCCTTGCGGCCGTACATCCGCCAGATCACGCCGTACTTGCTGTTAGCGCTCAAACGCAGCAAGTTGCGCGGCCACAACCTGACATTCGATCTTGGATTTTTCATCGCGACGCTGGAAGGCGGCCTGCAGGAGCTTGACGGTCTTTGTGACGCCTTCCACCAGGACACCTGGCACATGCGGTACACCTTGCGCCAGGAGAAAGGTTCAATTGGCTTGGAGCTGTTAGCTTACGAATGCGCTCCGGAGCTGGCCGGTTACGAGGAGGACATGACGCTGCTGATCAAGCAGCATCCTGCCCTGCTGAGCCCCAAAGAAGGCGGCCACTATGCTAATTGCCCGGCGGACAAGGTTCAAACGCACTACAAGCCGTACGTGCTGGGTGACGTTGAAGTTACCGACCGGTCGGCCGGCTTCTTGCAGGAAAAGCTGCAGCAGGCCAAGAGATACAAGATACCGTTGGCCCATCCAACCACACGCGGCAAGTTTCGCTACTACGAGCCAGTCAGCCGTGCAACAGTCTATAGCCAAATCATCGCGCCGGCCGCTGGGCTGTTGGCCAAGCTGTCGACTCGCGGAATGCATGTCAACCTAGACGAGCTGGCGCGGCAGGAAAACGTGTTTCCTGCCATGATTTTGGACGCTCGGCGCAGCCTGCAGGCCGCCGACCCCCGGCTGGACCGCTGGGTTCAGGCTAACATGGCAGCTGATCCGTCTTGGGACTTTGACTTGAACAAGCCCGAGATTCTCAAAGAGGCGCTGTTCAAGGTGCTGGATTTGCCGGTCAACTTGCTGACCGAGACCGGCCAAAAGAAGTTTAAGTCAACTGCCGGCATCGACAAAGACCAGCTAATCGAATACGCCGCCACCGACAAGTTTTCGATCAACAGCCTTGCGGTCACCTACCCCGCGGTTCGGCCGCTGCTAACTTTCCGCACTCTCAACAAGGCCTACACTAGCTACGTGCGGCCAATGCGCGGTGCGACTGATGCCAGAATACGTGACAAGCCGTTCACTCGGGTTCCGCTGTTGACTCCAGATTCCAGAGTGCATTGCCAGTTTAAGATTGCTGGCACTCGCACCGGTCGGTTAGCGGCTTGCGTCCGCGGTGACACGATGTTAGACGTGGTCATCAACGGCAAATGGACGCAGCTGCAAATTCGAGATCTACAATTAGAGCACAATCAGCCAGTACTTATCATGACTCATGAGTACAGGCTTAGGAAAATCATTAGGAAGTACATTAAAGAACCAGCAGAAATGTTCGAGGTCAGACTTGCGAATGGCTCGAGCATTGTTTGCACAAAAGGACACCGTTTCCTTACAAGGAGCGGATGGCAACACTTACGAGATATCGCCGTCGGCGATACTGTCAAGACTGATTCCAGGGCCAACAGGCACCATTTTGGCAGAAGAGGATTACAGGGATTTGCTTCTAAAGTGGCTGGGCATGAAGGTGCTGATTACGTCTGGGTTCAGCAAGAATCTGATTTTGCGCACGATTCATGCGTACAATTCAGCTTGGTTTCAGAACAGGCGAAAAACAGTGGCGGCGGCCAGCCTGTCACAAAAGCAAATGGGCAACGCGAACGGCTCTCGACCGCCGTCAGTCCAGTTACCAAGAATGGAGTTAGAGAAATTGGTCGCCTCTGGAATGAGACCGGCGGAGCTTTGTCGGCACTTCAAAGTGTCGATGTTTTTCCTCTATCGGAACTTGGAGCAGTATTCGCTGTCAGCTCTAGTTCGAGGCTCTCGAACGGTTTCTATCCAACTGGAACTATTGAGGCCGCTGGAGATACTAGAACCTGGGATTTGTCTAGCGTACCAGAGTTACACGGAATCTCCGGAAAAGTTTGCCGAGATGCTCTATTCGGCGTATTTGAAGACGCTGCAGCAGGCTTTTTGGATCAGGGATATAGGCAGGCAGGCAGTTGCGGTCACACTGACTCGGCAGCGGTCTCCTATACTGGACCAGATGGCATGGCGCATCAATCAGGCAGAGATTATGCTAACCATGGAGCTTCGTGCGTCGTCAATTCCTTTTGTTCGCGAATACCGGTATTCTGGCTGCAAGATGGCGGACTTTGGCCTGCTTGGAACGTCAATACTGATCGAGGTGGATGGCGCCGTTCACGAGGAGCGCCAGATTCAGCAACAAGATCGGGCCAAGAATGCACTGATATCGGCTCTGGGCTACACGTTGCTCAGGTTTTTGGCGAAAGACGTGCTGAACCAGCTGCCAGCAGTATTGGAACAGATCAAGCTAGCGATGAGTCAGCCGTCGTCTCGATCAGGTCCGTTGGTGTTGAGCAAGTGTACGACATCGAAGTTGATGAGGATTCGTCGTACCTCGCCCACGGTTTCGTAAACCACAACAGTAACCCTAACCTGCAGCAGCTGCCGCGCGATGGCCTGATCAAGAAGATGTACCAATCGCGGTTTGGTCTGCGCGGTTGCATTTATCAGGCTGACCTATCGCAGATTGAGTTGCGTCTGCTAGCAGCCGCCTGCGGCGACCCGACCATGGTGAAAGCCTACGTCGACGGAGTTGACCTGCATTCGCTGACAACTTCGCACGTTTTCAAGCTGCCGTATGAACACTTCTCCAAAGAATATCTGCGGTGGTTGCAAGATAATGGTCGCGGCAACGAGGTCAAAGGAATTGAAGGTAGCCGCAAGATTGGCAAGACCTTAAACTTCCTCACAGGCTATGGTGGCGGAGCTTACGGGTTTCAGTCTGCTCTAGCTCTGCAAGGTGTTTACATCGAGTTAGAAGAGTGCGAACGCCATCTGGCTGCGTTTTTCGAGACCTACCCAATGCTGCGCACGCACATCGGTCTCTACAAAAACTTCATCCAAGAGCACGGTCTCGCAGTTTCAATAACCGGCCGAGTCAGGGTTCTGGATGAAGTTAGAAGCGAAGACCCTGGTCTGTCAAACCGAGCGCTGCGCGCTGGCTACAACCACCTCATCCAGTCAACGGCGTCTGATATGATGCTGATGAGCATGTTGGCTATTGAGAGCATGATGCGGGACGCTGGTCTAGAATCAATCTTGGTATCAACGGTGCACGACTCCCTGGTAATTGACGCCGTGCGCGCTGAGCTGCCGCAGATTCATGATATCGTGGACATGGTGCTGAATTCCATGCCGCAAGTTCTGTCAGAGCTGATTGGGCCGGAGTTTGACGGCTCGGCGCTGCAGTTCGTGCCGCTAACCGGCGATGCTTCTTTCGGGAAGACGTACTACGACGAGGTTAAAATTGGCTCTGGTTCGGTTGACTGGGATCGCTTATTTGAGCTTGCTTTCTCCGCATAGGCAGGCTTTTGCTAGATACCGGCAGCCCGTCAACCGTGAAGTGTTCCGGCTGTTTTATCTTCAAAAGCCGCAGCGTGTCGGTGTCTACCAGCATCACGAATTTTCCGTTTTCTATTTTGGCCAGTCTGTGATGAACGTATACGTGGTGCGTAGGGCAGAGCAAGACTGTCGGTGAATTCTTGTCGCTCTTGTTCTTGGTAAAGATCGTGTGGTGTATTTGCACCGCTAGGCGTTCGCCACACGCGATACAGCCAGATCCTAAGCCGGCTAGTCTCTGATAAACGCTCTCACCAGCTAGTCTCTGATTCCAGCGCAGGAGATCAACGTACTTGCACTCGCTGCAGCAGTATTTCTTTTTGTGCTTAAAACCCTTGGCCTTGAACGTCGTTGAACAGTCAGGTCTAGCACAAACTACGTCGATGTTCAAATTTCTAGCCTGGCGCTTTCTGTACCGCTGGTATTCGGCCCACCTAGGCCTGCAAGCTTGGCACGTTCGACGTCTTAGTCTGCCGGCGTTTACTTGTACGTCGACCCCGCAGATTAAGCACTTTTCTATCTTTTTTGGCGCTTGTCTGAGTTCCGGCATCAGCTTAAACGCCTGTTCCACCTGCTCGCCGGTTATGCTTAGCTTAGCCGCTATCTCATGCCTGACTAGTCCTGACTGTCTAAGGTCTTTGATTTTCGCCGCTAGGGCTCGGGCCTCCGGTAGAGACAGGATGAATTCCGACGACAAGAGCCCTAGGTCAGTGATCAATTTTACGAACTTAGCTCGCCTACAGCCAAAGCCCAACTTTGACAGACGCCGGAAACAGAACGTAGGACCGTGCAGCTGCGCTAGATCAGCGGTAACTTGCGCTTTTAGTTCTTCCATGTTAATTGATACTTCCATGCTACTACGTACTACGTACTACGATGAGACTAAGATACCGCCCGGTGCCGTTGATTGGGATCGCATAAATAGTCTCGCGTTCGCGGCGTAAACAGTTCTCTGATTCAGACTTATGCCAAATCCTCAAGGAATGTTGAATACGGCTGACCTACGTGAGTGGGCAGCAAGCTTTGCCAGCGTGGTTGGCTACGACCAGTCACGTGGCGCCGAAGTTGAAGCCGCCGCCAATCAGTACTGGTTGGAGCACTATGACGCCATAGCACAAGGCGCCGAAACGCTGGACTCTGCTTACGCTTTGCCATACTACTGGGAGTACGTCTGTGCCTGCTTCTGTCAGCATTCGCTGTTCTCGGCTAGCCGAGCGGCGTGGTGGCTCAACTCGGCAGACGGATTCGATCCGCGGCGCATCTTGGTCCTGGCTGACGGCATCGGCAGCGCATCTTGGTTCTTTGCCAAGTGGTTTCCAAACGCTGAAATTTACACGCAGATTCTGGGCGACGACGTCATGCGCCAAAAAGCGCAGCTCATCATGGAAGATTGCCAGGATCGGCCAGGTGGAGCACTCAACGTGTTTTACGATTTTGCGGTGCCAAATGGCATCAATCCTGATGTCATCGTCGCGTTGGAGTTTTTCGAACATCTGACTGACCCGTTCTTCTACGTGGACGGTCTGCCTAAGGCCGAAGTTCTATTTCACCGGTCGCCGTTCAACGTCATGGTGCACGGCCACTTCAAGCAGTACAAGCAAGGCGAGCGCGTAATTCCGACCCAGGACATGGGGCGTGAGTTTGGCAAGCATCTGAAGAAGCTGGGCTACCGCAAGGCGTTCCATTTCTACAACTGCGTGCCGGCGGTATTCAGGGCTGTTCACTGAAGCTCATCCAGGCAATTTTCTCGAGCCAGCCAATAGGTATTGTGTGTCTGTAACTTGCCAATTGGCTGATTTTGGCCGCAACGGCTGCTGGTGCCGGGCTTCTGTGCAGGAACGGATGAATTTTGACCAGCTGTTTGCTTTTTCTGAACCAAAACGCATTCTGCGGTCGCGTACCGTTCGCGGTCCTGCACTAGACATCGAAGCCTACCGCGGCGAGATGTTCTACTTCTTCAACTTCAAAGCTTTTCCATCTACTGAGCAGCGCCGGCATAAAGGCTACATCAAGTTCCACAGGCCTGGTAATCCGAGAACGCCACTAGAGCGCGTTCCTTGCGAGGTCGACTGCGACTGCAAAGACTTCAGATACCGATGGGCATGGGCTATTAAGCAGCGTGGGTCAAGCCGTGTAGGTCCAGGTTCGTTGAACAAGGCTCTTAATCGCGCTCCACGTGAGACCAACCCGTCTGCAGTCCCTGGCCTGTGCAAACACTTGCTTGCGCTGCGCAACTTTCTGTACGGTCAAAACGCGCAATTTCCAGCCGCGGACGAAGAGTTTACCACGTCTGACCGCCTAGAACGCATGGTTAAGGCAGCAGATAAAAAGACCATCAGCCTAGCCGGTACTGTTGCGCGCAGAGACGACGCTCCTGCAGCCGAAGCCGATCCTGAAGTACCTGAAACAGAACCAGCAGCAGACGCTGCTGACGCGGAGCAGGAGATGAGAGACAGGAGCGCCACGCAGGCTCCTACGGTCCGCCCTCGCGAGTCAGTAGTTAGAGGCATGGACGCTGTACTGCAAGAAGTCAAATCACTTGACGCCGCGCTGATTGCTGCCCACAATAAGGTAGCAAGGTTGATTGAAGACGAAAATGGCCAAGCGACACCTCCAGCTGTGGCTGCTGCTCCCGCGGGAGAAGCGCCAGAACAGCTAGCTCTTACGGCGCTTCAGAGCATGGATGCCAGCCTCAAGCGCCTAGTTGATTTGATTGGCGGTGAGGGCAAGCTCGACGACAAGGACTTGGAAGATACAACAGAGGCTCCTGTTGCTCCTCCACCTGAGGAGCAGCGCGCCGCACCGTCAACACTGTAACCAACACGCACTAGCTTATGCCACAAGATTACGGCCTTGGTTTGGCCTCAAGACTCGATATTGGCGCTAACGTTGAGCCACAGCGTTTCAGCGACCTTATGCTCCTTATTCCAGGGTATGTGTCAGCGCGTTGGGCGACGCATAACCCTGCAATCGCTTCACGGCAGTTCGCGTTTGACGATATCACGGTGCAGCTGCGCAATCTAGGCAGCGACGCCATGGTCATCAAGTTTTCTGAAACTTCCAACCTGGACCCTGCCGCCGCCAGCGCAGGTCTCAGGTATCACCTGTTGGCTGTTACTCTAGCTCCTGGCGCGGTGCGCGAGTTCACGATTACGGCTCGCCGTCAGTTTCTCGAAATCAAGGGCATCGAAGGTACCGGTCAGGTTCGCATTGACATGGTAGCCCGCACGCCACTGACCAGAGTTGCATTTGAAGATGCCATTGAGCGGTGCACCAATCCCGTCTGGAAAGCCGACGCGCCAGTTCTGCAGACTCCAGTATCTCAGTCCTTCACCAGCTCTTCGCCTTGGGTTATCTTGCACAACCTAGGCTACATCGCCGACTATGTTCTGCTGAACTCATCAGGGGTCGATATCACGGCATTGGCCACACCTTCGTCAATCACCACCAATGGATTTACAGCAACATTCGGGTCAGCGCAGGCCGGCCGCGCGATATCGTGCCGCCCTACAGTCAACACTCTTGTCGGAACAGAAACTTAACCGACTGATTTCGGCGGCAATTGCCGAAATTCATCGTGGTGATTTGACAGGTTGCCGGACTCGGTTGCTAGAAAAGGCCGAGTCCGATTCTGGCGTGTCTAAGGCGAAAATTAGCGCGGCAGTTCGCAAAGCGATCAAGGACGAGCTGCCCGACGATATCGCAAAGGAGCTTAAGAAGCAGATCAAGAGCGAAGACACCGAGAAGCTGATCTCTGTCATTGTCGGCAAAGTTTTGGCGAAGTTCTTTGAGCTGATGTTCACCCGCAAGAGCCAGTGGCAATCTCAGCTAAAGGGCGGCTAATCTCATGCGCCGTAGACAGGTCAACGTTTACCCAAGCGGTCGCGCTGACATTCAAATTAGGCAGCACGCTGCAGATGGCACGGAACAGAGTCTAGTTGGCATTAACGAGGCTCATCTGGTAATCGTCACGATTGAAGAGCGGCTTAACCAAGCCAAGAGAGTTACGATTACTTTCGTCGTCAAAGACGCAGAATATCTGTGGTCCATTCTGCACCCATTTTTCGTAGACAGCCAACTGCCAAAGACGTCGCTGCGTTTTGGCATAATCTCCGGTTCTGAATGCGTTTGGCGCGATTGGGAAACTTACTATCTAAGCAAGGTTCAGTCGAACGTTGTTCCTGACCCACAAGGTCGGCCGACAGTTTCAATAACGCTAGAAGATGGCTTGTACCTGCTGTCTAGCTCTATAAGGTCGTCAGCAGTGTCTGGTAGTGTTTCGACCGCGGTCCGTAGCGTGTGGTCTAGACGCCACACTGAGCAGGCTGAAGTCGAAGGAACGGCGTTGCCAAGTTCTGGCTCAAGCGTGTGGTACCAGCTAGCCGAGTCGGATTTGGAATTTTTGCACCGGCTTAGAGGTTACGCAGCAAATGCTGCTGGCGTGGCTGGCTATTGCTTTTACGTTTCAAGCGGAAAATTACACTTTAGACTGCCTGGTTCTGGGTCTAACGGCATACTCGGAGTTCGCTACGCTGCTGGAGAGCCTGGTTTCACAAACCTGCTGCTAAGTAGCCAAACAACTGGAGAGTTTTCGACGTGCGCGACGTGGGACCACGAAGATGGCCAAGCAGCAGTCTCACTTACCGATCGAACCCTGAAGCAGAACCTTGCTTCTGGTGAGCCTAAGTCGCAGTTTGATAGCTTAGAAATCGCTCACGTAGGACCGAACCAGCGTGGAGCCGAGGTTGCTAGGGTGCAAGACCAGTACGCCACGGCTGCGTATAGCCGGTACCAAGCTAGCTTGACCGGCACTAACTGCTTGGACTTTCAAGTAGGCGACTTGGTAGACCTAGACTTAACGAGCGACGTTCAGCGCAGCTCGTTGTCGGGTTTGTGGGTAGTGTTTGCTGTTGTTTACACTCTGCAAGACGGCAAGATGCTGGTGTCGCCAGTTCTAGCTCGGCCAAACCTGGAGCAGTACGATACCATAGTTGGCCAAGAGGATACTTATCGTGACGCTCCTGCCAGCTTTAACGCTCCTGGATTTAGGCAGGTAGGCACTGTTTCAGTTACCGTTGAAAGACCATGAGGTACACCGAACGCCGAGAATTTTTGTATGACCCGAAGCTATTCGGGCGTGGCGACGTTGCCATGGCCTTACGGCTGCACGACGAGTACGTCACACGGCATGCTGCGAGACCGGCGCCTCGATGTCTAGAAGCTGATAGGTCGCCGGCCCAAGTCGACCAACTGTGGCACCAGCCTGTTAACGGTACGACGCAGTTTTTGCGTGAGCTAGAGATACCATGCCTGGTACTTCACGATAAGAAGGTCTGGAATCCGGAAACAAAAACAGCGCAGGCTGTTAGCCAGCGCATGCGTTTCTGGTTTAGCAACCTGGCGCTGCAACGCGCTGATTATTTCCCGCTGCCAGGCGACATTGTAATTTGGGGCGGCTACCGCCATGAGATTGTTGCTCCAGAGTTTGAGCCTTCGTGCTTCTGGCAGCAAACCAATGTATGGCTTGGTATCGTCTATTCCGCGACACTCGCAACGGCCGGTGATAACAAGCCAGCGTTGAATGCGCAGCGAACGGCGCCTGCCGAAAAAGCCGCTGGATTCAAGATAGTCATGTTTGACCCTAGCGCAAAGCCGGTCGTGCATAGTCCTGCGGCGTCATGAGCCCTTTCAAGATAACGCTGAGTCAGGCCGACAGGATCAAGATCGCTTCTAAACTGGCTACCTGGTTTACGGGCCTACCTAAGTTCGAAACGATGACACCAGAGCAGCGCGCCAGCGAGTTAGCCACGGTGTCTGATTACGCCGCAACCTTAGAGCTGCGGGTAGACGAACGCGGAGTTACAGTTCTGCCAGCGGCTAAGTTTCAGAAATTTCATGACGATCTGTCACGTGGAACTTTGAATTCTCCTAGACTACCGAACGTTAACGCGTTCGTAGTTTCTGCGACAACTTGATACTTAGACGCGCATGAACATCAACGAAGCGGTTCAATTGGTTGCTAGCGGGTCTCCAGCGGCAGAAGTTACTGCCCAGCTTGAAGGCTTGTTTGACGGCGTGAAAGTCGGCGCGGAAGTCTCTGTCGTTGACGATCCGGCATATCCATTCACGGGCACCGTCGGCAAGGTGAAATCGATCAACGGAGCCTACGCTCAGGTGGAGTTTCCAAATAAAGGCGTATGCCCACTGCTCATCAACCAGCTGCTGCCGGTCGCAAAGCCGTAAGGCCACAAAGGCAGCTGAGCGTCCGTAGGCGTGGTGGCTCGTACCACATGGCCATCGGATCTTCAATTGTTGCGTCTTCGAACCAAAAGCAGCTAACAAGCAGGCTGATATCCGAGGCTATTGCGGATGCGGCTGCTGCGGCTGCCGCGGTAGCTCTTGATCCGGATGCCATTCTCAACTCTAAGTGGCAGCCGCTTCAAGGCAAAGAAGGCCGGCTGTACGTCGCAGACCGCAGCGCCTTAGGCTTGGTGATGGTTGACCCTTGGTTCAGGCATATAGCGCCCAAGTCGATGAGGCCTTTTAGGTCAAGGCCGGAGAGGATCGATTACTGGTCAATCTCCACGGTCTACCACGGTAAGCCAGTTGTTCTGCGCATCAACAACGACTCCGCGGCATAGCCGCCAGCAGCGTTGTTATCAGCAGCATGACCAACTCCCTTAGGCAGATTCCACACAGCGGTCCTAGGCTGGTAGAGAGTTACTCACGCCACGATTCGTCGATTACGCTGCATCGGGTGCACGATCTGGCTCTCATGCATTGGCTGCAGAGCTCGTTCTTCGTTTCTGAGGGATACCCGGTTCCAGCAATCTTTAGTAACCCGTCTAGGGTCTTCAACGACGCAATGCAGATTTGGAGCGCGCCCGGCTCTGGAAATGTTTTTGCGTACCTACTCAGCGCTAAAGACGCCGGTGGCTCTCCGCTGTACCAGCCGCATCCGATGCCGATGGCATTACCGATCATCTCAATCGACCGCCTAGGCATCGCTCCAGATGCGTCACGAGCCTGGTCTACTGGGCAGATGCGACACGCCGGGTGGCCGACAGTAGACCCTGCCGACAAGATAACAAGCCAGAGGCTCTTAGGCAACGCGTATATTGTCCAGATGCCTCAAGGGTGGATTTTCAAGTACCAGATTGATATCCTTGCAGCTAGGTACGACACTATTGCCTGTCTTGTCACCGCGCTAGTTCAGAAGTTGAACCGCTGGTCCTTGACTCCAGAGACCATGATCATCGCAAAGTATCCAGGACGAGGCTACTTTGGCAAAAAGCTAGTGCGTATGACTCTTGAGGGAGAAATCGCTGACGCCACAGAAATTGATGCCACCGGCAACAGAATCTATCGCGCATCTTTTCAGCTGCATATTCACGGTTGGGCTGTTGACATTGACCCGAACATTGTGCCAACGCTGTGGACTCAGACGATCAACGCCACCGCTCTAGACCCAAATGCTCTTGCGGCCACAATCAGTAGCACCACAGACCTTCGGGATGGTGAAGGCCGCGACGTTTCTCTGGATTTGCCTGTCGCACAGTAGGTAAGTTATGTCTGGTCTTTGGCGGGATGGCCACCAACACGGTAACTGCCGACCGCTGCGCTAGACGACTCACAACATGGCACAAAGAACGTTTCCAGGAGTCTACGCCACAGTCGTAGACAATAGCACAGCACCCGCGTCGCGGTCTCGGTTTCGCGCCGGTTTGCTAGGTACCGCGTCTCGCGGACCTGTCAACACCGCGCTTCCAGTGCGGTCAATGCGCGACTTCCAGCGCCAGTTTGGTAATCCGCTTACCGGCTCGGCTCTTGGAGTCACGGTGCAGCTGATTTCGCAAATCTCCGACGGCCTGAACGTCGTGCGTGTTGCTAGAACCTACAAGCGCCTTACAGGTTCTGGCGGCACCGCCACAGGTACGGCTGCAGCCACTCAGGCCATCGTGACCAATTCGGCGGCTCTCGCTGTTGGCGACTATTTCCGAATCACGCAACTTGGCAAGCGCACCACAGCGAACGCCAGGGTGTCTGCCATCAACAATGGCACTGGAGCGGTTGACCTCGACACGGCTGCCGATCCAACTGTTGCTGGCAAAGCGTTGGCATTGGCTGACACCTACACCGCTGGTCAGGTCGACTTCAACCGCGCTGGACCTGGTTCTGCGAACGAAGCTGAAGCTTTCCTGAACATCCCTGTCTGGAATTCGGCGCTGGTTGGTGGCGGCACGGTCGGCTCTCCGGCAGCTGGTACGTTCTTGGTTGCTGGTAGCAAGACCAAGTTCGAGCTGACGATCACCTCGCCCGCGTCGCCTGACACGTCTCTGGTAGCTGCTGGCGACATTCTGCTGATTGAGCAGGCCAACCGGGCGGCTACTCGCGAAGTTCGTGTTAAGGAAGTCATTCCAGCTGTGCCTGGCACGGCTGCTACGATCGTTCTTGAGTCGCAAGCGCTGTCCGACGTTGGATATCGGCCGATCGGTCTGCAGGATTCTTACACCGGCGCTACTATTCGCAAAATCTCGACTGTCAACACGATCGGTTTGCATCTGTTCGCGGCTACTCCCGGCACTTGGGCGAATTCTGACGGCTCCAAGGTCGGCATGTATGTCAATGTGTCGCCAGGCTCTAAAGCCGACACCAAGAAGATTAGCGTGTTTGAGGGAGCCCGGCTGGCTGAGGAGTGGGACAACCTCTCAATTGTTGCGACGATCAAGGATACGGATGGCGTTACCGACATCCCAAATCCGAACTACTATCCGAATGCAATCAACGGCAAGTCCAGCTATATCACTGTTGGAACTCGCACGACTGACCCGACGACCTACTGGGTCGGTGCTGGCGCGGTTGATCATCCTCTGAACACGATCAACGGCTGGAAAGCTACCGCCGCTGCTCCGTCCGGTGCTACCGCGACTGACTACAAGAATGGCACCTACCGGTTCAACAACGCCGCCTTTACTGGTGGTTTCAACGGGTCCACGGTCGATGACGCTGATTGGATCGGCACCTACGATCCTCTGACTGAAGCGTCGACTGGAGTCAAGGTGTTTGAAAACTCTGACGCTAACCTCGATCTGGACGTCATTGCAGCTCCTGGCGTAACGTCGGTGGCAGTTGCTGCCGAGCTTGCCCGTGTCAACGGCGTGCTTAACAGCTTCTCGCCGATCGATGCCCCTCGCGGTTTGAATGCGCTTGGTGGTATTGACTGGCACAACGGTCTGCCAGTCGGTGGTTTGACACCTGCCGGTCGCCTCGATTCGTTCCGGCTTGGTATGTTTTGGAACTGGATTACAGTGGTTGACAGCACGACCGGCAACCGCGTCGTTGTTCCTCCTACCTGTGCAGCGCTCTACGCCATGGCGTACACGTTCGACGTTGCCAGCCCGCACTCAGCGGCCGCTGGCGATACTCGTGGTCGTGTTCCAGACGCCCTGGCTGTCGAGTTCGCGCGGGTTAGCGAAGATGCCAAGCAGACCTTCTTTGCGGAAGGCAACGGCTTGAACGTGATCCTGTCTGTTCGCGGTCGCATCCAGGTTGAAGGTGACCGCACGTTGCTACGTGTTCCTGCGGGTACTGTTAGCAAGTTGCAGCAGATCTCGGTGATTCACTTGATCAACCGCATCGTGCGCACACTGCAGCTCAGGCTGAGCCGCTACCGCTATGAGCCGCTAGACGACATCACCTACGCCGGATGTGAGGCTGAAGCCCGCTCGGTTTTGGACGCGTTCAAGAAAGAGCGTGGCTTGGAAGACTATGCGCTGCTGGTCAACGCCACGAACAACACTGATGAAGATCGCAACAACCGCAACATCAACATCGGTTTGGAGATCGTGCCTGAAAGTTCCACTGAGCGCATCTTCCTGAACGTTAACGTGCGCGAAAGCGGCGCTGTGCTGACCTCAGCGCGCTAGTAACCTCCACACCAGATAGATAGGACTATACGGCTATGCCACTACTAAATCATAAAAACACGTTCGCTTCAGGCAACGGTAACCCTGACGTTCAGAGGACAGATCTGTTCCATGTGTCTGTGGCGCTGCCAGCAGCGCTGCGCGCTCATGGTGGTGCATCTATCTGGGATTCTGAAATCGCCTACGCGATCAAGAACTTCCCGTTCCCAGATCGTGGGGTTGACACGATTCCGATCAAGATGGGACAGCAAACCAACTATGCCATCGGAGCCGATCAGCCAGTCGACCCAATCGACATTTCTGCGCGCTTCGCTTTCAACCGGCGCACGGCTGAGCTGCTGGAACGCTGGTTCCAGTTGACTTCGGATCGCGGCACGGGTAGAGTTGCGCGTGCTGGAGCGATCAAATCGACCGGCTACTTCTTCTGGCTGGTTCCAAACGACGCCGTCCTCGGTATTGACGGCGCCGCTGAGCGCGATAGCTACAAGCTGCTCAGAGCGTTTCAGCTTGAAGGTTGCTGGTGCCGTAACATGAAGTTCACGGGCGCTGACCGGTCAGAGCACGCGGCTGCTGTCGATGTTCAGTTCTCGATGGTGATTGATCGTTATCGCCCGGTGTCAGTTACTGACCTGGTCGTGATTCAAGCAGCTGACCGGGTTGCGGCTGCATTCAGCTCGACGACAGCTTAATAGCCAGTCGTTAATTACGACAAGTGGCCCTGGATGAGCTCCAGGGCCACTTTAGCGTACGACTCAGGAATGCTATCGTGCTACACCGTACTCCGCGGCAGACCTGGCGTAGTCGTCAGTCGCAAATTTGCTGATTTTCTTGCGCTCTGCAAGCAGCGCTTTCAAATCAACAGTTCTGCTCTGGTTTCTGAACGTCTGGCGGTACTGCTCCCATCCAATGAAATTGCCGGACCGGGCGCTTGAACCCAAGCACATGGCAACGTGCTCGAACGGGCTAAGGTGTCCTGAGGCCAACAAGCTGTCATGTAGCCTCAGGTCTTCAACAAAATTGACCTTGCCATCGAAGTTGTAGTAAGACGTCCTGGCAGCACGCGCGACGCAGACTTTGATCTTGTCTTCATGTGTCAGTTCTTCCATTTGGTCGGTATAGAACGGCATGTGCCATTCTCCAACTGACAAGCTGTCAGGCTCGCTGTTGACGTAGGCATGCAGCATGGTATCGGCAGCGGCCTGCATCTCAGGCTGCGCCGCAGAGTGGCAGCGTAGCGCAAAGAAATTCAGCCAGTCAGTCGCAGTTATCAGCACCTGTGTAAAAAGCGCAAACTCCAGCGGTCTGTTGTTCAGTTGCTTGTGCAGCCCTAGCTGCTCGGCTTTGGCGTGCCATTCGGCTGCGGCGTCGATGGCATCGAGCCACATAGCGCGGTGAGCCTCTACATCTGTGACTTCTTCAGTTGCCTGCATGCCAGGTTTGTTGGCGCCGAAAAATACCGGGATCGCAGGTTCGGTTTTGACGATCGACCTGAAGCGGCTAGTCGGAATTGCGCGGCTGCTGGCGGAGTTTCTGGAAAACACGCGGTGGGTGTTAAGCTCCGCCAAAATGAAACGGTGCATCGTCACCAGCATCGTGGTGATACGATTTCCAGCTGGGCTAATGCTATCTGCGATGATCTTTGTTCTAACCATACGCTTCTCTAGAATCAAAGTAGATAGGCATAGATGACACGCAATCAAGGCAGCCTACAAGAGTCAATAGTTGCCGCAGCTCTGCGCGAAGCAACAACTACCGCGTCAGTAGGAGCGGGATTTGCCGGAATTCCACAGGCCAGTTCTATTCCCAAGAAACATGGAAAGTCGCCTAACTGGTCTAGACGGTTTGCAGCACTTAGGCTTCGCCGCGCCGAAGGTTTACTGCCAGACGGCGCCGTCGAAGACGACCTTGCTGGCGCTGACGCTGGAATCGATGGCGCGATTGCCGGTAGTTCCGCTCAAAAGCCAGCAACTAAAAGCTTACCTGCTAGAGCTGATTTGCCAGAGCCATATATTCCTACAACGGTCGCGTTGATTGCTCCTGACGCGACACCAGGAGCTACTGCGCCACTAAGCCCGTCGCAAATTCCTGTTGCAGCAACGCCTACTGCGCAAATTCCTGTTGCAGCAACGCCTACTGCGCAACCTCCGTCTCCAACAACGGCAGCACCGGTCGAGCCTAAGCCAATGGACGGTTTTTGGAAGGTGATCGGCATCCATCTAGAATCTCACAGACCAGAGCTAATCGTTGCTCCTGGTGTTACGAGGGCTGAAGGTCAGAGTACGCCAAGCCTCGAGGTTCCTGACCCGGCTTCGTTGTCTAGCTGTTTGACTGAGACTCCAGATTCTGGTGTTGCTTCGTCATCAAGCGCCAGGGCGAAAGCGGAAGCTGCAATCGCAGCCTACATCGGCGGCAAACAGTCAGCCTTACCTGTGGTGACATCAGGAGCCGCCACAATCAAAGCTGTTGAGCGCTTGACTGGCCCATTGGGCAAGCTGTAATTTGGCGGTCTTATGCCAGAATCCGCGGCAACTGACAACAGCAGCCAAGCGCCGCTCGAGATTACCATTACTCGAGAACCAGGTGACGATTTTTGCACTCTGAATTTTTCGTTTGGCGGAACTGAGGACATTGAAGGAGCTGACGTGGTCGACTTCATCTGCCAATACTGTCGCGGGCCAATTTCACCAGAAATTCGGGCTTTGATCGAGCGCGCTGTTGACGACGCCTGGAATTTTTACTCGGCTAAGCTTGTCTTGACTAGCTGGAAGCCGCTGGCTAGAGCCTTCGGTGCGCCGAAAGTTTGAACAACTACAGCCACCTTAGATGTGAATCGCAGCACTTCCTTTGAGCACTTGGGCATCGTCTGCACGTAGTGCGTGGTCAATAAACGCATTCTCCTCGAGGATAGCTACCTTTTCCAGCCGGACCATAGCAAGACTGCAACCAGAGTGTTGGAGTCGCGGACCGGTGCAGGTTCCCTGAAGGCTGTTGACATTCACGGAACTTTTTCGGTCTGCGGAGTTCGAAACGGAAATGGCCGGGTCTATCCGACCGAAGTTTGGGAAGCCAACGTAAAGCCTGGCAGCCACTTGATGCAGCTGATCGAACGCAACGCTGCATTTGGCACTCTTGAGCATCCTCAGAGCGGGGTAGTCACCCTGGAGTCTCCGATATCGCACATGGTGACGGCTGTCAAGCTCGAGTCTGACGGCAGAGTGTCTGGTGTCATTACCATTTTCGACGACCTGCCTGAGGGTAAAAAGCTGCGAGTTCTGATCGAGAACGGCTACAATCCGCTGGTTTCATCTCGCGGATTCGGGTCTGTCGTTCGTATCGGCAACGACGACGTTGTCCAAAATGACTTCATTTGCGAAGGTTGGGACGTTGTTGCCGTTCCGTCATTTCCGCAGGCAAAGCTAGCTCCTGAACGTGAACCTGGCATGCCTGCTCAGCGCCCTACGACTGTTAATTTGGCTACGACGGAATCCCTTCAAGGGCCTAGCTCTGTTGCTGGGCTGCCGCGTGTGGCCGAGACCAACAACACAATGAACATCAACGAACTGCGCGTCGGAGTTGCGGCTCTGGGCCGCTTCGATCCACTGGCCGCTTCTGCCACTGAGTTGGCAGAAGCGTTTGCATCCATCAATCGACTCGGCAACGAAGCCACGGCGCTGGCCGTGAGCACTCCGGGTCTTGCGTATGAGGTTGGCCGCACCGGCAAATCTCTCGAAGAAACTGCCGCTGCCTGGCATTCTAAAATCTCTGGCCTGGTATCTGAGAACGCCGCTCTTCGCAAGACTACGGCTGCTCAATCATCCGTTCTTAACGAAACCGTGCGCGTTGCTGCGGGCTACCGCAAGCAACTGGCGTCTACGGCTGAACGCCTTGGCCGTGTGCGTGGTCTGTTTACTGAAGCCAACAACTCTGCCCGTTCCTGGCAAGCGCGCTCCGTCAAGGCCATAGCTGAAGGCAGCGTGCGCGAGCAGGAGCTGCAAGTCACCTGCGACGCCCTGCAGATTCTGGCTGAGCGCCATGTCGCTCTCGAACGTGGTCAGGTCGCTGACGCACCCGTTACAGAAGCTGTGCGTGACCTTGCGGCCCGCCTGGTTGCAGAACAGCGTAGCAGTTTGACGTGGGCCAAGAGGGCCTTCAGTTTGCAGTATGCATCCGCCACCCCAGAGCAGCTCGCCAAGCTTGGCGAGTGCAAGACCGCGGCCGATGTCCAGAAGCTGGAAGAATCTATGAAGCCGGCCGCTGGCACACCTGCCGCTGGCAAGCCTGCTATCAATGAATCTCAGCCGGCGGGCTCTCAGCCGGCAGCTGCTGCGCCGAGTGGCCAGCAGGTTTCAGAGAGCGTAGTCGAGCAAGGGTCTACCGGCCTTTCGGACATGCATTCGCTTACCATGGCAGAAGCGATCGCCATTGTCCGGAGAACGCAGTCGCCTAGCACCAAGTAACGTCTACCAAGTCAATAACCTCCTAACACTACCTCGATATGGTACTCATGGACTCCGGACGGCCGACGTTGGCCTCCAAGAACGGCGACCTGGCACGTTTCACTGACGTGCTTGAACTCGGGTATCGCCTTGCTGAAACATCGTGCGGCATCGCTGAAAATCAGCGTGGCGGCCTCTGGGCTGCTAAGGGCTGGAAAGAGCTGGTTGCCCACATGCCTGCCGAACGCCAGCCTCTGGCTGCGTTGGCCCTCGAAAACTGCCGCCGCTACTACGGCGACATGAACGAAGCGACGCGCACTACGTCGCTTGGATCGGCTGACCGCTGGATTTTCCCGCTGGTCAGCAACATGGCTGAAAACGACATCATCGACCAGCTGGTCTCGGTGCAGCCGATGCCTGGTCCTCAGTCGCAGCTCGTCTACATGGACGTTGTGACCTCTCAGCGCAAGGGCAACATCCCTGCTGGTTCGCCAATGTGGCGCGCTCTGGCTGGCGCCGCTGATCGTTTCACCGACTCTGACGAGCTCGTGACCGACGAACCTCTCGGCACGACTAACGGCTCTGGCGTTGGTTCCGGTAACGCGGAATACTTCCCTATTCGCGCCGGTTCTGTTCAAGTGGTGATCGGCGCTGGTGTAGCAACTGACGACGGCAATGGTGTTCTGGCTGGCGATTTCTCCGGCACGGTGAACTACCAGAACGGCGCTATCACAGTGGCCTCCGCCGCTAACAGCACGGCAATGGTGCTGTCTTACAGCTACGATTCTGAAGGATCGAACCGCACGATGGGCATGGAGCTGGCATTCACCTCCGCCCCTGTTAAGGCCAAGGCTTACAAGCTGCGGACTGCTTGGAGCCAAGAAGCTGACCAGAACATGGCGGCTCTTTACAACATCAAGGCCGAAAACATCATGCTGAACGCCATCACAGGCGCTCTGCAGTATCAGAAGCATCGCCGGGTTATCGCCGAGCTGCGCAATCGCGCCAATGCCGGTGCCGTTACCTGGTCCGCTACCGCGCCTGCCAACGTCTCCTACCAGACGCACAAGCTGTCGATCCTCGACGCCTTCGCTACTGGTTCGAACTACATCTACGGCGCGACCAACACGATGGAAGCTACCTGGGCCGTTCTCGGTCTGCAGGCTAAGGCCGTCGTTGAGACACTGCCGTCGTTCCAGAGCCGCGGCAATCAGGATCGCTCCGGTGTGGCCTACATCGGCGACGTCGGCAACCTCAAGGTCTTCGCCGATCCTCACTACCAGCAGGACGAATACCTGCTGGGCTACAAGGGCGACGCCTTCTTCAAGACGGTGTTCATCCTCGGCGAGTGGCAGAAGCTCTACACTACGCCGACCTACCAGCTCGACGACTTCATGAATCGCCGCGGTTTCGCCACCAGCTACGCGACGAAGATGGTCAACAGCAAGGGTCTGAGCCGTGGTATCGTGACCAACGCTCCTACCAGCTACGGCGCCTAATCAGTAGCGGTCCTTTACGCAGAGCGGCTCGGGTAATTCCGAGCCGCTTTTTTTGCACTTCTATTTTGCGATGTTTGATTATTGCTGCTACTACGTCTGACACCGCTACCACTGCAAATTTGGCAATTCGACGAGACTCTCACCAGGCGGTTGCAAAAATCTGCCTGGGTCTATGGGCACGCGGCTTGGATAAACTGTGCCCTGAGGTTGTTGACGCATTGAAATCAGCACACGAGGTGTCAGAAGGAAAGGCCATGATGGCACACGCCGCATTGGTTTGTCCCGAAACCGTCAACTACGCGGAGCTGGTAGCGCGGTCTGTGTAGTTAATACGTGCCAATGCCTAAAAGCTCTCTTGCCGAACAGATCGTTAATCGACTGCTAGACCAGGCCCGGTTGGAGTCAACTGAGACCGAGTCGTCTCCTCCAGCCTCGGAGCCAAAGACGATCGACGAAGTCGAACAGTTCTACCAAGCTTTTGTCGATAACCCGGAGGTCTGGTACGAGGACTACGACCAGTCTGACGAAGCCGTTGACGCGATCCATCAGGCATACTTGCGCGTTTGGTCAGAGCTTTACGGGTCGGAGCCCAGTGACGCCTTTAGCAACTACCTATGGGAACAAGTTCACGGCGGCGTGTTTTGACCTCTGGCCTGAGCGTCATGAACTAGTGTGTTTGCCTATTCATGGCCAAAGTAGATGAACCTAATGAGCTCCTGGTTACACCTACAGGTTAATAGACGCTATGCAACCTAGAAAACTGCCGAATCACACCTTTGTCAGGCGTCTGGTTGCAGCGGTCTGCGAAGAAGACAAAACCAAGGCCATTCGTGCCGAGCTTGACCGCCGCATCAAAGCAAGGAAATCACTTGGCCAGTCGCACTCTGACGCCACCGCCTGGCTATGGGCGAACGACCCAAACTATGCTAAGCTGGTGAAAGCTCTTGATGTGTCGTCCAAGTATCAGTCGCAGCTAGCTAAGCGTCCTCCTCGCGACCCCGAGACCATTCGCTACTACATCAGATTTGCTGACCGGCCTCCAGCCGCTGGGTACAAATCGAAGTATTGGGTCGGCGGTCGGACTGCAGTTCAAACGCATAGCGGCATATCAGCGTTTGCGGCCAAATGGGATGTCAAGCGCGATCTTTGGCAAGTAGACATACCGTCCGACGGTGGAGCCGCGGTTTTCGACGACTTCATCTGTCGAGTCACCGGCGGAGAAGACACTACGACAAAAATCTGGCTGATTACTGGACCTGAGCTTGACTCAGTTGGCGCTGACGGAGAACCAATGCTAGACGGTGCTAAAGTAACCACACTGAAAACGCTGCAACCGACGGACATCTACGCTCCAGGCGTTTTTGATCCGGAATACGACCTGTAGTTAGCGTGTATGGCAGACATCGACAATAACATCACAGGTGCCGAAACAACAGCTCCAGCTGTTGTTGACACCACTCCAGCTCCAGCACCAGCTCCAAAGCGCGCGGCTCGGAAGACCGCAAAGCCGGCTGACGTTAAACCGGAGATCGCTGCGGATTCTGAACCGACGGCTGCGTCTGAAAAGCCGGCGCGCAAGACTGTCAAGGCTTCCCGTCACGGAGATGGCGGCTGGCTGATTGATGGCGAAGCGTACTCTGACCTGGAAGCCCGGCGCAAGCTTGACTTCCATCAGGAGCTTGACGGCAGCTACACTGTAAAGGCTACTCCTTAAGCCTCTTCGCAGCTGGCCGAAGACCGCTATAAGCCCTAGTTTTCGGGGTGTGATTCTCAAGGCGGTCAATGCGACGCTTCAGAACCAGGTCTTTCAACGTGGAATCTGGAGCTTTTTATGCATTAAGGATCGAATCTCTTCCATGGCTAGAGATTCGAGCTGCCTGATGCGCTCTCTGGTCAGATTGTAGATTTTGCCAATATCCTCCAGAGTCATTACATCTTTGCCGCGTAGGCCGTAGCGCCGTTCAATAACATCTCGGCTTCGAGGAGTAAGCTCGTCAAGGCAACTTAGCAATAATTGAGTGTGCTCTGCAAGCTCTGCAGCTGTCGCAGCTTGCGCGGCATTCTCATCTGCAATTATGTCATGCATTTCCCTGTCAGGCAAGTCGTCATTGGTGGTGTGCGCCGCGTCTAGGCTTGCCGGATTTAGAGCTGTCAAGTGGCTCAGGGTAGCCTCAACATCTTCTACCGTCGTCTTAAGCGTGTCCGCCACGGCCTGTAGAGACACATTGCCGCCGGCGTCGGCTGCTATCGCATCTCGAGCTAGCATATAGCGCCGAATTTTGCCTTGCACATTTAGCGGCAACCTAACGATTCCTCGCTGCTGCATCAAGGCTCGCTGCATACACTGCCGAATCCAGAATCCAGCATAAGTCGACAGCTTAGCTCCTTTCGTAGGATCGAACCTCTCGCAGGCCTTGATCAACCCTTTGTTTCCTTCTTGAATCAAGTCTAGAAAGCCGCCGTGTACAAGTGCGTAATCGCGCGCAATTTTTACAACCAGGCGCAAGTTCGCGCAAATCAGCTCTTCAAGAGCCGCGCTATCACCTAAATCTCTTTTCCTCGCAAGCTCAATTTCTCTTTGAGGATCGATCAGATCAAAGCAGCTGATGCTTTTCATATAGCGCCTCACGCTAACTTCGTCGCTGGAGAGCGTTACTTTGGAGCTGGCTGCCATAAGAATGTTTGATAGCTAGAACGCGCTGCTTTGATTCTAACAGACGACTAAATCTTCTACCGCTATGTCAGCCGCCGACCGATACTTCCAACCATCACCGTCAGAATACAACGACGCAAGAATTGAAGCTGTAATCACTTGTGTCAACTATGGCGACTTTCTGCACGAAACGTTGCCAGTCAATTTGCCTCACTTCGACAAGGTAGTAGTGGTTACCACGGCTGAGGATACCTTGACTCGCGCCGTCTGCAAAAAGTGGTCTGTTGACACCATCATTACAACGGCCTTCACCGAGGGCGGCGCCCAGTTCAACAAAGGGCACGCCATCAATGTCGGCATCGGAGCGCTACGCCAGCGCGGTTGGATTATGCACCTGGACGCCGACATCGTGCTGCCTCTGACGTTTAGGAACATGCTCGGCAAGAGCGCCCTAATGCGCAACAGACTCTATGGTTGTGAGCGCGCCAACGTAACTGGTTTTGCTCGTTGGCGCCGGCTACGGTCGCAGTGGTTTGGCTCTCCCCAGTTCACATCGCGCTATATCATGTCAACCGACGCTGACTTGCCGATTGGCGCTAACGTGGTGCACAAGGAGCACGGATATGTGCCAATCGGCTTCTTCCAGCTGTGGCACAGCCAGCACGCACACCAGCACGATTTGCGCTATCCGGACAATTGCCAAACCGCAGAGCAGAGCGACGTTCAGTGGGCGATCCGTTGGCCTCGTGAGGACCGGCTGCTTTTGCCGACGTTTAGGGCTTACCACCTGGAGAGCCCCGGCGCCGGCTTTGGCGCTAACTGGGATGGCCGTACAACAGCTCCGTTCACTTGCACAGGCAAGCCTCTGACCATTGACCAGCTGGATTAGCCGAGTACACAGACTTAGCCGTCAGGCGTACTTATTCAGAATGGAAGCATTCGTGAATCCAGCCGTACAGCGCCTGGTAGCTGAAGCTTTGAGGCGAGCTAATAGGCACAGAGTGTATCGTCCTATTGTTGCAAACCAGTCCAGGCTTGAAACGCGAAGTCTATCAGAGAGCGCTTCGGCTACTGACGGCATCTATTACGCTATGCGTGCCCCAAGCGGCTGGACTCTGTTCGCGTACCGCTTTGACGAGTTTCCAGAGATCGATCATAGCGAGCTATGGGAGACGCACGTTGCTCCGATACTAGCACTTAGGTGGGCGCCGTCAGCTAAGGCAGCTAAGCTCGAGGCTGAACTTGCCAGTTTTCCGTACGCTTTCCCTCGTGGTAGAGTATCACGCAGTGGCAATCGGTTTCTAGTCTCTCACGGTGGCGACCTGCCGGCGAGCATCACCAAGTCAGCCGTCATGCGCGCCTTTTCATTGCCGCCAAACACGCCGTGGGAGTTAGACAACCACGAGATCTGCGCCGAAATTGACCGCGACGCAGTGCGCCGGCTGCTCAAATTGAAAGAAACGTGGCCTGCGACTTAACAGTTTGCCGCGACGGCGTATTATGCTGTCATGCGAAAAACTGCTCTGCTGCTTTTAGCTACCACATGTGTTACGGTTGCCCTTGCCGGAGAGTTAGCGGCTTTGGCCTTCGTTGAGAGTTCCGGCAAGCACGCCGCAGTTGGAGACGGCGGCAAAGCTCGCGGCGCCTACCAGTTTCACAAAGGCACCTGGGACGAAGTCAGTAAGCGCCGTGCTAAAGCAGGTCTTCCAACCTGGGATTGGCAGCAAGCCACGAATGCAGCTGCGGCCGATGACTACGCTACTTACGCCTTGAATGATATTCGGCTCGCATTGTCCAAAAGCTTAAAGCGGCCAGTTACTCCAACTGACGTTTATGCCGTGTGGAACTTAGGTTTTAGAGGGTATCAGCGCCGGGGCTACGACATTACGCAGTGCCCGGCTATAACGCGGCGCGCCGCCAAAAAGTTTGAAGACCGCGCAATTCTAGCATTCTCAGCTAAGTGAGCGACATTAGGCTGCGCGAGACACCGACTAAGCTGTACATTTCAGGCTCCGTCGATTGTCTTGATCGTCTAGCAGGATTTTTCTCTTACCGTCCCGACCGTTACTGGATGTCGCCCAAGTACCAGGCCTACAAGCGGCATCAGGACAAGATCGCGGCCGCTAAAGCCTCTGGCCAAGTTAGCTTGGCTCAGAGCCTAGAGCAGGCCAGTGTTGGTTGGGATGGATTCGTGCGGCTGATGGTCAAGTTTCCAGTTGCGGAGCCGACCATGGTCACACGCCGTGGTCACCTAATGGCAATTCGAGAGCGCTGCGCCGAGTTTGGATATTCGGTAGACGAGAGCGGTTTGATCCCGAACGCGTTCAGCCATCTGACGATTGATGACATACCTGACGACCTGTTGGCGGTAGAGCTAGACCGTGACCAGTGGGAGATTCAAAAGCGCTGTATGCTGGCATGGCTGATCAACGGCATGGCGCGCAACCAAGTCACAGTGTCAGGTGGTAAGACGATCACGTTCTGTGCTGCTGCGGCCATGGTCAAACGGCGGTACCCGAAGTCCCGCATAATCTACCTCACGCCAACCGAGCGCCTAGTTAACCAGGTAACAACGGAAGCTCGGCGCCTACTACCTGGTTGGAGCATCACGCAGTTTGGCGGAGGGGTTGCTGATAACACCGGCGCCGACATGGTCGTGTGCACCTGGGCAATGCTGCACTCTCGGTACAAGACCTTGGTTCACCAGCGCTGGTTTGAGACCTTCAACACTGTGCTGATAGACGAGTGCCAATCAGCGACCGGTAAGACCGCCCAGCGAGTGCTGCTGACCGTACCTGCATATTTTAGATTCGCGGCATCCGACACCGCACGAGAAGACAGCCCAAACCTGCAGATGGAGCTGCAAGGATTGTGCGGCGGTATTTCGGAGCGTGTGCAAACGATCGAATTGATACAGCTGGACCGTATCGCGGCGCCGACTATCGAAGTTATTAAGTGCCCAGCATGGCGCCGCAAGTTTGCTGGGTTAGGATCGGAACCTGAGATTGGGTCAAAAGCCCACGCGCTGGTTGGCGGCGCGTGGTATTCTGGGGTGTACGCTGGACCAGCATTCGAGTTGAATAAAGACGGAACTCCGAAGCGTGGAAAAGACGCGAAGCTGATTGTGCGCCCTGGGTTTCACAAGCTTAACGTTGACGGCGAGTTGATCGACATTGAGAGCTCATGGTGCATCCTTAATCGGCGCTACGACCAGGCAATCACCGCTTTCAAGCACCGAAACGAACTGGTGGCTGATCGCGCGGCCAAATACTCTAAGCAAGGTTGGCCAACGCTCGTCATCGCGACTAGGACGCTGCACGTCCTGCTGCTAGAGGCTTACATCAAGAAGATGTTGCCTGCTGATATGGTCCGCATTCTGTACTCAGCGCACGACCGCGAAGAGCGCGACGATACTTTTCTGTGGTTGAAGTCGACTCCAGGCGCGGTGCTAATTTCTCCACTTGTTAAGGTCGGCGTTTCGATCAACGAGCTGACGGCAGGCGTCATTGCAGACTATGTCGCAGACTGGGAGTTGGCTAGACAGCTGATTGGCAGATTTATCCGCAAGAAGCCAGGCAATCAACCAAATGAAGCATTTATTTCAATGTTCGAGGAATTGCAACATCCTGCATACCACGCAGGTTCTAAGCGCTTAATAGCTAAGCTGCAAGGAGTCTCAGGCTTCAACTGGACCCAGTCGATAGTTGATGAAGAATTGGCACTCGATTTGGGCATCTGAACAAATTGTGTGTACTTGTTCGCAGATTAGACTAGAGTCGCCACATGAGCGCTGCTCCTAACGATATCATCGGTGGGGATTCCGGTTTCCGGTGCTCTTGCGGGCTGTGCATCCCCAACTTCGACAATGTGCCGTCTGACCCTGCGCCGTCGCAGACAGATGTTACTCGAGCCCAGCGGCTCGCGCAAGTGGTTGCCACGCGCGCCATGTCGCCGTTCGACTTGCAGTTTTTGGCTGCGGTTGCGTCAGAGTAGCGGGCACTTTACGCTTGCCTGCTCAGTACGTATCCTGTGTCTGTCGGTCCTGCGTAACCAATCGCAGGTGGTGGAGGCCAGCATGATGAAACCGTGCTGTTGCCCTGGGAGGCCGAGTGGCCTCCCTTACTTTGAACTGTTCTTTGATACTTTGGGGGTGTTTTAAGATTCGACTAGCGGAAGTTGGTTGAAGCTACACGCCGTGGATAGGCATAGCAGCCACGTACAAAATTGCATTGCCAAAACAACAACTGCCACAAGCATCGTTGATACCGCTGCCGCGATTGTTGCCGCCGCGCCCCTAACCGTGCGCACGGCCGCTCCTGCGGTTGCCGCTCTGGTCTAACCATGACCAGCCGAGCTGCTACTGATTTTCGCTACGTAGACAGCTCGCCTTTAGCGAGACCATTGGAACGACGGCGTCGTTCTTCCGCGGACTGGGTTAAGTTCGAACCATCAGATCAGCCCGGCGCGGTAGGGCTCTGCATGGCATACTCCGCGTAACGCGTGTGAATGAAGTAGCAATTGTCAGAAGCTAGGACAGCGGTGCAAATCCGCTCACCTCCACCATTTCATGGCGCGAGCACCGCTCGCGCCATTTTTGTTTACGTTCTAGGCCACATGCTGAAAATCTGCCGCGGCGATCTGTTTGAGTCTGACAGTTTCAAGCTCGGCCCGTATATTTTGATGCACGGTTGCAACGATATCGGAAGGTACGGTGCCGGTTTCGCTATGGAAGTTAGGCGCCGGTTTCCTGATGCGTATCAGCATTATCTCATGTGGTTTGGGCGCCGGCAGACAGACCGTGTTCAGCGCTTGCGTTTAGGAGCTATTCAGCTGGTGCCGGTCGGAGACGGTGAATCATACATTTGTAACGCAATCACACAGCACGGCGTTGCGTCATATCGGTCGCTCATGCGTGGACAAACGCCTCCGTTTAGGCTCGACGCTTTCGAGTCCTGTCTGTCGAGCCTGACTGACCTTGCGCCTAAACTGGCCGAAAAATCGACCAGACCAGACCATTTCACAATTCTAATGCCACAGATCGGCTGTGGACTAGGCGGTTTTAAGTGGAGCCAAATCGAACCCTCGGTCTTACGCGCCGCAGAGAAATGCCCGGTACCAATAGTTGTATATGTCCACTAGTTAGAAGTGTTCCAGGTGAGCTCCTAGTTACAAGAATATGTCAGGCAAAGTTCCAGCAGGCAGCCAAGAAGGTCCCGTATTGGGAGCCTACGCCACAATTGCTCAAGTTAACCGCATGTTGGAAGCAGCACGCGGTGGCTATACTCATCGTCAGGACGTCCCTTCAGCGCTCTGGGTTATCAACCACAATCTTGGTTATGCTCCGGCCGCGGTTCTGGTAGTGGACAGCGCTGGCAACGAGGTTATCGGAGACGTCAAGCTGACGAATGACACCACTTCGGTGGAGATATCGTTTGCCGACCCATTCTCTGGTAGGGCGTATCTACGATGATTTTGCGAGCTCATGCCGACTGCCGCACAGGGTACGGTTTGGTGGCAACTGAGATACACCGTGAGTTAGCAGCCCTTGGGCAAACCGAGCTAGTACCGTGGTCTGACGACAGGCAGCCTCACGTGTTACATTGTCCTGCAATCGCGGCCGCAGACTTTGCTACTTCAAACACCAAGGTGATTTACACCGCCTGGGAATCGACCACATGGCCAGAATCGTTCTGTGCACTAGTACGCAGGCGAGGCGACATCGGCATCGCGGTCGTCTCTGAATGGTGCCGCCAGACTTTGCTAGAGCAGCACGGCATTCGATCGGTGGTTGCGCGGCACGGCGTTGCGTCGGTTGTATCAACCGCTCCGAAAGTCACAAACTGCGACTTTCAGGTCTACATTAACGGCGTGATCGATGGCGGAGGCTGCCGCAGAAACTTCCAAGACGCCGTCAAAATCTTTTCAGATGCGATCGGGCAGTATCACGGCACAAAGCTGGTGTTGCGGCTGCCAACAGGTGGCAGCAAGGCTGCACATTGGATGGTTCCTTGCAACGGCGTTGTAGAAGTTAGGCGCGGGTGGGTTGAACGGCAACAGCTGCTGGACGAAATTGCTGAAAGCCACGTTTTTCTGAACGTTTCCAGATCTGAAGCTTGGGGTAGACTGCAGCAAGAGGCCACCGAGCTTGGTACCCCTGTAATAGGACCGTTGTATTCTGGTCTTGCAGAGCACCTGTCCGAACAAAATGCGTACACGACGATGTACCGAGTCACTCCGGCTTTTGGTTTGTACGCGGGTCACTGGTGCGAGCAAGACCATTCTAGCGCTGTCGATAGGTTGCGTCAAGCGTACCTCAAACAGGGCGAGTTGTACGCTAAATCTAGTTTTGGACAAGCGGCATTGTACGCACACCGACCTAGCCAAGGAGCGGCGCGCTTGAGAAGTTTGTGGCTAGAGCATAGTTAGTATGTGCCTAGGATTCTCAACAATGCCGACCTCAATGGTAATCAACTGCTGTCGGCGCGGTTGCACATGGTCATTACCGGGTCGATTCCGACGCCTTCTGGAACGACAGAAGCTCGTATCGGCTATGATAGCTCTTTAGATTTGCCGTGGTGGCTGTCTCCGACGGCGGTCAACTACATCTACCCGTCGGCTACTGCAAACACCGCGAACACCACGGTGCTACGTGACGGCAGCGGCAATTTCTCAGCTGGCACAATTACGGCAACCCTGTCGGGCAACGCATCGACAGCCAGCCAATGGCAAACATCCAGAACGATCACGCTGTCTGGTGCCGTTACTGGCTCTGCCAGCATCAACGGTTCTGCCAATGTTACCATCACGACAACGGTAGGGTCCGGTGGAATCACTCCTGGTGGAATATCGCTGACCAACGGCAACATACTGGTAGGCAACGGATCTGGCGTTGCCGCTGATGTGAATCCGAATACGGTGGCTCTAAGCCGTTTCGGGGCTGCGGCTGCCGATTTGAACCTTGGTGGGTTTAAGTTTCTCAACAGTGCGGCTATTACATCTTCAGACGCCGCGTCGACCTTGGCTACCAAGGGGTACGTTGATTCGGTAGCTCAAGGACTAGACCCGAAGCCGTCAGTCAGAGCGGCAACGGTCGGCTCGAACATTACGCGCTCTGGTACCATGACGTTGGACGGTGTGGTGCTGGTCGTTGGCGATACGGTGCTGGTCAAAGATCAAACGGCTCCTGAACAGAACGGCATATTCATCGTGAACGCTGGCGCCTGGACTCGGGCTGAGTATGCTGACGTTTGGGACGAGCTGGTTTCGGCCTACGTTTGGGTAGAAGAGGGTACGGTCAACGCTGACACCGGCTGGGTGTGTACCGTCAACCGTGGGTACTATACGATCGACGTTCATGCCAACACCTGGGTGCAGTTCTCAAGCGCCGCGGGTTACCTGGCTGGTCGCGGCATGAACATTCAAGGTACCACGATCAATTTTGGTACGGCGAACGTTGACTACGCTACAAACTCTGTCCCGTATGCCACGGGTGCAACGACGATTGGCTTTACCAACGTAGGCGCTCAGCACAGCGTGCTGGTTGCCGGTGTAGCCGGCGCGCCAGCATTTGGATCCATAAACCTAGCGTCGTCTGCCGCCGTCGGTTCGACGATTCTTAATCTAGCCAACGGTGGCACAAATGCGGCTATCACTGCCTCAGCTGGTGGCATTGTTTATTCCACGTCGTCAGCCCTCACGGTGCTAGCTGGTGCTGGCGTAGCCAATAAGGTGCTGCTAAGCGGCGTGTCAGTTCCGGCGTGGTCAACGGCCACATACCCAGCCACAGCAGGTACAGCAGGTACATTCATCAGGTCAGACGGTACTAACTGGGGTAATTCGACCTTGGTGCTGCCAAATGCTATATCGACAAATCAGCTGTTGGTCGGTACTTCTACCAATACGGTTGGCGCTCTCGCCACGGCCAACAACGCCGCTCTGATCACCAACGGATCTGGCGTGCCTGTGCTATCTGCAGCGACCTCAAACCAAGTTCTGCGTGCAGACGGTTCCGGTAACGTGGCTTGGGGAGCTGTCAACTTGGCATCAGGTTCCGCGGTTACAGGAACTTTGACGGTGTCAAACGGCGGTACTGGCAACTTCAGCATGACCCAGTACGGCGTGTTGTACGGCGACGGCACCGCAAGCGTCAAATCGGTAGCGGTAGTCTCAGGCAGTCGCCAGTTCTTAACGCAAGCTTCGACTACAGCTCCGGCGTTCTTCGACCTTTTTGCTACCGCCAACACCTGGACAGCTTCACAGACCTTCAATCCAGGCACCACGCAAGCAGACGCATTGGTAATCGACATCGCGGCTCTGGGTTCCGCAGGTAGTCGCGATTCACACTATTTCTTGATGACTGGTCGGTCATACGACACCGTCACGCATCGCGTCGATTGGCGGCAGTTCGTCGATGTTTTGAGCAACTCTGGAGCCCTCAGCTACTGGACCTTGCAGGCTCGGGTCGATTCGAACTCCTTTGCCTCCGTTCTAACGGTTTCAAGCGAGGGCGACATTGAGTTCACCAGCAACAAGACGACGTCATCAACGCAGTACCTGGTCGGCAATTCAACGGCCGGTGGCGTTAGCTTGTTAATTCGGCCTGGTGATAGCACCGCGGTTGTACGCAGCCACCTCTACTTGCTCGGTTCCGTTGGTCCAACGGGCTCTGATCAGGGCGGTTCTGTATATGTCTGCGGCGGTAACGCGTCCGCTATTTTCGGCTACGTTTACCTGGGCTACGACGGCACCAGCGCTACGCCAATGGGCACCGTTAGAATTCCGAGCTTGGTCAACGGCAGACCGCTGTGGTGTAGCGACGCTCTTGGTGGTATCTACTCGTACGACCTGTTCGGTTCTGCTAACACCTGGACCGGCGTTCAAACGCTGACCGCACCCAAGATCATTACCGGTCTATACGACACTAACGGTAACATGATGCTGGCCTTCTCGGTCGTAGCGTCGTCGGTCAACTACCTGCAGATTCAGAACGGCATTGCTGGCACTCCGGGCGTTGTGCGGCTCGAGGCCGAAGGTGCTTCTGCCAACATCAATGTCACCGTTGCCGCTAAGGGTACTGGTGTCGTTAGGATTGGCAGTACGACCTACCCGTCCACGCTATCTGCAAATCAATACCTGATTTCCAATGCGACGCCAAACGTTGTTACTGGATTGTCCAATGGTTCTAGCTGGGGTGTGGCAGCCTTTGGCAGCGGCGGTACTCCAACTGCTTTGGTAGCGTCTACCGACGGGCACGTGCTGCGGTTTTCTGGCTCGACACTGGCCTTCGGAGCGTTGAATCTGGCGAGCGGAAACGCCGTTACCGGCATCTTGCCGTCGGCTAACGGTGGCACGGGCTCAGCCTTCTTCGCGATTGCCGGTCCAACTGTGCTGCGCACGTTTACGCTGCCCAACATGGACGCGACTCTGGCGCAGAAGAAGACCTTTGCGATTCCTGCAACGGGCGCACAGCTGACGATAGCCCACGGCATGGCGACTGCCGATATTGTTGCCCAAGTGGTTGTCAGCACTTCTCCTGGATCTGGAGAAACTACGGGCGATGTGGTCTACCCGGATATCCGGGTAGACGCAACAAACGTGGTCGTGACATTTAGCTTTACCCCCGCGGCTAATCAATACAAGTTGATCTGCGTTGGGTAAACGAGCAGCCAACGGACGTTCTATCTGAATTAAGGAATGAGGAATGTATCTGCGATTGACGTAGCGCGTGGGTCAGCAATCAACCTGTACGACACGTCAAGCGTGCTGCAGGCTACGCTGGTTGCAGCTACAGGCGGAGTGTCGATCACGGGCTCGATCACGGGGTCTAGCACTGTCCAAGGTACGAGGTTAATCTCAACGATTGGCACTGGCACCGCTCCGCTTACCGTCACGTCGACAACTATGGTGGCCAACCTGAACGTTGAACGGCTCAATGGCCAGCAAGGTAGCTACTACCTCGACACTTCGGCAGGCTCTCAAACCAAGAGCGGCGGATTGACGATTGGCGCGGCTCTTACGGTCACGACTGCATTTACGCTGATCAACGGCACTAATGATGTTGCAGCGTCATTAGGTCCAACGGCTACTGGAAATACCGGTAACGCGTCCGCGATTAACCTACGGTCCGGCAATGGCAAGTACCTGCACTTCGTGATGCGCGGTGACGCTCACGCCAGCCAAGCAAATTGCGCGTTCATATTCAACTATGACGGCACAACTTTCAATCCTGCGATCGCGATAGGAGCTACCGGTAACGTCGGTATTGGCACGTCCTCGGTTCCTACGTCTAAGTTTTCAGTAGAAACTGGCGGAACTAACCGGCGGCTGATCGTCGGGTCTAGCACCGCCGTTGATCAGGTTGTCCTGATTCGAGGTGACGATAACACGGTCGGACCGGCGCTGCGGCTACAGAATCTAGATACGACGGATCTAGTCCAGAATGGATTTAGGCTGCGGTTTGATCTCGCAACCAACGCTAGCGCAACGGCTATTAACGCCGGGTCGATTGACGTCGTTAAAGAAGCAGTTTGGACGGCAACGACGTCAACACAAGACAGCTACATGGCCTTCTCTCTAGCCGAGAACGGCTCTCTCGCTGAGAAGGTTAGAATTTCGTCTGGCGCCAATTTAGGCATTGGAACAAATGCGCCTGTTTCGTCTGGAGCTGACGGGCGCGTGGTTCACATTGCATCAGCAACACGCACTGAGTTCCGAGCCGTGACGTCGTCCGCGGCAACGTTTAGGGCTGGAGCAACTATTGTTGGATACGTTGGCACAGAAAATTCCACAGACTTCATCATACAGACCAACCTAACAACTAGGTGCACAGTTAACGCCACAACCGGCGTATTCAACTTTACCGTGGTACCAACGGTTGCCGGCAATACTATGTGGCACGCGGGCAACGATGGCTCTGGCTCCGGTCTGGATGCTGATCTGTGGCAAGGTAACACCACTCGTAGCCTGTTGTCAGTCACCGGTTCTGCCGCATTTGGCGGCGCTTACTGGAGCGGGACCGAATGGGTCCATGACTCTGCTACTGCTGACTATGCGTTCACATTCAGACATGATGCCAGTGACGCTGGGTCTGGCGGCGCTTTTCAAGTTCTGCTATTTCCTACGGTTTCAACTGGCGCAGGTACCTCAGCCGGGTCGCCGCAGTATTTTCAATTCAGACGCGACGGCACCATGCAGGTACCCAACCTGCGCGTTACCGGGCTAGCCACAGGGGTCATGCGTGCGGTTTCAGGTGGGGTGTCAACCGTCATGACTGGTACAGCAGGCTATGTGACTCGCTGGACCGCCAACGACAACATAGGCGTTGGCACCTTACAGGATGACGCCACGAATGTCGCGGTCGGTGGAGCGCCTGGAACTTACAAATTCCGAGTGTACGGCACGTCCTACATCAGTAGCAATCTGAACGTAGACGGTGACATAACGACAATAGCTAACTTTTGGTTGTCGCAAGGTAACCCGCGCATAATTTTTGATGAGACTGACGGCGGAACTAACCAGCGCTACTGGGATTTCGTGGCTCAATCTGGGGTGTTTTACGGACGGCTGTACGAAGACAACCGGCTTAGCGGAGTCGTTACAAATTGGGTAGCAGTTACGCGGTCGGCTACCACAATCTCGCGGGTTGAATTTGGCGGGCCAGTCTTTATACCGTCCGGTAGTGCTAGCGCGCCTGCTCTAACCTTCACCGCCGACACTAATACGGGTCTGTATAACACATCAGACGTCCTGTATGTCGCCGCCGGTGGTATCGAAATCGCGCGGTTCTACTCTGGCGCGATAGTTTACGGAGACATCGCAACCGACGCGGCAACTAAGACTGTTCGGTTCATGACTCGGCACTACACTAACGCCGAAGAGCCTTTGATTTTAGCCGTCTGTCAGTCATCGGCCAGCGGCGGTACTATTGACATCGGTGGTGGTACGTCGCTCGGTAACGCGGCAACTTCATTCAGAATTTACGTTGCTACCAACAACACAACTATCGGCACCGACGCTGGCCTGAAAAATTGGCTGTTCAGCAACAGCGGAACTATAACCCACAACCAATCGTGGACACTGGCGACGTCAGTAGGTAGCATCTACCTATCTCCGTCCACCGCCACCACGTATAGCGTTGGCCACATTTACCCCAGTACTAACCATGCTAGAGACCTGGGTGATGTTGGTGCATACTGGCGCACGACGTACTCTGACGAGATTAGCTGGTACAATGGTGAAATTAACGGCGTCGTGTTCGTGACCACCGGCGCAATGCTGGAGACTTCTGGTTCTAAGTTCTACTGGGATGCTACTAACGGGCGCTTGGTGCTGACTGGTCAAACGACTAACAAGTCGGCGCTAAGGGTAATGCACGGCATCGGCAGCAACTGTGGCGTAGAAATCGGTTCCACTGACGACAATGAAGGCTGGATTTCGTTCGGTACTGAAATTCTCGGCAACGGCGGTGGAGCTATATCGACCTATACCGCCAGAGCCACGTCGTCCTCGTTGTATCACGCGGACAACGAGTTGATGACATGGTACAACTCGACCAGTCTTACACTTGATGCCACGTACACTCCAACTCCGCGCATGCGGCTTGACCACGACGTCTGGCAGGTCGGTACACGCGTTCCTATTGCCGGCGTCGCTATTACGCCTCTATCAGGCGGTAGCCTGACCGTATCAACTGTCTACTACTGGGTTGTAACAGCCGTCGACAGTTACGGAGAAACGTTAGTGTCATCGGAAGTTACGATGACGCCGACGTCCGGTACTCAGACCGCACAAATTTTTTGGAACAAGAGCGCTGGGGCTTCGAACTACCGCCTGTATCGCCGCACGTCAGCCATGACCTGGTCTGACGGCAACGCGAAGTTGGTTGCAACGCTTGCGTCTACGGTTACATCCTACAGTGACACGGGCGCCGCAGCTTCAGCTGGCGTTCCAACAACTACGGCAACGATGCTTGGAGTGTCGTACAGCCACTCGAGCGGCGAACTGACCATCTCCGGCCGTACTGGCATAATGTCGGCGTGCGATCCAGACTACGCGCTCACGGTTGCCGGCGGCGATATTGCCGGATCGTCCGTTGTGTCCGCTGGCGCTAAGATCGGTTCTCTAGTGCTAGGGTCTTCCGGCTCAGGATACGGAGTCGTTGGAGACAACGTGCGGTTCTCCGCCACTAGTGGAACTTTCAATTACGACCGCGCCGATTTCGCATCGGCTATCGATTTCGACTCTGGCACCATCAGAATGCGGACTGCGTCTTCTGGCAGCGCTGGTGGTACAATATCGTTCAACACCAGGTTGCAAATTACCAACGCAGGTTCAGTGGTGTTGGGCACGGCTGCACTGGCTACCACAGCCACTGACGGCTTCTTGTACATACCAACCTGTGCTGGAGCCCCAACCGGCGTTCCAACGGCGCAGACCGGTCGGTCGCCAATAATCGTCGATACCTCGAACCTCAGAATCTATGCGTACATTGGAGGTTCTTGGCGCTACGCCGCGCTGACTTGATTCTAGCTAGCTGATGCCAAAGACTACTTTGAAGCTAGGTGAGATTGAATCTCTGCTCAACGCCCACTATCTACTCGACGGTACCGGCGGTCGCCGCGGCGATGCCACATTCAAGCCGTTCAAGTTCAAGCGGCACGACCAGGTTGCATACCGAGTCGCGCGCAACATTCGAGTTCTGAACGACGAGTTCAAGGACGTTAACGAACGTCGGAAGACCATTTTCCGCGAAATCGAACCAGACGAGAATGTGACGTCATTAACCGGCCTCAAGGAGGTCGAATTCATCTCCAGGATGGCTACGGTTCTTGCCGAGCAAGTGGAGGTCGAGCTGCGCAGCATTGACGTCGCTGACCTGGACATGGCGAGCAACGCGATTCCAGCATCGATTCTTGCCGATTTGATGCCTGTGCTGACCGGCGATCCTGACACCGTTCAGGAACCGGCGGCCGAGAAGAAGTAAGCGGTCAATCGCACAGCTAGCAAGCTGGGCCGGCTAAACGCCGGCCCAGCTTTGTTTAGCGCCACGAATACGTGGTCAGACCATCCTCACTCTTGGTTGCCACCAAGTGGTGAGTGGCGTAGCCGGCAATTTCGGTTGAGTGGTCAACCATGAAGATGACAATCTGCCGGGTCTCGGCTAGCTCACGGAAATAGTTGAACATGGCTCTGCGAACTACCTGGTCCTGCGACGTGACCACCTCGTCAAGCCACCGGTAGCCAACCCTACTAGCCATCAATCCGATTTCTGAAAGTGTCTCTGAGACCACCAGGTTGACAAGGCCGCACTCACCCTTCGACACTCCAGTCGCTTTTGATGAGCCGTGCGGGTTGACAACTTCCAGCACAATCTCGTTGCTGCGCCCTCCGCTGGCTAGTTCGCGGGTGGTGTTATACCGCACCGACAGGATTCCAGCCGTCAGCCGATGGCTGATTTGCTGAGCGCAGACGTTGAGCTGATCAATCGCTGTACCTATCACCACGTTTGGAATGCCAGTAGGTGAAAACGCACTTTCCCAGTATTGGCAGACGCTATGCAGCTGCGTCACTTCCAACTCGTCCGACTGCACCGACTTGAGCTGTCGCCCTAGCTGATCAAGCTGCTCTCGGAGACGTCGGACAGCATCCTCGGCCGTGGCAACTGCCGCAGTCTCCTTGGCAACGTTAGATGCAGCGGTCTCTACTTGCAGCCTAGTAATCTCGGCTTGGCTCTGTCTCGCGGTAGCTTGCGCTACTCTGATCTGGTCAGACAGGCTGTGGTATTCTTGCAGATCGCCGTGGCTTTCTAGTTTCTGGCGCGTGGTGTCAACAGCTGCCTGCAGTTCGTTCCGTATTTGCTGTTCTAGCGCGGCAATCTCCTGCTTCACTTTTTCAGACAAAAGCTCTAGCTCTAGTTTTTCGCGTTGTGCCGCGTCACACAAATCTTGCGGTGGCTCGTTATCGATTTCGCGCTGAGGCTCCGGGCCAGCATTGGTCAAATCCTCGGTCCCATCCAGTACGCTTTGAATGCTAGCTAATAGTTGATCACATTTTCGCTGAGTCTCGCTTTGGACTCTAGCCGCAACCGCGATCTTATCGCTGATAGCCCGCACTTTAATCTCGTCTGGCGGCACTAGACGACCGCAGCCGCCAACACGGCACGGCAGCGGTTGATTTGCCTCTGTACGCTCGGCTTCGAGTTCGCTTAGGCGAGCTCGGTCGCCAGCTAGCTTTGTAAGCTCAGCCGCAAGGCGCTCTCTAGTGCGCCACACCGCCATTTTGCCGTTGTACAGGCTTGAGGTCCTGCGACCTTCGGCCAGCCTCCAGTCGCTGATCATCCTAGCAATTTCGGCATTTTTGCTTGCGATAGACGTGTCAGTGCTTTTTGCCAGCAAACGCAATCGGCTCAACTCTGATTCTGCGGCCGACTTTGCTGAAACCGCCGCGTGGTAATCTCGGTCGAGCGCCGCAGTCTGATCAGCAATCTGGCGCTCAAGCCTCAGCATTGCTGATCTGGCATCAGACTCAGTCTGCTGCGCCACGTTAATAGAGTGCTCGAGTACCTCGATTCGAGTCGCTCTGGCGGCGTCGGCTGCCGCTTTTATCGCCGCCGCAGACTCTAGAGCGCTTGCTTTCTCGATAAATTCTTGGTCGGCGCGAGCTAAGGCATTTTCAGCAGCCACGATTTGAGATTTCAGCAACGCTGTTTTTCCGCCAAGCTTGGCAATTGTGGTTGCAAACGCATTTTTCCGCGTTCGAGCTGCTGCGCAGTACTGCTCCCATGGTGGCTGGTTCAGCACTTCCATCAGCAGCCGCACGCTGTTAGCTTCAGACAGCCTGGCGAAGTCAACGCGGTCTCCGTCAACGAAGACCGTCCAGTTGGCAACCGAGTCGGACACTCCGATCATGGCGGCTAGGTCGCGTCTCGTATTTGCAACCGAACCATGCATCACCGGAGTATCCGATCCTAAGGTGTACCGTAGGCCTTCACCGGTTTTCGATAGCTCTGGGCACTTGTAGCCAAGCTCAACTACTAGCGGTTTACCGTCCAGCTCACAATGCACTTGACAATAAGTGTTGCCTTGGTCGTCTCGCGAATAATCGCGCAACCTACTGAAACGCCCAGGAGTATCAAAAAGCGCACGGCTAATGGCTTCTCCAAGCAAGCTTTTGCCAGAAGCAACTGACTCCATGGCGCCTCGGCTGGCCAAGTTAACGCCAGTCACGTGCACCAAACCGCTGCTTGGGAATTCAATGCGGCTGTCGGCCACAGTTCCCCAGTTGCGTAGACTGCACGATTTAAGAATGAGCCTGCTCATAGTCTGTTAGTCAAGAATGCGATTAGCCAACAAGGTCTGACGGTATAACTCCGCCTGGGTTGCCAGATTGCCGCCCGCGTCCACCACCACCACGCCCTCCTCTACCGCCGCGACCCTGCTCTTCAGCCATGGCTGCTGGGTCGTAGTCAATTTCACGGTCGACCGATATGCGAGCTCTGGCTGGGTCAACGGACACTTCAAAGTGCTGCTCGGCAGGTCCGTGCCGATTGACGAAAACGAAGTGGCGCATACGATTGGCTGAGTGCTCTTCAGCGGTGGCGCACAGCCCAATAGCGATGTCAGTGATACCGCCTTTAGCAAAAGCTCCTTGAAACGACCGCATGTTCGGCACTAGCATCTCTGACGCTTCGGCGGTGCAACGGTCTGGCATGATGATGCACGAACCGTGTCGCTTGCCCATTGCAATGACCTGCTTGTAGATGTTTGCCTGCTGGATGTGCGGCGCAGCGTTCGGTTCTGTAGTCGCAACTGTGTCAGCGTAATCGACTACAATGGCTTTCGGCTTGATGCCAAACTGCTTGACCAGTACGTTAGTGTGGCTTTCAAGCATCGGCACAGTCGCGGCGCCTAGAGGAAAGCCTTTGATGATCAGCCTACCGTTGAGCTTTTCGGCCAGAGTGCGCTTAACAACCGTTTTGAAGTTATCAGGGTTGCCCAGCAGGTCTTCTTCAGTCAGACCGGTGATGTTGTAACAAGCGCGCAAAGCAGCCAGCTCTTGACTAATTTCGCAGGCGTAATAAATCACATCGGCGCCAACCGACGGCCCGGCGATTGACGTCGCTAGATTGATCGAAGTGATTGTTTTGTAGCGCTTTGGCGGAGCGATCAAGGCAATCAACCAGCCAGGGCCCCAGCCAAATCTCCAAATCTGGTCGTATAGCGGAATTCCGGTCTTAACACCGCCGCTTTCAGAAAGCGTGCTGTCAACGATTCTGTCAATCGAGTCGGCGTCATTGAGCACGTATCCTAAGTCGTCGAGATTGGCGCCAATCTGCAGCGCAGATTCGAACAGATTGACATATCCTAGCTTCGGTGCAGTACCTGCTTTGATACATTCGACGCTATGCTTGACAGCGTTGATAAGAGCCCGTTCCCGGCACCAGTCAACAACGCGCTGCACTACAAAGTCGACGTCATCGACCTGCTTGCCGGCAATCTTGTCCAAGTAGGTCGCAGCATCCGCGGCGTCTACTCCGGCATCGGCGCAAGTGTCATGGACGATCTGGCTTAGAGTTTCAAAGCTTGGAATTCGGCCCCACTGTTCTCTGTAGTCCTGAAGCGCCTGAATCGTTAGATTGCCGATGGCTGTATCAAAATGCTCAGGTTTGATGATGTCACCCCGAGCTGCAAACTTCTCGGGGTACATGATCAAGCACGCCATCAATTGTTCGGAAAATCCCGGCGTGAACTTATGTTGATCTGGCATCTGCTGGCAAGAACTAGACTGTTGGAATCTGTGGCTTGACCAGTTTCTGCATGGCGCGCCGGTCTTTCTTTGCCGCCCGGCTTATTGTGATATGCTGCAGCGCAAGACCCAGTTCCGCCCAAAATGACAGAGTCCCATTCCAGCGCGAATTCGCTTTTACGAACAATGACCTAGGGTCAATGTCAAAGGCAGCAATGACGCCGGGTATCGTTTCTCGAACTGCTTGCGATTTTGCGATATAGGCTACGCGCGCTTGTTGGCTGTGCCTTTTGAGCTGGCCAGTTAGCGAAGCAACATTAGCTCTCTTCTTCTTTTGGGCCGGTGTTCCTGAGCGCTCGGCTTCTCTAACCCAGCTAGCTAGAAAGTGCGAGTAGTGGTAATCTGTGGCCAACCACGCGTCTGGTAGCTTGTGTTCGCAGTCATTCAAAAAGCTACCGATCGGCTTGTCACTGCGATACCGTAAAAAGCCTGTTATCCAACGACCGGCTATTTCTTCGCCGTCTTTGACAGCCACATACACTGAATCTTCAGACTGCCGCGATGACTCTGCAAGTAAAAGCTTTTCGTCAAACTGACCATACGATTGGCATACTTGGTCCTTGTAAGTCTGGGCTCTGCGAGCCGCGGCAATGCCGATCAGGCTGGTGCCGTAAAACTTAGCAGTCACGCCGTGCGATATTGCGTGGCCAAGCATATTGGCCAGAAAGAAGAGCCTCACGGACATGCCTAAATTGTCGGCAGCGGCAGACACTAGGTCGCAGAAGTTGGCGATTCTAGACGGAGAATCTGGATTGGAATGCTGTCCAAACACCGTCAAATAGCAGTTCGCGTAGTCTGCAAAGATCTGGTCGCTGACACTCCAGGAGACTGGAGCTAAGGCGCTGGGCATGAAGTCAAAGTCAAAATCGCAAACAGGCACCAAAGCTGGCGATTTACTGCAGGGCTCTTTAAGAGGACAGCTATTACACCCAGGCAGAGTTCCATGGCGTGACTCACCAAAACAGGCAAGTTCGAGATTGAATGGCTCACGTAGCATCGGCTAGATCGTAGAATACTCTTTACGCTGCTGCTTTTGACGCGTATTCTATGCCTAGACAGCGGAAATCACAAAACGCCAAGCATGAAAATCAACGTTGCACCCAATCTGCAGCTAGTGCGCTTCGACGCGCCAAGCACTCCGGCGAGCCAGGCGGCTGCTGAGACCACCGAGCGACCAAACAATCACATCTACGTTCTGGACCGATCCGGCTCCATGTCTGGCTGTATTCGCGACCTTATCGAGGACGTGATTGTGCGGGCCAAGAGCCTTCCGAAAGGAGACACCATTTCAGTTGCCTGGTTCTCTGGTAACGGCCAGTACGACTTCATTCTGAAGGGAGCCACGATTGACACCAACTTGGACTCGATCGCGGCGCTGCTACGACGCTACGCCAGCACGGTTGGTCTGACCACATTCTCTCAGATTTTGGACAAGCTTGATAGTGCGATCGGCGATCTGAGCGCGCTGAACAGCACTTTTTCGCTAACCTTCCTGACCGACGGTAATCCGGTTGTCGACGATTACACCGCCGAAATGATTGCGATTGACCGCGCAATTGACGCTGTTAAGGGCAAGTTGGCTTCGGTGATGATCGTCGGCTACGGCGACTACTACAACCGCGACGTGCTGAGCGCGATGGCACGCCGCTTTGGTGGCTCGATGGTCCACGCTTCAAATCGGGCAGACTACGTGGCTCATTTCGCCACCTTCGCGGAGACGGTGGCCGAAACTTGCGGTCGTGTGGATATCGCGATTCCTGACCACGACAAAGTTCTGGCGCTCTTTTGCCTCAACGGCAACACGGTGGTCACGTTTCAACCGGCTGGCAGCGTCAGTGTGCCTGTTCCGCGCCGTGGCAAAGCGGCGGTCTACGCCGTCGTACAAGGACCTTCCAAGTCCGGTTGCGAATTCTGCGATTCTGACAAGGTCGCCGTGCGGGCCTTCTACGCGGCGTCGTTGGCCTTGACTCAGGCTGGCAAGGTTGATATCGCATTGGACTTTGTCAGTGCCCTCGGAGACGTTGCTATCGCCAACGCCCTGAACAATTCTTTCACCAACGAGGAATACGGCGCCGCCGAAGCTAAGGTTCGAGCTGCGATCAAGTCACCCTCTGGCCGGTTGGTTGGTGGCAAGAAGGTCGGCTGTGTGCCGGACCGCAACGCCTTCTGTGTTGTTGACCTGATCGATGCACTGGTCGATGACGACGCCCAGCTGGCTGTAAACGACCCCGCGTTTCAATACCGCCGCATCGGCCTCAAGAGCGTCAACACCAGCACGGTTGAATTCAAGCGCGACACTGCCGCTACGGTGCCGATTGCTTCGATCACCTGGAACGACTGCTTGCTTAATTTGAGCTGCTTGGTTCAAGTGCCCGGCACAGTTACTCTAGACGAGGCTGCCGCCAAGTTTGGATTTGCCGCGAACTACCCGACCTACGTATGGCGCAGTTATGCTATCGTTAAGGACGGCGCCGTTAACGTCAGGGCGCTGCCGGTTCTGATCAGCGAGCGTTTGCATCAGAATCTGATGGCGCGCGGCCTCGTTAGCAGCCCATGGATTCCTAAGACTCCGTCAGTCATTGACCTCTCTGGGCTGCCCGTCATGAACCGCGGCATGGCTGACGGCAATTTGAGTGCAGTCCAACTGGCTACTTCAGCTCTGACTGAGCTTCGACTTGAGGCTGAGCTTAAGATTCTGCGCGCTGTCCGCAAACAGCTCGAAGCAGAAGGTGCCACGTTCAAGCCCACGACGGCACTTACTGAGGCTCAAGGAGCTTACCTCGAAAAATTCCACATTGGCGCCAATGGCTTCTCTCCTCCGAGCGAACCTGTGGCTCCGACCGACGCCTACGAGGTCAACCGGTTCGCGTTGAAGATCGGCTCCATGTCCACTCTGCCAACTCTGGCCGCGGCTAAGGAGAAGCAGGCCAAGGTCGAAGCTTGGGCGAAGGCCAATGGCCGTGGTCGCGAACCTAAGCTGACTCGCAGCGAGGAGTTTGTGCTTGAAGCCGAAGGTCGGCTTAAAGCCGACGTCAAAATGGACCGCCTACCGGACGTCATCTCAGCCATCGATACTCGGTCGACTACACTGCGCAAATTGCGTCGGCAGATTCAGCGCACTAAGTTTGCGGTGCTGCTCGGTAAACGCTGGTTCACTGAATTCAAGTCGCTCGACGAGAACACGCTGGACGCCAACGGCTACACCTTCACATTCGATATCTCGAAAGCGCGGGTCGACATTTAGCCCACAACGACATGTCAAAGAAAGTCTACGAAAGCGCGCCAGCCGAAGTTGCCGAATTGTGCGCTCAGGTTATTGCCGAAGTCCCAAATCACAAGCACTTCAGAGACCTAGAGATCAAGATCAGCTTGGTCATGGTGTCGAAGTTTGACGCTAGTGAGCAAATTGTTCGTTGCCTTAAGCACCACGGCGCTTTTGCCGACGCAGTTGTTCGGCTGATTCCATGCAAGGAGCGGCTGCACAACGCGCACGATGTGGAAATCACAATCGACAAGTTCGCTTGGGACGGAGCAAACACGCTGCGCAAGAAGGCGCTGCTTGATCACGAATTGACACACGTCGCTGTGAAGTTGTCGAAGAAGGACAACGAGCCGATGGTTCACGACGACGGCCGCCCTATGCTTCGTCTGCTGCCCGACGACTACAGCATCACGGGCTTCTATTCAATTGCTGATCGCCACGGCGTGTTCTCAGGTGAAGTTGCGTCGGTAAGCGCAATCGCTAGCCGAATGCACTTGTCTGAAATGTTTGCGGCTCCGGCGAATGTCGATCAGAATCCACCGCCGGAGTCTGAGTCTACAGCTTGACGCTGACCGTGCCGAAGTATGACCCTGCAGTGTTGCCAGTGTTGGTGACCTGCAGGGTCATTGTTCCGGTATTCTCTAGCGCCGTGCTAAAGACGTGGATGTCATCGGTCCTAGACGACGAGATGTTCAAGGTGGCAACCACGCTACCGCCAATTAGCAGCTCAAATCGACCAGCGTAGTTTGAGCTGGCTGCCATCGCAAAGATGTTAACGTAATTGGCCTCCGTTACCAACACCGCGGTGGCACCTGCGGCTAACTGGATGGCTGCTCCAGTTAGAGGATCACCGTCTTCGAAATCTGCCAGTGATTGACTGGTCGCTTCGTCAGTGCCGGTGCTCGCGGTGTCGATTGCTGTGGTCGTCGCGGAGGTTGAGCTAACAAAAGTGCTAGTTGGTCCAAACGCCCCAATTAGCGTTGCAAGATATGCCGTCTCCTCGGTCGGCTCAAGCTGCGGCATCACAACGTCAGCAAACTGCTGGATTGGAAGCTGCCCTCTAGGATTGGACGTAACCGAGATAAAGTGCGGATCTGGGTCCGAATCATAGACTAGCTGCGAGAAGTCCGCGGGTCCAGGAAGAAGATCGCTGGTCGACCATCTAACTCTGCTGACTCCAACGGAGGTTGACGGAGCCCCGACAGCCGACACGGTGCTTAACTGGTCTAGCGCGCAGCTTGACCACACATAAGATCCGCTTCGGTCGCTGAACGCGCTGACTGCCCAGCCAGATACTCCAGGGGCGACCGCCGCGCTGAAGTCTTCAACCACAGTGGCCTCAATGCCTTGACCGAGCACGTCTAGCACGCACACAGACACTAGGTAAGGCGTTGAACCTAGAATTGCTACCAAATCGCCAGTCTCCCAGGTTACCGGCTCCTTTGACCAACTGAAGGACAGCGTTCCCCTGATTGAGCCCGATCCGTAGTCTATAGTTCCTATTGGTTCTACTACACAAGTGGCTCCTAATGAGCTCCAGGAAACAGAGCTAATGGCAAAGATTGAGTTCTTGCCTTGTACTTTTAAGCAAATGCTAGATCCGTAGACCAGGTTAGCTTCTAGGCAGGCTCGAGAGCTATTACCGTCTAGGTCATACTGACTGACGTACAGCACATCGAGATTAGCTCCGATTGTGACATATCCGGAAGCAAAACCTGACCCGCTTCTACCGGCATAGGGTAATTCAGCTGAGTTACTGTAGTAGACGCCGTTCTGCGCCGCCAAGCTCTGGCCTGAAATCAGCATTGACACCTTGCCCACCGGCGACCAGGTAGAACCTACAAGTGCCCACGATTGCGCTACTGGATTGGCGCCAATAACCGGGTGACCGCCGAGCCAGGAGATCGAGTTGGTAGCTTGGAGCTGAACGCTGAAACGCAAGTCAGTTAGACCAGGCAATCCGACTCCCCATTCAATTCCGCTAGTCAGCGGCGCTGCATTTTCGATGCTGTCGTACGTGTACCGAACAGCTGACTTGGCGGACTCGATTGCTCCGTCGATGCTAACGTTGGCGTCTACATAGTTCTCGCCATACAGCTGCATGCTGAAGGTGCGCGTGCTACCTTGCTCACCGCCAGCGTCTACCCACAAAAAAGCGAGCGTGTCATTGGCCACTGCCGATACCGTCGCGGTAAACTGGCTCGGGAAAAACGGCCGGCTAGACGCGTACTCTTTAGCCAGTATGCGTGGAATCAGTTCGCAATCGCCTGTGCCGGTCACTTCAGACACCCTACCAAAGGCGTCGGTCGTCTTAACGGAAAAATCTAGAGTGTCTCGATTAAAGACGACCGGCAGGAACGGCTCACGCGTTGTCTGCCATGTTTGGTCCCAGAGACACCAAGTATACGCCTGAGCCCCGGTCTGCAACGCGCTAGAGACCGTTGCTGTAATAAGACCGAGCTGGCCGTATTGTGGCATTGGTTACTTCTTGGCGACGTGCATCACAGCTGCGCTGACAAGGCACTCAAGCAGAAAAGAGTTAGAGCAGCAGCGCAGCGTTGATTCTTCCGTAGGCCAAATGTCGTTGATGTCGGTAACTCCCTTCGACGCCAGGGCGCTTTTGAGCCTTGCCAAGCCAGCGCGGACTCGATTGCCGATCTGCATCGCGCTGACACCATACTTCGGCTCGAGATCACGGTAGCTTTGACCAGAAATCCAGTCAGTCAGCATCTCGCGCTCAGGCGACGGTAGGTCAGCAATTGCGCTGCGCACAAGGTCTTTGGCCGAAATACGCTCCGCTGAGGTGTCGCCAGCCTCGTCTCCGCCGCTGACACGATCGTGCATTGTTGAATCTTCGTCTTCGCCTGCAGGAGCGTCCAAGACGTCGCGCTGACTTTTTGCGTAGCGGTCTTGGTGCCAATCTTGATGGTGGACCCAGTTTTGGATGACCCGCCGAGCGTATGCCCCAAACGGTGCACCGCCTGGTTTCCAAGTGTTGGCAGCCTTGACCAGACCCGCGATGGCCTGCGAGACAACGTCCTCCTGGCTCATACGGTTTCTGCCCGCAGAGCTCATCCAGGTGTTGGCAACGTGGTAAGCTAGCGCGACATTGTCGGTTACGAGCTTCTCAATCTCTTCCGGTGACAAACCGTTTGGAGCGGCAGCGCCGCTTACTGGCGCCGCGATTGGCTCTGCGGGGTCGAAATCCACAACAGGTTCCGCTTCTGTCAGCGGCTTCGTGTGACCTTTCCTAGGGCGTGCATTTGTTGCTGTCATCTGAGGTAAGTACTATTGAGTGAAAAATCTTCCGCGCAATTATCTATACGACAAGCTGCCAGCGCAAGTGCGCGCTCTTGACTTGGCCGGTTTAGTTGAGCGCATCTGCGCTGCGGCGCAAGACCGAGTTGGAGATCTGCGCGGTCAAATTGGCCAAATACCGCTGGCGTTCGAAAGCCCGGAAAGCCCAGGCGCAGTGTATGACGTCGCGCTGGTTTACGTCAAAAGCTCCAAAATTCCAGGAGCTGAGATTCTAACTCTGCCAATTCCTCGCCCGTCAAATCTTGTGGCTTGGGCGGCAGCTGAGCTGAACGTTGACGAGGCCGAGATAGCATCTGTAACGCTCTCTACCGACACGGAACGAGGAATAGCAACACCAACCATAGGATTTTTAGCTGAATCTATCGGCGCGCGGCTGTACCCTGGATTTTACGGTGACAGCTCCACGCAGGCGGCAGCTATCCGTAGCGCTTTCTATCTGAACTCGATCCGCGGAACGCCGGACAGCTTTCGGATTCTGGCTCTGCTTCACGGATTCCATGCGGCTGCTTTCATTCCTTTGTGGTGCCGTGCAATGCCGCGCGATCCAGCTAGTTTGACTGGAGCAGCTAGCGCCGCAGACTATTCAGAGGTACCTGACGTTGAAGTTGACCCTGTCAGAAATCCAAACTACGGCGTAGACGATTTGTCTGATGGCCCGTACTTTGAATGGCTAAGCGGTTGGCTTTCAGCAAGCCAAGACCACAGCCAATTTGCGCCAATTGGCGTTGCCAATACCAGTCCTTACATTTCTGTCGTTCAGTCAAGCACGACAGTCACAAAGCCTGCTGTTGGAACATACTACCTAACAGGAGGAGCCTCTGGCGTGATGGCAACTGCAGATTTCGGTTGTGGGCTTGCTGCCCGCGCCGTAATACCTGGCGCTGGATTTAATGGCATGCAGGTCAAAGTCGAGCATGCGGAATCCGGCGACTTGTTCAGAGTCCGCTGCCTCGGTAACCTAAGCCGCATCAAATACCGGTCGTCGCTGTTCGACCTGGTAGCCAGCTACCGCTACGAAGATTACGCAAACAGCCCTGAAAATGCTGGCGGCTACGCTCAACCAAGCGCGGACCTAGCAGCTAATCCTAACCTACTCGGAGCTCAAGCGCCTACAGCCGCCTTAGACCCTTACAGACCGTGGACCGGCGGTTCAATTCCTCAGCCTGTTGTTAGTCTATGGCCAACTATCAGCAGCTCGGCCGGCGCCGGTGCTGCGGTTGCGCGACGACAAGCGCTGCCGACAGACCGTGTCATTGACTGGTCTAGTTTGACTGCAGCCCAGTCTGCTCTTGCGCGCGGCGTCGAAGACTTTAGACCAGCAACCAGGCACGCTAGAAGCGTTGTTGCGGCGCTGATGCTTGAAACGCAAGCGGCGTACGCCGCCTATGTCAAGTCGTCGGCCATTAGCCACGTAGGTGCAGGCAACTGGTACATCGTAGGCACGCCGTATTACCGGCCAAATGGCGTGCGCGGAGAATTCTATGTGCGGCACAATGGGTTGCGCTATCCAGTCTCGGTGTCGCACGACCCAAATGACGAAGACCAGGTAACTTTAGTGATCAACACCGGTCCAGTCAGATTTTCAGGTGATGCCCACCTGTCCACTGGCACCATTACCATAGATCTGGTAATTTCAGTCGCTCCAGGCTCTGACACTTGGTACCTCGAAATTGACTGGATCGACAACTCAACTAATGTAATCGGCACAGAACCTGGAGTTGGAATCGAGCGCGCATACAAAGCGTACCCTGAGTCTGGTCCTGTAACGATTGCGACAACTGTGACTACCGACTATTACGAAAGCGGTTTTCACGAATACGCCGGCGTGCTGCTGCCCGACTCCGCAATTCAGATGGCCTTGTCGGGTGTTGACTCCGTCGCCTGTCATCAGTATCCGACTGTTGAGACCGAATCAGGTCAGGTGTTGCTTGCTCGCGGATACACAGCGCGGCAATCAGACACCGGTTACCTGACTACTACTCCAGCCATGGTAGCAGGAACAACACAGCGGGCGCTAATGACCGTCAATTCGACTTTACGGTCTTACCCAGTCGGTAGCGTCCTAGGAAATTTGTGCGCTTGCCCATGGCTGTACAGCAACCGCGCACACTTGTCAGGACTAGTCGGTTGGTGGACATTTTCAGAGCACCCAGACCAGCCGTATCAGTTTGTCGATTCTACTCCGTTCATGTTAACGGCGCTAGAATCACAATCTGGTGGATTCTACGGCTCCTACTCGCTAGAGTCACGCGTTTGGAATGACCAGCGCGGCTGGGTTTTCAGCCCGGAATCAGGGACTGCGTTGGTCACGAAGGATCGTGAGCTGAATACACACCTAACGCTGTCTGTGTGGCTCGGCTATTCGGGCTCAAGCAGCTCGTGGGTTGACGTGTTGGCTCTCGGCGCCGTTAAGCTCCAAGTGTCAAACGGCAGAGCTAGATTTTACAATGCAACCGCGGGTACGCCGATAGGACAGAACGTTAGTGCTAGTTCAGCCATGCGCCCAATGCGAGTGTCCTTGCGTAAACTACAGCAAAGTGATACGACGGTTGAACTGGCCGCAGTCTACACCCAGCCGGTGCAGCGCAGCGGGCTGCCTCCAGGAATTGCTACTGGCCAAAAAGTCCTGTTGACCGGTCAGTCTGCTGCTACAGCCAACGGTGTGTACGCAGTGAATCCTGACGTCTGGTACAGACTGGCAGCTGTTTCAGGTAGATCAGAAGCCCTAGAGATTTACCACGCCCCAGATGGCTACTACGTTTGCACGAATGCACCTGTTAGCTACGGTTCCGTGGCACCGCAGTATGCTAAGGTCGACACCGCGGTCGTTGGCGCAAACTTGTTTGGAGTTCCAGTATCTGGCGACGCCATAACCGTGGCTAGTGGTACGATTACGATAGATCGCACCGGCCACAATCTGCTAACTGGCGCTAGCGTTGCAATATCTGGATCCGGCCAGAATGGCATCGACGGGGTCTACACCATCACGGTCGTCAACTTGAACCGGTTTACAGTTGCCACGTCATCATCGTACACGGGCTCTATTAGCGCTTCAGTCACAGAAGTGTACTACGAGCGAGTGTCATACTGCCAGCTGGACTGGGCGTCTCTAAACCAGCTCAGCATAACAGGCGTTCCTGGGCTGTCTCTGTCTGACTTGCGTGTCTGGTCGGAGCCGAAATCTCTTGCTGATTTTGGCTCCGTCGAGCGACCAGTACTAACACCAGACCCTGTAACGATTCAGCATACTTGCCAGACCAACAAAGGTGCCAGCGCTCTGCAGGTTGTTCCAAGCGGTAGGGTGTTTCTGTCCGGCGCGCCAGTCGATCAGCGCAACTTGCCGCTGCTCCGCGTGTCTAGATACGCGGTAACTGGAGAGTACTGCGGTCACAGCTCTGCTAAGCTTACCGGCTACGGTAACGATGTGCCACTGCCGTCATCTCTCACGCTTGGTGTGTCAGGCTTAGGTTTGCCTGCGACTGGGTCGGTGACCGCTGGCAACGGCGCAGGTACGAATCTGTTACTGCCATCGTTCAGAATGCTGTCGGATACCAACAAACCGTACGAAGTTGGTCTGACGCTGGTTAGAACTGGTGCAAGCTCGTATGCCCCAAGTCTGCATGCGGTGCTACCTAGGCCGAACAATGCCAGACCGCACGAGACGGCGGCGTACTTTGGCTGGCCTGACAGCGCCAAATACGCAGAAATAGACTCTGCGGCAAATGTCCTATCAATATCGAGCTCTACGCACAACACTAAGCTACGGTTGTCGGACACGCCGCAGGTCGCATTCGACGTCGAGAGCGCCCCTGGCGCGGTAGATTCTACCGTCTATCTGACGCCAGTCTGGGTTCGAGAAATTGACACCGCAACTTCTGTCATCTCTCCAGGACCCACGTCGACGATTGTTGGGATACCATACCCGGCGCGGGATTCGGCTGGCCCAATTCAGCTACCGGGCCACGCCTGGAATCTGTCCGCCGGCCGCTATAAGCTGGTTTTGGAGGCAGTCGCTTGGGACGAGCCCGACCTAGACTTTACTGGGTTTATTGTCGAAGCTCGCATTAGCTGGTCTGGAGCCGCAGGAGAAACGGCAACTTCACCCGTAACCACGGCAAGGCTGTGTTCTCGCGGTCGTGGAAAGTTCAAAATTTACAGCGGATCCAGCTATTCTGACACACTGCCTGAAAATGCGACCTCAGCTCAAATAGCCGCGCAACTCACTAGAATCTACGGTGTAACGTTCAACGTGACCGGAGAATCTACGCGTGGCCCTTATACAGCTACGACGGCATCCAACGTCTATAAGCCGCTGCCACAGGTTCAGCTGGCTAGCGGTGTTGAAGTTACAATCACCAGCGTGCAGCAAGGCAACGGTTCGCAGCCAACTATCTTTGCAATCAGCATCGTTCGCCCTGCTGAGTTCATTGACATCGACATTCCAAGTGGTCTGTCGACCAGCGGTACGTGGTCGTTGTCTCTCTACTTTACCAACCCGCGCAAGACGGCCACCACTTCTAGAACTCTGGCGATCTGCCGGGCAGCGCTCTACAACCTGTCGCATGGGTCAGTTTACAGCGTCGCGGTAAACGCTAGCGCGGTCGTGCTGACAGAAGTACCTGATTCTAGTCATGCAACTGGCGGATTTCTGCAATCGGTTGCTGACGATGGCACAACGGCATACACCGCGAGGTCGACTGACATTGCGGGCGTCGATCCAAACAATCCTAGGTTTAACGACCGGCTGCCTGCGTCAGACATTTTGTGCGGCTCTACTACCGATCGCCTATCGTGGGTTACGTCGACTAGAACGAGCCAAGCAAATCCTAGCGCCCCTGCAAGTTTGCCGCAAGCTGACGTTACCTTGTACGCGGATGATGGAACAGCTGACCCTAACACGCCTGTTCTTGCAGTAGTTACTATTGCCGCATGACCGTAGCGCAACGAATAATAGAAACCGCGGTAGAATCAGCCCTAGACGTTGAGGACGCCGCGCTGGACTATGTTGAAACGCACTTAGGACCTAATTTCTTTGCGCAGAATTGGCAGCGCATGGTGGCGCAGGGTTCTGCAAAGACGTCGGTATCTGCATGGCTTAAAACCACAAGCCATGAAGTTGGCGCTGAGGAGGTCGTTCAAGAGCTGACTCGTCTGTATGACGCCGGAACTGCCTGGCTCACACCTTTCACCACTAAACTACCGCCTGAGGCATGACACTTGTCATGCCTGTGCTCAGTGGGTCAGCGGTGCGTGCTACCTAGGCCATAGAATTACCAGCTCGCTCGGCTGCCCTCTCGGTAGATTTCCAGGGCATAACGGCGCAGAGCTCATGAGCTTAAAAACTGCACCTTTACCTGAGAGCTGGCCGGAGCTGCTGGCCCAATTTAGACGGTCGATGGCTACTTGGCAGGCTCAGGGATTTAAGATCGCACCAAAAGACGTTTCTGACGCACGCTTCTACGGTAAGTGCCAAAGCTGTGAGTACTATTCCAAGTTTAGATGTTCAGCTTGTGGTTGCGTTGCCTATCTCAAGTGCCATCTAGCGCACGAGCGCTGCCCTGCAAATAAATGGAGTTCTGTCCAACTGTGACCAGAGCTCTAGTATTTACGGACTTGCAGGCCACCGAGGGCCACGAGCGCACTTTTGCCGACGCACAGGTACCATTGCAGCGCTATCGAGTGCAGCGCTTCTATGATGTATTGCGCGACATCTATTCCGAATACCGCTGCAACGCTCTTTGGGACCTAGGTGATACCACAGACGATCGCACGGCCATTCCAATACCGACACTAGCGACACTGCTTAGTGGCATCGCCAAGATACCACGGTCTTCAGCTGACATCAAGTTGATCGGCAATCACGAACAGCATCTGCGCACTAAGGCGATGCATTCTGGTTGCCTGTATCAAGGTTGGAATGTAGTTGACAGCGTTAAGACTTTCGTCATCGACGGAGTTGCTGTCATTTGCTTGTCGTATCCCCAAGGCACCTACAACGAGCTGCAGTCCGCCTTGGTGACCGAGTTTCAGCTCCACCGTCAGTATCCAGCGATCGTGCTGGGTCACATTGACGTCATCGGCAGCCGTATGAACAGTGGCATTTCGCTCTCTGGCTTGCCAGTAGACAGCTTTGACGGGGCAAACTTAACGCTGTTAGGCCACATTCATCTACCTCAGCAAGTAGGCGACCGACAAGTCCACTACGTCGGCTCTCCATTTCAGCAGAGCTTCGGCGAGCTTGGCGAGAGCAAGAGAGTGGCAGTCGTCGAGCTGGACGCCGGCGTAATAACTAGCGTCGAATGGATAAGCACTGACGCAGACTTTCCGCAGTACCATCGTGGATCGCTGCCCGAGTTCCTCAATCGGCCAAATCCGCAGTCTGAAGACCGCTGGGAGGTTGTTTTGAGGAATCTCGACGAGACCACCGCTTTTCACGCTTGTCCAGACGCACCGAAAGCTCGCGCAATTCTGGATTACGCCAGAGCGGAACCTGAGCAAAGCGATAATCGGCCGCAAGCCGCAATCGCGGCTCCACCGCAGCTCTTGCGGCAGTTTGTCAAAGCTACTCCTCCGCAGTTCGGCTTCGACGTTGACGATGAAGACCTGGTCGGAATCGGTCTTGACATCATGTCAGAGCCCCGGTAAAGCGCACAAAAATGGCGAGAGCTGCGAAGCTCTCGCCATGCTATTGGGACTGAATATCTTAACTCAAAAGCTCGCGCAGGCGTTTTTCGTTGGCTAGAAGAAATGAGCCAAGGCCCGGTGACCATGTTTCTTTGGGGTCAGCGGCTATCGCCAGAGCTTCATCTACCGTAATGAGCCGCACGCATGCATGCTTGTCTGGCTCACGATTTTCCAGGGTACTGAAGTCGCCAGGTACCGCAAACACGACGATTACCCAGTGGTAGCCGTTGGCTATGTCGATGTTTTCGTATACGCCCAACGCTTGCGCCTCGCGGGTGTTGATCGCTACATTGAACTCCTCAGTGCACTCGATGGCGAGCTGCTCGGCAAGAGTGACCCCAACCTCATGCAGCCCTGATGGAATAGAGTAGCAGAGCTGGGCGCTTCTGACCTTAGCTGTCCGCCAGAACGATAGGAATGACTTGGTGGGTTTGTCGTAGACTAGACCCATGGTGGTAACATGCGGTCGCGGTACCTTCGCGACTGACATGTTCCAGTTAGCGTGAATAGGTGGCATAGACAGCTAGAAGAACGCTGTAGTTCAATGCCCTTGCATCCCAGAGTTCAACAGGATCACTTTGAATTTCAGACATAGTGTCTATAGCAGTGTGCATGTTGCATACGTCCTTGAGGTCAACGGCAAGCCGATTCTAACAGTCGGCGCTGCGGTGAGTCTTGGAGTGCGCCCAAAGCTTAACGCGCTCTGGCTGCGCTACCAGGTTCGACGAGCATTGCGTCATCGTCTGGCGTAGCGATGGAGTTCTGACGCTGTAGATAACTTGATGACAGCAAAAAAACTGCAAAGTGCCATTGCCGGCAAGTCTAGCAACCCCGTTTCCGCTAAGAACGGACCTCTGCTTGACCGTGTGGTGCTGCGGATCTGGGAAGATCCGGCGATCGCGAGCTACCTGTCAGATGTTAAGGTAGACGAAGACGGAGACACCGTGGCTCTAGAGTTTTTCGAGATGCCGGCTGCAGTTGTGAAAACCCTGGTGCAGTCGATCGGTGGAGACGCCAAAGCCTACGCGTATTCAGCTCCTGATTCTGGAGCCAAGATCAACGCCATCAAGTTCAAGCTGAGCACTCTCGCGGACAAAAATTAAAAATCATGAATTCGTTGATCGGAAATTTGCTATCTATTGCCGGTCTTACGGGCCATGGATTCAGCGGTAGGTCAGGTCTTCTACAGCCAGCGCGCAATTCGGCGCAGGCTTTTCAAGACCTGAGCGCTTCTGGCGAGGTGTCCGATGGCGACATCTGGAAAGCGTATGGAAACGCCACGTCTAGACCAAAGACTTTAGATGAGTCCCTGAGATTGTGGGATGAGATGTGCAACTGGGACTTGGTTGCCGCTGCCCTGGGTGAAATTACAGACGAAGCGACGCAGTCGGACCCAAATTCACCGGCTCTGCTGTGGTATGAGACGTCAGACCCAGCTACCACCGACGTGTTGAATGACATGCTGGCCAACATTGGCGCGGAGCAAAATATCCGTAGCCAAGTTTGGTACACGGCAGGTTTTGGCAATTCGTTCGAGCGCCTAAACTACCGTCGCGGCGAAGGAGTACTCGGTACCGCTTTCGTGCATCCGATGGACGTCCGCCGATTTTGGCTTAAGAAAAGCCGGCGGTGCGTTGGATTTAAGATCATCGGCGAAACGCCAGACAAAGGCCTACTGAACGACGACCAGACCACGATTCCTCGTTCGGCTCTGTCGAAGTCGTCTACCCAAGCGGCTGAAGACCTTTGGTATCCGTGGGACCTGATGCACATTCGCCGTATGTATCGGTCTCGCATGACCGAACATGGTGAGCCTCTGTTCGAGCCAGCAGCTGGTATGTACCGCAAGCTGCGCATGGCGCTGGACATGATGACAGTGCATCGCGCTCAGCTGCAGCCAGACCGCTACGTTGTGTCTCTCGACACCAAAGATCTGCCACCGATGGAGCAGATGAAGGCTGTTGAACGGTGGAAGCGGCAATTCAGGGCTAGGACAAACTTTAGCGGTTCAGACAGCCCTGATGGCACCCCGACCGAGTTCAAGTCGGTCTACAACTCGATGGCTCTGGACACCGTGCTCTGGATGGCTAAGCCGCGCGATTTCGGCCATACGATCGAAAAATTGGCCGGAACGGCATCGGTCCCAGATGTCTATGACATTGAACTGCTAACAAATCTGTTCTTTGCCGTGATTGGCATGCCGAAGAGCTGGATTGGTTTGGGAGATTCTGGCGAAGGAGGTCCTATTTCTGGCAAAGCGCTGCTAGCTCAGGACACGCGCTTTAAGCGCAAGATCGTTTCCATTCGGCAACCGGTGATTGACGCTTACCGCTGGTTGGGTTACTTCCATCTGGTATTGCGCAACGTGGACGTTTCTGGTCTGGATATCAAAGTCCACATGACGCCTATCGGAACGCTAGATGACACCATTCGGATAGAGCTGCTGCAGAAGCAGGCTGAGGTCATGAGCTCGCTGGCCGACGTGTTCGACAAATTCCAGTTGCCGCGTGAGGCTTGGATTGACGTGGTATTCCGGCAGTACATGCACTTTCCAGATGATGTGGTCGACGCGTTCATGACGTCTCTGCCTCCTGAACGTGACCCAGTTGCGTTGGAGTCTGCAACCCGAGCCAGCGCCAACGCAACTCGCAGGAAAGTGCTTGAAGAGATCGAGCGCAAGCTGGGTCCGGAGCGCGGAAATTTGCGCAAGACTATTGGCAGCATTCTGGACGGCAAAAAGCCGGTTGTGCGCCGTCGCCCAATCATGCCGAAGGACATATTCGAAGGCTACCGGCCGGTTGACAACGATTTGATTGTGTCAAGCTACGGCCAGCTGACGCCAGAGGTCATCACCACTACGTCCAACAGCCCAGCGACCGATACCACGCAGACGTTCGTTAACGCTCGCCGCCAAGTACTTGAATCGCACGCTAGATCAACCGGACGTTCATGATCAACTGCCAGATTTTCGAACTAGCCCGCGTTCGGGCTGAGGATGGCGAAAACTTCCAAGTTAGGCTTGGGGTCTTAGTGGTCGACACTGACCCGCCGCCAGGCGGATTGCTTACTTGCTCAGTTGACATTGGAAACGGAGCTTCGCCAGTTGTAGTCGACCCAATCCAAGGTCCTCTAGTCGCTCCTACCACAATTTCATACACGCGCGTAGGAAACGTCGTCAAGTTGACATTTACGCCAACGCCGCAGTCCGGCACGTACTCGGTTTACATCGCGTCTACCCAGACTGCTGGCGTGCCATGGAACACTCTTGCGGCTAATCTGCAAGCTTTGGTTCAAGCAATGCTCGACCCCGATCACTCGGTGTCTGTTGGTGGAAGCTACCTCGGAGAAGGATTTGAACTAACGTTCAGTCATGCAGCTGACGCAATCGCATTTTCAGCGGGCTCAGCGGTGCTCTACAGCCCGATCGACTTGGGGTGGTTTAGATACGCCCCAGGAGCGTACCGAATTAGGGCGACTGCCTCAAACTACAGATCGCCAGTTGCTGACGTTGCCAGAGCTGCTATATCGCTAGACATATCAAATTCAGCCGTTGCATCCTTGACGGGTTTGGACGGCCCAGCGGTATTTGGGCCTGTTGGCCCGTCGCTGGCTGGCTGGCCTAATGCGGAGCAGTGGTCGTTTAACATCGGGCAAGACCTCGGCGTGCTGCAGTCTAGCGTTCAACAGATTTTGCTAACCGAGCCCGGCGAGCGCGTTAACTTACCAGACTTCGGCTGCGCTATTAGACAGTTCTTATACGAAGGCCTAGACGCTATCACTGGTGGCGATATTCAAGACGAGGTAAGAAGAGCTGTCGAAACCTGGGAGCCCAGAGTTTCCGTCGCGTCTGTTCGAGTTGCGCGTGATGAGGCTGGCCGAAAATTTGATGTCTTCGTTGACTGCGTGTCACGCCTAAATCGACAAGCATTTGTAGCCAATGCCAGTATCGCCAACAGAGCCTCTTAGGAAGAAGACAATCAAACGCGAGGATTTTGTCGAGGCTTTCGTACGCCAAGGCATGACCTACGAAGCGGCTATCAATGCGTTCGACGCGATGGTTCAGACGTTTGAAAACGCGGTAGTCAATGGCCAGAACGTTCGCATTGGCAAGATGTGCTGCCTATCAGCGGTCAAGAAACCACCCCGCCAGGTCAAGTCTGGATTCAACGGGCGCACAACGTTCCTAGGCACTAGGATAGTCTACAAGATGCGGATATTCAGGGGCTGGATGGACTCTCGGAGGCTAAACTGGCAGCTTTAGCTTGCTGCACTGCCGGGCAAAACCACATAGTGCGCCTGGTATCTGGGTCTTCGAACGACTCTATTGAGTTTCCACTAGGGTCGTTTTTCTTTTTGTAGCAGACTAAAGCGCTTTGGCCAGCACCGGGCTCGCCATCAACGCCGGAGAACGTAGACAAGGTGGTGCCCTTCAGCCTGAAGAACTCGGCGCACTTCGCGCTGATTAGCCGAGCTACTACTTCTAGATCAGCGTCCGAGAGGTCTGCCATTCGAGTTAGAGGGTGAATTCTAGCGGCATACAAAATCTCGGCTCTAAGATAGTTGCCGACGCCACCCACAATGCTCTGGTCTAGCAGCACACCACAGATTGGCCTTTGGGCCTCTGACGACCTGGCGTTAGCAAGAGCGCTGTGAATAAATAGCTCAGGACTGGTCATGGCGCATGGTGTCGTTATGACCAGTTTGTCGTAAATCAGCTCGAGATCAGCTCGGGTGTGCTGCCGAATAGAGCCAAAATTGCGATGGTCGACATAGTACAGAACTGCGCCACCAAAGTCAAACTTGACTCTAGCGTTCGGCTCCCTGGTTTCAGAAAATCTGCCGGTCATGCCGAACGTTATGACCAGGCCCAAGTCGGGCACTCCACGCAGAAACACAAAAATGCGTTTGCCATGGCATCTAGAGCTCTCGAATCGGCCCAGCGGCTGCCCTGCCCATGGCGGGGTCTTGCCCTGTTTGGCGTAACGGCCAGATAGGACTTGCATTTCTAGCGGACGTCCGGTGAAGCGTGACAACGTCCGGTTGAATAGCGCGACTTCAGGACCTTCTGGCATAAGAGCGGTGGTTGGGTTCAGACGACAATCTGGCTATGGTTGAGTCGCGCACCACGAAGTAGGTCCAGCACTTGACAATCTTGCCGGTGCCGTTAAGCTTCACGTCGATTTGGCGCCGTTGGTAAAAATGCGGATGACCTTCGAGCCGGTCTAAGTTGCTGGCAACTTCTGCGGAACGCACCGAAAACACCTCGCCATCCACTTGAAACTCCGATGGCTGGTCAATCAGGTACGGCAAGCCGTCAATTTTCAGCGCCAGTTTGTCCACTGTCGTGGCTGCGCCCATGAACCTGGACGTTTGCAAAACCATATTGTTGTGGTGGCCGCGCTTAAGGGTGCCATACACAAAGAAGAGAGCCGGCAGCCCAACGTCGCCAGGGTGTGCTGCAACGCGTTGACCGCCGGTTATAGTGTCGTCATCTTTAACCATACCAACAACAGTACGCGTCTGCTCTGGGTAGGTAAAGACTGAATGGACAACACTCATAGATTTGTTCGGATCGACTTTCAGGGTCACAAGGACCAGCTGCTGCGGCGGATTAGATCGCGCTGGAGCGACGGCTGGAACGATTTTGTAGCCGGGTCGTTCGGTGTCATCCTGGTCGACTTGATTGCCTGGTCGACTAGCACACTAGCCTACATTGTGAATCGCCTCGTGGCCGAGAACTTTCTGCCAACCATGTCTCAGCGCGATTCTGCTATTAGGTTTGGTGCCTTGACCGGGTATAAGCTGAAGTCGGCGGTGCCGGCTAGCGTGCTTTGTGACGCCGTCGCACCGTCGCCGGTTTCAGGCACTCCTCTGATTATTGCCGCAGGGTCTCAGGTGTCCGTAGTTACCGCTTTAGGTTTGCAAGTAACCTTCGAAGTCAGCCAGCAATACACCATTGCTGTTGGCCAGACTAGGCCGCGAGCTGTCGTGTTGAACATATCTCCAACGGCTATCGGCGTTCGCGACATCACCACCACGCTGACCGCCGTCGTTGGTCAGCCTTATCTAGACCTGACGGACAGCACACTCGACGCCGCATCTTACCTGCAGCAGGGGCAGACCATCGAAATCGCCGGATACGCCGTCAGAATAGTTGGATTCACGGCACCACAAAATGGCGCCGTCAATAGTCGTATTCTGATCGACGTGCCATGGCCGGGATCAGCCGGCCAGTCGAGCGCGGTAGTGGTAGACAACCGCATCGAGCTGGTGCAGGGACTGTCATACGTCGAAACTTTTACGGTGCCAGAGGATGGCGCCGGGTTTATCGCTAGACTTAGCCGCAAGGGTGTCGCTTGGCAGTCGGCATCGGTGACTGTTAACGGTGTTTTGTGGAACCGCGTAACGAACCTCTTCGCGGCTACGGCTAGCGACCTTGTCTTTGAGGAGAAGCAATCTGGCGACCTAACGATCATCGCGTTTGGCGACGGGGTATTCGGCGCCAGCGCTCCTGCCTCTGCAACTGTGGAAATTTCGTACCGCGTTGGCGGCGGAGTATCTGGCAATGTACCAGCCGGTTCGGTCAATGCTAACCTATCTGCCCGTTCAGGAGCCAACCAAGTTAGTATTCAGATTTCAAATCCGTACTCTGGCGGGCAGGGCGGGCTAGACCGCGAAGGATTGTCAGACGCTCGGCGCAATATCCCGAGATATACCAGAGCGAACGCCCGTGGGGTTACAACCGGCGACCTAGAATCACTGGCCATACAATACTCTGGAAGGGCAGGCTCGGTTACACGCGCCAGAGCTATTAGCCGCGCCTCGGCTAATGTGATGGAGACAAACTTGATTGTCTTGTACGCTTGGACGACCGGCGCCAACGGGGTGCCAGTAACCGCTAACGCCGCTCTTCAGAGCGAGCTTCAAAAGTGGATTGCTTTACGCGCAATTGGTACCGACAAGGTCATCGTTGCTGGAGGCAAAACAACACCGGCGCCAGTTGCAGTTCGCGTTAGGCTGCAGCAAGGAGCAGATTCAGTGACTACCGCGGCTGCGGTTAAGTCGACAATTGCCAACTACATCGTGTCTACTCCCGGGTCGGCCGTCGTGGTGCAATCAGACCTACTAGCTGCGATTGATGGAACCGCCGGCGTTGCGAGCGTTGATGTGTGCGCCCCGGCTCGGGACACAGCGGCTAACTCAGCTCTGGAGCTGTACACCACACCGAGCGCAGCGGAATACCAGACCATCGCAATGACTCGCTTCGACGAGGGAACTTACTACGGCAATATTGGATTTCAGGTCCTGTCTCCTTGGGGTCTGAAAATCAAGATCGGTGGAGAGCAGATAACAGTGCTGCCGGGTATGTCAGCCGCCCAAGCCGAACTGCTTGGTAACTCGGCGATCAATGGTCTTGCATCTACTACCAGAGGGCTAGACAGCGCAAAAGGTACTCCGACACAGCTAGGAGCTATCTACCGAGCCTGGGACACCGCTAGAGTCTACAGGTCGGTTTTGGCATCGTCGTCGACTGCGTCCAATCCAACCTATGTCTGGAGACCTACACTTGACGGCGGCAACTATCTAGATCTGGCAACGGGACGGTTGGTCATAAGCTACTCCGGTGTTCCCACGTTGGTCGAGGTTGCACTTGAACCAGTAACGGTGTACGACTCAGTAAGGTCGATCGATATCATGATTGGCTATTCCGGAGTCGCGTCTCTGTCCGTCAGATCGGACATTCGTAGGGCCATCAGGCACTGGTTCAGCTGCTTGCAAGTGGGCAGCTCAGTATTCTGCACAAAAATCTCTTCAGCACCGGCGTCTGCGAGCAACCTAGCAGACGCCGTTAGCCAAGTTGTTGGTGTGACTGCGACTAACAGCGTCTCGGCCGCGGGTCAATCGCGTGTTGACGCCTCCGCTTCTGAGCTTCTAGTGCCAGGAGCTATTGCAATCAACGGATTTTACGACTGATCCGCTTGCGCGTACTGTGGTCCTATGCGGATAGTGCATAGGACCACACGTGGCATAACCACCGAGTACTCTCGAACGGTGCAAGATCTGGCCCGGTTCGAGGAAAACGTCGGCCCGGGAAAATTTCACATTGACGTCGTCTTCGACAACCCTGCCGAACTCGACGTATATGTCAACATGGCGTCCATGGTCTTTAAGTCCATCAAGCACTGGCGGCCGTACCTTGGACATAGCACGGTTGCGGCTGTCGATCTGCCACCAGTTATTTTCCGCAAAATGTCTAGAGCCCGTATCGACGCCGCCTGCGACGCTGGACGAGGAGCTAGCCCTAACACCGAGTCACAGGCGCTGAATCGCGCCGTTGCTCTCTACACTCCATGCGTCGGTGTCATTGAATCAAGCCAAACCGAAAGCTCGATCACGCTAACGTTTGACGTCGTCAGCAGCTCTAAGGCTCACGGCGCCGCGATATTTGCGCGTATCGCGAATACGGCTAAGTTGGTCGCAGAGTTTACGCAGGCTGGCCACAGATTTGTCTCTAACGCACGAATGCTGAAGGCGACCTGGGAAGATATCTCGCTCATGTGCCGCCCTATAGCTACGGGCTAGCGACCCGACACCACCGCGGAGAGTTGATCACGAGCTTCTCTCAGCTGGCTTAGCTCTCCGCTGAAATCGCCAGACGTAACAGACCACTGTTCTGGAAAAGTTTTGATGCTGTTCCAGGTCTTTTGTGCAGCGTTTTCTTCCGGCGACAGCACGATATCAGCCGCAGCACAGGCGCATTGCAATATGCTGTCCAAAGGATTGAGCTTGTTCAAGAGTTTGCTAAGCTCGCGATCAAACCCAGTCTGCAGCTGATCGATCAACCCTAGCGGAGTGCGCTCCAGTTTGTCAATGGCGTTTTGCGCTGCGCCTTGAATTAGCTGGCGAAGTTTCTCGATTTGCGCGATACCCGCAACTTCGCCTAAAATCGAAGCGTCGACTTGTGGCAAATTCAACAGAGGACACGCCGCGCGTAGCCTGTTGTAGCTTGAGATATCAATCGCAGTTGGTAATTGCGGAATGGGCGGAACAGCAAACCGGCGTGCAGCTCCTGCCAACAACTGGACCGTGCGCCTAGCAGCCGCAAATCTAGCATTGATGCCGTTAATCTCAGCGACGAACTGGGCCCTGACGGCGTCTATTGAACCACAAATGTTGGTGGCTGTTGAATGAGCGCTCACTCGAATATCTATCTCAAGACGTTCTGATAGTCTAACAATGGACGACGCTCCTGCAAGCTTAACGACCGACGACCTGCTGCTAAATCTCAGCACTACGATGGCGCAGCTGGCGGTCGTGATCAGAAGAGAACGAACGGAGGCTGCTTCAAAACCTAGCGATCCAGCGCCACCGCCGAATAGCCCAGTGCTAGAGGTTTACCGCGACCTGGTACGCGCGATTTCTACGGGTGGCGACGTCAAGAGTCTGATGCCTAAAGTGCGTCAATTCGTGTCAGCGCAAGAAAGCCGCTCTAGAGTGTTTGCTGGTCTGACCTTAGCACATGGATTTGAACGCATCGACAAGTTTCAAAGAGCTCGCGCGGTGGTTGAAGACGCTCTCCTGAGCAGGTTGACTAGCGGCAGCATGTCAGTAGCTGAGATGTTGGCGGCAACCGAATACTTCGACGCACAGTTGACCAGAGCCGAGAAATCAGTCAACAACAGTGCCGGTGGCATTACCGATGTCGCCGCGCTGCTCGAGAAACTGGGCGTCGTCGCTGAAGAAGCACCTAGCAAGATTGGCCGTGTTGTCGAAGGCACCACACCTGCAGGAAGAGACGTGATTCGCAAGATCGGCTACGCGCTGCTAACCAGGACGACCAAATAATAGCTGCACAAAAGCCAGTTGTTAGCGTATCAGCTATTATGGACAATGATACCAGACGCGCTGTGCTAGAAACGTGGCTGTCGCTTAACTGTGGCAAGCGCTGGTCGGACGTCGAGGACAAGGCCAGGCCAACTGGTTACCGCGACGCGATAGACCTGGTTCTCAAGAATCTGAAGCGATCGACTCTAGGAGGGCCAGTCGTCACGACTCCTCGATCAAACTGCTGGAGTGGCGGTGTGCCGCTGCAAGTCGTCAGCAAAGTATGGCAGCGCGATGTTTACTTTGTCGATCCTGATACTCAGCGGCTATCGCTTTATGCTAGACCGCGCACCGATGTTATCAAAGACACGGCAACACGAACTGTGATTGACGCCAACAAGCAGCGAGTGCGAGTTAATGGCCGCTGGTATCTTGTCACTCTAGCCATAATACCTGCGGATCGGCGATTCATCGACTGTTTCGGTCTTCGCACCGTAACCGCATGCCGCAAAAAGTACGGCAGCAGCCTCTACGGCGTTTCAAAGGTGGAGTGTAGCTCAAACAGTACTAAGGTTGCATCTCGCAAAACTATTCCGTATGATAGACAACGACCACGACTCTGAACCGGACCTGATTCCGACTCCGTTCGATATCGAACGCATCAACGATCTTGAACTCGAGGTGCAAGGCGGACCGCGTCCTACTTGGCTTAACGGCGAGAAAGGAACGTGGCGAGTGATGCCGTACCCACGCAATTTCTTCGTGGTTATCAGCTTAGTACGCAACGGCAAAAAGTTCGATTCGCACTTTGAGTGCGATACCAAGGAGCTGATCATCGCGTGCTTGAAGGCTATGAACACCAGAATCGAGGCTGAGCTGTGACTACAGGCCAATTTCCATTCTTGTCGCGTGCCTGGACCTTAGTGCCAGACGCAACCACGGTGCCGCTAGCCAAGCTACCACGTGGTTGCCGCGTGAACATAGCCACCAGCCAGCGCGGCATCGCGTTTGCCTATCAAACTTACATCAGCGACACTATTCACGACCGACCTATCGAACTGCGCGGCTGTCTTCGGGTTTCGACCAGCTTCTGTCTGCCTAAGGGCGGTCACTGGCGCCTTTTGGCGCTGTCAGACGCTGAGGCGCTAGTAATTAGCCTGGTCCCTGGTCCAGGGCCAAAGCCGGTACCGACAGCACCTCAAACTGCTTCGAAAGTACGTCGGCGGTAAACAGAAAGTGCCCTGGAGCTCATCCAGGGCACTTTCTGTTTATGGCCAATTGATTTATTGGCCTCTCGTACGGCTTATCAGGCGCTCGACGATTTCGGCGGCTTTCTTGTTTCGCGCTTCTACCTTGAGCGGCTCCGCGCTATCAGGCTCAGGTAGGTCTTCAAAGTCAGGGTCAGCTTCGGCGTTAGACCCGATGAAGTGGATGTTCCAATGCTCACCGTCGTTGTCGGCGTCAATAACCGCAAAACCAGCGTCGATGATTGGACTGATTTTCGTGAGGTCGAACAGGATCTGCTCGTCCGATTTGTGCTGCGCGACGTCGGTCGTGCGCAACTTGAGAGTACCACAGCAATACACCAGGCGGTCTCCTGCGTCAATACCGACTGCCTTTAGGGCTTTCGTAAGGTCTGACTTAGCCTGCTTGGCGGTCTTCTGCTCGAGCTCAGGCTCCGGAAAGTCAGCATCGGCTGCTGGGCTCTCAAAGATAGCGCGCAATGACGCGCCACTTAGCTTTGCTTTATTCTGCACACGTCTAAATACACCGTTCGCCGAAAACGCTGTTCTGCTAGTTGCGTGCCATTCTCATTAGACCAATTTCCTTTAGATTCTGCAAGACCGCGGCAGCCGAAAGTCATTGACTACATCCTAAGCAAGTACGCCGCTGGATTTCGAGACATCTTCATCGAGGCTCCGACAGGGTCTGGCAAAAGCTTGATCGGCATTTCGGCGGCGTTCCACCTGATGCAGTGCGTCCCTATTAGTCCTGGCGGAGAGGACAAGCCAAAAGAAGCGCGTGGCGCCTACTACGCGGTAACTCAAAAAGCTCTGCAAAAACAGCTGGTTTTAGACGTCCCAAGGTTCCGACCGACGCTGCAAAACGTGCATAGTTTGAAGTCGTCTGAGGAATACCCTTGCTCAACGTACAAGAACTGCGGCGCTGGTAGCCGACGCGTAGCCGCTGAGGGCGACAGGAAGAAGAAGCGCTGCGAAAGCAAAGTTTGCGGTACATGTCCATACGACCTTGCCAAAAAGCGCTTCTTAGCATCCGACGTCGCGGTGACGAATTACGCGTTCCTGTTGGCCGCGAAAATGTACACGGACATGCTGCCGATGCGCCAGGTTGCAATATACGACGAGTGCCACGGTCTGGAAGAGCAGCTGATCAAATTCATCGACGCTTCGGTCGACATCAAACAGCTGACCAAGTGGACCGATCTGCGGTCAATCCCAAAGTTCGCGTCAGTTATAGACTGGTCAAGCTGGCTGACAGACGAATACCTGCCCCGGGCTCAAAGCTACTACGACGCGATCGTTGAGCTGTCTGACCCTACTGAAGAGCAGGACAGCGAGGTAGTTGCTCTTGACAAGCACATCTGCAAGCTGAACCGAGCCGCCCGCTACATGCTTGAACAGCCGGATGAATGGGTTCAATGGCGCGATGACGGCCCTAACGGCACCATGCAAACTTCGAGGCCAATCTCAGCAGCCATGTACGCGGACGAAATGACGCGGTCGAATATGGCCCACGTGCGAATCTACATGTCAGCCTATCCTGGTACAAAGGCGGCGGTTTGCCGCAGCCTTGGGCTGTCTGAATCGGAAGTTGCATGGGGAGCAATCGGCAGCGATTTCCCAGCCAGGAACCGCCAAGTCCTGGTTTACCCACGCGGCTCTATGGCCATGAGGTCTAAAGAAGAGACTCTACCAAAGATTGCCAAGACCATAGCTCTGATTGCGGGTAAGCATGCCACACGCGGTCTGATACACTGCGTGTCCTACGATACTGGCAAGGCGATATACGACGAGCTCGAAAAATCCGGTTTTGGCGACCGCCTGATTTTTCCAAAAGCAGATGGTCGTGACGCTGCACTGGCTCAGCATCGCCAAACTGAGGGCGCCATCTTAATTTCGCCGTCGATGACCGAAGGCTTCGACTTTCCTGACGATGCGGCTCGGTGGCAAGTAATCGCTAAGGTGCCGTGGCCGATGCTAGGCGACCCTCAAATCGTGGCCAAAAAGAAACGTGATCCTGACTGGTACATGATGCGCACATTCATGACGATATTGCAGATGTGCGGCCGAATTTGCCGGTCTCAAACTGACTATGGTGTAACTTATGTGCTAGACTCTGACTTTCTGAGGTTCTGGTCGCAGTACAAACACATGATGCCAGCCTGGTTTGTTGAATCGGTGGTGATCAAAAATTGACCGCTATGTGTGAAGTTTCTCAGCTCGAATCTTCTGACCGGCTTGTTGTGATTGTCGACTATTCCAAGCTGCACACATTCCCAGCTCAGTTTGAAATAGGATGGTGCACTGGGCGATCCTTGCGCAAAGAGTGGAGACTACTGCCAGCGGCTGCACTAGTGCCAATCGATTTTCAAGTGCCCGAAGTCCTACGCCAAGAAAATTACGGCGTGCTTGGTCTTCCTAATGGCAAGTTTATCGTAGCCAAGATGTTGTCCGGTGGACCGTCTCTAGCATCGAAAGGGCCTACTATCATAGCTAAGAAGGCTGTGGTTTTGAGCTTGCCTCGGGTGCTTCTAAGACCGGCGTTGGTGCTTGCGGCAAAGCAGCTCGCCGTGCGCCTATCGCCTACCAGTTTACCCCACGTGGAAATTATTTAGCAAGCACAATAGATATCTGTATGGTGACTCTGCAAGCCATTGCTAAAATTCTGTCGGCCCGGTTGCTTCAACCAACTTCTCTGCTTCTTGACCCTAAGACCCGAGGGCTTTTGACCAGCGAAGGAATGCGGATGGCCTGCGAACGTGGCTGGTTGGTTGAGTCTGACGGCATGACGTACTTGACTGATCGGGCAGACGCTCAAGTGTCGATTCATCAGATGGCCGAGTCACCCGTGCCTGCACCCGCCAAGGTGACCGAGTCGCTTGCCAGAAGCTTGATTCTAGCGCACAGCCAGCGGCCGCCAGAAGAGCTTCAGCCGATTATTGAGACCGCGGCTGTGTCTAAGGTCACAATTCCTAAGTGGGAACCGTTTGACCTGCACGCTCGACGCATCGCTGAGCAGGAAGATCATGCAATCGGCGATCAGGTTCTGGTGACTGATGACGGTCAGGTTTACGCCGCGGTAGTAAAGGCAAAGACCGCGGACGGCTACGAGCTATCATTTCCAGGAGACCGTAAGCCAAAGGCCATGAAACCGTCATACGCCAAAAACGAAATCGGCACTCCGGACAAGGCCAAGCCCGGAACCAGTCCAGCGCCAGCCGGCGCTGCCAAGGTTTCGGCGGCGCGGGCTTCTGTTCCTCACATCTACGGCGTCGGATCTGCTCCTGCCTAAATGCTACGTTTGAACGAATCAGATCAGGCTGCGGTTGATCGGGCGCTAACCAACGCTACGCCCACCGCAGCAATTGCTAGCTGCGCAGCCTATGACCAGGCGCTGAACGTGGTGCTGTATAGCCCAAGTGCTCCAATGTTACCTGAGGTGTTCTACCGTGCCATAGGTGACTGGCTATTCAATAATTCGCCTACGACCGCTCGTGAGATCTGGAACAAGCAGCTGGTAGCCGCCGATCCTAGCGTTGGAGCCGCTTTCGATGCGAAGCTGTCGTCAGGTCAATTTTCGAGCTGGCGCGCTCTGGTCGAATCCTTCGACGGCGCCGTCAATCGCTTGGTAGCGCTGCATATTGCAAATGCGCTGATTGCCAACGGCATGCCAATCGGAGACGCTGTGGGTTTGAAGGTTGTCGATTGGCCGATGACGTCAGAGTTTGCTACCGGCAAGAGGCCAATGTCAATCATTCCGCTGACTTCGGCGTATTGCGACGCAAATCAGATCGCGTCGTTTGGCGCGGCATTCGCGGCGTCGATTACCGGAAGTCTTTCGTGCTCACGGACCGACGTTAAGCGTGTTCTAAAACAGTGTATAGACACCGTGGTCGCAAGCACAGGAACACTTAAATTGTCATGAATTCAACGCCTTCAACTCCCGTAGCAGACGCCAACAACGAAAAAGCGGCCGTGTTTGTTGACGGCCGCCGAGTGACAGCTGCAGTACCCGTTGCTGAAGCTGAAGCTGCCGCTCTTAAGCTGCGCGCTCAGTCTACGCAAGAAAGCGGCGGTCAATCGACCGCCGCTGTGTCTGTTAAGCGGCTGCTCAACGGTTAGACGCGCTCAAACTCGCAGGCGCCAGTCTTCTTAACCTTGACTCCGGCAGACTTGGCTGCCGAGTAGATCGAGCTCTTAGCCGCAGACTCGGTAACCACGATGCGCTGTCCAGCGCGCAGCTTGCTCAACCGGCTGGCCAGAGATTCGGGCTTTCCGGTGCTCGGCTTTTCAGAAGCCGAGGCGCTTCCAACCACCTTGGGGCTGCTGGCCGGCTTCCGCCCGACGGCGACCGTGGTGACCACAGCGACTCGCGTATCGGTGACATCGATCGAATCGCCAGGGCGAAGACCGAGATTCACGATATCCGTCGACGTGAGACCAATCGGCCACTGGCCGGTGGCGTTGTGAACGGCCGTGGCCAGCTTGCTGGCTTCAGACCGGAATCGGCGAACTTCGCGTTCGACGATCATATCTCCGCCTTTACCCTTAATGCGGATAGAACTACCGACGTTGACCCCGAGGGCGTTCCGCGCAGCCGCGCTCAGGCGGGTTTTGCGCGATTGAAACACGATCATCTTCATGGTGAGTGTAGTGTACGTAGTTGCTTGCTAACTGTGAACTTAAATTTCAACGTGAACAATCAGCGGCTCTCTCGGCAAATCTCTAGCCGGCGTAAAGAGCACCGCAGACTGAATCCGACGCACGCCGTTAGAACGCTGCCGGCGTGCGTCGCTCAGCGTAGTCTTTTTGGGCTTACCAAAGTTGGTTGGACAGGCTGAGCAGTCGTCTTCGAAAAGTTCAGCCTGCGCGCCTTGAATGGTCAGCCACCGCGCTGGCAGGTTACCAATGCACTCTTGCTTGAGGTAGTGAGTTACGGCGTCGATGTCGGATTCAGAGATACGCTCGTCCGGGGTGATAAAGCCGCACGTCCTAGCGTGGTCATCCTCACAGTGCACAACGAGCTGAGACAAGACGCGATCGATCGTTGGAACTGCTACATGGTAGGTGCTTGAGACCATACGCCGCACGAACATCGTGATCATGCCGTAGTCACGGTGAGCTAGATCGCGCCGCTCGTCGATCGACTTGGCGGAGTTGGGCCAAACGAGGAACGGCAGACGCACTAGCAGCTGACGCTTGGTAGCGTCTCCAGCCGCGCTGACCCACTCGACTTGAGGAGCATTGCTTTTAGAGCTCATGACTTTAGGCAGCTGCGCTGCTGAAAGCGTCCGCAGAGTTGGCGGCCGAGAACGTCAGCGGTCTGACAGCGTAGATGTCGTCAGCCCGAATTTCGTAGAGCATATTTTGGTCGAGCACCACTTCTTCCGCGGTCCAGCTTACGTTGTGCAGCGACTTTAGCGTGCTTTCGATGATCGACCACAACGTTGAGATAACGTTCAGTTGCCTAAGTGGTGCACTGCTACCCTCGGATTTGACGCGCCACTTAATTACCGCACCGCTAAGCTCCTTGTGCGACCGAGCGGCGTAGACAGTTTGACCGTCTGACCAGACCAATCCAAACGAACCTTGCAACCCACTGAGGTCAAAGCTCTTAAGTGCTGGTCCGAGCATCATGGAATCGGTTGTTACAGCTTTGGCGTACGCTTCGTCAAACGTGTTCTTCGACTCGATCGCTACACGCAGCATATCCTCTCGTAGCAGACGCCAGTTCTTTAGGGCTCCGTTGTGAGCGAAGATCGTACCACGGTAGTTGTAAGGGTGAGCATTGACGTTGTCAACCGGCATGCTGTGCGAAGCTTTGCGAACGTGACCGATGCCGAGACTAGCTCGTTGTCCGCGATCAAGCCACACGCGGTTGGACCTGACGAACACGCTGGCAGGAATAGCCTGTTTGACGATTGACATGCGAGCAACGTCCTGGTCCCGAAAAGCGATGCCGGTAGAGTCTTTGCCGCGAAACTCGGAGGCGACTAGGATTTGATGAATGAACCCCGGGGGCAGTGGTCCTTTCCAACCGAAAATGGCGCACATAGTTTTTGTTATTCCTCAGCAGTTCCGTTGTTTTCGTTAACCGGCGTTGGCCGAACCGTGGCAGCGTGTGCTGCTTTCATGCGCAGTAGCGCATTGGTGACACCCAGCGTTATCTGGCTGCCTGGATAGCAGCGAGCTATCGCGAAGTCAGAAGGAAGATACGCGACGGAGGCCGCTATGATAGTCCAAAGTCTAGCCCACGCACAAATATACTGAGCGTCTTTGGTTTCACCAAGCGCGCGAATCTCCACAGTGCCAGTCGGTTTGGACCTGGCGTAGCCGACTCTCGTTTCCAGCGGATCGCCGCGGCGTGAGGTCTCGATGAGATTCAGCCAGCAATACCGCTCGATGTTGTCGTGCTTGCGGTGACGCAAATTGCGGAGCGGGTAGTAGCTTGACAGCTGCTCCGACCGAAACGCGCGACTGATTGGCTGGCAGTGCCGACGATGCGCCCTAGAGTCTGGCACCATGCTGAAGACTGACTGCTCCATTAGCCGGCCAATCAGCAGCCAGGTGCGAACTTGAGCGGTCTTCCATTCAGACATTGGACCGCCAGGAGTGTTAGGCCGGCGATTGACGTTCCACTCAGTGCGCTCTCCATTCGGCCTACCAAGGTGAACATGCAGGCCGCACGAACTATTAACTGAGGTTGCCGCGGCGCAGAGCTGCGTCACGGCGTTGATTACAGCCTCAAAGCCACTGATTACCGGAGAGTCGCTGTCGATGCCGGTAACGGTCAGCTCATAAATCGGCGTGACCAACTCAATTCCGGCGCCAGTACCTCGGGTAGGCAACTGTGCTCCATGGTCGTCCAGTATCGACGAATCCTGGCGCACACCAAATCCATTGGCTGTGACAATGTTCTGCCAGCCAGGCGCTGGAGCCGATATTTCGAGCTCAAATCCTATTGTGATACTACCTTTTGCACTCATCGTAGTTCATAGTACGTTAGTGCGCATTAGCTGTGTAGACTGATTGCCGAGAACATGACTCGCACTAAGATATAGCATGCGCACGAGGCGTGCCGCTTAAGCTATTGCCGCAAATCCAGTTTACAGCGTCAAGGGTTTCGCGTATTCTCGATATGTGACGATGAATGGCGATGAGCCCGAAAACGAGTCCAGTGCGGCGCTGCCAATGCTGGCACCCATTGATTTGGGAGGTTTTCAGCTAGACATTCATCACTATCTCGGCAAAGACTATGCTGACGTCGGTGAAGCATCTGGCGAATTACCGATCATCATCGAATGGGTCAATGGGCATCTTCAATCGATAATTCAAGAGCGGGCTACGGCTGAAGATCTGGTTAAGGAGCTGGAAGCTCGCGCTTGGAGAGACCTGCATGACGGAGGCTGGGAACGCCTAGGTTACGCCGGGTCAAAGACAGCGCATGCTATGTCGATGGCCATTAGACTCGATAGCAAAGTTGCCGCACAGCGCCAACAATTGGCTGTTCTTCAAGCGTGGGAAAGCCGATTGATCAATCTGATGTTTGCTTTGAGATCGAAACTCGAGCTTGTTAGAACCGCAGAAGCCACAAACCGCATCGTTTTCAATAAATAGTAGAGGACACCAATATGCCACTGACTCAAGACGACCTAATTGAACTTGATCCAGAAGCGCTGAGCGCCCTAGACGGCGAGAGCGACTTTATGAAGCGCACCAAGCGCACTGCGTATATGCCGCGTCTGGCGCTTCCTCGAGAAAAAGGCGAGCGTGTTTTGACTCGCCTTTTGCCTGTGAGTTTCGGCACCAACGGTTCTTGGTTTGGCCGCGTTGCTCAACACTGGATTGGCAAGGGTGGCAAGCCGGTTGTCTGCATCAAAAATACCGGAGTGCCACTTGGAGGCAACCCAGACCATCAGTGTCCAGTGTGCGCAGTTGTTGAAGAAGGCGAAAGTCATAGTTCTCAAGCCGTTCAAGGACGCGCTGCCGAATGCTTCGGTGAAGCTAAGTGGATTTGCGTCGGTCTGCATTCAGCCAAGGACGACGGACGTAGCCGGCGTCCAGTGCCAACGCCAGAACCGGGCTGCTACGTTCCTCACGAGATCGGCCTGTTCCGCTATCAGTTTGAGCAGGTCAAGGAAATCTACGCTGGCAGCCTGCGCAAGTTGAACGATCCTTCGCATCCAAAGTATGACGCGAACAAGGGCTATGCAGTCATCGACTTCCTCGACATTCAGCACGGCCGCGATTTGTGGATTACCAAAGGTCCGCGCGGTCTGGAGTTTAAGGCGCAAGACAGCTCGTCGGCGCTCGCGGCTCCTGAGCGTCTCCAAGAAGTCGTTGCTGACATCTGGTCGAAGATCATCATGCCAACGTATTCTATTCCAGATGCTGACACTGAAGCGGAGTACGCGGCTAAGGCTCGCGAGTACATCTTCAACAATCGAGCGCCAGCCAACGACGGCGGTCGTCGCGGCGCCGGCACAGACAACCTCGACGATCTGCCGACCGAGCCTCCAAGCACGGAAGTCGATCCTGCGCCACAGCCGACCAGGCCTGCTGCGCCGCCAGTGTCGCGCCCGACCGCACCGCCAGTGTCGCGCCCTGCTACGCCACAGACCGCGCCGGCTCCTGCTGCTAGAGCAACGCCACAGCCGACCAGGCCTGCTGCTCCACCGGTAGCTCCGCCGCCACGGATTGCTCCGCCGACGCCTCCACCTCAGCGAACACCGCAAGGAGCGCCACGGGCCAACACTCTTCCGCCTCCCGCAGTTTTGCCGCCTCCCCGGGTGATTCCACCGGCAGCTCCTGCGGCAGTTGACGGCGATGGTGACGGCGACGACGACGCAGACAACACTGTCGCCCCGGAGAGCCACGATCCTGCTCCACCGATCGCGCCTGAGGCTCCATTGGACGTGCTTCCACCAGTTAGCGCGGCTGGTTCTACTGCAACTCTTAGCGCCCCAAGAACCTCTCTTCGCGAACGCCTGGAAGCCCAACGTCGCGCCCTCGCTAATTGACCTGCCAACTTCCTATGGACACACCATCCGCTAGCGCCTTACCGCCCGCCATTGCCCTCCCACCTGCGGTTGCGTTGCCCTCCACACCCACGCTGCCGGCGCCAGCTCCTGCTAAGCGGCGCGGTAAAGCTGTTTTGAAGCTTGACGCCACCGCCCTGGTAATGGCGAAGTTGTCGAAAACCGCGCCGGACGGTGGGGTAAACGGCGCGGCGTCGTATTCACGGACCAGGGAGCGTATCGTTTCACGGACCAAATATGTCCTCCGAACCGGCATTAAACCGTTTGACTCCGCGACGGGCGGCATCCCGGGCGGTAAGGTCGTTGAAATTTATGGTCTCGAGTCTTGCGGCAAAACAGCTTTGGTGATGCACTTGAGCGGCGCCGCTCGTAACGACGGCCTGATTTACGAGATCATGCCGGATGGCACCCAAGTCCTGGTTCCGAATCAAGAGGTTGTCGTACTCTACTACGACAACGAAAATTCGCTGGAAGAAGGCGAGCGTATCATTGTCAACGGCAAGCAGGTAGACGCCATTGTCGGTGAGTGCGACACTATCGACCAGATTTTTAAGGGCATTGAAAACGCCATCTCCCGCCTCGAAGAGGTTCAAGACAACGAGGCCAAGCTGGCTAAGAGCGACCCGAACTACAAGCCAGTCAACCTCTTCCTAGTTGTCGTTACTGACACGGTTGCGGGTACCACAACGTCTGAAAGCTTGAACTCCGAATGGGGCAAGCGCGACTTCTCACGAATGCCAGCCGCGCTGAAGGAAGGATTTCGGTCGATCATCCGCCGGCTTAAAGCTGTGCCCACGTTTGCCATCTTCACGAACCAGTGCAGCGATTCGTTCGCCGCCAAAGCGAAGACGGCAATGAAATCTCCGCTGCCGCAAGATGCCGACTTCACTACCTACGGCGGTAAGGCCTTGCGTTATTACGCACACATGCGCATCTTCATGCACAAGATGCCGTCACCTTACAAGATCGCAGCAAATCGGTTCCCTGACGGTATCTGTGTCAGGTTCGTGGTCGTCAAGAATCGGCTTGTAGCTCCATACCGTGAGGGCCGCCTGGTGCTGCTATTCCAGAATGCCATGAGCCAGACTGACGCGCAATTCAAGACTCTGCTGGCTGATCTGACTGCGTCTGGCGTGCTGCCAGAAATGTTGCCAAAGCAGCCGCCTGGCGGTTACAGCGCCGAATTTTCGATGCTCGAGCAGTTCATGTTCCTTAAGATGGCTGCAATGCAAGTCCCAAAGACAATGACCATTCGTCTTTGGTTTACCAAGTACGGCGTTCAAACGCCGGGCGGTGGCGGAGACTTCATTGACTTTGAGCGCAAAGATTGGCCAGCCATCTGCAAGGAGCATCCTGAGGCTGTTCAAGCGTTGTACGACGTTGCTCATCGAATCATGTTCACGTCTAGCACTGACCAGCTCACGTTCGACGTCGATACCGACGACATTGGCGACGGTGACGCAGACGCCGACGGTGAAGGCAGCGACGACGAAATCAAAGTCCGCGGGCAGGCTGCCACGCTCGCAGAAGTTGACCAGCTCGGTTAAAATCAATCCAGCATCTTTTAATCAAAACCAGTTAATCCACAGAAATCCATGAGCGCCACTACTCCAGAGCCGAAAGTATCACTAGTCCGCTTGAATCGCGTTGAGTATTTCTTGCGCGGCGAAACCGGGCTTGTCCCTGACAACGGCAAAACCGTCGACTACTCCAAGGGGTCGAAGCACAAAACGTTCGCAGTTGAAGTCTGGAACGTTGCGCATGCTATTGACGCCGCCGGTCTCGACGCCTGCAACTTGAATCGGGCACAATGTATTGCTTGGGCTCGCCACGTGTTGCTGAATGAAGCGCGTCCTACCGACCAAGCGGCCGCTCAGGCTGAGGCACCCAAGAAGCCCACAGCCGTCAAAACCCCAGCGGTCATCTCTAACGAGGGTGAGCCTGCGGCTGACGAAGACCTGCCTGACCCTGAAGTTGTCACCGAGACCTTGCAATCTGGCGGTTCCGTCAGCGTTCCTCTGCCGGTCGCCGTCTGGCAACTGCTGCTGGGAGCGATCAATCTGATCGAAATGTACGACAAGTCTCCTGGGGCGAAAGACCGCATTTCGGAGATTGCAAAAGTCGCAAGCGTATACCACAGTCAAAGCGGCCAAGTCAGCGTCGCTCGGGTCGAGGATGATTCTCTAGAGGCAGAAGCCAGTCAGCAGCAGTCTGTGTCTGTGCCGAGTCCAGAATGAGCGCTACGCTAGCAACACCAGCCAAGAGGCAGCCTAACACCAAGGGCGAGCACATCTTTCCAGCAACGATCATCGAACCGATGGCGTTGAGGTGGAAGTCTCTTACGGCCGCTGGCATCCATGAGGAAGCCAACGGCCTGCTGGGTGAGATCATCGTGCTGAGTACGCCGATGCTGGCACGATTTGCGCAGCATGAGCGCTACAATGTGACGGTCGATTTGCAGATTCTGGTTTCGATGGCGCAATCACGCATCGAAACTTGGATGCGTTATTGGGACCCGGCTAAAGGTCGAATCTTCAGCTGGTTTACGAAGTGCGCCAAGCACGTGTATCTCGGCGAGGTAGCCAAAGCGCAGGTTTATCGCCAACGGTATCACGCGACCAGCGACTCGTTGGAACAGATCGCCGGTGCACTAGACCCTCAGATCGACGCTGATGCCGACATCGAACACGTTCAAAGCGCCTTGGCAGACATTGAGTGCCGGTGGTCTAACCCTCAGGTAATTGACTGCATCAGGTTCCACATCGCAAGCATAGTGGAAAATCCGCGTGGTCCAAAGAAGCCAGTCATTCGCGCTGGCTCATTCGCCTCAGGATTGTCAATAGAGCTGTCGCGCTTTGCCCATAACTGGGCGCTGTTTGCGATACGTTCGGCCATGTATCACCGGCTCAAACCACACTATTCAGACGTTGACTTGATCACGTACAGCGAATCGTTCACGCTCTTCCCTGATTTGTTGGACATCATCACAGTGGCTCAGCTCAAGAAGCTGATCGCGGTGATGGGTGGTCAGCGACTGCGCATACCAACTGTTGCTCAAGTTGAGAAGCTGGTGCGAAACCAGAAGCTTGCAGCCGCGTTGGCCAGCCACAGTCACTTAACGCCGACGTCTCTATCCGCGGTAGCTCGCGATCACGGCGTTAGAGATCGCACGGCCGAAGAGGTTTTCGTGGCTATGTCTGAGATGCTGGACCCAGAGCGTAATACGCAAAGTCCTGTTTACAGTTAGAGGGTGCTAGCGTATGCTAGACCTAATATGCCTGCTTTGACTGACGCGCCAATCTCGATTCCAATCTCGATCTTTGTCGCAGATCGCCGTTTTCGGCTTATTCTGGCAGACCCCAAGCACCGAACTCCCAGTCCTTCTGACATGTATGAGGACGTGGTGCGCATGGCAAAGTCGATCGCCCGCGGCAGCAATGATCCGACATGCGCGCCGTTGAACGAGCCCGACCTTGTTCAAGAGTGCTTGTTTAAGTGGACGACCCTGGTTACGCGTAAGCATTTGAACCGCATACCAAATCGGCACGAGGCGTTCAGGTTTGTCAAAGCGGTACTTCGAAACCATGTCAGGTCTCTGGTCGGTCGGCATCGTCTGACTGCTCGACGCGGTGGACGCCGTATGGTTGAAGACGAACACGGCCAATCTGAGCGTGTGGTCGACCTCACCGCCAGAGTGCCGGTCGGTAGGACGACTGAGGTTTCGATGCAGGACGACGACAGCGCTATTCAAGTTGCTGACCCAACCGCCGGCTGGGCCACTCAGGAAAATCTTGTTGCCGATGTGTCACCTTCGCTTACGGCCATGGAGCGCTTGGTGCTGAACGACTTCGCCAATCCTTGTCCTGAAACTCTAACGTTTGCCCAGCTCGACAGCTACCGTGGCACATTGGCCGAAGCCAACAGCCACATTCGAATCAAGATCAAGGAACAGCACCACGCCGAAGGCCTGGGCATGCCGTTGGAAGTGCTCAGGCAGGTTCTTACGACTCTTCGCAAAAAGTTGATGTTCTTTCGAAGCAACATGGACGCCACACCGCCTGAGATTGCTTGGAACGCTGCTTTGACAATGCTGGAGCAAGCTTTCGATATCGCGGTGCCCAGGTCAATTGACAAAGGCGTCATACGCCGGTTGGTTACACTGGCCGCGATCGATCAAGTTGCCGAAGTTCAACGCCGTCCTGAGCTCGCCGCAGCTATCAGAACTGTTGGAGGCCAAGTTCCAAACATTGTTGAAGGTCGCGTTCAGTGCTTTGGGGTGCTCTACTCTGAATCAGCTAGGGTCTGTTCTTCTTGCTCTCTACGCCGCTCCTGTGCTACCAACACCGCGAATATCGGCTTGGCAAGTCTAACAATCGACGCAAGGCTCCTATCCCATGCAGTCACTAGGGTGCCGTCGATCAATATCGCAGAGCCGGTCGAAGCTCCAATCACAAATTCTCGAGACGAAGCTATCTTTGCCTGGTTGCGCAGCTATATGCAGCCGGCTCCCGGGTCAACAGCGGTTGAAATGCGTTTCATCTCTCGGCAATCGCGATCAATTCAAGTCCTCGTTAAAACGGTGCCTGCGTTCGACATTCAGCTTTCGAATCCGCCAGAACGCATCGCAAATGAGCTTGATAGGCGCGGCGCCGGTTTTTGGATTCCTAAGGACGCCAGCGCTGACGACGCTATCCAACTGCTGTCAGCCTACAGTAGCTCTGCCACGGCGCAGCCAGCGGCAGCCTGATATAGCACTCATCACCGCATTTCAAGTGTCCCTGAGCCAATCCTATGAACATCCTGGATGACGAAACGAAAGCGCTGCTGAAGACTGGCTTCATAAAGCCAATTGATGTGCTCTGTGGGCTGGCTCTGGTACTGATTGCGGTAGTTGGAGCCACGATGCTGGTTACCGGCGCCGCCACACTCAAGGCTATGCTGGTTATGGCGGCGATCGCTGCTTTTCTGCTAGCGTATCTGGTAATCGTGCTACTCTACCGCATTCTGAACTTCGTTATTCGCTTGACGGCGCGCTTCGAAGTTTATCTGGACGACGCCGACACAGTGTTTAAGCGCATCAAGGCGTCCGCTCCTCCAGCCATGCCTGGCGAGCCTAACTAAGGCTGACCTGGGTCTTCAACGACCGCGGTATTGACGAACGCATCCGACGAATGAATTCGGTTCTGCTGCAATTCTTCCTGGTCTAAGTACCTGTTGTTCGCCAGCTGCGCTAGATGCGCAGTGTTGTAGAAATACTCGAACACATCAGGTCCATACGCATTTACCAGGCGACGGCTAGTTCCACCGAGCAGCGCGTTGGTATAGCTGGGATTGTGCACGAACACGAAGTTTGCCGTGATTGCTGACGGCAGGTTATAGCCTGCCCGGGAGTTGACCGTTTGCAGGTAAGGTCCGTGCAACTGAACACTGACGCTCTTGACAAAACCGATGCAATTGACACCAAGGCCACGGTCACCGGCCTGCAAGAGCCTAAGACTGCATGCAGGCGGAAACTTGAACTCTGCTGGGTTTCTAGAAGCTGTGTTAAAAGCGCCCGCGTCGAAAGTCTGACCATAACCGACTTCGACTGCTTCTTGTGACACAGAGCCAAATCCCATAGATCCGCCTGGAGCCGACCGCCCTTGTTGGTTAAAGACCGTGTCGTTGCTGGCAGGCAGAACCAGTGAGTGCAGCTGGGCCGCAATGTCTAGCAGCGTTTTTGGTCCTTCAACACAGAGCGGGTTGAACGCGTGTAGCTTGAAAGCTACGTTGATTTCCAGAGGCGCTGTCGACTTGTACAGCCACAAGCCGTCTGGCATAACCAGCTGCGCGCCATGGTTGTCGAACGAAGCCTCGCGAGCAAGTGTCAGCTCATCCGGCAGGTGCGGCAACCAGATGCTAATCCGGCCAGCACGCTCGTCGGCTAGATTGAACCGACCATTCGGAATCGTGGCCAGTCGCGCCATGCTGTTAAACTTGGCCGGTTTAACTGCTCTGGTCGGCAGAGGATTGCTAATCTCGCCACGGTCACGCCGTTTCTGGTCAAACGCAATCAATGCGTCTACGATCCGTGGCTCAATAGCTTCGTTCATACGCCCTATCTAGTGGTCGGAGTCAAGGCATACCGGTGTAGGTCAAGCGCCTGACGTTGCTGGCGGTCTCCTTCAGTCAACTCTTTGGTCTGGCGCCGTGTAGCGGTGCTTTCAGTATTCACTGCTCCACGCAACTTGACCACTTCCTCAGCAATGCGCTCAAGTTTTGCGGCCGCTTCGCGTTGCTTGACAGCCTCATGCAACGTTACTGGTGTCACCTTAGACTGCGGAATTACCGGGTTTGACAAGAATTTAGCGTCAGGTGCAACCGCGCGCGTTTTTGGAACGATACCGGCGTACGGATCGCCGAAACGATCATTGAGCTGCTGACGTAGCCGGGCTCTTGACGTAACAGCTTCGGCGCGTGCTTGCTGTTGCCGCACCCAGTCAGTGTCAAGCTTGGCTCTGTTTTCCTTGCCGTCCTTGTACCACTTGAAAATCGCTAGCGACGCTGCGACGCCAGCAGAAATGATTGCTAGGTGCGGTATGAAGCGTGCTACAATTAGCGCAATTCGACCGACTGACGCGCCAACTGTTCCAAGTCCACCCGTGCGTCCAAGCAGGCCAGTTAGCAGACCGCGAACACCACCGGCGCGGCTAATCCCACCAAGTCCAAGGGTGTTCATAGCCATGCTAGCGGCTACAGCTCGTAACGACCACGCATATCGGGTGGCTGCCAGCGTAGCCACGGTCAAAGCGCTCGCCACAGCAACTGTGGCCGTAGCCATAGATATCCAGCCAATGCCGCGTAACGCTGCGCCGAGAATCGGCACTTTGTCGGCACTTCTGAGCAGCGCTGTGGCTGCGTCGATCATCTTGTTTGCAAAGTTTGCAACATGGCCAATAGCCTGTGCGATTGGGTTGAGCAGCAGGCCAGCGATCGCCGTAACGCGAGTCCACAAAGCACCTAGACTGCGCGAGGTAACCGACAGCTGGTCTGAATACCGGCTCTGCAGGTATTCAACCATGCGTTGCTCGGACTGCACTGCCCTAAGCTCTGACACTTTGCGCCGCAGTGCCGTCGGGTCATTGCCAATTTCAGCCAATGCTTTGGCATCGGCCAGTGTAAGACCAAGGCGCTGGAACATCGGTGCCAAAGCATTGAGCATGAGCGGGTCTTTGCCGCCACGTGTCAAGCTTGCAATAGTAGACGCCGTCGACTGCAGGATGCCATTAAGCCGTTCGACATTGCCTAAGGCGGCGGGGTCTAGAATAAATCCACCGAATCCGCCGAACAGCGCCGCGTCGCCGATGCCTTCCAAAGACTTGAACCGATCAAGAATGCCGGTAACTGCGCTAGCGTTGCCGCCAAGCTCTTTGACTCGCGAGCTTAGAGCTCCGACTGCCGCTACTGCGTCTGGTAGCCGATCGAACGCAACTCCTAGCTCACGAGCAGTTTGCGCCATATTGCGCGCAAGACCAACGCTTTCGTGACCAACAAGGGCTGTCCGATCAACCAACAGACCGGCGGCGCCCGCCGCCTTGCTAAAGTCAGCGCCAACCAAGCGGCTCCAGCGTGCCAAATCAGCCGCTTCAGCCACTGATACTTCCAAGGTTTCGTGAATCAGGCTGACTGAAGCAACCGTTGCTCGTTGATTGATCAGCCCTTTCAGACCAACGTCAATCAGCGCTTTCTGAGCTTCAACAACCGCGTCGAATTCGATGCCTGTTTGAGCCGCAATTCTATTGGCAGCCCTAACAGCACCGGACTGCGAGCTGACCGAGCTATTGATTTGCTTGAGCAGCGACAGCGCCGCTTGGTAGTTTCCAAGCAACCCACCTAGGCCAGTTAGTCCGACAATCGTGCTGATCGGTGCGATCAACGACCGCCAAAGCTTCGGCATAATTGCGAGCTTGACGTTGAGCTGATCAGTGTGCTCAATGTGCTCGACTATCTTGTTGCTGCTAGCCAGGTTCACGCCAGAGCCCTTCAACGCTTTCTTAAGCGCGTTGTACTCTTTGACCGACTGCGCGAACTCAACCGAAGTTTCATGCGCCGAGTCACGAGCAGCGTCTAGCAGCGCGTTGACGTCTCCGACGGCGGCTACGGCATCTTCATGCGCGCCAAATGCGTCGTACAGCTTCCTGACTCTAATGTTCGCATCAGCCAGCGCGCCAACTAGCTGGCGCCCAAACATCGCCGCATTTGCACCGTCTCCTGACCGCAGCGCGGCGTCACGCTTGCGGTGCAAATCATACAGCGTCTTAGCTGCTGTGATTTCGTCGTGCAGTCCTCTACCCCGCAGCCTGGTCGCTTGAACTTCTAGCTTTTCAGCGGTGAGCTTGGCTGCAGCCAGCGCTTGGTGGCGCTTAAGCAGCGCATCGTGCACTTTGCTTTCGTTCACAGCCTGCGCTTTCGCAAGGTTTGGGATGCGCGCAGAAATGCCTTCTAGCTCTTTCAACCGAGCCAGCGTGCTCGTCGGCAGAGTATCACGCATGGCTGTCTGCATAGACCGCGCTGCGTGTTCGGTTTTGGTGTATTTCGTGGCTAGTTTTTCAGCCTCAGCGGTCATGCTCTCTTGGAGCGCCGCAGACTCCTTCATCCGCCGGCCTACTGCCGCAAGCTGCTCGATTACTTTGGCCAAATCCACAAGGTAACTACAGCTGCAATACCGCTATACAGCTTAGTCCGTCGCGCGTTCTATATCAGCATGAACAAGTCCGAGGCGAAAAGCAGAATCGAGGCGCTTACGGTTGAACTCAGACAAGCGGAGCACGCCTATCGACAGCTGGACGCGCCGATCATGACCGACGAGCGCTACGACACCTTGATGCGGGAGCTGCAACAGCTTGAAGCCGACTTTCCGGAACTGCAAGATCCTAGCTCGCCTAGCTCCAGAGTCGGTAGTCCAGTGCAGTCTGAGTTCAAGAAAGTCAGGCATCCGCAGCCGATGTTGAGCCTCGACAACATGTTCGACGAGGGCGAGCTGTTTGCATTTTTCCGCAAAGCTGCTGTAGCCGCTAATCAGCCGCTGGTCTTAATTGCTGAGCCCAAAATTGACGGTTTGGCGGTGCGCCTGAACTACAAACACGGCAAGCTGCATCTGGCTGCGACCCGTGGTGACCACGAGTTCGGCGCCGATGTTACGGAAAACGTGAAAACCATTCGTAGCGTGCCTCTAGACCTTGGCTACGACATCGACATTGAAGTACGCGGCGAAGTCTGCATGACGCGCTCAGTTTTTGAAGCGCTAAACGTCGAGCTCGCCGAAGCGGGCGAAGAGACCTTTTCAAACGCACGTAACGCGGCGAGCGGCAGTTTGAAGAGCAAAGATTCCAGAGAGTGTGCGGCTCGCCGGCTTGATTTCGTAGCATACGGCGTTCTGGGAATGCCGGCCGATAGTCACTCGGACTCCATGGCTTACTTGGACGACCTTGGCTTTGTAACTGCTAAGTTTGGTTCGATGGCGTTCACGCAGCTGCTTAAGAAAGACACCAACGAATTCAGTGCGTTGATCGGTAGCTTTTTAAGCACACGTGACAAATTGGCATACGATACCGACGGCCTGGTGTTCAAAGTTGACAGCTTCGCAGCCCAGAAGGCCATCGGTGAAGGGTCACGGGCTCCTAAGTGGGCGTGCGCCTTCAAATACCGCGCAGTCCCAGTCACTACACAGTTGCTGAACATCGTCTATCAAGTCGGCAAGCGTGGTACGATTACTCCTGTTGCTGAGCTGCAACCGGTTGAGTGCTCTGGAGCGATAGTATCACGGGCCAGTTTGTGCAATGCAAACGAGATCGCGCGCCTGGACTTAAACATCGGCGATCAAGTTGAGATTGCACGCCGCGGCGAAGTGATTCCTAAGGTAGAGCGGGTGGTGACAAAAGCGACCTCGGGCAGCTACCAATTTCCAGACAAATGCCCTTGCTGTGAGTCTCCGCTAGTTCGCCGAGGTGTACAGCACTTTTGCACCGCCGACGGTACCTGTCGTGATCAGATTGTGGCTCGACTGCAACATTGCTTAGGAAAGGGAGCGCTGGACTGGGACGGTCTAGGAACGCGTACGATCGAAACGCTAGTCGACACCTTAGGCTGCCGACGACTGTCCGACGTTCTGGCTCTAACTGACGACCAGATATCCAGGCTGTTCGGGGCTTCAGGTCAAATGCAATTTCGGGCTGAACGCGAGCGCATCAAGACTAAGCTGCCACTGTGGCGCCGAATCCTAGCCCTTGGCGTTGACTTGATCGGTTCGTCGGCTTCTAAGCAACTCGCGCGGCACTATGACAGCATTGTATCGCTGTCTGAGGCCACTGTTGATCAGCTGACCGAATTGCTGGGACCGGTGGCCGCGTCTAACTTAGCTGAAGCTCTGATCAAAGATACCGATGAGCTGGCCCGGCTAGCGGCCCTCGGCTACAGCTTGGCTGGCGAGATTGAGCCCAAACCAGCTGCTAGCTCGACGCAGAATTCGCAAGTCGCCGGCAAAACGTTCGTGCTGACCGGCACCATGATGACCGGCACTCGTGGTAAGATTTCAAAGTTGATTGAAGCTCACGGCGGAATAGTGTCCGGCTCGGTGAATAGGAGCACCTCGTTCTTGGTAGCAGGCGACGGCGGCGGTGCCAGCAAAGCGGCCGCGGCCGCTAAGCACAACACACCAATCATCACCGAAGAGCAGCTTTACGCCTTGCTTGGTGTTGCTATGCCGGCTCCCGTTGCTGACCCTGAGTTGACCGAATACTAAGCTCCATGTCAGACATTTGGCTAACACCGCTAGTTCTAAGACTGCCAACTCGACCTGACTTCAACGTCCCTCGAATCCTGCTGTCTAGCGACAACGCCGCTGTCTTGCAGCTGCCGCTTCATGAACACACCGAGCTAATCAGCTTGGCGCTGCCTGGTCTGGTCTCTGCTAACTCGGTCGATCCAACGCTCTTCTGGCGTTTTGACTCAAATCTTGATACCGGTCGGCCTACTAAAGCTGATGGTACCATCGTTATTGTAGACTCGATCTGCTCGCGCCGAATTCGCACCGACAACGGGCGTCTCGAGCTTTCAATCTCGAGCTCTATTAGTTGCGGGCTGCTGTTTCCAGTCCAGGTCAATTTCAACACAGAACCGTTAGCAGCAAGCCTGATCGAAGCTCTGCGCATCGCGGGTGTAGCGGTTCCTGGCAGCCTTGTCTACGTCTACCGCTCCAGCGTCGATAGGCCAACATCAAGCTCTTTCAAGTCACGGTTGGGCGCTGAGTTCGTCTGTCCGCTAGGGAATCACGCGGCGTCAGCCCACATGTGGCGCGACACGGTCCATGTTGATTAGGTCGATTGACTGAAGAGTAGCCGTCAGCACCAGCGCGTTGGCTGCCGCAGTCTTATCGAGATCACCAAGCTGTAGACCGGACACCCAGGCTTCAACCAGCATCAGGCGCAGGTCTAGGCTCTCGCCAGCCTCGTTGGCTCCTAGTTGTAGCAAGATCGGAAGGTCAACGGCAAAGATAGGTACCGAAGTCGGTGAAGCCAGCGGGGCTGGCACGGTTGAGCCAATCTGCTGCCCTGCCATCGCCAGAAATTGCCAGCACCTGAATAGCGCATAGATCGCACCAGGAACTCCGATTTCCGATGGAATGTGTTCATGCAACAGGTCTAGTCGAGTCACACCTGATGGAACGTCGAAGCCAGGAAAGAGCTCCGGCGCGCCTTGGTTCATAGCCTCGATACGATCCATCGTCTGGTCAGGAAATACCAGCCTCGCCGCAAAATGGCTCAAGTGATTTTCCGCCTTGGAGGCTTCTGCCAAATGTTCGATGTATTCGAGAGACGGTACAATGCCGGGTGCTTGCTGTATCAACCTGAGAACCGGCGTCAAATCGAGGCGCCATAGGTCGGAACGCTGAATTTCTTGTCCGCCGCGGGTAGACCAAAGATTACGCGTTTCCATAGTACTATGTCTTGATTTGGTTCACCTGCAGCAGAACAGAATACGTATGAGCTGCCGCTTGAGCCGTTCTGTCAATAGCGTTGTGCTGTAGGCCCTTAACCCAGGCACCGACTAACGTGTAGGTTGCGCCAATCGGCAACTTAGAGACTGGCGCACCATTCGGGTCTATTCCTCCTTCTAGACGCACCTGAATGTCGAATGCGTGCGTAATGACGGAACTCGCGTCTGGTAAAGGCAGCGCCCAACGACCAGATCCTTCGCGGCCTACACGCGCTAGGTTTCGCCAGTTGACAAAGAACGCCAGAACGTGCGCGTCTCGCACTGATCTACGGTCTAGCAGTATGTCCAAGCGCACTACGTCTAAGGATTTAACACGCCCTGGCATCTGGCCAGGTGTGGCACCTGACATGAATGTGCCGCCTTCGATTTCCTGCGTTGGAAACGACAGAGCCGCCGTGCACGCATTGATACTCTGCGCAGTCGCCGACTGCTGCGCACCTAACAGCCTGTTTAGAGCTGCAGCGGGCTGCGCCAGATCAATGTGCCACAAGTCCTGTCTTTGAACTTCAAGATCGTTAGCGGTTGACCAGGCATTGGTTAAATCGCTGCGCACAGTTTACTTACTTGACGACGTTCTCTAAATCGACACAATATGCCTAGTGCCGCTGACCGACTTCTAAAACGATACGGTGGCGTGGTTATCGCAAGCAATGATCCAGAGCAGCGCGGCAGACTGAAGGTTAGAGTGCCGCTGTTGCATGGCATCAACGCGCAGACTGGCACCGTAACTGACGACCAACTGCCTTGGGCGTCGCCTGAAGGTTTGCCTGCAGGTTGCTCGAACGAATCAGGCGGAGTTTCATGGTTGCCAATCGCAGGAGACCAGGTTTGGATTAGCTTCCTAGATAACGACCCATCTAAGCTGGTGTGGGCTTGGGGCAATCAACATCGACCAGGTAAGGCGGCTTGGGGCAAAAGGCCTCTGCACGCTTACGAAGCCAACGGGTCAGCGATTAGGCGCGCAGCTTTTAGTCGATTTGAGCATTGGACTGAACTACGCCCTTGGGGTATTGACGTTTGGACTAAATCAGGTTACCACTTCGAAGTAGTAGACCAGCAGGACGGCCAAAATTCCGGTCGTCTAACTTGGCGCACGCCTGAGGGTTTCACGGTCTCGCTCGACGACGCACTACGAGCGTTGAACGCCTATGCTGACAACATCGAAATCGCCGGTTTGCGCGCGGCAATCTCCGCGTCTGAAGAGATTACATTGACAACGGGTACTCTCAACCTAGACATTGGCCAGTTGATGCTAGGTGGCGGGTACAAAGACTTTGAAATCGACGTTACCGAACGTGCTGGACCTGGCCGTGGGCTCAAAGTTACCGCGAATCATCTAGGCACACAGTTGTCGGACAGCTCGTGGCTGTCGGCTAAGTCGTTTCAGTATGTTGACGGCCCACTAACGTACGATAGCCAAAACAAGGCGGGTTCAAATACACTGCCAACTCTAGTCGCTAAAGGAGACTCGGTCTACTTGGGAAAAGCAGCGGCTGATCCGGTAGTTAGGCTGTCAGACCTAATCGCCGCGTTGGCCGAAGTTAAAGCGTTATTCGACGCCCACGTACATAAAGGAGTCAAGCCCGGCGGTGGCTTAACCCAGGCTCCTTCAAAGAAAGCGCGCTTTAGACCTACGGGGTCAGCCAAAGTTATGGTTGAAACTAGGTCAAAAGTGCGTGGCGCTGTTGGCTAGCCGACAGTTGTATATAGAGCGCACACAATACTAATCTGTAGCAAGGTGATATGAGCAAACTGCTAGAAGACCATCCATCCGCTCCTTTAATCATCAGCGGTTTCGTGTCTCTGTCTAGCATTCAAGACGCGTCTGGTCGCGACATCACATTCGAAACCGAGCTACTGCGCCGAGTTCGAGCGTGGAATGGGCCTGTTCCGCCTTGGGCGTCTAATTCCGGCATTCCTCTAGGCCCGAACATGTTCGTCGACGGCGGCCGCCAACTGCTAGCCTACCTATTCGGCGGTCGGTCTCCGTCGACATCCTTCAGCTGCAGCCGATTTGGCATTGGTACCGGTAGCTCAGCTGCGACTCCGAGCTATACTGCGTTGGAGTCACCGGTCAACTTCTACAACGGAGGCGCCGTTAAACCGGTCACGTCAATCACGTACCCGGAACCGTATGTCGTGGCGGTCACCATGACTCTGGCGAGCGGAGAGGCCAACGGTGTTTTGATTACGGAGCTTGGCCTGTTCGCGCATGACTCTGACACTAGCACTGACGTGTTGCTAGCTCGCAAGCTGCTGCCGGTCGGATTCCAAAAGAACAGCGGAGAGACCAAAACGCTGACCTGGAATTTGCGCTTCTAATTCTGCCGTAGCGTGTATTCGGCACGACGGCGCAAAACTAACGGTCCGCCTAAGCGTAGGCATAGCCCAGTTAAGCTGCGCAGGCTGATTGATCTGCATTTTGATGTTGTTGAAGACCGCTCGTCTGGAGACGAAGTAACGATCATCTGCCCAGAGGACGGCTGCCCAGACCGTTCTGGTAACCGGTCAATCAACATCGTATCTGGAGCTACAAACTGCTGGCGCTGCTCCAGCTGCAACGGGTCAGTCTTCCAGCTCTTTAGGTCGCAGGAAATCGACGCTTCTGAGGTCTTCACTGAATTTCAGATTGATAGCGACGCCGACCCGTTCGCTGACGACGAACTTGATCAGGCGGTAGAATCGATTGAGCAGTCTCCAGAACCTGGTGGCCATGAAGTTGACTTACCTCAAGGATTCACGGCTCTGGCTGACGACCCAACGTCTGTCTATGCACAGATGATCGGCGCAATGGCCGTCCGCAAGAATCTGGACTTTCAAGCATTCGCTGACGCGGGCGTCGGTTTCACCAAAATCGGTGACTGGGAGCCGTTCGCGATTTTCCCGGTCTACGAATTTGGCAAAGCGGTCTACTATCAAGGGCGCACTTACGCGAAGCGTTTTGAAGGTGGCGTTACTAAGAAGTTCCCGTCTAAGAAGCAGCTGCCGTTCGGTTCTAGCCACTGGTTATACAATTGGGACAGCGCTCGCCAAGAAGACACTAGCTGCTTGATTGTTGTCGAATCGATGCTCAATGTCATATCGCTGCGCCGAGCGCTGTCAAGGCATGGCATCCGGGGCGTAGTTCCAGTTGCTGTGTTTAAGCACAAGGTGTCGCCGCCGCAGCTGCGCAAGATGTTGGCAACTCCGGCAACCGAGCTGTGCTTCATGTTCGACGGCGATGCTACTACGTCAGCGTGGTCAGACGCTCAAGCGATATCAAGCTACCGAAAATGCTCTGTTGCGACGATGCCGGTTGGTACGGACGCGAACGACGACGCCGAGCTGGCAGTTGCGAGGTTCTTGGCACGGTCAGAATACAGCAGCATCAACGCGCTGACTGCCAGCCTAGAATCAGAACTGTCAGGCTTGTAGCACCCGCAAGTCGATGGTACCTATCGGTAGGCTTCTAGTATCGAAACCTGTTTGGTTGCCGATTCCACCGACTCTGCCGTCTAAGCCATTTGAGAATGGTACGTAGATTCCGTCATTAACCAAATCGACGCTACGCGCTGCTCTATCAGCTACCTGGCTGGCAGCCGCTAGCGCAGGCCCGGTCATGGTAGATGGCACGGTCTGCTGCTTCAAGCTTGGTTCCACAATGTCGACGCCGATCGCAGCACGGTCGTTAACCTGGACCAGGCCGCTGACGCCAGCTCGTGTGGTCCAATGGCAGTGTTCATTGCCAAACAAGCCAAACCGAGTATCATAGTAGCCAATCGCGTTAACCAGCTCTCGACTCATGAACATCATAGAGCCAGTCAGCCGCTGCAGTAGGCGTAGATTTACGCCGTTGACTTGGCACGGCGTCGTCTCGTACTCTGGCGCGTCTATGCCACAGAAGCAGAAGTGGTGGATTCCAGAGCCTTTGGCGGCTGAGGTGTACTGTTGCACGAAGTCTCCAGTTGCCAGCAAGTCATCATTGCACAGGAACAGGCAATCGGCGTCGGTCATTTCCATGAACCAGCGAATGGCTCGATTCGAATTGACAGCGACTCCGGCGTTAACGGTGCCGAAAAACGTAGTCAGCTGTTCCAACTTAGCAATCTGAGCTCGGTAGCGTTCGTCGACTCTAGACTCTGCCAGGCTCTCCGAGCCCATGAGGCGCTTCAAAAGCGCCCTGGTGTCGTCACGGTGCCCGCAGTCTTCGAATATGGCTGTAGGGCCGACCTGACCGAGAGGGCCAAGGTGCTCGGTAAAGGACTTGAGGCAGTCCTGCAGGGCGCGCCTACGATTCCAGGTCAATATAGCGATTGCTGACTTCACTGTCCTAAGAATCCAGTTTACACTTCCATGGATGCGCGTATCCTACTTCACGATGAATGCAACAAACTCTGAGGTTCTCGCAGTTGGAACGCAAGTTACTTTCTATCGCGATGGTCAGCTTGTCACCGGCACGGTGGTGGAAGACTATCGTGGCCGTGCGGTTGTCCAAGTCGGCAACGATGTTAACGATCGCGTTCTTCGGGTTTACAGCCGGTTGAACGTGGTTAACGGCGCCCCGGCGGTCTTGACCAACATTGTTAACGAAGACACCGCCGCTCTGCCGCCCGCCGCTCTTCCCAACGCCACGGTTGAAGCTTTCGATATCAACGAGCGCTTCTGCTTCATCGAGCTGTTCGTTGATATGGTTGTTCGCGGTAGCGCCAAGTCGCTGATCGTTACTGGTTCGGGTGGCCTTGGTAAGTCCCACACCGTGTTTAACCGCCTCAAGGAAAATGACCTCGGCGGTGCGGATTATGTCAAGATTAGCGGCCACATGACTCCGCTGGCCGTGTACGAAAGCCTCTACCACAACAATGGCAAAGTGATTGTGTTCGACGATACCGACGCTGTCCTGCGGAACGAAACCACGGTTAACCTGCTCAAGGCTGCGCTTGATTCGAGCGGTTCCCGCACGGTTACCTGGGCCTCGAGCGGTCGGTCGAGCGCGTTGCCTTCGAGCTTCGATTTCACCGGCCGGGTTATCTTCATCTCGAACTTCTCGCTCAAAGACGTTCCTCAGCCGCTGGTTAGCCGGGCGATGTATGTCGACGTTACGATGACGGCCGACGAGAAGATCGAACGCATTCGGACGATCGCTCCTCGCCTCTGCCCTACGCTCACCGAGACCGAACGCAACGAGTGCATCGAGCTGCTCCACAGCCTGCGGAACCGCATCTCGGAGCTCAACTTCCGCACGATGCTGAATGTCGCTGCTATGCGCCAAGCGCAGCCCCTCCAATGGCGCAGCATGGCCTCCTACATGGTGACCGCCCTTTCAAACTGACCGCGTAAGCGGTGCGCGCTGCTCGGTAACGAGCAAGCATTCATCAAGCGCGCGAAGGTCGGTTCGCGGTACTGTGTGCCACGGACCGACCTTCCTGTTTTGTACCTTACTTAGACCACCTACCTCTTGCTACCATGACTCAAGTAGAATCCAATCTTCGCACCGCGTTGCAGCTTCCAGTAGGCAAGATCGAACCGAAGCGCATGACCGACGTTATGCGCGCCGTTCGCTCGGAAGCCGGAGTGTGCTTGCTAACGTTCGGCTTAGTACAACCATCAGCCGCATGCATGGATCTCGTGGCTGAGCTCGCTGAATCAAGCCAAGTGTTCATTCTAGGAGCCAGTACCGACGGAGACTTTTTTGCGCTGGTAGACGCCGACCTTAACGAGCGTCTCGCCCAGCTGGCCGCCGCGCGCTGCATTACGCTGACACGGCCGTATGATCGAGTCATGGTAGCCTACGGCTCTATGACCGCTGACGCCGATCTGCCCAGCTTCAAGGAAGCGGTCGTGAGTTCGTTGCGCCGCCGCAGAAGCTCATTGGAGGCGGTCAGTTTTGCTGCCTAATGTTCTATATGGCTCGCCAAAACAAACTTCGCAGGGTGGTCTGTAGATAAACTTTGAGCATGTCTCGTAGCACAGTTAGCAGGATAGTAGCAAAAGAGAGCCGTGACCGGCGCATCGGCGCTAAGTTGGTCGGGCCTCGAGGCTCAGGTGTCATTGAAAAGCTCGACCCTCCAACCATTAAAGGAGCTGACGGCAAGCTGATCACGTTGACTGAAAGTGAGCTCGCTGGCTGGTACATAGCCGGCAGACCGCGGCCAGCGAACAGGCTGCTGCAATCCGTGCTGGACGCTGCTAGATCACGTAGTTCTGCTGCTTTGAATGTCGAGGCCGGACAAATGCAGGACTCCACGGTGTCGGGGAACGGCAACAAAGACGGGGCATAGCCCATACTGCTCAAAGTGCCGGTCTAGGCGGTGGTCGATGGCACACCCGCTCAAGTACGCGTTCAAGAATTTGCGCAATCGCGCGAAAGAGCGCGGCCACGATTTCCACTTAACCTTCCAGCAGTATGAACAGCTTGCAATCAACACTGGCTACGCGCAGTGGCGTGGTAAAGACGGGGAGTCATTCAGCTTAGACCGCGCAGATCGTCGCAAAGGCTACACAATCGATAACGTGCGCGTCATCACGCTCGCTGCCAACAGCCGCAAGCAGTATTTGCAGATTGCCGGGGTCGACATTGACGCCGAGATCGCACGCATTGAGGCAGAGATTTCAGCCGAAGACTGCGATCCGTTCTAGTTCGGGATGATGAAGGTCCGAGGAGCGCGGCGAACAGGCGCAGGCGGCATGACAAACATTGAGCCGACGTCTTGGCGCGTAGGCGGCGGATCGTTGATGAATGGGCTGTTGAGACCGCTGAGATCAGGCGCCGGGTCGGAGATTGCGTTGTAGTACGCGCCAGCGGCCGAGTCAGTGGTATCTTTGCCTGTATACTCGCCAGACGTCGCGATTGGATGATCGACCTTCGCGGGGCCATCTATCAGCTTCTCAGCCTCTTCATACATCCTGCCTTGGCGAAACATGATAACGCGATGCTCTTCGATGCCAGACCGCCATGCGTAGTACGGCGATTTAGTGCGATCTAGCGATAGGTTACCAGTTGAGAACCCTTGGCTCTCAAGCGACTGCAGCTGCATGACGCTCTGGAATTGGTCAGCTGAGATTTTGGAGAACTGGAAGCCGGCCATGTCACGTAACCACAGAAAGAACCGATTGATTTTCTGCTGCGATATTGGCTTGGTGCGCCCAGCCGTAATTGTCAGCACCATGTCGTACTGAAACATCAGCCTCTTGTCGTTAAACAGCTGGCCGTCAGCGCCTACGACATCCTTAACCTCGGACCAACCGACCAAGTGGCCGATCGAAAGCCCCGCGTAAGACCGCGTTGCCAAGTCCATGTGAGCATACCGCGCCGCGCCAGGGTGGAATTTTGGACGAACGACGCCAGATACTCGCTGCAGGAACTTTGGATGGTCAAGAAAGTCCCAGATTTCGCGGTCATCCTCGTCAGACAGCGGTATGATCGGCACGGTGCACGGATTGGTTAGCCCCGCCTTGTCACCCAGCTCGATACAGCGCTCAAAGTCAACCATCGACGTGAAGAGACGGTAGGCTCCGCCAATCGAGATGCCAGATAGATTTTGCAGAGCGCGCACGGTATCACGCTCAAATTCTGGCAAATACTCTATCGGCACCAGCTCGATCCTGGACCCGGTTGGCGCATTTTCGTGACCGTGGCCAATAGGCTGCCCGTCAGCGTCATACGATCCAGACAGCACCGTAGGAGAAACGGTCTTGAGGCCGTAAGAGACCTTGAAGTAGGTGCCTGAATACCGGTTGGCGTGCAATCGAACCAGCTCGGCGTCGCAACCTAAGCCTAACCAAGTGTCGGAGCTCTTAAGCGTGTAAATCGACTGGCGGTAAACTTTCTCCGATTTCGGATCGTCTGCCTTGACAATTTCGCCAATGACATTTTCGGTGAATGCGCTTTCGTCGCGCGCCGATGAGGCGATGATTGACACGGCCGGCAAAATACCTGTGGCGCGCTGGAACCTGTTTTTGATACGCGTTCGGATTTCGTTGAACAGCTTGTAGGCCTTCATGTCGGGATCGGACTCGAGGCGGAAGTTGCCTTCGTCCATCCCAATGCCTAGGGTGTTGCGGCCGATGATGTGCTGTCCTTTGGAGCCGGAATTCAGCTGAATCGTTGGACCAAGATCGACTACGCCACTGCTGTACTTGGCGTTTGGATTGAACCTGAGCTCCTCGATGAAATACGGCGAGCGGCTCATAAATGCCATTGCATCGCCAAACGCAGTGTCCTGGACTTGAGCCTGAGTGACAGACATGAGCACGTAGATGATACGCGACCCGGAGCTAAGACCGACGAAATTAGTCGGATTGCGTAGCAGCGAGCAGACCACGATGCGATACAGCAAGATCAGCACCATGTTCCAGGTTTTACCAATGCCCAGAGACCCGGTAATCACGCAGTTATGGATGCGCGAATTCAAGTCCCAGTCTTCGGTCAGGATGTTGCTCCACGTCGGCCAAACGCCTGCGTTGTCCTCGGTCATGCGGGCGACGCGGCCCATCCAGTAATCGTCGGTCAGGAACTGCTCCATGCTGGGAGGCTTGCGCAGATAGTCATACGTCCACAGCTGATCGAGCAGCTCGGTACCATGTTTGCCGGTCCTAATCTCAGCCACAAGCTGCTCGAGCAGGCGGCGCTCGCTTTCTGAGAGGTACTTCAGCGCACCTTCGAGATTCTCACCCTTGAGGATTTCGCTTAGTGTGTTCTCAGCTGCTCGGGCGCTGCTTCCTGGAATCGCCGCACCGGTGGCCGTCTTTCCTCTGCGCGCTGCTGTTCCAGTCATTACTGCACAAGAACTCTTTACGTGTGCAAATTTGCGCGTACAATGACCTTACGATGAGTGCCAAGCAAGATGAACTTCGCCGCAAGGTTATCGCGGCTTTCCCCAACACCCTGACCCAAGACGTTGTCATGGCGTTTTACGACCGCACCCGTTTTCCAAACGGACAGCGGTCGTTGTCGGGTATCGCTAAGGAAGTCAAAAGCGATCGCGCTTCGGTGGCGGTCTGCTTGGCCCCGCTATATGATGAAGGACTTTTTAGCCGCAAGTTGACTGGCGCGGTAGGCGGTGAAAAGGTGCTCTACTACATTTTGGAAGGTGCTATGCACGAGCGCCTGAATCCTCCTGCCAATGTGCGGTTTGCCCGAGTTCCGTATCTGCCGACCGACATTCAAGTTCCGTCTGACGCCAACGGTCAGCATCCTCTCTCCATCACTGGAGCGCTGTGCGTCGACGCCAATCTCGATCCTATCGTGCGACGTCGATTTCACCCGATCATCGGCTATACCGTGATCATGGCCGTGGACATCTTGGTGACTTGCTCGACTTTGCCGGGTGCCACTACTTACCGCGTAGCGCATTCTCTCAAAGTGCGCTTCAACAACACCGCTGAGCACAACATCTTGTCAACCGAGATCCTGCACCCGGATGGTTCTGAAGACAACCCGATCGTGACGACGGCCGAATGGGCAACGGCAGTCGAAGACTACCTGATTACACGAGCTCTGGCCTTCATCGTGGACGGTGCTGAAGCCGTCAGCCGTATTTTCGACTTCGCTCCAACTCCGTCCGCAGACATGGGCGATGACGGCGATGACGGCGATGACAACGCCGAGGACAACCAGGGACTCGACGCCGGCGCCTTAGAAGATCAGGAAGGTCGCCGCGCTGTTTTGGCTCCTACACCAGATTCTGGGAAAACGGATGACGACGACGACCACGGCAATTGATGAAGTCAATTCGCAAGATTTGCGTCGAGGTTAAGCTGATCAGCGCCTTGACTGGCCAAGAGCAGGTTTTTGTTCGCAAGCGTGGGGTCTACCTGTTGAAAGGCAAGCAAGTCTTTTTGTGGAAAGGTAAGCTGATAGCGATCGAGCCTGACACGGACAATTACTCGATTTCCGAGTACACCCAGTTCGCTAGGCTACGTGAGGAAATAGCCGCAGCATGGGCTAACAGCTACACGACGTCGTCTATGACATCTACGTCCACAAGCTACACAGCGGCGCGCTGCGCCGCGGCGAGCTATGCCACGGTTGACGCCATGATAACTGGGGCCGCAAATTCTGAGTACAATGGAGGATGGGCGATCTGGTACCGATAGCCTAATAGTAGCGCGTCCAATGGTGCTGAAGACGGCACTTGACACGATGAACGTATGTGTGGTCGTCTATCTTGCCAGTTTCATGAGCCTTTGTGATGCTTTCGACATCTAGGCTATCGCCGTTGAGGCTACCTTTTGGAAGTTTTCGGATCGACTCGGAAATCACCCGAGCGTCGCTCGAAGTACGCCCAAGACTAACAATACGAGCAGCTTCTGACGTCAACATAATAGCGCGAAGTTAACTAACCAGGCACCGTCGCACAACAATTTCGGCAAATTTCGCAAAAACAGTGTTCTGAGAACCGCAACGTTTAGCATAATGAAAACTAACAATCCAGCAGCTGTGAAGGCTGCAACTCGTCTCCTCGTCGCCCTCCCAGTTGTCGCCGCGACTCTTGTGTCCGCCGGTGGCAGCGCAGCTCTGACTGCCCTGGCTACGGCGTTTAACGTTGAACCCAAGCCCCTGTCTGCCGTGCTTCGTCGCACTGACGCGTTTACCGTCGCCAAGGACGGCACGGTCGCGCTGACGGCCGAAGTCGCCGCGGATGCGGCCGGTCAATTGGCCAACCGCGGCCTCGACAACGTGGCGGCCGTTGAGGCCCGCAAGGCCAAGCTCGCCAAGAACAAGGCGGCTAAGGAAGGTCTGGCTGGCAAGTTGCTGCAGCGCGGTGTTGCTCATGCCAAGGCTACGGCACGCCTCGCCGCCCGCTACGCCAAGATTTCGTCTGAGCCGTTCTCCGACGCGGTTGCCGCGCGGATCGCGGCTGAAGCTGCGGCGCAGAACTTGGCCGCTGCAACTCCGGCGGCCTAAGCTGCAGCCACCAATCACAAGGGCTGGGGAGCTTTCCTCCAGCCCTTTTGTATTTAATGTGGCATGACAGTCACATTCAACGACCAGCAGGCGGTTACCGGATCGCTCGCCACTCTCTTCGCGTTTCTACCGCAGTCAGACGCCTACGAGATTTTGATCAAAAATGTCGGCGCCAACACCGTCAATTTCAAGATGCAGCACGACGTCGGCGCTGGGTGGGTTGACATGGGAGCTGAAGCTACTGAGTTCAATAACACCCTAACGGCGGGCCAAGCTCGAGTTATTCGCGTGGTTTCTGGCGCCGTCAATTACCAGTTGCTAGGATCGGCGACCGGCGGCAGCACGGTTGAATTCGCGGTCACGACAGAGATCAAGCGTGTTTCTGGTGGAAATATGCCGCTAGTCTCGCTCTAGTGAGTTATCTGGCTGCGTGATCATACAAAACGCAGTCTATGTGCCGAGCACCGGCCTGTATGGCGCGTCCATCGACGACCATCCTAAATTGTCGCGGTCAGAGCTGCCAGTCTTCGGCAAAGATGACGGCTTAGCCGGTCAGCGTACTGTCGTGGTCGCCGGTGGAACCTCGGCTCCTAGGATTGTTGGACTTCCAACCGACTACGTCGACTTAACCCTGACGTCATCGTCGTCACTAGGCGACATTATCTGGGCAACGTTGGTCGGCGATCCAGTGGCTGCAACATGGAAGCCGGTGCGGTTTTGTGCTGATTCCTACTTGGATATCTTGGCGACGAGCGCCTCGGTCGGGGTTATCGTCAACATGGTGGCGCGCTACTGGCAACAGGTTTTCGCCGACGAACACTATCGTGCCGCGATCGAACAGTCGCCTTATATGCGCGGCGTTGACAATCAGATTGCCAACAGGCTTGGGTTGCTAGTGTCGCCAAAGTTGTTGTCAGGAACAGCTACCTGTCCGCTGGCCGCGGCGGCGTACGCTGACGCTCAGCGCCTCGTGGCTGACGGCTTTGCCGCCGAGCAGCAGCTGACTGACGCACAGATTTACGGCGCCCTCAACCACCTGTACCACTCTTACGACGGTGATCGGCCGCCAGTACTTTTAGGTCGGTTCGTCGGCAGCGCTACTTTCCGCAGGAAGGCGCTCAAGAGCTGGTCTCTCGACACGGAAACTCTCTGCAAGTAGTATGCCAAGCGTGTTAGTTTCATCGCCGTTTAACCCGGCCGCCACGTTCAGAGTCTCGAGTCGCAACAGTCCACCCATACTCGACTTCTACCATCGCCGGGTGCTGGTCTTGCACTTGACTTACGACGGTGTACGCGATTTGCCTACGCTCAACTGGGTCGACACGCAGCCGGTCGGCCGCCACAGCGAACTCGCGTCTTACCGCGATCTGTCACGCGTCGCGTTCGACATGGCGACTGGTTTTCCAAATCACGGCAACATCAATCTCACTACGATATCGGAATACATCGGTGCCATGGGATTCGTCACACAAATCTCCGACGACTGAGCTTTACGACCGCGTCGAACGCGCGTATCATCTATACATGCAAGCTGTTACGTTTCCAAAATACCCGGTTCGCAATAGAGTTTGGATGGACCATGGCAACGGCACATTCAGCACCGAGACCTCAGAATTCTGCCGTTGCCCTACGCAAACCGATCCGTGGAACCGGCCGCTGCCCACCTTCACTGAAGAGCGCGATGAGGAGAACGAACTCGTTAGCCGCAACGCTAAAACCACGGTGAGCGGGACCACCGTCCGGTTGGTGATTTTCAACGACTAAACTTTACACACGACGCAGACCGACGTATCCTAGCATCATGAACGACAAGATCAAAGCTCGGTTGACCAGCAACATCAGGTCTCTGCTCAACGCCGGCTGGACTGTGGGCCGGATTACGGACACGCTCAGTAAGCAAGGCAGCTTTGGCAAATACGACGGCTGCACGCCCACGGCAATCCGTGAGCTAGCCACCAACGGCTGCACTGCGTTAAACGCCGAGATCAAGGCCGAAAGCCAGGCGATCGTCGCCGAGCTTCGGCGCAGTCAAGACTTTCAGTTTCTGGCGGGGTTAGCGCGATCGGCTGGTTTGCGCTTTGCCGCCTGTTAATTTGGCTGCCCGTGTGGGTGGCCGTCGGCGCGAGCCTGTTGGTCATGTGTTCACTGTGTGAGGCTCGCGCCGTTCTAATTTAGACGTTCTATCAACTGCGACATACTAGAATCATGAGCGATCCAATCGTCCCCGTAACCCACGACATTCTGCTACAGGCAATCGCCGCTGTGGTTGGAGCTACCCATCCAATGACACACGCGCCGACTGACAAGATCGGCGCGATCGAACCGCAGCTCGATGAGCTCGACGCCGTTGAGGTGATCATGGAACTCGAAGGTCTCCGGACCGACCTGTACTTCAAGGACGGCGCTGAAGACGTGCTGACTAACCCTGACCTGACGTTCGCCGAGGCCCTTGACAAGATCAACAGCTTCATCAGCGAGTAACCCGCCTCGAGCTGTAAATAAGGTCGTGAAGACATCATCATCTACGGCTCAACGACTGGTTGAAGCGGTTCTGACCCGCACTCGCAGACTTTCTGAGGTTTCAGGCGCCGGTATCGCTGCCATGCAGCCGGCCGGTGCGAATCCAAAGACGGCCAGCGCCCGCTGGACTAGCGCCGCAAACACTGAACTTGACGCCGCGTTTGTCTCGACTGACGACAACCCGGCGCTTGCGGCCAGCCCACTACCAGGCGAAGACTCGGCCTACTACGCGTCGGTTGAACTCAACGGCGCTGAAGGTCAGTCCACGCTGGATTTGATTGACATCATCGTCGGAGCTGACGATGGCGGCGTGGCCGAAGAAAACAAGGCCAACGTGCAAGTTCACTTGCACCCGCACGAGGTCATCAATCAGGACCTGAGTGACAAGAGCCTGACCAACCAGCCCCAAGTCTACGGACGAACTTTCGACGACAACGCCACTGCCAAGCAAACGGCCAATCAGTTGTTGGCCGTCGCTCAGCAGCTGCAGCGTGGCGAACTGAGCGACGACGAGCTCGTCGCCAAGATCGAAGAGTTCGGCCTTGTGGCCTACTAAGCCAGCTTGCGGCACACGAACATCACGTTGTAGTCTTCAGGCCACAGATCCGTGAACCTGTCGGCTATGACTTGAGCGTTCGTTCCCCAAATTCTCTGCGCGTAGGTGGTCAACTCCCCTACGTAAGTCTCATGCTGATGGTGCGGATTACCGGGTTGTCCGCGCCGCACCGCGTCAGCGAATCGCGCCTTGTCGGGCAGCAATAGCAGCAGGTAGCCGCCCGGCTTAATGACCCGCCACCATTCGGCTAGGATTGGGTCCCAATCCGCGAAGTCTTCGAGCAGGTGGCTCGAATAGACGAAGTCCAGCACCCCATCGCGGAACGGCAAGTTGCGCGTGGCGTCGAGGCGAAAGTGCACCGGGTCGTTTGGGATCGGCCGGTGGTTTTCGCGGTAGTCATAGGTGGTGTCGAAGCAGACTGCCCACGGCGTGATTGGATCGTCGCTCGAGCCGAGATCGACGCCGTGCCCCTGCACGTAAGGAGTAAACAGATGTTTGCGAGTACTAGTTTCAGCCATACTGGCATTAGAACTACACACCTGCTAGACGGTAGCGTACCATGCCAACGTGACACTACCTGGTAAAAATGACCCGGCCTTCGCGGTGGTTGAGGTCGACCACTTCCCGAACCTCGAGCCTGCTGAACTGTCTCTAACCTTGTTGTCGTCTGGTGGCATCATCTCGCCGTTCTTCTACGCGGGAGTCTTGCAGCCATACTGCGTGCAGGGCGCCAAGGCTTTGTTTCGAGACTCGAGCAGCACCGGCGCCTTCGACGCGACGCTAACTCCGCAGGCCTACGAATGCGCGGTTGGCGCGACCCACCATAGCGGGTCGAGCTTTGAGCAAAGCTTCTGGCAGAATCGGCGCTCGTCAGTCCTCATTGAACGCTGGTTTTCAGCCATACACCCAACTCCACTTTCTGAGGTCGTTATCCCGGCCGGTAGCTGTTTCGTACAATTCGTGCTGGACGCACTGCGCGACTTCGAAAGCCTGGTAGCTGGCGTTGACTACACTGCCAACCCAGGCCAGATACACAGCATCGCGGTAGGAGATCCTGATACGGCGACATGCTACATCAATCTGGCGGGCGCTGCCTTAGCCAAGCACGCGGCTCTGAGCCGATTTCAAGTCGTAGGCGCTGATCATCTGGTTGGGCTACACCGCGACGCCCCGCGGTTAGGGCAGCTGCTGCGGTCTCTTGACTGCGCCTCGAAGAACGACCTACGTGGCGCCTACCTGTTCTACGCTCGAGCTAACAAGCTGTCCGACGCTAACACTGCACAGGCGGTCACGCAGATCAAGGTGGCTGCGGCTCCGAGCTACGCGGCGGGCAACTGCGCTAAAGACGGTACCATGTCGGCGTCGCAGATCGCCGCCTACTGCCAGCGGTTGCGCGAAGAACTTGGCACAATCCATGGCCTCTGACGTATGGCGCACCAGCTCTACAGTTTAGCGGCAGTCGCCCGCAACAAACGCTGGTCACGGCACTGGTTGACCCTCGCAGCCTCAGAGTCCAATGCTGAACGTGGTTGGCACCAGGTTTACGGGGCGCATTGGACGGCTGACGGCGATTGCGCCGTCGATGTTAAGCCCGCGCCACTGGCAACCGACAACCACGTCTTGCTGATCAGTACGGGTTCGATCGTGGTCATTGCAGGCCCGAGCTCATCAGGCATCGAGCAGGTTCCCGATAATGGTTACACTAGTCTGGCCCAGGCCGACACTCAGGCGGAGCCTCAGGGAACAACGAGCTATATCCAGCAGACCCAGGACCTGCTCACGAGGGCGCGGCAGCTGTTAGAGCAGGCGCCAGTTGGCGATAGCGTGGCGCGGCTCATGCATTTTGAATTGGGTAAACTACTCGACCTCAACCACACCCGGCAACACAAATGACTGACCATCCGCTACTCGATGACCACAGCCAGCGCCTGGCTGTGCAGCACTTTCCGCCCTACGATCCCAGCCGCAGTGGCAGTATCGCCCGCCCTCTGACGCTGAGCGGCAACTTGGGTTCGTACCCCTACCTGCTGCAGACCAGCTACCCGGAGCTGAATTACTACGCCGGCATCCGATTTCTAGGAATGGAGCGCGATTGCGTAGTTGGCCTGCCACCAGGCTCGATCGACTTGCAAGTCTTGGCCCAAGTTAGCCTGACGAATCTCAACACCCCACCTGGTCACGGTGTCACAGCAGCCTGCATTGCGGCGTTACCGATGCCGCTGCTGTCTGCGGAGCTGCGGGTGCGCTTGGGCTTGTCGGTGCTGACCAACTTAGATCTGCGGTGGGAACTGACGCCCCCGGCCGGCCACTAAAGTAACTGCGACCCTGAGCGGCTCCGAGCCTGGCTCACCAGCGCTCTACGTCTTTGGGTTGCAGGTGCACGGTAACCAAGTCAAGCTGGTGATTGGTGATGCTGATGGCCGGAACCCGATCGGCACCTACATCGGCATCATGATGCCGTTCGACCAGTCGATTTACCAGCTCGGGTTAGACCAGAAGCTTGCCACGCGAATCTGTGCGTCTTTGGGCTACGGCTACTTGAGCCGCATGCTGACCAACGCCAAGCTCAGCCCACCCGAGCCGGCCGAGACTTTGAACGCGCAGTGCCACTCTGATCAGCAGGACGGGGAGCTGTTTGATCGCGGCATTCGGTCGATTACGCGGCAGCACGCCGGTGCAACAACCTACTTCAAGCTGCGCTACCCAGCTGCGGTGCTCTGCCACAAGCTGCACGGCGTCCAGCGGCCATTGTCCGAGCTCTTAGCACACGAGAGCCCACTGCGCTGGTTGCTGGCGTGCCACGCCGCCGATACACTCAGCCAATGCGCGTTCTGCGAGCTACACTGGGTCGACTTCAACAATGTGGTCGACCGCGCCACGCCGCCACGGCGCATCAACGTTGGCAGCTCCGACCAGCAGCAGCTGCAAGAGCTCGTGACACTGCACCGCCCCAAGCAGGCGAGCTACGCACAAATCACGAGCATTCTAAGCGTGGTCTATGGCTACGCTAATCAGCCACCAATCGCCTGCCTCGCGCTGCAAGTGCCAGTCACCTACAGCTGCGATTGCGACCACGCTGTAGACCTGTATCTCAAGCTGCGCCCCAAGTTCATGCACGCGGCGGGCCTGACCGATTTCCCACCTCTCGCTGCTATCAACTCTGAATCTGCACCTACCATGCCTGCTATCTCTCCGGCCGACGCCACTGATGCTAAGCCTACCACGTCAACCCCGGAATCATGGGCCTACGTCGACCTGAGCAAGGTCGAGCTCGCGGTCTTGGCCCGCCTCGCACCCCAGCTGCACGATACCTTCTTGCAACCACCAACCAAAGCCGGAGATGCCCGCACCGCCGCTTTGAGCAAGACTGACACGGAAGTCAGCATCAAACTGCGCCGTAAGGGCGGCCTACCGCATAAGCCCCGGACGACCGCCAAGTTCGAGCTGGTGCTGCCCCAGGCTGATGCAGAGCGCTATGCCAAGCTCCTGAGCAGGATTGGCCAGCCAGTGCCCGGCGTGCATGATTCTCCGCGCCCTCACTCTCAGGAGCCAAGTCCCTCCTATGCGCCGGTCGGAACTCAGACCGGTCGGCATACCGAGCGATCGGCGTCGCCAGACTTCATTGTGCGGATAGAGAAGAACACGCAAGTTCAGATCCGTCTGAGCGCTCACTGCTGTCGACGCTGCGATCAACACTGGCTGCTGGCGCATGGTATCGTGCCGCAACAGCCCACCACAACCAGATGCCCAAGCTGCAGCGCCTTGTCGATCGAGCTGTTCGCGTCTCAGGTCAGTCCAGAGAACGACATCGATCAGTTTGGCTGGTTGTACTATGTGATGTCGACGAATGGCCAGCGGTTCGTGCATACTGACCAAGCATACGCAGTCTGCGAGATTAGAACGCCTGATGCACCAGCCCCATGCTTTAGGTTCGTGCTGGCAGCCCCGCTTACGCTGAAACTTGGTTCGGCCTGTGTGCGCAAGCTGCTCGAGGTTGCGGAGCAGCACCAAGCGCAGGCAGTTATCGCCTGCAACAACAGCACCACGGAGTTCTTGGTGCTGTACGAAGAGACCGGCTTGATGCAGCGAATCTGCCGCCGGCTGCTGGAGAAACGGCGCGGCTGGCTGGGTGCGGTGGCCGATGCTGCACGAATCTACTTTGGCCATCACGCCAAAGTGCACACGATCATGTCGCACTTGTTTCCTAAGCTGCTGCGCTCAGGCGGTACACAATAGCTTATGAGTCTTGCGCAGCGAGTCGTTCGATGGTTGGCCAACAAGGTCGGCTTGCATGTTGTTGATGCGCCGACTGTAGACAAATGAGCTAACCGGGCTCAGAACGCCGACAATCATGGGCGCCAGCTAGTCAAATCTAAACCAATTCTGGCCAGCATGCACGTCGGCATGCGCGACGCCTATATCGCCTGCTTAGAAGACGTCGCCCGCGATCGATTATCGTAGTTCAAACTCAAGGGTGGCCGTCATCAGGGCCTATTTAGTTACTCATTCCCAAAATCAAAGTGTCCTGGATGAGCTCCAGGCAAACAGCAAAATAATGAAAACGGCAACGATTCACAAACCAGAGCGGTGGCGGGTCCTAGGGCAGAGTGGCACTGGCGTCGACCTGTCGGAGGTCGCGGCATCTAGCCAGGTATACGTGCACTTAGCGCGCTCTGGAGACCCCCCCCTGCGCCGCGGTTGAGCTGACCTTCAAGAGCGGCCATAAGAGCGCCATCATCAGCTCCAAGGTAGCAGCGCATGCACCCGATGCCCGCGCACAGCTACTTGGAGCTGACTTCGACCAAGCTCTGGCGCTCGCCCGCAGCTTCCCAACGGTGACCGACGCCTATGGCATCGAGTTCCTGCTGCATGGCGTTGTCAAGGTCGCCAAGATCGAGGTCGCCAATAGCACAGTCAATGCTCACGTCTTTACCTCAGCTGCGATTGTGGTAACCTACCTCAGCGGCCTGAAGGAGACGATCTGCCTATCGTGCGTTGACGACGACTTCGATCCTAAGCAGGCTGAAGAGTCCAACAAACAGATCGTCGCGGCTGCGCAGAGCCTGCGCCAAGAAATCACCAAGCTGATCGCGCTATGAAACTGGCAATAGTTTGTAAATCGCCGCGCTGGATTCATGCGCATGATAAGTCAATCGACATGCTGGCGGTTGTCTGCGTTGGCGGGGTCTACGCGTCGCGGTCTCCACAAGGCATGTCAGTCGACCTGACCATGGCCAGCGGTCTGGAGATCACGGTCACCAATACCGCCCTCACGCCGGCTAGTCATAAGCTGATCGAAAGCTTGCTGGGTGACAAGTTCATAGACCGGCTTGAGCAATCTCGGCGCCAGTCGCACGTGACGGACGCACTTGGCATTACGGCGGTGCTCGGGTCCGAGGTACTGATGGTCTCCGGCATCAACTACGAGTACCATTTCAACAACCCAACGTTGATTCTCAAGGCAACCATCGACCTGCGCTACCGATCGGGACACGTGGTCAGCCTTGCTTTGGCGCACATGGACGAGCTCAAGAACGGTGTGACATACGAGCCGGACACGATCAAAAGGATGAATGACACTACCACTCATTGCTCGTATACCTTGCGCTCTGAGATCGTTGACCTGATTTGAAGACAACAAAAGATTCCCAGCCACAAAAGACTGAAAGTTAAGCGACATCGGTACTGCAAGCTGCCCGCATGGCCAACTGCCAATCTGCTGCCAGATTCATGCGTATCAGCGAGATTCTATTAGGCGCGAATGTCACTTACGTCTCTTTGAGACTGGACGGCCGTTCGACAAACTCGGGAGTTTCAGAATCTGGCTAGCATCTCAACACCAACCAGCATCATTGCTTATGAGCACCGACAATCCTACATATCAGCTCTCGGATGTAACCCCACACAACACCCACGTTCTGCTGCAGGAGCTCAAGCTGGCGCTCTGTGAGATGGTGCCGGGCATGATTGCGATCAACAACTCGCCCGACCTCCGCAACCTAGGCTTGCCACCAAAGTTCTATTGGGTCTTGCCGCCTGGTACCCCAGGTCAAGAAGTCAACTGGGAGACGGAGGGTCTGGAGGTCTGCCTCCACATCGCCGAAGCGCTGCGCCAGCAGTGCAGCCCACCGCTCAAATTTGGCGACTCGGGCTACGGGCGCTTCACCAACTACGTCAGCTACCTGAACCTGCTAGACCGCAACCGCTTTGGGCGCAGCCAACACGCGACCTACGCTCAGCGCCTGCTGGCACTCGGCAAAGCAGCCTTCCCAGAGCGCTTCAAGTATCAGCTGGCCGTGCATGGCAACCGCTGAACGTTATCAAAGAGACCGAGGCGCAATTTCAGCGGCTGCCGGCGTGGCAGCGCAAAGCTGCGATTGCCGCTAACGCCGCAGTCTGACTCTATGCCTGACTACAACCTCAATCGGCGTGTCACCAAACCGTACATCCGGTCCGCCGCGATTAGGCGGAATGACGGTTTTGTGCACGAAGGAGCCCACCACTGCCATATCATTCGGCGAGTCTCCGAGGAGCTAGGCATCCGGCCAGTCACTGGCGATCAAGGATTCGTCACCAGCGATGGGAGGTTTGTCGACCGGGTCGAAGGTTGCCAAATAGCGATCAAGGCAGGCCAGATCAATCAGGCCCGTTATCCACACCAGAGTGACCCTGAGCTCTTCTCGGAAGATTTGTGGAGCTGGCCTTACGGCACTAGCCCGTGGATTTCGGTGCACGAGATGCTGCCGTCGAACCGCAAGCCGGTGTTGGTTACCGACGGTCGCACGCAGTCAATTAGCCAATATGACACGTCGTATTGGGCTTACACGGGTCTAGCATACGCCGTGACGCACTGGATGCCTTTGCCGCCTTTACCTGAAAACCGGAGTTGATATCGCACGCCATGACAATCGACAACGCCAACGGGTCACGAATCATCTCGCACATCGAGCTGTCGCCAGAGCAGCTGCGATTAGCTCAGCTAGCTTTGCAGGCTGGTATGCAGTTGGCCGCCAGCCTAGATCAGCTGCACGCCGCGCTACCGCCAGACACCTCATCCCAGTTTTATGGCAACTGGGACCTACTGCGGCTAGACCCGATCGAAGCCGAACCGACTGCCGCCTAACGTTGGTGTTCTACTCTAGAACACTTACTACACACCAGTTATGGGCGCGCGTATCTCTAGACCCATGTTCTACGCTATCTTGACCAACACCAAGACCAACAAGCGGATGGCTCGGTACGTTCAGCAGGTTAGCACCACCGCCCAGGGCGCTGTGCTGCTGGAGTTTGAGACCGGTTTCCAGGCGATCCGTCCTGAAGACAACACGGTCGTTGAAATTAGGCTGACTAAGCCTCCTGGGTTTGACACTCTGGTTAAGTCTGGTGTGACTGACGCGGCGGAGCGTCAGCCAACTGCGCACGCTCCGCCGCTGACGCTACACGCCGGCGCATGCTTAGCGTACAACTCAGGTATAACCAACATCATGGCGTTGTCGATCAAAATTACCGGTTGGACTGACGAGCTGAACTTCTTCACCAATCTCGGAATAGCGCCTGACGACGCCTATCACGAAGTCCACGAGTATTACTGGTACGTCACCGAGGCTGACATTCCGCATTTGCAGCAGCTGTACTCCGAGTGGCGCCAGCAGCGTGGCTACGACTCTAAACCTCTGGCACACTCTGCAATCCACCTACATCAGGTGGTCAAGCCGGAGGCCGAGCCGTGACTAAGATTACGTCAGACCTCAAAGTTGAGCGCATCGTGTGGTCTTACCGCGCCAAGCGGATGGCTGAGCTACTGAGGAACACTCCAGTGCAGCGGTTAGAAGACCGCCGCCGTGAGATCGCCGAGCGCTGGCAGCCTGTCGTCGACCGCTGCCCGCAGATTAAAGGTGACATGAGTCGGCCGTGCACTTGCCGGCAGCAGCCTGGCTACTCGGAAGACATGCTTCGCGACGCCGAGTTGACTGGCCAGATTGCCCAGCTGGTGCAGTCTGTTCAGGCTCAAGTCGCTGTAGAAGTCGCCAAACTGCGCATGCAGTATGCTCGACGCAACGCCGCAATCTTAAAGTTCAGTGAAACTGTGCCTTGACAGATCTGACTTGCTGCCAAAGTACCGCGATATCGTGGCCAGCCAGGTGTGCTACTGTCACTTCTTAGAAGCGGTCCGGCTACTCATCACTAAAATTGGCAGCGCCGAATTCCGGGATAAGGACGTCCACGTAGAAATCCGCCCGGCGGAGCGTACAGCAGAGTTCTTCGGTTTCACGGAGCGTCAGTTCGGCTACGTGCAGGCACTGGCCAGCGGAGTGACGATCAAGCAGATTGCCAGCAACAGCGGTCGGTCGCTGGATTCAGTTTACAAGACGCTGCGAGCTGCCCGGCTGGTGGTCGGCGCGACCGACCTACGCGATTTGGTTCACATTTACAAACACAAAGTATGAATAGCACCACTGGCTTCTATGGCGAGATCCTGCCAGGAAGCACCATCAAGTTCGTCATCGGTAGCGCCATCAAAGGCTCTGGTGTCGTAACGTCGGCCGGCGCACAAGGCGTCAGCGTCATCACGCTGTCAGCGTACGACAACCAGCCTTGCTATGCTAGCATCTTCATCGAGCGCTGCTTTATCACTGACGTCAAGCCGCCGCACGCTGACGTCAAGAAGGTCGAAGTAGGCGCGCTGTTGTGCATCAAAACGGCTCCAGCTAAGAGCGACAAGCCCGCCGCCTACGCCTTGGTTAAAGCGCTGCGTTTTTCTGCGCGTGACCTGCCCTACATCTCAGGTAAAGGCAAAACCAGCGATGGCCAGAGGATGCACGTGAGGTTGCTGCACGGCATCAACGAGCTAAAAGCCGGCGCTGACGGCACGGTGTATACCAAACAAATCGTCAGCGTCATTGATACCACTCCGGAGCCGATTCCAGCCAAACCTGCCAAGTTTGCTGCGGGCGATTTCATCACGTTCACTGATCGGCCCGCTACCGGCGCCGTTCTCGGATGCCGTGCTGCTGGTTTCGTGCTGGCAGCTGACGAAAGCGACGTGATGGTTGCGGTAGTCCAGCATCCAGTTGTCGCCAAGCATTCAGTGCTACTCGCCAAACCTGAAACCTCACGCGTGCTGCTGGCGGCTAACCCAACGGCGTACCCAGCGCGCGAAGGAGACTACATTGTCTACGTCAACCGCCAAGCTGATGACCCTAATCGCAACAATTGTCTGTTAGGTGAGATCGTCGCGATAGCAAGCACTGCGCAGGTCTACATCGTGCGCCCGTTGCAGCCCGGGTCCGATAGCCTGCACCAAGTGGCGTTCCAGGCGGCGGTGCAGACTCTGCCGCTGCATGCGGTCTATGATGAATTGCGTGGAGTCGCTGCTCAAGTTGCCGCTGACCAGACTAGGAAACTATTGTCCACACGCGGCAAAGCTACCCTGATTGCTCCGGCAACATCGGTTGGTACCACGACGCCGACAACACCGGCTACGGAAGCGCTGAATGCTGAAGTCACTTTGGACGAATTGCTGGCTGAAGTACGCGAGGTGCTGCACCTGGCTGCGGCTGACCTGTGGCAGCTGATTCGGGTCGCTGAATACAACTTGACCGGCGTTGATCCGAACTTTCCGAACGACCAGCCGATTCCTGAGCCTCGGCCGATCAAGCTTGTCCACAAGAGAGGAGTGGAAGAGTCTCGCGCGGTTCACCAGCGCTGCAAAGAGGCCTTGCGCAAGGTGCGTCGGTTTCACACTCCGGCCGATCCTGGTGCGCGCGTTATTGCGACCACACCGTTGACCAAGGCCGGCGTGTAGCGCGGTCTAACGACGAAACTGTGACGTTCGAAAACCAGCAGCCTTATGGAACAAGCTGAATCGCCCAACCAGGCTCGCCCCAGTGAGCCTGTTAGACGGCTGGATTGCTACGTCGGAATCAAGCCCTGTGGGTGTATGGTCGCGTGGGTGTATGACGACCCGAAGTATCCCAAAGATGTGGCGAAGTCCGTTGCCGACTTCATCAAACGCGGCTACTCGGTGGAGCGGGCGAACACGGACGACGTGCGCCATAAACTCAGCAAGTGCAAATGCGCGAAGCCGTCTAACGACCCAAGCTCACCGGTGACGGTTGCGCGGTAAGCTTAAGGCGGCTACGCGCTGGCAGATGCATCACGTATTCTTAGACTACCCGATTATGCATTCTGACATTCAACTCGTTCCTCTGCCCGCAGGGAGGTCTACGCCAGTCTATCTCGTGTCTGCTTGGTTCTGGCGTAGCCGACTGGTGGCCGCCGACCTGGCCGTGGCTCAGCGCCGACCTAGCTGCCAGAAAGTGCTGGTTCACCGTCATCGGCGGCGTACCGGCTTTCTTGGATTGCGCGAACGATACCTGATCAGCTTCGAGTCGGACGAGTCGAGAACTTATTGGCTCCAACAGCTGGCATACAACGCAACAGTTAAGATGATCGGTCAATCGACGGAAGTTTGGCCGCGCCTGTAGCCTAAATTCAAACTGTAACTAGTTGCCCGACTTATCATGTCCGCCTCTACACGATGCAAATTGGCACCGTACGCGATTGTTGCTAACGGTCCACAGGGAATCTCGGTCCACCTGATTCAGGCAAACCGAGCTCCTAATCGCGATGAGGCGCGATCGATCGCCTTATGCACCGGTGCCTTGGAAGAAGACACCATCGAAGTCTTGGGTTTGGCGTGTAACGAGATTCACGTATTCTCCAACCCGCCAGACGCTAAATAGCAGCGGTCGCCCCAATACAAATGCAGCTACGAGGACGAATACCTGCCTGACTTATGCCGCATCCAGTCTACTACCTGATCACGATGGTGGTCCTGTTCGTTGCCGCCGGCCTGGTGCTGCACGACATCAGCCGCAGTACGGCGCGCGTCTATGCGGACTTGGACAAAATCTTGAAGCGGGCGCGGGAATGTACTACGCAAGAGGAGCTCGCGGCGGTCAGGCAGGAGCTTAAGGACTACCATAGGGCCTACTGCTGGAACCGGCATTACGGCGCCCGTGCTCGCGAGATACTGGCCTACATCGACGGCCGTCAGAGCCGGCGTAATTAGGCTACACACTTACGCGCATTGAGCGTATCCTATCGTCATGACACGCTCATTCAGCTCCCGTCCGACCGTTACCGAGTTCACTGTCACTGACTGCGTCACGCTGGAAGTGCTCGGTACGATCGCCTTCAGTGTGACGGCCGAGTTTGACATCAGCATCGCGACGATCCTTGGTAGATACTGGAGCGACTTTAGCGACGATTGCAGCCAACGCATCTTCGCTGCCTGCCTAGGTCAGATCGAAGAGTTTCTGCTGCACGGTGACACACGCGTCGGCGACCTGAACCTGCCTGAAGATTTCGCGGTTGAACTCAAACGCGCCTAATTCCATGGACGATAGCCAAATTCCACCTATTACGCCACAAGCGCGCCAACCACGCCGCGGCTTCAGCTCCAAGATGTTGTTGCTGAGCTCGATGGCTGCCATGGCCCACCTGAACAGCTCGCGCACTGTGGCATCACCAACTCCAACGCTTGACGCTCTCGGCGAGATGCTGGAATTTGAAGCACGCCGCAGTAAGGGGCGCCCGATTGTGGTGGTCGACGACACAGGCATCCCAGCTTACGCGCCGCGCGGCAAGCAGGTCGACGACCCCAGCCAGTACCTTGATCTGAAAGTCACGGTGTTTGGCACCGAAGGCAAGCGCGCAAGACGACGCGCGGCAGCTCGTGCCAAAGCAGCCAAAAAGCAGCCATGAGACCGATGACTCTAACCAGATTGCGCCGGCTTGCTTTCGTCTGGCTGTCGAGGCTTACGATTGCGCGCTATGACCGCGACATCAATCGGTGCTACCGGCGCATCGCAATTTACACCAAGAAGATGCGCGCGTACTGTAGGGTTCAACATGGCCTACACTAGCGCACAGCGAGCCACAATGGAGGAAGCATAGCGTGGAAGACCTGATCATCGCAGCGTTGTATCTGTTCGGTATCTTGTGCTGCATGGCGCTCGATTGGGCAGAACGCACCTACATCGCAGAGCATAGGCGCCGCCCCCAAGATCGTCAACTTTGTGTGCTACGCCATCCTCAGCTACGGCGCGATCCGCTGCCTCTGCAATTACTTCTTGAACCGATGAGCGCGCCTAAACCAATGTTTGTGCCAGCCACGCCATCGCTGCAGCCTATCTTCAAAGTGAAGGCCTGGTTTTGGCGACGAGCCAAGGTACAGCAGCTGATCGACGACGGCTACGACCACGGTGACATCGCGCAGTGGGGCCACGCTGAGCACAGCGCTTTTAAGCTGCGCACCGCCTGGTGGATTCGCTACAACGACGCTTCGGTTAAGGCGCGTGAGCTAGTTAAGTTCGAAGACCTCGCGCAGGTCACGCTGACTCCAGTCCTTGCAGCGCTGCGCTGGCCCCGGCGCTAGACGTTACGCCTGCAACCGAGCGCGTATTCTACACAACGTGGACACCACCTATTTCATAGTGACGTGTGTGAATGAGAAAGTCACCAAGGGGTCGGTGGCTGGACGTACGGCCAGCGTGTGGTGGCCTGCCCGGGCTAATGGACACCAAGATATCCTAGAGTCAGCCGGTCGGCTGCACGCCAAAGCAAGTCTAGCCTCGGTCAGCGCTCTCGATCAGCTGTACCAAGTCGAACGTGTCAGCTCTAAAGCTTGGCACATGACCAAAGTCGAAGACTGTCAAGTCAGCCGATTTGCTACCAAACTGTTCCACCGAAGTCTCGATACCCATGAGTGACAACTACCTCAAGGTCAACCATGTCAATCAGTACGCGATCGTGGCCAGCAACACACATGGCATCCGCGTGATCCTGCTATCCGCGAACAGAGCGCCTCAGGCTGACGAAATCCGCCAGATCGCCAAGCAGAGCGGCTGTTTGGCGGATGACCGGCTTACGCTGTGTTTTCCGGAGCAGCTAGAGAGTGCCGATTCCAGGGTTGCCGTGACCTTGCTGCCCGAACGTGAGTGGGTGCCACCCCTGGCCGACACCGTCATCGTAGTATCGAACTGCTGCAATGCGCGCTGCAACGACGTCTTGGGCGCTGACCGAACGCCGGCGTACCAGTGCGTAAAATGCCAGAGGCAGCCACTCGAGATTCACCACGCCATGTATTCTCCAAACCAAGATTTATGCCACAAACCCTAGCCCAGAGATTGACCGAGCTTAACGCCACCTCTGGTCTAGTCGAGCTCGATGGCTTCCGCACTCGTTACGAGCTCCGAGGAGATTATGTGGCGCTAGACCGCACCAACAGCAAGCTGCGGTCCAATCAGGCAGTACATCCTACGCAGCCTGGTCAGACCCAAGTTGAAGTAACCTGCTTCGACAACAGCCTCTACAACGCAACAGCAGTCTTCTTTGCTATTCAACCTCTCGACCTCAGTAAGTAAGCCATCTACCGCTATGCAATTTCCACACTCGCGCCGCTCCAGCTGGTTCTTCAACTTCATGCGCGTGCTCTGCGCTATCGGCATTGGAATCAGCATCGTGTTCTTGGCGATTTTCGGCAGCGGCGGCCAAATCGAAGAGGCCCAACAGCTGCTTGAAGCCCAGGGCTTTTCGTCAGTCACGATCGATGGCTCGACGCCCGTCATACCGGAGGGCTACGAATACGGCATCAGGTTTAGGGCGATCGGCCCAACCGGCGCTGAGGTTACTGGCACCGTTTACGGCAGTTACCAGTACGGCAAGTCGATTCGCTTCGACTAGCTCCAACAGCGTAGTTAGCTTATGTGCACTAGCCGACTCTGGCAAAGTGCACCAGACTTGATTCAGATTACAACCGCGTATGCCAGTAGACTACCGTAAGATTGTCGATGACGCCATCAAAGAAGCTGCCGCGCCGCCCAGCGCCACGCTGGTGTGGGGTAACCGCGGTAGAGCGCCGTTTAACGTCAGTCCGGTCGATGACGACGGCGCTGGCCTGATCGCAGGTACCGACTGCCCGTGGTTTAAGGGGCTGGTCAACTTCACCTATCGTGAGTCTGACGACCAGATCGTTGCTACGGGTGCGGACGGTGCAGAACTTGGCCGCACTAAGCTGGGTTCGCCAGACTCGTTTTTCTTGGTGCTAGTCGGCCGAGCGGTCGGCATCCCGTTATACTACCAGTGGCTGCTGCATGACGGCGCGGTGGTGCTCGGCCCCGATAAGGCGGCGGTGCGCGAGCGGGCCGCCGAGCTAAACCAACAGCTGCAGGGGCCGCCAGTCGACAGCGACGGCGATGACGACTTCGACCCGGACCAAGAACGCATAGAGCACCTGCAGCCTTCGGCCACCAACAAACAGGCCAAGATTTTGGAGCTGCAGGCCGCCGGTCACGGCCGAGTCTACGGCGCCAAGTGCGGCCACCTGATTCGGCAGTGTCGCTGCTCCAGGCATGTCATTGAAGGATTAGGTCTCAAGCTCGCAGACCTCGACCGAACAGTGGACGATTGGTGCACTGCGTGCAAAGACGCTCGGAGTTCTAGGACAGCGTGAATCCTACCTTTGCTGCTGACCACGCGAAAGTCGCTCGCTTAGCTAATATCCGTCGTGGCCTAAAAGGCGATCGCGAAGATACACGCTTTGTCCAGCACTGTGCGCACTGCGGCAAGGTGCTGGTTCGCTGGGATTCTGAGTGGGACGGCCACCGCAACGAGCGCGGTGATGTGCTGGAGTCGGTCCCGTCAGTTACGGTGCGCGTCTTGAACGCTCGGTTCTGCCAGAGCGACGGAGCTAAGATTCTAACTGAGCTGGCTACTATGGGAGTGCCAGCCGACGCCAATCCGCCGCGTTCAGTTAGTATGTGAACGTCAGCCAGAACGGGTAGTCAGGGCTGATGTCTCGGTGTAGCGCGACGCCACCAGTAGGGTACCCCTTGCTAGCTAGCGCTTGCTGAAACTTCTTGCGATCAGCGGCCGCCTTGAACGAGACATGCGTGCCATAACGGCCAGCACCACCGCGCTGGGCGTCCAGACCCAGGGATTTGACCAGACGGCCAATGTACTGTACATCGACGATCTTGGCTGACTTAGGATCAGGCCTGGTTTTGGCGACGAGCTTCTGCCAGCTTGTCTTGTTGCAGGACTCTTTTGACTATGCGGTGAACGTTCATCGTACTTGTAACTATACGCCGTGTGTTCTTCGTCGTAATATACGAGCATGCCACGACTGACACAACGACTGGTCGATCTGCACGAGGAAGGTCGCTACGACAAGACGGATCGGCGTAGGCCAAGCGCACTGCCACCGTCGATGGAGGGTTTGGTTTACGTTCGTCGAGCGCTTAATCGGTCAGTTGGCAAAGGGTGGAACAACACAGTTTCCTGGTTACACCAAGAGTTGACGCTCGGCGATCGTCACCGCAAGCTGCGAAACTCTGCATCCCGCCTCGGGTATAGTGTGATGGACCTGATCAGGTTCCACGTGTTCACCGGCGTCATTTACAACGGCAAGGTTCCGTGCATTGTCGGCTGGCGCCGACAGATTGTGCCGCTGAAAAGCTGCGCCTACCGCCGTGGCTTTTACGTTGACCACAGCGGCATCCTTCGGCGCCAACCCAAGTTCGAATACGACCCTAGCGTATGGCCAACTCAATCGAAGAGCTAGTCGGTACGTCGGGTGTGTACGACGCCAGTGTTGCTGAGGCACTCGGAATTGATATCTCCGAGCTTGAAGATCGTGCCGCCGACGCTGAAATCTGCCGCTGCGCCGAATGCGGCTGGTGGGTTAACACCAGCGAGACTGAAGATCGCGACGGCGAACCGGTTTGTGAGGACTGCCGGACGTGAAAACTAACCTGGGTAGCGCTCTAGAAAGCTTCAGAATCGCCGGACCGCCAGGTGCGCTGTTTGGGCTGTTTCAGGTTGGCGAATTGCGCATCATGTCTTCCGGGATTCCAGATTCCGCAGACCAGCCAGGTTGGCCTTGGGAACACGTGAGCGTCAGCGCGCCAAATCGAACCCCGACTTGGGATGAAATGAGCCGAGTCAAAGACTGGTTTTGGGAATCGACCGAAACCGTCGTGCAGTTTCATCCGCGTAAGGCAGCATACGTCAACATACATCCACACTGCCTGCACCTGTGGCGCCGCCGAGACCAGGAATTTGAGCTCCCACCGTGCGAACTAGTTTGACTTTATGCCTAAGACCAAAGTTCAACCTTGCATTCTACCGCAATGCGGGGCCCCACGCCGCCTAGCTCGTGGGCTATGTTCTGCTTGCTACCAATCTGCAAGCCGCCGAGTACTGCTTGGCCAAACCAGCTGGTCGAAGCTGGTCGAAGCCGGCTGCGCTCTAGAGGCCGATCCGGAGCGGCTTAGGCGTGCGGCCTTGTCACAGCACTCACGTTACACTAAGCCACGCACAGCGTACTAGCATCCTGTGAAATACGTTGTTTTCAAACACGGCAGCTTTCGGGTAGCGATCCTGGCTCCTGATCATGTGGTTCATTCTGAAATTGTGTTGAAAGACGGCGCAATGCCGGAGTCGGCTGGATTCGTGAGCCTGTCGAATGGACGAGCCACGGTCAGCGGCCACTCAACCAGCCTGAATTTGCGTAGTGACCCACGCGACGCCGAACTCATCGAATGTTGTTTGGCTGGCGGATCGATATTTTACAACGGACCCTGTTTTGACGATTCTCCGTTAGCACCACGAGTCCTCGAGTCCAAGAAATCTGCACGAAAACCGCGCTAGAGCGCTGCATTGACCGGCTGGCCGCGCTGGCCCAGGCCAACGACATCCAATTCGACGTCAGTGTCGAAACCGCCATCACCGAGCTACCCGGCGACATCAGCTACCGGTTGGTTGTGGTCTGGTCTGGAGAACGCGTCGTCTTAGCTGCCGGTCGGTCGCTGGACGAGGTCGCTGAAGCTGGCGGCCGTCAACTGACTGACGTGGTCGCCAAGTATCAGTTGACTGAATCGCCAGTTGCCCGCGAATTGTCCGAGACCGACGCTCTGACACCATTTAGGCTGGCGGCCGCGGGTATTCCAAGCAACTGGCCCGGTGACTGTGTGCTAACATTCGACTGGGAAGAGGCCGGGTCACACGTGCACTTCAGCTACGCCAAGAGCGGCATAACCGGAGCGCCAACCATCGCCCAGTGGAGGAGCCTACTGTGAACGCCGCGCGTCGTAGAGCCAGGGTGTATTTCGCAATGATCGCATGGCTGCTGGTCTTTTGCATCGCATGGGCCGTCATCGAAGTTACTAGTAAGACCACGCTGCAACTGAGAAATTCTCTGATTTGCTTAACCGTAGCGCACACTATCGCGGTTATGTCAGCTTTGGTTGCTTTGAGCAAAATCAACAACAAATGAGACACGATCATCATGGCGCGGTTACCGTAACGTTGGCGCTGCCTACCCCGACCGCCAACGACCGCCAATACTCTCCCGATTTTCTGATGCGGCTCGCGGACGAGACTAACCGCCGCCACGGTATTCCGGTGGTGTTCGAACACCCGCCACGTCAGGAGCCGTCAGGTATTTCAAGCCTGCAGATGGTCGCTGGCGTCGCCCGCAACGTGGTGCCTGGAAATGGCGTCTTGGCTTGCGAAATCTGTCACCTCGACGCTGGAACCCAAGCCGAAGCCCTAGGTCGGTTACTATCACAGCTGCGCAACCTGAAGAATGAATCGGTCAGATTCGTGCCCGTTGTGCAGCAGTTTGGCAAGGTTGCAGCGATCGCGTCCATCAACATTGTGAAGATTCCGTATGACCACGACTAACGCCGTAGTCATCGCAAACCTGGCCAGCCCGCCGTCGCCGCCCGAGAGCTACGCAAAAGGTGACTGGCACTACAGCGACTACCCCAGAGCTTGCCCATGCGGTAACACTGAGTTAACGCTGATCGAGACCGCACCCGCGCTGAAGAGCCAGCCACGGCGCGCCGCGGTTAGCTGTCCAAAATGCCTGCACACTGGCCCTGATACTTGTCACGGTTCTGAGCACGCCTGCCGCCGTTGGAACTGGAGCATCGCCCGCCTTTCATAAAAATCAGACCATGAAGCCAGCTAACATTGCGCCAGTTTACGCTTGCCTGTATCCCGGATTGTGCGACGTTGCACGTAATCACGGCTACGCTTTGGCGGTGCATGGCTCAGTCGTTACTGACTTAGACCTTATTGCTGTACCGTGGACGGACTCCGCGGCTGAGCCCGAGGAACTGGTGCGGCACCTCATGTCTCATGCCAACGCTTGCCTGTACCCAGAATTGCTGGAACGGATGGGGCTGTCATCCGCACACGCTAAAGAAATTGTCGAGCGCCGCGACGTTGCCAAGGACCCGGAGCTAAAACCGCACGGCCGACTGGCGTGGAATCTGCACTTGATGTTCGGCTGCAAGATCGACCTCAGTGTTATGCCAAGGAAAGTGCGCCATGAATGCCTATACCAAAGTCGCGTTTCTGTATATCATCGCCGTCAACCTGTTCTTCACGGGCATCGCGGTCAACTACGACAGCATAGCGCTGCTGGTACTTACGACAATCGGCTTCGCTGCCGCCGTCTACTTCGCACGCCAGACTGACGACACACCAACAATCTCTGAATTATGACATTCGTTGTGGTCACTAACGCTCACGGAGAGATCCGGTCTCTGGTTGCCGAGCGCGTTTCTTTGGCAGCGTCGTCTCGGTATCCTGCTACGATGCCTGGTGAAGACACATTGCCACGATTTAAGCGTGTCATGACTGAGGACGACCTGATCGAGCACTTGCTTAGCCAGGGCCACGGCAGGCAAGCCATTGCTCGGGCGGCCTCTAAACTGATTTTGGAACCTAAACCCTAGGTTGTTCTACCAAGCATGAAATTCAAGATTGGATCGAAACTCGTAGTCAGCAGCACCGTCGCAGAGCACAAGCCCGCTGGCCACAAAGTCACTAACGCAGAGCTGCCCGAACACGCTTTGCGACAGGTCGGCTAACAACTCTATGACGGCTATGTTCCTACCACTGACCAGCGGTGAAGATGTCTACGCTCTCAGTCGCAAAGATGGCGAGGTGCTGATGTTCGACGCGCACTCCGACGCTGTGCGGATGTTGAGTCGCGCTGACATCCGTCGCATCATGAGCGTCCGGTGGTGGAACCCATTCTCGTGGTGGAAGTCCGCTAAGGCGGTGATTGCCAGAACACGGGAGTACGCCAAAACGGCCAATTTTGTCATCGCCTACGGCGGTGGCCTTGCAACCATTGAATCAGCGTTCGGCCGAAAAGACAGAAAGTCTAAGCTATGAAATTGCCTGGTAGACTGATTGCTTTTGAAGGCATCGACGGTAGCGGTAAAACCACCCAGCTGCAACTAGCTGATAAGCATCTGCGCTCCGTCGGCTGCAATGTCGTTACACTGCGCGAGCCTGGTGGAACCAGATTAGGCGAGCAGTTGCGTACCTCGTTGAAGGACCCGGTAAATAAGGCCAATACCACCGCGCAGCTCTTTATCGTGTTGGCTAGCCGGGCGCAGCAGGTTGCCGAGAACATTTTGCCAGCTATGGCTCGCGGTGATATCGTGCTGATCGACCGCTATACGGCATCGACCGTAGCCTACCAAGGCTACGCCGGCTCGCTATCGCTGCCGGACGTTTACGCGATGTGCAACCTGGCCGCGGCCGGCATTAGCCCCAACCTGACGCTGTGGTTTGACGTTTCTCCATCGGTGGCACAGAAGCGCCTTAGTGCCCGTGAGACTGTTCCAGACCTGTTCGACGAGAAGCACGAGGACTTTATGCACCAAGTGCGCTACGGCTACCGCTGCCAGCATGACGCAAAACATGATACTTGGCAACGCATCGACGCTGACTTGCCGGTCGACGCCGTAGCTCATCAAGTACGGCAAGCTCTGCTGCACTTAAGTCGCATCTCCTAGCCACGTTATGCGTGGGCCTCCGCTACCAACAATCAGCTACATTGACCTGCATTGGCATAAAGATGCGGTAAGCTTCCCGCTGGTTGTATGGCACCAGGTTGCAACCGCAATCTGGGTTGATGGCAAGCCAAGGCTGAAAATTAATGGCGTCGAGCGCCAGCTGCAGCCAGTCGACTTGGTTTTACCCAGCGCCAGCGGCCTCAAAGTGTTCGTCACGCTGAACGAGATTGCGAAGAAATGGGGCGGACCTGGCAGCGAGGGCCGGTACCAGATACACGCGACTGCTTTGCACCACGTTAGAGGGCGGTCGCACCGTTTGTACGTTTGTCTGGTACTGCGCAAGACAGCAAAATCGTAGTTTGACTTTACGCCTCCAGGCACTGGCGTATTCTCTGTTCAAGTATGCGATTTCTACGCTTCCTTGAACTTGGGCTATTTTTTGCCCTGCTTGCCGTCATCTACACTCAGATCATCAAACCAGTCCGTGACGGCCGAACAGTCTTCCCAGCGCTGCGGCGTCGGCGTCGAATTGAGGAAGCGGTTGCCAAAGAACGCCAGGGCGCCGAGCTTCGGCGTTTGCGCAGGGAGCGCGAAGCCGCTAACAACCCTGCCAACCACGGGTCTGAATAATTTCGTTCCAAATCAACAAAACCAAAGCAGAGAAAGACTAGAATATGCCGTCCAAAGTTTACACTGAAGACTTCGATCAACCATCCTACCGCGTGCCCGGCCAGCGCAAGCTAACCTGGCTTGCCATCGCCATCATCCTCCTGGTCATCGGCTGGGTCGGTATTTTAAGACCATTGAAGAGGTCGACGCCGGTGAGGTCATGATCGTCCAATCGCTGTTTGATGGCGAGCTGACCATTCACACCACGCCTGGTCCCAAGTGGGTCGGTATGGGCAAGACCACCAAGTATTCGATCCGCGATAAGGTTTGGTTCATTGACGACACCGAACAGCACGCCGTGCCAAAAGACGCCAAGGGCCAGCCTTCGTTCCCAATCATGTTCAACGACGGTGGTGACGCCAAGGTGAACGGATCGATCGACTATGAACTGCCCTTGGACACTACCAACCTGCTCTCGCTGCATGCTCGCTACCGCAGCCAAGAAGCTCTCGAAAACAGCGGTATTCGGCCGACCATCGCCAAGAGCGTCTACGTTTCAGGACCGTTGATGTCGGCGACCGAGTCATACGCAGCTCGCAAAAACGACCTGCTGGCGAGTATCACCGATCAGACCTTGAACGGCATCTACCGGACTCGTTCAAGCGAGGTTCGAGTCAGGGATGACGTTACTGGCAGCGAGAAAACTCTGCTGAAGGCTGAGATTGTCAAGGCGACGAACGGCGTCGCATCGGCCGTCTGGGACAAGGCAGCTAACACGCATACCGCTGCCGGTACGTTTGGCGCGGTAGTGCAGTCTGAAACTGATTTGCTAAACCTAGCCGATGGCGTTGAGACTAACATTACGTTGAAACAGGCGCTGCGCATCTTGTTGGCAGTCGGTTACGGCAAGGCGAGCGGCAGTGGCACCAACACCATCAAGTTCAGAGACCCTGCTGACACGGTCGACCGTGTGACTATGAACGTTGACGTTAGCAGCAACCGTGTGGCTGTCAACCACAATGCTTAGTCAACTTTTCTGCCAACGCCCAGCGGGTTCGTATCCTTTAGGCAGCATGCCTTTAGGATCGCTGGTTGGGGCTGTCGTGCTGGACGTAACTCCTCCAACTCCTCCACTAGTTGTTCCGCAAGGAGGCGGAGGCGGTGGTACTAGAACCAGCTCGATTCCAGACTTTTTGGCCGTAGCTTCTACAGGTTGGACCGACACGCGGCTGAATTTGACACCGCAGAAGAGGAAGAGGTGCTAACGATCTGCGCAGCGGCGGTCGCCGTTATAGGCTCTAGCGATTAACCTGTAATGCTAGTCAATTTCGGAATCAAAGTGTCTCTGAATTGAACCTGGAACTAACAGAAGTACAAATTCAGGTCTGGTTATGCTACTTTGATACAAATTCGGTTACGCGTCAGCCTTTACAGCGTACAGGTACAACATGCTTAAAGCGATTCGGCGGGCAATCGTGCGGACTCTGATATGGCTGTCAGGTTGTGTGGCTTCCGCGTTAACGGTACTGGAGCTTTCGCTGCGCGTCGATCATGAATCACCTGCGGCCGTCCAAGAAATGGAGGCCATTCGGTTGGCAGTCACCTTGGTGACGATCGCATACGGCGGTCTCATGTGCCTCATATTTTCTCCTGAAAAGCAATGAACAGCGCTTGGATTTACACCTCAGTCGACTGGCGCGGAGCCCGCACGATTTTGCATACCGAATTCGGCGAGATTGAAATTTCCAGCAAGGTTGCCGAATCTGTCAGCCATCCTAGCGGTTACGACCTGTCGCCGACGTACGTGAACCTGTCGTTAGCGGTCGAATTACCGCTGTAACTCGGCCTTGAAGGTCAGTTCGACAAAGCCCAGGCAAACCCAGTAACTCGGCTGACGTTGGCCACCAGCAGCAGATTGGCCGCAATCCCGACTAGCGTCGATCCTGAGGTGCTGGCGTCGTCAACCACGAGCACCGATCCTTTGAGGTTTGGCGCGTGGTCAGCAACATTGAAGTTGAGCCAAGCCGTTCCCATGCGCTGCGACACACCAATTTTGCCAACGGCCGTATCCTTGTAGACCGCTGAGACCACCGGAACTCCAAGTCTAGTTGCAATATGGCTGGCCAGCGTCTGCGCCAACGGTGAGCTCGAGGGAGCTGGCACCACGCAATCAAAAGACTCGCCAGCGGCTTTGAAACCAGCAACCGCCTGGATCGCCACTCGGCGCACTAGTTGCGCAATCGCGGGCGTGTTGACTTTCTTGATGGCGCGCACGACGTCAGCATCCGATTTGTCGCGGTACGCCGTAAAGTACATGGTCAGCGTATCTGACGTTCCTGGAATCTTGCGGTGGCGCTTAATCAGGTGGCTGCCGCCTTTGCCCGGTGTTAGGTCCGTTGACACGTAGCCTTTACGGCGCGGGACGCTATAGTCGATCTCAAGACCAGACGGTCCAATGAAGACTACTTCGGTCAACAGAGTCAGCTTCATGCAATGGTAGTTTTAGGCGCTCGGTTCTTCTTGACTGGCGTATCTGAGGTCTTGAGAGTTGCACGGCTCTTAGCCATGGCAGCGTTGAACTCTTCGTCGTCAGGGTCGCGTGACATGCCAACTATCTTGTAACTCTTGAAAAACTGGATGTTGGACGGGTGAATCCAACCCTTGTAAGCGACCGTTCGATTGCGCAGACTGTGCACGGTCAGATTGGAGTAGAACTTCCATAGCTCTGCCGGCATTGGATTCCTAGGCCCGTAATGCTTGAAGTGCGTGTCGTTGGCAATACCCAGCTTGGCTGCCAACTCTTTTCCGCCAGGCATACTAAACAGCCACCACAGTGTGTCTTCGTCTGGCCGCAGCTTGGTCAGGTCAGGCACCCTGACCTTCAAGATGACTGCTTCTGACTTGTCAACTGACGCTAATCTGGATGCATAGTTGGCAGCTTCCTTTGGCTTCGACGTCAAATAGACGTTGTGCTCCGAGTAACCGACAACCTGGTCGCCGTAGCGTTGACCGTCTGAACTTGCAGGTGTTGATCCGGGCTTTAGACCCTGCTTTTTGATGGTTTCCCAACGTTTGGCGCTGGTGCCGTGAAACAGGTACAGCGCCTGGCTAGTCGGGCTGGTTACCCAGTGTACCACACTTTGCCTATTTTTGACAACGTACTGCCTTACCGTAAGTTCAGTGCCGGCAACGGTCAGTTGTGCAACCGCCGGATCAATCTTTATCACGTCTAGCAGCAGCTTGACGCTGGCTGGAGATGCGCCTTCGGCCGGATCGGTGTTTAGGATCGTATACGTCCTGCTATTGGACTTGAGCGACGGGCGCCTGTTCTTTTCTTGATCGACTTCTTCAAGGTCGAAATTGACAACGCCAGCGTTGTGGTCTACAATGAACGCGGCGCGTGGATGCGCCATTGTCCACAAATCGTTGCCTTTAGGATCGCTGTTTGGAATCGAGGTCCAGTAGTGCGGCTTTTTCTGCTTAGCTTGCTTTTCCCACTTGTACGCATAGCCAGGTTCTGCCGGAAGCAGCACAAACTCTGCTACGCTAGACGCGATTTTGTCAGCTTCAGGGTGGTCTGGATGCGCCGACCGCCGCAGAATAGCTACCAAGTACCGGCTCTTGTCAGTTCTCGTGTCATCGGCCAAGATGGCTTCTGAGAGAATCTGACGTACTAGTCTCCTGACATAGTCGTGCATGCTACTACCTACAAGATTTGGCGCACCGCGCTATTTCAAGATTCTGCCAAGTATGATCTCAACGTGTGAGCATGACCGAATTACACAGCTGGCGATCAAGAAGCTCGGCTGTGACGCTGCTCGGATTTCTACTGTCGGCGACAAATCATTTCTCATTATTGGCCGTCAACGTACGACCGAACAAGACCGGCTCGAGCACGGGGTCACGACGACTGATGGACACGGTAAAGTCCTACAGTACACCTACCTGAACGAGAGCGCGATAGCCAGCGGTAAATCTGCTAAGCGGCTGCTGCTGTCGCTGCTCAAGTATACGAGACTGCATCGCATGTCAAAAGCCGGCTGGACGCTGCTGGACTATGCACGGTATATAGGGCGCGGCGGTATGCCATTGCACGATCAACTAGCTAGTTAGCTTTGTGCCACCCGCCGTTATCACACTGCTAGCAGCGGTTGCCCTAGTCTGCCTGGTCAATATGGCGGCAGAGTGGCGGCGGCCATAAAGCTTACGCGCCATCAGTCGCGCGTATCCTAAGTCTCGTATGAGACTTCGATTTACTAATCGCCGCGTCATTGCGGATCGCGAGTTCGATCTTTCCGTGCCGGTCTCCAGGCTGAACGCCTCTCAGGAACGGCAGTGCACGTGGTCGAAGGTGCAGGATACCATTGACCAAACAGAGCCGCGCTATCGCCTGCTGGTGCACGACACTAGCCGCAGATCTGTTGAGACTTACGTGGCACTGCTGGCAGGCGACTACACTGAGATTCGTCGGGCTTTGACTGACTTCCTGCAGCCCGTGAACGGCTTACAGCTTTACGCCGCGTGCTGCACCGGGCTTGATCAAAGCGTCGCCTCTCGTGAGTCTACGCCACGTTGATCAGAAATGGGCGCGCGTCCCTTAAAACTATTAAGTTGTTATGTTTTGTCTATAAGGCTAGTCTCAGACACTACCAAAAACCAGCCGGGCGCTAGCAAATCAGCATCCAGGCTGGTTTTTGGCGTAATCGCTAACTTTGTTGACTCAAAGATACCCCCTAAGGGTTTCCCGATTGCTCAGGAAACCCCCAGGAATTGTCCTTCTAACCTTATGTTAGACGCTATACGTGGCGTAGCTTCCACTTATAGCGCAAGGATTATCGGCTACACTTGGCTTACTGAGCCGAGGTATCCTTCAAGTGCGGCAGGAACATTGACCATTCAGGCCGATCAGGCCTAGGACGGATCGTCAGCACTGCGGCCTTAGGCTTGACGTCGACAATGACAGGCGTCGGCAGACCAGCCTCAGCCGGAGTTCTAGCTGCCTTGCTATGGTTGACCTCAGCGTCGCTCCAAACTACGTTGCTCCACTCGTTCTTGCCACCGCGTGACAAAGGCACCACGTGGTCGATTGACCCCTTCGTACCGACGGGGCGCTGGGTGTAGGCGCAACGACCGCCGTACGCTTCGCGCACAGTTCGAGTCGATATCCGAGGCTTCTTGATCTGCACCCTGGTGCGCACGAAATTGGCGGCGATCACGATCGTTGGAATCTTAACGCGGGTTCGCGCTGTGCTGACAAAATGGTCAGTAGCACCGATTGGTAGCTCGATCCAAGCGGGCCACTTGATCGGCTCCAAGCTGCCTCCGTCGGCATGAATGTACAATCCAACTTTGGACCCCTTCGCCATGTCAGTTAGCGCCAACTTTGGCGTCGTGGTACCGATCGCTTTCCAGTGAGCGTCTAGCACCAGCACTGAGTGTTCGTCCAGTCTTTCCATACGTCAATAGAGTACGCGTGTTGATACCAAGCAGAAAGAGTAGGCGCGGAGAGATTCGCACTCCCAGTCAAGGCATTTTAAGTGCCCCGGCGTTGCTGTTAGCCTACGCGCCCGTGAAATCTACCGCATCATCGGAGGCGGATCGGTAGGTGCTGCCGTACGGCACCCTGAGCTCATACAGGTCATCACAATCGCTGTGATCAATAGCAATGCTTTCTTCATGACAAGTGCTAAGAACTAGACCCTGATTCTTGTCCAAGTACCAGTGAACTTCTCCAAGGGCGTGATGTCGCCATTCTGCGGTTCGAAGACGTAGAACTTACCGTCATCGCACAAGCACAGATTTAGGGCGTGCGCTTGAAAGCGCGGCATGCCACCAGCGTCGGTCGTTTTCAGCATGCAGCTGGCTTCACCGAAGGTGTGGCCACAATCGCTTACAGCGTCGTTCTCGTAGAGCGCCTCGTCAGCGCCGGCAGCGGCCCAGCGCGTGAAGTTGTCGCAGTCATACTTTTCGATCATGTACCGTCTGCGGCGCCGTCCTAGCCAGCTTGCAAAGTCGTCCAACCAGCCACGCTCTGGGCAAAAGTACCTGGAATCCAGGGTCTCAACGTCTCTGAAACCTAGAGGCCGCAAAGCTAGAATCAATTCGGTCGAGCTAACAAACTTTGGCATGCGCTAAGTACAGCGCTACGTGGCCATGATATCGCGCGGCCAGTCAATCTCTGGCGTTTCGGCCAGGTAGCGCACCGCCTGCCGCAATAGTTGCCGACGGCAGTCGTACGGCTCATAAGAACCAACGACCGTTTCTTCAAACTCGTTGGTTCCACCACGGCGGAGCGCGTGTACCAACTCAACTACAGCCGCGCGGTCTAGCGGCTCTAGGCGCTCAACCCACTGCAGCGCGGCTGTTGGTTCGTTAGTCACTTGAAGATTAGCGCGAAAAGACCCCAAATCGTCAAAATTGCAGCGGCAAAAGTGCACAATTCGCCATCAGCTTCCTGACTTTGCGAGCAACGCGAGCGGCTTCGGCGCAGTCTTCGCAAAGGCAGTTTCTTGAATCCGAATGTCTAATTTGTGAGCCATAGGTAGCAGAACTCACACCGGCCAGATGTATGGCAAATTGTCGGGCTCAGACCAGCCAAACTGCCGGTACCAGCCGGGATTTTTGCGCAGTAGATTGCTGCGATGTGACGCATGCAACTCTTCATTGCCGAGCCACGACGGTGTTGGAGCCGACCCACGAACGTAGTCTGGGTACAGCATTTGCAGCTTACGGCGACAGACAATGTCACGGTAACCGCGCCTAATCCACTCGTCAATGACCGCGTGGCAGTATTCGACCAACGCAGTCTCAATGCCACGCCACATACTAGTCGCGGTGTGGTGTACCCAACCAACTGGCTTGAAAGTGATCAGGGTGAGCTCAGGCGGTTTGCCGATTACTTTGCGGCCAGTCAGAGCTGCGAGCATCTGCAAGCACTCCTTACGTTGATTGCCGAGCCGGCGGTAATCGAGAACCTTGACAGACTCGGCGTAGGTTGGGTATGGTAGGAAGGCCTGCATGCTTAAATCGCCGTGGCACGGATGATGCCGATGACCTGTTTGCTGCTAACGACGGTGCACCGGTCTCGAATCTCGGCGACGCGGCGCTTTGGAATGTCGTAGTGATCCCGGTGGAACCAACAACGTTTGATGCCAAGATTGGCTGCCTGCCATCAAATGCAAGTTGTCGATCGAATACGGTATGCAGGCTAGGTGTCTGGCGTTATCACAGAAATAGCGCATGCGGCTAAAATACGCATGCGCTATTTTTCGTAAAGTTGGTACCAACACTCGGTGCTGCCCCGAGCTGCTCATCCTTATGAGGGACAAACGGTCGCTGGACCTGCTGGCTCACACTTTCAGCCGACAAAAGCTAGAGGCAGAAAACAAGCGACCGTGACATCGCAAACCGCATAGCTTTAAGCGCAGAGCTTGCGTTAACAATCCTGCGCAGATTACCTACCACCGGGTCTCATGAGGCACAGGCAAGCGGAGCTACAGGCGCTTACTCGTATCACGGAACAGAACCAGTGGCCGTCCTTATGCCGGCTGAAAGTAGAAAAGAACAATGAAAGGCGGTAACCGTAGCCATCTAGTCTTGACGGCGCCGAGAGGTGACTGGCCTCCTGCTACAACCCGCTTGGCGGGCTCGCCCGGTTCCAAAAACAGAGTACGCAACACCCGACCGACTGTAAAGTCTAGGCAGCTTGTGCGGCAGGTTCTTCGACCTTCTTGGCGAGGATGAATGAGAGTTTCTCAGCGCCGCTACCGCGCGCCCAGCGGCCTTTGTAGATGTAGAACCAGCCGCCGGACTCTCCAGAGTCAAGGTCTTTGACCACCATGCGGGCGTCTCCGCCGGCGGCGTCCAGCGCAGCCAACGACTTGTAGCCGGCGTGCGACAGCAGCTCCTTAACACTGCTGAACACGACCTCGTCCTCGTTCTTACCGCCCAGGTTGAACCCGAGAATCTCGTAGACATCGGCGCCCTGGTTGTACTCGTTGTAGGCTGCCAGTACGATCTGACCCTTGGACAGAGCGACCCCAGTCAGGTTCCTGATGCCGATGTACTTGTCACCGTTGCGCATGTCGGCGGCCTCGTAACCACGTCGGAAATCGCTGACGTTAGCAAGCGCACGTTCGCGATTGCCCCAAGCTCCAGAGCTGAAATCCCCAATTTTTGCCATTTCGCCGAGCTTGCCTGCTCTAGCGCGCTGTAGTACTGACGCGACCAACCTCTGTGGCGCGGATTCAACGACTCTGTGTGGCGCTACTCGTCTTGTTGAGCTCTTTCCGACTGAAGATGTAGACATCCGCGTTTAAGTATCACGTAAGCATACGCAGAAATTGGCGCTGGTACTAGGAATCGCACCTAGATTTCGACCTTCGCAGAGTCGCGTGCTATCTGTTGCACCATACCAGCAGAAATTATTTAGCCAAGCGCGCTTGCGCAAGCGCCGCGGTCACAATCGACTCGGCTGCACTTTCAGCGCCGTCGTACACGAAGATTTCGACCTCGTTCTCGACCACAGTGTCATCGTCTTCTTCGTCGTAGATCATGTTGGCGACAATGTGGTAGACCGTTCCATCCGGGCCATCCGCCAGCACTGAGCTGTCGTCGCCGTCTTGCGGACCAGGTCGAACGTTGGTAAACGGACCAAACTCGTGTGCAAAGACCGACGCAATCACGTCGTCCGGTGCGTCATCGGCGTTGTAACCACCGTCAAATCCAAGATTATCGACGTAAGCGGATGATAGTGCCACTCGAAACTCCATCAGTTGATTCGCGAGCATGAAGTCAATCAGCTTTCCCTCGCAATTTGCGTCAATGGCTCGAAATGCTTCTGCTGGAGTTGAAACGGCTACACACCAGCTACTTCTGCCGAGAACGCTTGCTAGACTGCCATGAACAGTAACTCTGGTCATAAAGTTTACGCGTAAAGTTTTATGGACGCCAAATAGAATGAACTGCTCGGCGCCAACTTGCAGAAAAGACTTCTTCAGACGAAAGACGGCCAACCAACTGGTGAGTTATGGCTGATTCAGAAGTCAATACGGCTGCGTGATTCGGGTAATTGACGGAGCCCACTCGAAAAAGAAGAACATCTCCTATACGAACGTCAGTTGTTCCTGACACTGGCTTTAGTCCTGCGTCTCGAAGCGCCTGAAAGGCTAACAAGAATCCATTTGCTAAGGTGTAGTCTGTTCGTTTGAAAAAAGGCAGATGAATGTCACGCTGCCTCAAAATGTCGGAGACAAGAGTAACGCAGTCACTATAGCCTAAGATGAATGGCCGGCCTACGAGCGAAGGAATCTCATTTCGCGGGCGACGGAAATTCCACTTACCTGACTTAACAGAATACACATAAAATGGAAGGTCGGCAGCATCCGACGAAGCAATGTCACTCTCTGTAAAGGCGTTGTCTGCATCTGTTCCAAGGCTATGCGAGTGGACCAAAGCCTTAACGCGTCCAGTCTGCATGAACGAAAGCTGTTCTTCTACAGACACCAGAAAGTCATGTTCCTTATTGCGGGCTATGTTCGGAGTAACAAAGCTGTCCATGCTGCCTTCGCCGTTATCAAGGAGAAAGGCTACAGTTTCTTCTGTAGGATTGCTTCTGGCGACTGCTTCAAATTCGCTCCAAAAGTCATTGAGTCTCATTGTTGTGTTACAGTTAGGTTCATTGTTCCGGGAAATCCATTAAAGCGAAGAGACAGACCACGATTGAGCGGGTCGAAACGTGCGCGACAGTCTCTTAGATACTTGCCGCAAACATCTGCGTCAAAAAACGTAGGATGCGGAGGACGGGGAAGTGCCATTCCAGTCGTAAGCTTTACCAAAAACAGGGCACGAACGCCTGAACGCTCAAGATACACTACGTCTCCTTTTTGGTAGTCAATGTATGTTGGGTCAAACTTTCCTTTGTGTGTTTGCACCTGTTCCCAACTGGCGTTGTTTACAGGGTTGGAGTTTGTGAGGTTTCCACCTGAGACATTCTTAAACAGAACATGATATGTTCCGTCAAACATATAGGCCGATGCTCCGGCAGGATACGTTGTATTGGAGTTCCACAGTCCGTAGAACTTATCCTGCCCGGCGTATAGCTGTCCTTGACGAGAAGCGACTACAAAAAGCCCAGCATAGCCGCAACCCGCGCCTCTGTAAGAAGCACTGCAATACGTCGAGGTTACTGTGCGGATAGGGTAGCGCGTTCCGTCTAGGTCAGTAGGCGCACTTAGCTCAAATTCAACAAAGGTATCATCCTCTGAGACCTTTCGCTCAATAAAGAAGATGTCCGGCGCAAACTGAATTGGCCCGGCTTCCGGTTCTCCGTCAAGAAAGCAGGCCATCGTTCTACGTCGAACCAGTTTTGCACCTATGAGGTCTTGAAACTCCTGCATCATTGATGACATGAACCCACGTAAGTTTGCTACAGTCATCGAAGGACGTGGCGGCTCGTCAGTGCCTTTTAGGTCCATACCTCTGACAGCAATCGGAAGCGGGTCATACACCTGACCCATAAATGATAGTGCCGTTGATACGCCTGTAGTTCCGTTGTGGAAGTAAATGACTGTTTCGCCGTCAATACTTCGCATGTCTAACTCAAAAAGCTCAACTTCCTTGGAAGGAGTCGATTTGTGAAGCTCTTCAAGAAGCCGTATTGATTGGTCGTCAGTCATATTACGCCTCAAAAGATTCCACTATTTCCGCTGTGAGCGTAACAGAATTGAACGCGTTCGGAACTTCACGAATGCCGTTAGGCTCGATTCTGAACTTCAAAATCTCACCTGCACGGGCAAGAGGCTCAGGAAGTTTGAACCAGAACCATTCAGCGGGCGTTCTGTTGTAGATGGAGTTTGGACCTTCGCCTACAAAGAAGCGATAAAGGGCGCGGGCTACCTTGTTCTGGCGATTGTCAAATATTGCCATACTCGTCTAAATAACAAATTGGCCCGGTGGTTCTTTCTGAGGGGGAACCTAATCCAAGCGCGGCCACTCAGCCGCACCTATGCGCTAAACTCACCGGGCCAAAATTGGTACCCGCGCCAGGAGTTGCACCTGGAACCTTGCGTTTAGGAAACGCCTGCGCTGTCTAATTGCGCCACGCGGGCATTCAAGACCAAGAAATCGGATTCAAGCTCACTGAGAGCTTGGAGTGTTCAGAACTGTGTCGGATGTACAGCTTGACTCCACGAATCTTGCATTCCCAATCGGTCGCGTTCCAGCGGTAAGACTCGGAGGCCTGAACGTTGCGAGCTTTCAGCGCACGCAGAGCGCCGTTGATTGCCTCGTTAGCATGCTCAGATGCGAAGTGTTCTCGACCAACCATCCTGCGCGCCGAAGATATCGCGGTTTCCAGAGATTTCTTGACGTCTAGAGCAACCGCCCAAGCGTCAGGTTTTCCAGCTGCTACTGCGCGTTTTGTCATTGTGCGTTTCATTTTGAAATTTAGTGGGCCCACTTGGACTTGAACCAAGAACCTGGGCATTATGAGTACCTCGCTCTAACCAAATTGAGCTATGGGCCCGACTAGAACAAGCTTTGCAGCACGGCGTTGACGGCCGGATATTTCTTACACACCGCCTTGAACTCTGAGCTGCTGGCACCGTCCTCGCCGGACGTAACGAGCAGCTCAATGTCGTCCTTCGACAGCTTAGTCTTCTTGGCATCAGAGCCCGCGGCCAGCGCCATTTGAGCGACCAATTTGTGGGAAATACGAATGCCAGAATCGCTGTTCAGCTCGCTGCACACGGCGTAGGCAAAACCGACTGTTGGGTTGTGGCCGTCTGCAACCCAACGAACCCCGTCTTTGATAAAGACCGGCTTGCCATCGACTTTAACACGCGGGCAGATCTTGTCGAGCTCCTTGCCCGCGAAGTCTGGTAGGGCGTTGACTTGCTCAACCGTAGTGATGTCGGACGGTTCTCCGCTACCGGCCTTCTTCAAGGCTTTTCGGGCGATAGCTTTACCGGCCGCGCTGAAAGGTGTAGGCATGCTGATCTAACTATACGCGCACTGCTGTTTAGCGCAAACGAGCACGCAAATGTCCGTTTTGCCATTCGACGATATGGTAACGCAAATCTCCTTGGCTATGCTCGATGGTTTCGAGTGTCTCGCCGCGGTCCGCCCAGAGGCTGCTCTCAATGACTTCAATGTCAGTCTCAGCGACCAGATCAATTTTGCGTTCTAGCGCGCCGTTCAAGAAATCGAATACGACGTCTTTCAGAGATTTGGTAGCAGTAGCCATGTTAGTAGGTTACGTGCAGCTGAGGTTAGCGTAAAGACTGGCAGCCCCGGTAGGACTCGCACCTACAATACTCGAGGTCAAAGCTCGATGTGTCTACTATTCCACCACGGGGCAGCTGAAATTGGTGGGTTCGGCCATCCTTGCAATGGCATCTCGCTGCTTAAGAGGCAGGACTCTACTACTTGAGTTACGAACCCGAAAATGGTAGTCCGGGTAGGTTTCGCACCTACGACCCTGTCTTTGTAAGAGACTCACTCTACTACTGAGCTACCGGACCACAGAAATTAGTTGGCCGCTTGCGGCTTGGCTACAACTAGAGAGCCGGCGTCGCGGCTGTACACTGTAGGAATCCAAGTGTCAGACCCAGATTTGCGCACGGCCTTGACGAGCTGCAGTCTCAAGCCGCGACCTTGGCCAGTCTCGATGTCTTGCTTGCGTTCGCTAGTCCACAGGCCATTGACAGTATCAGTGGCCGTAACCCAATGTCTACCATAGATGGACTTGACACGGTCGCCGACTTCTACGTCGATTGGATCGCCAGGTTGCGGCAGTTCTTCTTCAAACTCCTCGTAGTCATCAGCATTTTCAGCGACTAACCGAGATACCAGTCTGCGAACGAAGTTGGTCATAGCTGAAGCTAACTACTGCGTGTCAGCGACGAAGGTGTAGCCATGCAAGGCGTTCTTCAGCATCTTGAGCTCGTCACGATCCAAGCTATATTTGCTGCCACCAAATTCGATGCTAAAACGGCCATCTTGGTGCGAGGTGTAGTAAACGCTCTTTTCCTGCCGCTTACCAGAGCCACCGTAGGACTGCCGAATTTTCCCGGCTAGTGTTCGTATACTAGACTCTCCGACAGAACCTCGCATTGTTGCTAACTCGTGGTCAGCTTGACCGCGCCGGCGGCAGATGAAAGGATCGAGCAGATAGTCGGCCGACGGATTAACCGCAACCTCTAGCGCAGCTTCTAGCACGTCGATACCGCCGTTGTCGAGGTATTCGGTGACGATCTGCGATAGCTTTGCCTTGAATCTGGAACCGTCAGATGCGGTCCATACCGTCATCAGCTTGTTAGCCGGGTAATAAGCGTAGCTGCCACCAGCAAGGCCGTAGCTGCCGATTTTGCCAGCGCTCTTCTGAGTCAGCGTGACCCCGATCGCCTCAATCGCGGCGTCAAGTTGACTTTGGCCAACGGTGTAGCCAAGGAGCTTGGTCAGACGCTGCGTGATGTCCTGCTCTTGCAGCGTCTGTCGGACGATGTCGCGTACTTTCATGCGAGATGACTACTGGGCCATAATCCAGTCATGGGCGCGCTGCCATAGACTCTGTGGGATGATGGATTCCCAGTACTCCAGGCCGTCAAAGTACGCGCAGACGTTGGCCCATGAACTGAGCTCGCCAACGTCAGTCATGCACGTGGCATCTTTGCTGCAACACAGCAGATCATCATGCCGGTACAGCGGAAATTCGTTGACCTTGTCAGGATGCTTGAGCAGGATTTTGACCGTCTTGTCGTCGAATTTGCCGAGCTCGACGTAAATGCTGACGTCTCCTTCTTCAAAGGTCTCGTTGGCTCCGAGGTGTGGAGACTCACCCCGGTCAGTGTCGTCGTTCTCAGCTACTTTGGCAGTCTCAGCTACTTTGGTGGTTTTAGATTCGCCACGACGACCGCGGTTGAAAACGGCCGCTTCGCGCTCGTTGAACTGCTGCAGGGCCAAGTACAGCACATGGTGCGCAAACCCAGCCGGATCTTTCACAAAATCAGCGTCGTCATAACCTTCAGCCCGCATCAAGTCCTGCAGGCGCAGTAGGCCAGCACGATCAAACTGAATCGAAACTTTTTGGCCTGGAACCGAGGCTCGTGATACAGGTGCTTCTTGAAATCTGCCGACGATGCGAGACACGAGCTGACGCGTAGGTGATTTCATGCTGAGATAAGTATTGGAGTCCTACCAAGGGATTGCACCTTGCGTTGCACAGTTTTGCAGACCGGCCAGTTCGCTAGCTCCGTCGTAGGACAAAATCAGATGTGGTGCGGGTTGCCCCAGAAGGCGAACCGAATCTTCGGCTCTTTCAGGTTGTCGACCATGCTGAAGTTACCGCCGCCACTATCACCAACCTCAAACCCGTAGTCGTTCAGCAGCCTTTCGAGTGTATTGCCGCTGTCGCTGGCAAGCTCCTGCCAGTCGATCAGACCGTCTTCAACAACCTTCTCCCAGTTGCGGCGCGGGTACACGCTGTACATGTGCTCTTCTCCGCCCTGTCCTTCGCCATGGTAGACGACGTACAAACCAGCGTCTTTGAGAATCTTAGCTATTTGGGCGTGATCGGCGCCAGCGGCTTCATGGACCTGCTGGTCGACGCTGTTGAACTGAACGCCGTCCAGCAGCTCTTGCAACCGGCGAAACTCTTCAACGCTCAGCACGTAGCGGCCGTCTGGAGCATAGACCGCGTACTGGCCGCCGATTTCCGAGTGCTCTAACTGCTGCTGGCCAGAGTCAGCGATCTGGCGCGCGAGCTCGTCGACTGAAATTGTCTGAGTCGATCCACGGCCGACCTGCACCGCTTCAGTTGCCGGCTCATTGCCGTCGCCAAAGTAGTCAGAGTCCTGTTCGACCTGGAAATCGAAGTCCGGCAGCAGCGACTTGAGATCCTCAAATTCAGCCGCGCTGAGCTCGTACAGGCCGTTCATCCACAGGATCTGAACGCCGCCCATCAGACCAGTTTCGACGTAGTCGCTATCTGGCGTGTACTCAACGAACTTCTCGTCCGGTGCATCGCCAACTTCAGACTTGATCAGTTCAGCGAGTTCAGCTACCGACGTTTCGTGCGAGTCGACTCCGGGTGCTGAGACCGAGGCTTCCTTGAAGAAGCCGCTGCGGGCTTGCTTTAGGACTTCGGATACGATGCGATTTGCGACTTTCAAGCTCATGATCAAGTGTGGATTAGTTGCCAGACCGGCGTAGCCACGCGATCGATCATGCGCCGCATTTTCTCACCGTCGTCAGTGAGAGCTCCGTGGTAGATCGTCGCGCGTTGGCGGTGGCTCTTGGTCGCCGTCGAGCTTGCCAGCTCGTATAGCCTGCGCATGAGTTTGGACGCAAATCCCTGACGCCTAAATTCTTGGTCTGTTTCAACAGACATGATCCAGAAGCCAGTACCTCCAAACTCGAAGTTTGACTGAAACACGATCGCGCTGCGATCGAGCGACAGATAGTAACTGAACACACCGTCGTCGACTTCATCGCCGCGTGACAGCTGTGGAATCTCAGAGCTTGCGCTCTGGCTGTCGACGATTCTGCGAACTAGGTCTCGAACGGTCATGGCTTTGGCGGGATAGATGGGAGTCGCACCCACTTACTCCAGCGTGACAGGCTGGCGAATCCACTCTTCATCTTCTACCCCAATCAATCTAACTACTTTGAAGTTGGTAGGGACAGAGGGACTTGCACCCCCAAGCCTTGCGGCACTGGTTCCTAAGACCAGCGCGGTTGCTAATTTCGCCATGTCCCCAATTGCGCGGCAGAGCGCTTCGGCGCCGTTGGCCAGCGGCGGGTCACGCTTTTAACTCTACCACGCAAACTTTGGCGCCAAACCCCTGATTTACACAGTCGTCCCGGGGTGTATCTCCGACGTTCCAAGTTATTCATGCTCGGCGGCTCGGCACCCTAAGACTTGCCTATGGGGCAGTTTGGCAAAAGTGGTCCTCCAGGCTGGACTTGCACCAGCACCGGCCTTGCGGCCTTCCCGAGTTTTTGAGACCCAGAGGTATGCGTTCCACTCACTGGAGGTTTGAAAGATTTTCGTGCCGATTTACCTGGAAGGCGCGAATAGCGATGGAATCAAACCTTCGCTATTCGAGCAAGCGACGCTGCGTTAGTCCCTCGAAACCACGACTTGAACGTGACCCCCGACGCGTGCCGAGATGCTACCATTACAACAGTCTCTGCGGGCTGATCACCTAACGTCGACACGAAATTGGTGCACCGAGTGGGATTCGCACCCACGACCCGAGGCTTAAAAGGCCACTGCTGCTACTGCTGAGCTACCGGTGCATTGAAAGTGGCGGATGGCAGAGGTAACGCTCCCCTAGCCCGTAGGCTCGTTCGATTTTCAAGATCGCCCTGTTGGCTTCAACAGTTTACCATCCAAAATTCAATTTTCAAATCCAGGCCAATTTTCGAGCTTTATCTGCCGGTTGCTCTTGGCGATGGCCTTAAACTCAGAAACTGCTGCGATGACGACCGCGCAGATTTCGTCGTTCGGTGCTTGGCACTGCGCCAGTCGCGCGGCAGCGCTCATCAAACTACTCGGCATTCCCCAGTTCGGATTTCGTTTGAATGTCTGGCGTAGCCAGTACGAAGCTTGTGGACCTAGCTTACTGGCAAGCCGCACCGTCGACACACAAACATCAATATCGAGTTCCATAGAGTGGCACTAGTACGCGCTTCCGGTGCCGGTCGTAAAGAGTTGGTGCTCACGGTAGGAATTGCACCTACAACCGACGACTTAGAAGGTCGCTGCTCTATCTGTTGAGCTACGCAAGCACAAATCATTCGCGGTTAGGATTTGCGTCCTAACCGCGGTGTTCGATCTAGCCTCGAACCAGACTAGCGCGCCGACTTCGTGCACGGCGGTGACGGCTAACCGTAACCCGCGCACACCGCTCATTGCTAACGGCTCGGTCAAAGAGCCTTGCGGCTGAAGATGACCGCGTTCAAAACTTGTCAGGCAGCGGCACCGTTTGCCCGGCTAAGCTGTGGGTGCAATCGCCCAGAAATTGAATTTGACCCGAGGTAACGAAGCTGTGGCAATGTGGCGTACCATTCACTATCACAGATGGAGTCAACGTCGGGCAATCCTGGGTACCGGAGAATTGCCACCGCTCGCCGCTCTTGGTAGACGACCCGTTGACTGGCACACCGTGAGGCTCATTGCAGCCTGGGCACCAAAACGTCAATAGCCAGACTTTGCCATCAGGCGCAGGCTGCCAGTTCCAACGCTCTCCGACCTGCTCGACTTGGTTAAGCTCGCTGATCACGGTCTAAGTAAGCTGGTATCCACGGTCGGACCCACCCCGACTAGGTTGTCCTTGAAAGGGACATCGCTCGAGTTACTTTGCATTCGTGGACACGAAAATGGCGGATGGCAGAAGTAACGCTCTCCACGCCTAACGGCGCGATCTGCTTAGCAAGCAGTCCTAGACACTTGTCCAGTTTACCATCCAGAGTGGTGGAGAAGGACGGTAACGCTCCGTCCCTAGTTGCTTGCAAGGCAACCGTCTAGTCTTCTAGCATCCCCGAAATTAGGCGGATTTGGCGCCGAGCTGCCACACGGCGTCGGCGAGCAGGTCGTTGGCCTGCTCCAGCTGCCGAACCAGCGCCGCGCTCTTGTCGGCGTCGAGGGCGTCAGCGCGATTGACCGCTCCGTTGATTAAGTCAGCGTTGCGTTTCACATTTTCATGGCAGGTGCGCTGTTGAGTTACTCAGCGCCGTCTAGGCGCGCGGCGATTGAAGACAGATCACGGTAAACGCGCTCTAGCCTAATTCGCACGGAGCGCGAAGCCGCTGTTACGGTCTCAGACCGGTCGACATTGCCAGCAACGCGTTGCGCGGCCTGCTCGACAGCGTCGGCGAGCTCGCCGATAGTACCATCAAATGGTAATGGTCCAACTCTGAAGTGACTGGAAAGAGCGCTGCCGATGGCCTCGTTCACGAGTTGTTCAGCGCGTGCGGTAATCTTCTTCATGGTAACCATAACTGCTGCCTGATCATTGGTGCTCCAGGAAGGCCTCGCACCCTCAACATCTCGTTCCGAAGACGAGCGCTCTATCTAATTGAGCTACTGGAGCACAAAGTGGTGGCGGTCTATCCAGAAGCCGGATGTGGTTTCCAGAATAACGCCGTTTGGTACCTAGCAATCTTCGCCAGTGCGAGGCTACTTCTTGCCAGGCAGCACTTCCAGCCAGCGCCTTGTCGACCGCCACTAAATTCTGCCAGTTGGCTGGTGGTTGAGCTCCGGAGTTACACCGGACAATTTGCTCTCAACTTCCTACCGCGCCCGTTAACAGGCGAAGCTAGTCACGGCCGTGACACCATGCAACCTTGCGGGCTGCGCCGACTGACATAAAGTGGCGGTCCCAGCTGGCTTCGCACCAGCAACCTCTGGAGTCAGAATCCAGCGCTCTACTAATTGAGCTATGGGACTACGAAGTGGCGGCTGTGGCCAGGTTCGCACTGGCAACACCTGGATTTTCAATCCAGTGCTCTACTAATTGAAGCTACACAGCCGCAAAGTGTTTCAAGTTCGGTGGGTATCGAAGCCCACATGGAATTATGCCGACGACATGGCGCCACGTCACCGACAACCTGCTGTATCCCCAGCTGCGTTTGCCGTTTCGCCACGAACTTGAATTGGTTGCGGGAGTAGGAATTGAACCTACACGCTCACGTGGAGCGGCAAGCTTATGAGGCTCGCCGAGTTACCGTCCTCCGCCCCGCCACATTGACAGCCAGATGTTGGATTCGAACCAACGTCATTGGGTGAGTTAGGCCCAAGGCATCGTCCAGATCGCTCAGAGGCGCGCTAACTCGGGGCGCGCCACAGATTGATTTGGACGAAAGTAAGGCGCGAACGACTTACTGCTTTGACCGCTAAGCTAATCCGGCATAGATTGGAGCTGGAGGTAGGATTTGCACCTACATGTCCTGGCCACACCAACGAATAAACGCTCAGCCGCGGTTATTGGCCGCGATACGTCATGACGTCAGCTACAAGGCCGAGTGCTATTGTCAGCCACCCCAGCGTTAAAGAAATCCGAGCGGATGATTGCCAACCTCCGGTGTCCCGGCTGTTACTGATCCTCCACTCGCGGCGGTCTCCTGGCACTCGCTTTCAGCGTTATGTCTACCGACACGCACTGCACTGGCCTCCCCGCCGGCAATTGTCGCACCTTGAAGGATTGGCTACCTTCACGACCATTCGGACATACGGTCCAGGAAACAGTCATCGCCGGGGCGTTCCAAGGCCCGGTCTCCTCGCCGCCACGTTTGCGGCAAGGTTTGCTTCGTTCAGCCCAAGGTGCAGAAATTCATCCAGTGCAGGTGCTGCCCCTGCCGCGACGAGATTTGGAGTTTCATCTGCGCTGCTGGCGCCCTGGATATTGAGATTGGAGCACTGGGTGGGATTCGCACCCACGTTGGTCTGTTTGGAAGACAGGCGCCTGACTTCTAGGCTACCAGTGCAAGAAGGTCGACGAGGATTTGCGAGACGTAATCCAAATGTAGTCTCACGGAGCATTCGACCTAAAATCGTTAGCTGATCGTCTAGTGCAGCCGCGGCATTGCCTGTGAAGCGTGACCTACTCGCTGTTATCCGCGGCACTTAGCTCTTCGGTCTCTAGCTCTCTAGACTCTGGCTAACAACCGCCACTCAGCGGTTGAAAATGGTCCACGATGTAGGATTCGCACCTACGAAGCCCGAAAGGACGGCTGTTTTACAGACAGTCTGCTTTGTCTACTTGCATAATCGTGGAGGAAAGTGGTGCCCAGAGTTGGACTCGAACCAACATGACCTTTGAAGTCTGGGGTGCGCGATTAAGCAAACCCCAACGGCGTCACCCATGCCGCTAGTCCAGGCGCAAGAGTTGGCTCCAGGGGAAGGACTCGCACCCTCACTAAACGCGTTAACAGCGCGCCGTGCTACTTTGACACTACCCTGGAACGGAAATTGGTGGTAACTGCAGGACTCGCACCTGCAACCTCGCCGTTATCAGCGGCGTGCTCGACTCTCGAGCTGAGTTACCGTAGGGTCATCGTGGCGTAGAACTACAATGTTCACTTTGTTGACCAGCTGTCGAGCTGTCTTGCGGCAACCGCCGTCTTTTTCACGCAACGGTGACTTAAATGGTCCGCCCAGTCGGATTCGAACCGACGACTTCCTGGTCCCAAACCAGGCGCTCTACCAGACTGAGCCATGGACGGATGAAATGATCAGCAGACTTTCACCGTCTGCTAGGGGCCACGTCCTGTCATGAGGCTTAACGGTTAGTGGGCCAACCGGGAAATTTTCGTTCACCGGCGTTGAAGGCATAAGCGCTAGCGCCAGTGAACATAGCAATCACAAAGATGAACGAATTTCGAAGCTTAATTCCCGCTCTCACACGTTCCGCGGGGTACATGGCTCCGTCTGTGGCTGCAGTGCGAACCAACGGCGTGTCACAGCGATTGGTTCGCAAAATTGGTGGACTGGGCAGGAGTTGAACCTACGACCGTGTCGCATTGCGGCGACGTGTTCTACACTGAACTACCAGTCCGATGGTGGTTGGGGCAGGATTTGAACCTGCGATCGCGCGTTTCCGACACCGCTTTGAGCACTAAGCTACCCAACCAGAAATCTGTTAGCGACGAGAGCAGCCGTGCCGTTCTCGTCGCTAGACGAACACCCGTATCGTCGGTGTTACGCTTGACCTAGGTTGGTGACATGGGACCATATTGACTTCCCATACCGGCTCTGCACTCTGGCACCTTTATGTCTTTGCCAGCGGCGCTATGCCTCTACCCGCAGTTTTCCGAGATGCGGCTCGTGTTTAACTGATACGCTGTCGATTTGACGTTGTAAAGTCCAGCGATAAACTTTCCAACCAGCTTTGAGCTGAAAACCAAAACCCTCTCTTCGTGGTGCGAAGAGAGGGTTTTGACTACCAACCACTTTGCTCTCTTCCTACGGCTGACCTCCTACGATTGTCATAAACCAGGCACTCTGTGCCGGCTTTGGCAAATTCGATTTTTCGCTGTGTTGATAACGTCTCATTGACTGTACACTATAACTATACCTCGACAGATTTCACGTAAACTATTTTCTCCAATTTCTGCGGCGCTTTCAAGGAGCAACGCCGGCCAACATTACAGCCACCCAAGATAGACCTTGAGGTCGTAGTCCGCCGCAACTCCGAGGTTGCCATAATAGGCGTCGTTGGTGCTACCGTTCTTGAGAAATGAGTTCGTGAACCACGCAAATCCTTGCGGATAGTAGAGCGACACTGAAACCTTGGACGAATCAGCGCCAAATCTGCAAATCTGCCAGAAGCGCTCGTTCTCAGCGCCACGGTTTGCCGACACAACGCTGGTGATATCGATCTCGAAGCCGATTGGTATCGTCAAGCCCGTAACGCCGGCCGGAGCCCAGTTAAACGTCGAGTTTTTCCTGACCAGGACAACACGCACAAAGTTTGGTGTCACTCCTCTGCCATGCGAATACTCATACAGCGCCCCAGACGCCGGCATCGGCACGACCTGAGAAATGGCTTGCGTAGCTGGCACCAACTTTGGAGACTCCGGGCAGATGACCGCTAGGTCTGCGGTTATCGGCACGAATACCGGCTTATCGACGGTGTCAGCTGCCGGCGCGGTAGACGTCGTCGCTCCGCTGGCAGCCAGGTACCGCACTTCTCCTGGTGTTAGGCTACCGGTGTATCTGCCACCAGCTACATTGCCGATCTTTACCAAACCGCCGGTTGCCACACGGTAGTTGTTACCTGACTTTGCAATGATCAGCCCGGTGACGAAAGCAGCTGCTTTGCTGGCTGAATCTGCAGCTACCCAATCGGTGGCAGTCCGCCTAACGGCGTCACCGACGAGGAAAGACGGCGAAGCTTGCGTGAAGTCGTAAAATTCGCGAGGCCCTTGGTCGAAGGTGCCTAAGCCAACTAACACCACCCTGGTCGAGCTCACCGGCACGAACAGAGGGCATACCAATTCGCCGGTTGCAGGGTATCCAGACTCGGCCAGCCCAGCCGTAGTTCTGGACAGGTACCTAACCGCGTTGTCTGCAAACGCCGCTGAATACCGGCCGCCAGCTACGTTGCCAATGTCGGCATAGCCAGCCACGGTCAGCGTGTAGTCGTCACCGGTCTTGGCAGTAATGATGCCAGCCACGCTGCCATTAGTCAGAGAATCGGCCTGAGCAACAACGTAGTTTGCCCCTGACTTACGGACGGCGTCGCCTACCATCAATACCGGCGAAGCTTGGTTAAATTGAATCGTCGGCTCGATTGCCTTTCTGGCGGCTTCCTGCGATAGCAGAATGGCTCGCGTAGCGCTGATCGCGATGAACAGGGGCCTGTTGATCGCTCCTTGACCAGGCGCGGTCGTAGTCGCTAGACCAGCGGTCGACGCCGACAGGTAGTACGTCGATCCAATAGTCAGATTGCCGGTATACCGCCCGCCGACGACAGCCCCGATCTGTACAACACCACAGAATTGTACGGCAAACTTACCAGCGTGGCCTCCAGAACCAACGGCAACCACTATGCCGACGGCGTCAGAATTCGTGGCAGAATCAGCTTGCGCCAATGCGTATGTCGAACCAGAAACCGACTTACGAACGGCGTCGCCGACGACAAACGTATGACCGCCCTGAGTAATGACTTCGTAGTTTCCAAGGTCCCACAGCTTCAAGTCCGTAACCACGTAGTTGTCAACACCGGGCGCCAACCCAAGAAGATTCAGTGTGGTGTCGAATGGCGTAAGGTCCGCGAACGGGCTTACGTTGTCGAATGATGAGCCAAGTACTCCCATGAGAATTATTCAGTTGTGACGCCCCAGCTAACGCGGTACGACGTCGTAGCCGTGGCGGCCACATTCAGAGCGGTGTTCACCGTCGTTACAGGCGCCGTCTCTTTGTCGAAATCGAAGGTCATTGTTTGGCCTGCGGCAATGTACACCGACCAGATGACGGTGGTTCCGTCTTTGATGTTGAAGAACGCCGCGGTACCTCCGGAGTTAGAAATTGTCAGGCGACGGACATAGGTGCGTTTTGCGGAGACAGCAGCCACCAATAGCGTGTCGCTGGTAGTCGTGATGTCCGACGTAACACCGGCTGCCGCGTTTGCGCTTACGCCACCAATCGTCTTTACTGAAACTTGCAGCTGCGCCAGAATGGCGGCCAGAGAGCTATCGAGCGCATGGCCAGACGACGAGATTGATACCGGCTGCGCTTCTAGCTTAGTTGCCTGCGCCAGCACCGCGGTCTTGACGTCACCGACTAGGTTTTTGGCCAGCAATAGCGTTGCTTCAGACGCCGCAACCGACGCTGATGGCAAGGCGTTTACTGTTGCCAGCATGCTGGTTAGCGTAGAGACCGTGGTCTGCAGCTGTGTGAGGCAAGACGCTAAGGTAGCTTCAGTCGAAGCGCCTACCGGCAGCACCGAAGCGTCGATCCTGTGGTGAGTCGCGTGCCCGTCAGCCGAATCAGTCGATTTTACCTGGCGCTCTGTACCAGCACCGTCTCTAATTGTGATCACGATCTAAATATGCTTTCACTTGGCAGACTTTCGACGTACATAAATTAGAACATGATCTGTCGTTGGATAGAAAGTTGGTCACCAGCTTCCTCGCTCAAGCATACGATGCCGGACGCGGTGATTGATCAGAGACCGGCGTATGACATTCGTTTTTCCTATAAGGGGCGCATTTTCAGATCGACGGTGGTAGTGGCACCGCTCAAGTCTGGCGACCCTGTAGACGCTAAGAAGGTGGCCATAAACAGGCGCATCTCTGGCATCATCAGAGATTTGTCACCGGCGCGCCATTTAACGACGCAAGATGTTGCGATCGCTATTTCGGCAATAAGAAGCTCTGGAACTTTAGTAGTTAAACGGGCAGGTTGGGCATTACCGCCAACGCGGCGCCAACGCCACCAGCCGGAGCTGACACTCAACACATGAATTGCGCCGCTAGCCGCCTGCTACATCAACCCGAGCAGATTGACATCACCGTGGTGCAGGGAGGCGTATTTGGCGCGCCGCGCGTTCATGTGCTTATTGAGCCGGTCAGAGACGACCGCCCTGCGAGCGGCAGCATAGAAAAGACAGTTGACATCGATAGCCAGGCTCTTGTGGTTGTCTACAAGAAGCGGTGCCGCCGTGATGAGCGCAACTCCGTGCTTTTGGAACTGATGACCGCCGCGTTGGAATATGCGGATGGCTTTGAGAAGTTTGCGGTGTCAATCGCATCTTTAACTAGGACCGCATTTGGCGCGGTAAGTTCTGGTTTGCAGACGGATAGGCAGTCAAACTCAACCTTAGTTCACGAAAGCTATGCCACCAGCCGATTGCCAATGCCCGTCGCATCCTCGTAGCCAATCGCCAGCACCGAGCTATTTTGTAAGCTACGAGGCTGCCGCGTCGTGCTGTGTTGTGATTGCCATTGCCGCCCTATGCGCTCTGTTTGGCGGTACCCCTGACATCGCTGACGCCGTAATCTATCGCGTAAGCGCCGGCCAACTTCAACCGACCAAGTGACCGACCAAGTGACCGACACTCCGCCTGCATCGGGCAGCTTGGTAGTTAATGGCATAGAATGCAAGACCTTGCATCAAGCAACCAGGCGGCAGCCACGATCTCAGGTAGCGACATTGCTAGCATTGTTGGAGCAGTCGCGACTCTAGTTTCTATACTGTTCGCGTACCTCAAGTGGTACTTGCCGTGGCGGCATAAGGCCAAAGAGAAGGGCCGCCGCAAGCGGGAGACCGCGGCCCAAGAGACTGTGATGCAGGGCATGGCACGTCTTAACGACGCCTACAGCGCGATGTACGGCATTGTGTCTGCAACTAAGGCCAGCCGTGTAATCCTATTTGCTGGGCACAACAGTGGTGGCATACCAAACGCTGGCAATCCGTTTTACCTGTCTGCGGTCCACTGGTTTTTCGTAGCCGACCACCGCGCCAAGTTCGTTGGATATAAAAACTTGGCAGTAGACGGCCACTTGGTCAAGGCGCTGATCGACCTGCGCACGGATCTCTTGCAGTCTTACGTCGTTGCGCAGATGGAAGCGTGCCAGCTTAAGGATTACCTGCGGCTGGAAGGCGTTGAACATTGCGTGCTATGCTACGTTGGCGTGTTTGACCGGCAGTTTCTGTTCTTGTCAATTGCTAACTACGACGCTTCCCAGCCTTTTACACAGGAAGACCTGACAACGTTCAGGTTGCAGAGCCACAATGTGGCTGAGGCGATTCGTCAGGCTAGGGAAAGCCAGTAGTGTACAATTCGCTCCAGCCTTTGTTGATCGTCCCTGACGTTCACACTTGCTTTGAAGAAGCTGAAAAGGCGATCGCCAGGTTTGACATTCAACATGTGCTGTTTCTTGGTGACTACTGGGACCTGTACGAAGACGGAACTAAGAAAGCCGCGGAGACCGCGCGCTGGCTACGCGAGTCTGTTCTGAATCCTGATCGACAGCACCTGCTCGGTAACCACGACTTGCCGTATCTGGCCGGCATTAACGAGCGCACTCAATGCGCTGGCTCTAACACTGAAAAAGTTGCTGCAGCTAGCCGCTATGTTAATCGCAGCTTGTTCACACGGTTTTACGTGTATCGCTGGCTTAGAGCCAATGTCATAGCTTCACACGCCGGATTCAGCCAACATTTTCTGCATCCGTATGGGCATCACCACGAACACTTGGCCAACCAGGCGCGGCAGTTCCACGAATGTGCCATTGGTGGGTTACGCCATCCGTGGTTAGAGCAAGGCGCCAGAGTCGGCAACTATGGCAATCAAGCAGGTCCTCTGTGGATCGACTGGGATGAACTTGCTGCGAGCTCATCAGGCGAAAATGCGCCACACCAGGTAGTAGGTCATAGTCCACGCCCTGAAGTGTTGACAGCGGAGCTCAAGGCAACAAAGCTAGTCAATCTTGACGCTAGCGTGCGTGGTGCTAACAGCTACGCGTATCCAGGCTGTGTTGGCGTGTTTGAAGACTCCACGCTATCTGTTTTTTGTACAGATGGACAACGCCTGCGTACTATAAGCCTGTCATGAGAATTATTTCTGGTGGTCAGACCGGCGCCGATCAAGGAGCGCTAGGTGCTGCCATCAAGCTGAAAATACCGCACGGCGGTTTTTGTCCAATGAATCGCCGGTGTGAAACCGGCACGATTCCGCCGCGGTTCACTCTAACATCGATTCCAGACCGTAGCTACGCCGCAAGAACAGCGCGCAATGTCGAAGCAGCAGATGCTACAATCATCTTCACCTCGAAGGTGTCACCAGGTACGGTTTGTACGATTAGAGCGGCGGAGCGGCGCCACAAGCCGTATCTCTGCCTTAATCCCGCGATGCTCACGGCGGATCTCGCAGAGCTAATTCGAGCCTTTCTGCGCGAGCACAAGGTTGAGGTTCTCAATGTTGCTGGGCATCGCGAAAGTCAGCACCCGGGTATGCACGACATTGTGCAGAATACGCTGATCGCCGCACTGACTGACTTTACGCTATAGTCACTAACGCGTATCATTTCTCGTGTAGGTAGCTTCCGTAGTTCAGTGGTAGAACGGTTGACTCTAAATCAATCTGTCGCAGGTTCGATCCCTGCCGGAAGCGCCAAATTTGTTCTGAATAGTTAATCATGCACAAAGCTATGAAATCTCCTCACACGTAGGTAGACGACACCATTAGGCTGTACGCGATCGTTAGATCTGACCTCGGCATGTCCGTTGGAAAGATTGCGTCACAAGCCGGTCATGCCTACGTTGGGGCCATCGAGCTCGCGAGGCAGAGCGCTCCAAGTATGCTATCCGAGTATCACTCGGACTTTCCAAAATCGCCAGGCACAAAAATTTGTCTGGCGTGTCCTGACGAATCGGCGATACTCGCCGCGTATCAGAAAGCCACTGAAGCTGGATTACCGGCTTTCCTGGTGGTAGACTCAGGATGCCCCAATTTCTTCGGCGGTCAACCCATCATAACAGCCTTGGGCATTGGTCCGGCGAAGAGAGCACAAGTAGCAAACATCACCAACAAGTTCAAACTGCAACAGTAATGAAAGCCACCGTCCCTAGCATCACCATTGTCAACGTTTCTTTCAGCCCCGCCGTTAGTGGCGCTACCCCAGTTGAAACGCGGTTCAAGTCGATCAGGTTCGAGTTCAGTTCCAAGGACACTTACCTTGCGTTCGTGCGCAGCTGGAAATCCCAGTATGCGGCGCTCGTCACGAAGATTCGCGCCGCCAAGAACGCGGCTAAGGAAAGTCAGCGTCAACTGGCGCAGACTGCACCAGACAGCCGCAGCGGCTGCGATAACCAGGCCAGCGCTTACGCCTACCACCTGCGCGCGCTTGCTAATCTGGCTACCGCGATGATTAACCTTCGGCGCGACGCCAAAATCGAGGCTGCGGTGCAGCGCGCCGCCAAATCAGCGGTGCAGC
>FRDC01000347.1_pt1 | contig 185403 bp, 229 predicted proteins | sample 1106171 | NCBI WGS metagenome assembly FRDC01 (sample SAMEA3930566, study PRJEB13176) | freshwater metagenome | biome: Drinking water system; feature: drinking water; material: water | place: Singapore | collected 2014-12-20 | reverse complement strand
AGCAGCGGTTTTGTAAACCGCAGGTCGTGGGTTCGATCCCCACCGTCGGCTCTCTCCTCACGTGAAAACGAACACTCAACCTTCATCGGCGCGCAAGCGCCGTCGAGCGTTCGTTGATTCCATCGTTATCGAACCACTGGAAAAAATCATGTCTCTCGCACTAAGAATGACTCAGGAACGCGTCACGCTCGCCGACAAACAAACCGAGAAGGTCTGGATCGGCCTGCACCAAGATCTCGGCACAACGATCAGATCGATCCGCGAAAGCACGCCGTCGGACTTCAACTGGCGCCGCAAGGCGTGGAAGTCGATGAGCCGCCGCGATCTCGCCAACCGGATCAACGCGCGGAAGATCGGCGGCCGCCCGATCACCGAAGCCATCATCGCGCGCATCGAGAACAACAAAAACGTCCTCGAAGGCCACATGCTGCGCATCCGCCAGGTCCTCGAAGGACTGCAACTCGAACTCCATCTCACGAAGCGAAAGTGAGAGACGAGCGATGAACGAGCAGAAAAATCCCGGAGACACGGCGGTCATGGTCGTCGCGCTGATCGTTCTCGCGGTGCTGATCGGCCTGATCGCCGCTCGCTACCTTGGCTGCAGCCAATAACGTCGGATTCTCACCGAGGATCCGATCGAGTCGAGCAACCCTCGACTCTTTTCACCGGAAAGGACGACAATGGAATCGATCGAAAAAGTGTACGAGGCGCGCCAACAGGGAATCGATCGAGTCGACGAGGCACTCGCACAGGCCTACGAATCCGGCGCCTCCGACATGCGAAAACAAATCCTCGCGCACGAAACGATGAACACTAACGCAGCTGAAGAGGCGCGGTACGCGATCGAGCACATGGAGCTGCCGACGCTCGACGCCGCTTTCGAGGCGATGGATGACGCGGAGATGTGCGACGGTGATGGCTGCAACGCACGCGCCAGCGGTCACGATGCCGATGGCGTGCCGCTGTGCCGCGCCTGCCTCGACGAGCTGATCCAAGAGACCGGGAGAGCCCCGGAAAGCGTCGAGGATGCCGACAACGAGTAGCACGGGTTGGCGGCGCCCGAAGATCGCGCAAAAATGGCACTACTTCGTGGACGGAGCCTCACTCTGCTCCCGTTGGCTGTTCGTCGCCCCCCTGGACGAACAGCAGAAGATCCAAGAACGCGCAGGTCCGGACGACTGCTCCGACTGCTTCCGAAAATTGAAGGAGCGCGAACGCCGTGGAAAACGACAAGAAACGACAGCGAGCGCTGATCAAGCCACCTCCGCAAATCCCGGCTGAACCGGCGCCGAAACCGTCCGGGTGGTTCAGCCACCCGCCGGTCAAGACGCGGCACTGGTTCAACGGAGACGTGTCCGACTGCGGAGAGCACGTCCGGTCCGCCGCGTGGACCGCGACACCGGAGCGAAGCCAGACGAGCGTGGTCATGTGCAATGCGTGCCTACGCGTCCGTCAAGAAAGTGAATTGAGAGAGTCCGGCACAACGACGCCGCCGACGCGCACGTACGACATGTCCGATCTCGAACTCAGGGTATTCGCCACGATCCGCGAAGAGCGACTCGAGAGACAACGGATGAAGTCGGCCCTCTACGCGTTCGCGTACGGAAAGGCGCCGCTTCAGCCGTTCATCACGGAGAGGGTGTCCGCAAAAAATGCGCAAACGATCGTAATCGACTCAATATCTTCGTTGACCGAAAACGACGAAGAACATACGGTTCTCACCCTCTCCGAAATGATCGAGTCGGCCGAAAACGAGCTGAAGAACATCCAACGAGAGTACCAGAGAAAACAAAACAGATCGGGTAAAAAGGCCAGAGAAGACCAATTACGTATTAAAGAGTCCGCCGGTAAGATGGTCAAAAGACTCAAATACCTGCGGGCACTTCAATACAGGAAAAACAACGAACCATCATACGCTGACATGATGAGTGCGATTCTGGGCCGTCAATGGCCGGATTCACGACTCGATCCATTTGCCGGAAGTTACACAGCACGACTGAAACCGGAACAGGAAAGATAAATGCAACAGTATCTCGATCTCATCAAAGACGTCCTAACGAACGGAATCGAAAAAGACTCACGGGCCAAGGTCGACGGAAAGCCGATGGGAACGCTCGCCGTCTTCGGCCGGCAACTCCGATTCGATCTCACGAAAGGACTGCCGGTCGTCACCACGAAAAAGATTCACCTGAAATCGGTGATTCACGAGCTCCTTTGGATGCTCGACGGGGGAACGAACTCGAAAGATCTCGAAGAGCACGGCGTGACCATCTGGCGCGAGTGGGCCAAGGAAAACGGCGATCTCGGACCGATCTACGGTCGGCAGTGGCGCGCGTGGCCCGCCGGCCGTCCGGGGGACACGATCGATCAAGTGCAGCAAGTCATCGACGGATTGCGCGTCAATCCGAACGATCGGCGGCTCGTGGTCTCGGCCTGGAACACGGCCGACATCGGCAAGATGGCGCTGCCGCCGTGCCACCTCATGTGGCAGGTCGGCGTCCTCGGCGGCAGGCTGCATCTCGACTGCCGCATGCGCTCCGTTGACGTCTTCCTCGGACTTCCATTCAACATCGCATCCTACGCAATCCTCACGCACCTCATCGGCCACGTCACCGGCATTCCGGTCGGCGATCTGGTGATGAGTCTGGTAGACACGCACATCTACAAGAACCACGTCGCAGCGGCGAAAGAGCAGCTGACGCGCGAACCGCGAAATCTGCCCGTGCTGTCACTGCGCCGCTCGGTGCGCGCGATCGACGAATTCACGTACGACGACATCATGATCGACGGCTACGATCCGCATCCTGCGATCAAGGCCGACGTCGCCGTATGATTCGCCCGATCCGCTTGCGCTCGAAGATCGCGCTCAGGCGGGGGGTGCTCGTCACGTTGATTCGATCGAAGCAGAAGATGAACGCCGAGGCGTACGCCCGCGCCTGGAAAATGTGCGTGCGGTTCAACCGACGCTTCTGCATCACCGCAATCGGCGCGAAGGCGAGCGAGGCGGCGCTCGCGCGCAAAATCCACCGTCGAAACTCCCGCCGTCTCGCAGACGCCTGCGAGTGCGGGCGTCGCTGATCAAACAACCGAAGTATCGATCCCGAAATCTGCCGATCGGGTTCGATTTCACGTAGGCAGAAAATGGAGAAAGCTATGAGTCTCTCGTCTCGTTTCCCGAAGATGCTTTTCGCGCTGGTTCTCGTCATGTCGCTGTTCGGCATCGGTGATCCGGCGCAGCTCAACGCGCAAAAGATCACGTCGAACTACCGCGACAAGGACACGCGCACGATCAACGTGCATTTCGAAACCGACTCGAATCTCACGAGCTCGCAGATCGCGGCCTTCGCCTTCTACACCGACATGTACGGCACCGAGCACGCCGACGGAGCCGTCACCTACTCGTGCATCGGCTACGACAGCTATCGCGCCAAGTGGCTCTACATCCTCGTCTACAACTACGGCTTGGTCGAGGATGAGACGGGCGTGCCCGTGGTCGGCTTTCGATTCGCCGTCGGATACGAGGATGCCAATTTCCACCCCGTCATCACGGACGAGCTGTATCTGACGTGGTGGGGGCTTCAGGCGAAGTCGGATGTCGGCACGCTGACGAAGCTATCGAAGACGACCGAACCGGCCGTTTCGATTCTTCAGACGGACCGATGGGGTATCTTCACCGGATGGGACGTGATCGGCACCGACCCGAATAAGGTGATCGTGCTCTATTTCGACTCCAACATCACGGGTGCCATCTTCGACTGCATGATGGGCAATGAATCAACGTCGGACTGGTACTACGCGACGGCCATTTCCGATTGGGTGCATGTCGATCGAGTCCACTACACCATCACCTACAAGATCCCGGCCGGAACGACCTGGATGGACATCGAGGTGCAGGACCCGGCGACCAACAAGATCGTCGAGACGCTTTCGATTCTCGTCTAATCCTCGCTTTCGGGGGACCCTGCTCGGGTAGAGTGTGCACCGTGTAGCTCAGCGGCAGAGCGCCCGTACCCAATCGGGTGTGCGCGGGTTCGAGTCCCGCCGCGGTTCATCCGCACAGAAGAGTCGGAAACATCCGACTCTTCTTTTAGCCAGTCAAACCACGCGACTGTCGGATTGGACGGTTTTCGCGGTCTCCCACTCGCAGAGACCGATGACGACCAAGCAAATAGCGGTCGGAATAGCCATCGCAGTCGACTCCGGACCGAAATAGCAGTACAGCTTCGGGATGTTGAACAGATACCCGACACAGGCGAGAAGACCGATCAAAGCGGAGAAACTCCCAGCCATCTTTATGAGCCCCCACCAACGGAAGGCCCAAGCGAGTCCGCCGGCTGCGATGAACGCAAAACCGGTCAGCGTGCATGGTGACGGGTATCCGGGAAACGGATTCAACGTCGTGGGAGATTCGAACGCGAGTCCGGTCGAAAGAGACGCCACGCACTCAACGAACACCGTAAACAATATCGACATGGTGAGCGTGCCCATGAAGAATGAACCACGCACACTTCTGCGTTGGTCTTTCCGCAGACCGATGACCAAAAGAGACGAGGCCACGAACAGCAGCGCCGCGAGCATCGTCATCTTCGGTGCGCCCGGCACGAAACTGCGCAACCAGCCGAAACCGAACTGAATGGCCACGGCCTGCAGGCAGGAGAAGACGAGAACGACGATCAGTGCGATGAGGACCGGGTCACGACGACCAGGCCGACCAGCGCCGAGAAAACGGCGAAGAGAATCATGCCAACGAGCCCGTAGGCGATCATCTTCACCGGCTCCCATTCCTTTTGCGTGACGAACTTCTCCGGATCCATCTCGGTCCGTCGAATGTAGTGCTCGTGATCGTTGCATAGTTCCTCGCGCAGATCTTTCAGCTCGGTTCGAAGCTCTTCAACGTCATCGACGACGGCATCGAACTCACGGCGCGGCACGCAATCGCCGCAGCACGCCGTGCGCTCCGCGGATCGTCCACCTTTTGTATCGCCCATGCTGTCATCTCAACACCCGGTGATTTTCGCACAGTAGACGACGTCGACACCGCTGAACACCTCGATCGGACCCGGACACCTGATGTCCGTTCCGTCGATCTTCACGGTGTACGGGCCGGTCCCGTAAACATCGGCTGCAACAGGATTCCCGCCGACCTTCACCGTAAGACTGGACGATCCCGCCGTGAAAGAATCCGACGTATAGTCCTGCCCGACGGTCGCGGGCGTACCTGTGCAACTCATTTCATCAGCTCCGGCAATCGAGACAGCAGGGCATCGGAATCTTTGAAAGCGCCGGACAGAGCGGCCGCGCGAACCCGCTGAGCAATGACCTCGAGGTCGAATTCCCTCAAGTAACGCCGAGCGGCCACGACGTGGTACTGCGTCCGATCACCTTTCTTTTCAGCCCGCGTAGCATACAGCACCGCAAGAGGAATTGCTTCCTCAATGTTCATCCAACGCGCACCGTCGAACAATGCTTCCATCCGCTCCGGAGAATCGGACGCGAAACGGGTCGCGATGTCAATGATTTCCGCTCGCTGCATGTGCTTCTGCGCCCTGCATTCGCTCATCGTAACGCACCCCCAGTAGAGAGTCCCGAAAACCACCAACCAGGAAAGAAAAGCGACGGTGCGCCATCGCGCCGCCGCGTGCAACATTCGAACGTACGCCTCCGGGCTGAACAACTCACGCTCCACCGCCATGAGAACCTCCAAAATACGCCTACAAGCGCTCGCACAGGACGAACGCTGCGAAGCGAGGAACCACGTGAGTGTGCCGCGGAAGGTAGCCGTGACCGTGACGCCTGGCCACGACCGTCGACGACAGCCCCTCGTTGCCGAGACTGACGTGCGGCGCGATGTTCTCGTTGAACACGGCGTCGCCGCGGAGCACCTGGTGCGAGTGGCCCTGCGAACCGTAGTCGAACCCGACTTTCGGATCCCCGAATCGAACGAACCCGGCAGGCTCCACGAGAATGCCGGAACGATTGGAGCGCGTCACGTCGGCGGTGACGTCACCGAAAACCGAGAGCACGAAATTCGTGCGATGCCGGCGCGCGGACCAGACGGTCACCGATCCGACGACCGTGCGCGTGACCGTCACGGCCGAATCGAAGATGCGCGCGTCCGAGAACCATGCGAGACCGGACAGCGGCGCGGACTGATCCGTGACGATACCGGCTCCGTCGAGTCGCTTGACCGTGACCGTGCCGGAAGAATTCGAGACGACGACGGCCACGAAACCGCCGGCCGGCGCCGAGAACCCGGTCGCCGTCCAGCGAACGTAGACCGTCTCGCCGACGGCCAGCGGAGCGAGCGTAACGCCCGTAACGGCCAGCACGGCCGCTCCATCGGAAAGTCCGGAGAAAGACGCCCTGTTCGTCGCCGTACCGACCGGGTTCGGCACCCCAGCCACCCCGGAGTACGTCGTCGGCTGACCGCCGCTCGGCGGCCCGATCGGGCGCAGGAAACGCTCACCGGCGAGGAAATCGGACTCCTGCATGAACACCGGATAGGTGATCGCATACAACGAGCCGAGCGTCACCGGCGCGAGACCGAGAATCTCCGCTCGATCCATGACCGCCTGCCGAACCGGAACCGAATAGTCGAATCGACGTGCGTGCGGCCCGACGCGAGTCGATGTGCGGATGCGCAGCGCCATGCCGGGCTGAATCCTCTGCTGCACCGGTCCCGTCGCCACGACCTCGTAGGCCCCGTTGAACGGCGCCGCGCTCGGCAGCGTCACGAACGCCGTCGCACCGTCGCCCACGACCGGAATCGGCGCGCCGGAATCGTCGAGCAGATCGAAGCTGCGATTCAACCAAGTCATCACCGTCCGATTTCGCTCGGAGTCGTACTCGACGACGTCCGGCGCCGGCAACAGCTCGAGACCGTCGGTCTCGGATTCTCGCTGAGAATCCACCCGCTTGAATCCCGGAGGGCACTGCGCGCCGCCCGCGAACAGCAGCACCGCGCCTCGCGGAACGACGCCGTCCGCCTCGTCAGCGCCGTGAACCAGTCGATCGAGCGCCGATCGCTTATCCGGCGTCGCCGCGACCGAAGGATCGTCGCGATCGCTGTAGTCGTGCCGTCGTGTGTAGTTCCCTCGATACAGCGCAACGTCGCCGAGGCGTGTCACGTTGTCGCCCGCGGGAATCGTCAGCCGAAGCAATCCGGCCAGCGGCTCCCGACGGTCAAGGTAGAAGTGATAGAGCCGGCGTCGAAAAATCGTTCCCGTGCCGTCTTCGACGTCGGACGTGGACAGCGCCTCGAACAGGGTTCCGGATTCGACGGTCACGGCCGGAATCGTCTCGAGCAACCGCCCACCGTGGTCTACGACCTCGAGCACCGGAACACCGGAGTAGTGCTGCGGGTAGTGGCTGAACGCCAGCGTGAAGTCGTATTGAAAAACACCGATCTCGCGGAGCAGGCTCGCGCGCGTGCGCGGAGCGATGAACCACGCGGTGATCGGGGGCGTCGCGAGCACGCCCGTCGTGTCGGTGACCGGCGGAGTCGGTGCGTCGGCGATGCGCGCGGCGAGGATGTCGTAGCCGTCGACGTTGCGCGTCACCTGAACGACGAGAACGGCCGACGCGAACGGCTCCGACGTCACGATGACGTCTCCGGGCTGGACCCCGGGAGACTTCCCGTCGTCACGAATGAATTCGTTGAGGCCGCTGATGCTCAGCAAGACGGCCGCTTGACCCGTCTCGCGGGAATACGTGCAGCCGACGAAGTCGGCGGACGTCGCGAACTTCGCGAGCTCCCCGTTGATCGGCGAAATCTGCAGCGAGTTCACGTGATCGACGTCCGTCTGCACGCGCCCGACGCGGTACGGACCGCTCTGTGCTTCACGGACGAGATCCTCGACGGCCACCTGAGCCCCCGTGCCGACGAGCACGGTCCCCGACGCATCGACGAACGCGAACGGATCAACGCCGGGACCCCACGGGATGCCGTCTACGAACGTGTCGAAGGACGGCCGCAGACTAAGCGTATGTGCCCCGATCGGAGTTGCATCGAGATTCCGCACGTATCGACGACTCGGGAAGACCGCGATGTCGGAACGATCGACGCTCTGGCGAATCCAGGATCCGGCAGGAAGAGTCGCGTGAAACGTGGGGGAGTTGATGAGGGCGGTGGATGCCGCGAGTCCGGAATCAAGCTGCGCGTGCGCGACGCCGGCCGAATGCTCCCAGTGCGCCAATCCGGCGCCGAAATGGCCGTTGCGCACGAGACTCGGTAGATCTCTGACACGAGCGATATTCATTGCGATCTCTCTCGTACAGCGGAGAATCCACCATCTCAGGCAAACCTGGCACGCTTAGTCGAAAAATTCCTCGCCAATGACACAAGCTGATCGATTGGAAGGTCAACCTGTATAATCCGCATCGTATTCTTCGGGCCGAGAGCGCGCAATGCTGCCCACCGATGATGACCGTCCAGAATATGCCGATCGTTGGACACGACAACCGGATCTTTGATCTTCGGGAACTCGCCCTTCATGGCGTTCTCCGCCATGCCGCGAACTTTCTCGGTGTCCATGTGCTTCTGCGTCGGCTTCAAATCGCCGACGGCGACTTCGGTGCGTACGACGTTCACGCCGAGTTCCTGCAGCGACGCGACGAACTTATCGACCTGATCACCCTCGAGCTGCGGCATCTCCGAGCGCACGTGTCCACGATGACCTTCGCCGAGGACCTTGATCGACTTGGCGAGGTTCTTGTGCTCGGCCTTCAGCAGCCGATTCCAGGCGGCCGTGGACCAGCGCACGAGCGCATCCGGCGATTCGCCGCGGCGCTCCGCCAGCCGGGCGAGTCGATCTTTGATCGTCGCCGTCTTCGAGATCTCTTCGAGAAAAGACGCGGCGATCGACATCAGAGTCTCCGACAAAACAGGAACGATCGATTCACCGGGATAGAGCCACCAGCGGCCAATCCGTGCTGATGATCGGCGGTGCCGTTTTCATTCGGCTCATCCGCCGGGCACCGCACGTTCGGGTTGTAGCTGATCGTGCCCGTCGTCGCGGATCCTAATCGACTCGCGAACGACTCGAAAGCGATCGTCTGATCGTTGACCAGCGAAAAGTGCGGGTCCTCGACGTTGTGTGTCGGCTCCCCGTCGAGAGCCGCCTGATCGGCCGACTGATACGGGAAGTTACCACTGCGAACAGCCGCGGCCGGATCAACGGCTTTCCACGCTGCGAGAGCGGACTGTCCTTCCGGCTCCTCCAATCGGACGAACCCGGGCGGACATGCGTCTCCCATTGAAAGAACGACGGCGCCGCGCGGGATGGCGGACACCGACGGATCGCCGGTATACGGCACCTCGCCGTAAGCGCCGAGCACGAGCTGCACGTTCCCGAGGTGAACCTCGGTGAGATCGCTCCCGGCGGAGCGCTTCAGCACAATCACGACCCGAGCCGGCGACGCCGTCGGCGTAAAAGAAACAGCCAGTCGCCTCCATCGACGACCCGTGAACGAGGCGTCGGCGCGCGACACGAGGACGGCGTCTGCCGCCAGACGGCCGTTTTCGTCGGCGACACGGACCGTCACATCGACGGTGCCGCGCACGACACGGAGGCTCACCCCGAGCGACATCGGTCGCGTTCTGTAGATCAGCCGCTCGTAACGACTGAGGTACCCCCCCGCGACCTCCTGCCTTACGGATCCCGGGGCGAGAGGAGTGGGAAAGTCGAACACGGCGTCGGACAGAAACGACTGGCTGAGTTGGGACTCCTTCGCATCGAGAAGGAGAAGTTTCCAGTAATCGACCAGGCCGCCCGGATCGGGCTCGGCGCCGGTGATGATTTCGTAGCTGCTCTTCGATTCGGCGGACTGCGCGCGCGGAACGAGATTCGTCAGATCCCAGAAGTGCGGCAGCAAATAGCCGTCCTTCTGCTCGAGATAGTCGAGCCCGCCGTTTCGCAGGAGGTTGACGAGAGCGCGGGTGTCTGCCGGGCGAAAAGATCTCATCCGCGAGCACCCTCTCCGAGAATGCGGTGATTCTCGACCGCGGACGCATTCCATCCGCTGCTGTACGGGTCGCTTCCTCGGACCTTGACCACCGGCAACGACGCCAGCTTGACGCCGGCTTCTTTCGCGCTCCGACAGTCGGAGAGATCGCACTCCGAGATCCGACGCTCGAGATCGGCAGTCGAGTCGTTCCATCCGCGCGAGTGCGGATCGATGCCTCGGTGCCGCACGAGTTGCGACAGCGCAGCCGTCTTCACGGAACCGAGATCGCTTGCCGTCTTCTCGGAATGCAGCGGCGATACGCGCCGCGGCGCGCGGGGCTTACCGCTCGGCTTCCTCGGCGTGTACGCCGAATGGCAGCTCGACACGCCCATCTTCGGCATCTCGAGCTTCGGCATCGGCGGCAGCTTCAGCCCGATCGACTTGCTCATGCGTGCCTGAAGATCCTTCACGGCGGTCGTCTCTTTGGGCGGCTGCCACGGCGAACTCACCGGACCCGGCATGCCGATCACGCCGACCGTTTTCTGCGAGGCCTTCTTTCGCGGCCGCCAAAACCGACCATCGAGAACCTCACGCGAGGATTTGGCGATCTTTTCCAGTTCATCGAAAAACGACTCAGCGAACATCACGCCTCTCCTTTGCGTGCGTCGGCTTCTTCCTTGCGCCGACGCATGATCCGGTATGCGGTGTACCCGGCTAACGCCGGTAAAGCAACCAACCCGATCTCCCGCGCGAAGCGCTTCGGACGTGTCGAAATAAGATGTCCGAGCTGATTCAGCGCTCCGGTCCCCATCGCCTGGCTCCCGTCACTGTTTTCAAAATTCCGAGCCCACACGCGTTCGGTTCCCTTACCGGCCTTCCAGCCGCCGTAGAGATGCGCCAGGATCTCCGACTTGCCGAGGATCGGCGTTTTCGCGTGAAACGCCTCGTGCGCGATGACCAATCGACGAAATTCGCGAGGAATGTTCGGTCCGCGCCAATCCGCATGCACGAGGGCGATCGATCGATCCTGCGCCGGATTAGCGACGATCGTACCGACGGCCTTCGGGTTCTCCCGCAGAATGCGAAGTGCCCGCCGCTTATCTCCGAACGACAGCTGCGACGCGAGCCGATGCTGCCGCAGTCGCGCGCTCGCCATCTCCTTGGGCGTTGCGCGAGCGATGCTCGCCCCCCGGTATCCGGGATTGTTGAACTTCGTCGCGACCTTCTCCGCCTCCCTGCGTGCCAGCCGCTCGGCGATCGTCAAACACTTGAAATCACCGAGATCGGCGTCGTATCGAACCCCGAACATACGCTCGATCGTCCGCAACGCCGCCTGAGAGACGAGGCCGCGATCGACCAGGTCCTTCGTTTCGGCCGAAGCCACTTTCACCGGCTTCGACCCCTCCTCCTGCAACACCGCGTTGAACTGATCCGTCAGCTTCTGCTTCTGCGTCGCCAGCGTCTTCAAGTATTGGTCGGTGCTCGTCGAGCGGGCGTTCGTGCCGAGGCCCTTATGCAGCACGCGCTGGAGGAAGCCGCGCGGGACGATCGAGTGATAGGTATGCACCGTGACGTTGCGCTCGGACGGCGGCAAATGCTCGTGGCTCTTGTAGCGCACGCCTCGGCCGATCACCTGCTTGATGCGGGCGTCGTTCCAATGCGGCTCGGTGATGTGGATCGAACGCGTGCCCTTCAGGTCGAGACCCTCGGCGCCGGCGCCAGAGATGAGGAGGACCGGCGCGCGGCCTTCGTTGTAGTCAGCGACCATCTTCGCGCGGTGCTTGTCCGAGATTCCCCCGGTGAAGACGTGGTGCGTGATTCCGTGGCGCGCGAGAGCGTCCGACACCGGCTGCACGCCGCCTTCGAGGAAATTCGAATAGATCACCGCGCGGTGATGCGGATTCCGCTTCACGGCGCCGACGACGTCCGAGACGAGCGTCTGGAGCTTCGGCGAACGCTGGAAACCCTCGGCCGGCGTCATGTCTTTCTGATAGGGGGCGGGGGTGTTCGAGACGATGCGCGAGGCGGTGAGAAACGCATTGAGCTGCCGCGCCTCGGCCTTCGAAGGCGGCAAGCCGCGCTCCATCTTGTGGAAGAATCCGGGCGGAACGTTCTTGAGCACCTGCTCGTAGACGCGCTTCTGCCGCGGGTCCATCTCGATGTCGTGGTGCTGATGGATCACCGACGGGAAACCTTCGGCGGCCGACGGGTGGTAGTCGACGAGCCCTCGAATGCGGTTCGCGAGCTCCGACTTGTTGGCGATCGAGTATTCGACGCCGGGTTTGACGCCTCGCAGTCGGCCCCACAGGCCCGGGCTGACCTCCTGCTCGCGCAGGAACTTCTTTCTGAAGTCGGGACCGGTCGGAAGAATGTGCTTCCCGGCGACGATATTCATGAGCGGCCCGAGATCCTCGGGTTGATTGGGAATGGGCGTGCCGCTGAGCACGATGCGCTTGTGCGCGCGCTGCGATCCGGCGAAGACCGCCTGGGACCGAGTAGATCCGGGATTCTTGATGCGCTGCCCTTCGTCGAGAATCAGCGTCTTGCCGTCGGTCGATTCCGGGTCGAAGCCCTCGTAGGACGTCACGTCGAAGTGCTGCTTCGGTCCGACCTTGGCGATTTCCTTGCGGTAGTTGTTTCGCAGCGCGGCGGGAACCACAGCGACGGCGTCCCGTCCCGCGGAATCGGCGCCTGCGATCGAGCCGATGGTGTTGTGCAGCACCAAACCAGACGCCGTGGTGTACCTCTTCTCATCATAGACGTCACTGTCGACTTCGAGATCGTACACCACGCCGGAAAACGGCGTCAGCTCGGCTGTCTTGACTTCCTGAAAGTGGTGCCCCTCAGCAAGAAGCGCGGCCAGGCGTCTGCCCATGTCGACAAGTTCGCCTGCGTGTTCTTCGATCGCCGTCTTCGTTCTCTTTTCGAGCTTCTCGGAGATTCCTCCGCGCGCCTTTCCTCGAATGCTCGGAGCGAGCAAAAAGCCGACCAGCCGCTCAGCCGACGGCCGCGACAAGGAGCGCCCGCTATTCAACGGCACTCCGAGCTTCTTTACTCGACCGAGCAGCCCAAAATCAGCCAAACGGCGATAAACCCAGTCCCACGGAATTCCGTGATTAGGATTGGGCGTCGCGACCGTCGGAGCAGCCCAGGACTTGCCGATGGAGGGCACCGAGGCCGCGAACCTTCGCCGCGAATCCCCGGTAATCGACAAGCGATAGTAGGGTCGCTTCGTCTTTTTCTCTGTGTTGGATGCGTACGCCATCTTGCGTCGAATGGCCGCCACGATACCGAGTCGGCGCAACAACGCCTGAATCTGGTGCGCCATGACCACCGACGCCGTGGTCAATTCGACGGTGGTCGGCTCGACGTGACCTTCGGCCTCGAACAGCACGGAGAGGGCCCGTGCCGTGGATTCGAGATCGAGCGAGAAGACGGCCGCAGGCAGCCGTTTTTCGGCGGACTTCTTACCCCACGAAAAACCGTACTCACGCTCGATGTGCGTGCGGTACGCTTTCGATTCGATCTCAAGCCGGTGGACACCGTCACGGTGCGGCCCGCGGATGTGTCCGCTACTGGAAAAACGCGCGCGGTACGCTGCCTGCAAGCGCTCGAGCACGCCCTTGTTTTTTTGCGTGATGACTGCTCGATTGGTGCCTGCGACCTCGTTTCCTTCTGTGATCTGCCACAAAAGCAGCTCAAGAATCGGATCCAGGCACGAACCGTCAGCCGCGCCCCACGCGTCGTTGACGGCGAGCCAGTCCCCTGCCACGATCTCCGCCGCCGGAACCCAGGTCGGACGCCCGTCACGCAGGCAGAGCATCGGGTGCGCTTGCGTGACGACGACCGAATTACCACGGACCGTAGCGAGCGAAACAAGTCCCTCGCTGATGCGCTGACTGTAAAGCGAGCGAACGGGTCGCCAGCAATCGCCGGACCACACGCGGAGCGCGGACGGAGGCGCAAGAAGCTGCTCGATTTGATCGTCCGGGTGTGCCGGGAAAAAATCGCTGATCGGAAGCACGCCGGCATCCGTGACGATGACGGTATCTCCGCGAACGCACTTTCCGGATCCGAGCCCCCAATAGGCGAGCACCCCGGGGGCGTTGCGCAGCCGATGCTGCAGCCGCACCTGATGCGGCTGGAGCTTGACGTCGGCGGCCAGCTTTTCGAACTCTGCGACGAGTCTCTCGAACATGACGTTCTCCTCGTGCCGAAAGCATACCTCGCGGACGGCCAATTTCCGAGGGTAGATGTGGCACAAGAGATTTGGAGCCGTTCTACACTACCAAGGAGATTGCGATGCTCACCGTCGTCAATAGGTTCAGCACGCCCGCAGCAGCGGGCGCAGCCTTCGCTGCCCTAAGCACGGCCTGCTCACTCGAACCAGGCCCACCGACCGAAGCCAAAAACGTCGCCGCCCGGTCAACGAACAAGACCAACGGCATCGCCGCCACGGCATTCACCGACAACCGAATAGAGGTTCATCTTCCGGACGCATACCGAACGGAATATATCGGGGCACTGCTGCTCGCCTACGACGACGACGCCGACCCTCCAACCTCAACTCGGCAAGGCCTGCGCGCCCGGCTGATCGACGCCGTGCAGCAGCTCATCGGACGCACGGAGGCGGATCCAGTCAAATACGTCAGAAAACGAATCCAAGAAATCCGACTGCGATCGCCGCAAGCAATCGACGCCGCCAGCATCGCGGGACTGCTCGAAATCATCGACAACGTGACGGACTACATGGCGGCGCTGACGCAAGCCGGCGATGTCGGCGGCTGGCTGCAGGAATCACTCCAACGCAAAGTCAACTTCGTTGCCGAACACATGCGAAAAATCCAATGACCGACCCCCTCAAGTTCCGCTTCGAAACCATCGCAGGTGCCGCGGCCGCGTTCGCCGGAATCTGCGCCGCCATCCAACCAGGACCGGTGACCGCCGAGATGAAGAAGAACGCCTTCTTCCCGTCGGTCGTCGAGAAGCAAGGAGGATCCGACCAAACGATCATCGACCTCTACACGATCATCAGCGCAGCGCAGGCCAAGCACCGGACCCACCTTTTCGGGTTCCACGCGCAGGCGACGGCGCTGTCGCTCCGATTCACGACGCCGAAAGCGCGCATCGTCCTGAGCTCGACACGAAAAGCCGGCAGCACCGAGAAGGCGAAAAACAGACTCACCATCGAGAGCCTGCCGGAGACGATCGATCCGTCGAAAATCGCCGCACTGTGCAGTCACCTCATCCCGCAAAGAAAACCCGTCGCCGACAGCGCGTACGATGCTCTCGTCCGCGCTCTCGAACCGACACAACCGACGAAAGCATCCGATGGAAAACCAGACTGAAGAACTGACATTCGGTATTCACGTTCGCCGAGCAACGCTGCGCGACATCGTCCTGACCGTCATGGACGGCGGACAGACGAACGAAACGCATCAACTCGATCACGATCTGCTCGGCGGTCTCATCCTTCCCAAGAACCAGCCGGTCATCACGGCGATCCTCGATCGCGCCGCCGCGCTGATCCGCGCTCAGCAGCAGCGCCTCTACGCGCAACGGCGGGAGATCATCCAACTCGGATCGCAGCATGCGGCATTGCGCGCCGAGTTGGCGGCTTCGGAGGCGAAGTGCGACCACCTCGCGAAACAGATCGCCGACAACGCGGAGCGCGCGCTCGAGTTGTCGCTGGCGGTATGCGAGTTCACCGACGCCTCGACGAGCGTACACACCGAAAACACGGTCGTGCACGCAATCAACGAGGTCCGTACGATGGACCGCGGACGGGAGCGGGAGCGCACCCAGAAGTTCATGGCCGCGAACACCGGCCCCGACGCCGAGCAGAAGTTCATGGCCGTAGACACCGACCCCGCCGTCGAAACGACGCCGGTGACGAAGTCGAAGAAAAACCGACCGTAATCCGGTAGCCTCTACCGGAAAGAAAGGAGGGTCCTATGCGGACCATGTTGATCGTTCTCGTTCTCTCCGCGCTCTGCGCGGCTCAATCCACCTGGCACGTCAACTCGGTTTCCGGGAATGACGGATTCAACGGATCGATCGACGCCCCGCTTCGGACCCTCGGAGAAATGGCGCGCCGGATCAACTCCGGCATCATCGCGCCGAAAGACACCGTAGTGCTGACCGGCGTGTTCACGGAAGCGAACACGACCGTCACACGATCGGTCCACATTCGCGCGTCCGCACCGCGCGAGCAGATCGACGTCCGGGGCTCTGGATTCGATCCTGCGAGGTGGGCGCCGTGGTGTTCTGCGTCGATCGACGCCGGATACCTCGGCGCAGGCCTCATCATCACCGGTGACCGCGTCACGATCTCCGACATCGAAGTTCGAAACGCGACCGCCGGTATCGTGCTCGTATCTTGCGACGGCTGCGCGGTGACCTCGTGCATCGTGCACGACATCGCCGGCGTCGGCATTCAGGGCGGCCACACGACCAACGGCCGCGGACACGACAACCGCATCGCCGACTGCCTGATCGCCCGAACGGACGGTGACGGATTCCAATCCGCCGACATGTTCGCCTGGACGATCGAGCGGAATCGCGTCGCGCTGTGCGGCTGGACTGTGGACGACACGAACGTGGACGGAATCTCGATGCACGGATCCATCGGCGGCCAGTCGCACATCCGCGACAACGTCGTCGAGCGCGTGCGCGGGAAATCCGGGATCTGCCTGAACGTCGTCGGAGCCGTCGGAACGTGGGCGAGCGTCGAGCGCAACGTCGTCCGCGACTGCTTGCCTGCACCGTCGGCTCTGCTGACCGGAGGGCAGGGAATCGTCGCGATCGGCAACTCGAACGTCACGCTGGTCGAGAACCGAGTCGAGGTGGCGTCCGGCGAACGCAGGCCGCGCGCCGGGATCGCCGTTCTCGGCGGCCTCTGCCGAATCGAGCGCAACATCGTCATCAACCGAAGCCCGGCGGCGGACAGCGTGTCGATCTTCTGTGCCGGATCCGGCATCGTGCGCCGGAATACGTCCGTGTGTTTCGGCCCTGCGAAGCACGCCATCTGCGCCGGATCGACCGTGTGGGACGACAGCCGGTACTACCCGGGAACCGGCATTCGGTTCGACGCCGGAGGCCCGATGACGTCGAAGCAGTGGCGCGCACAGGGACTCGACGCGCGCATCACGATCCTCTCCTCGAACCAGGCGCAGACCGCCACGCACCCATAGGATTCTCAGCGAGAATCCGATGAGGGGCGCCGACATCTCGGCGCCTCTCTTTTCCGCAGGAGAACAGCATGGACATCGACGAAGCCAGGCGAAGACACCTCGTCGAAAAACCGAAGCCAAAGCCAGATCCGTCCCCGCCACCGAACCTTCCCGAAAACAAACTCGAGTTACGTGACGGAAAAACGGTCATCTTCAACGGAGACATCAAGTTCGTCATCGACACGGAGGTGGACCCTCCTCGAATGCAGTTCTACGACACGAACACCGGGAAAACCGTCGGATGCCGGATCCCGCAGGCGTTGATCGCGTTGACGGAGGAGTTCGTCACGGAATTCGCGACGAGTCCGACGACGCGCGTCCCTCCCGCGCTCATGCGCTGGCTCAACACGCGCCGCGAGTCGTACGCGACGCTGCCGGACAGGAAAAAGATCGAGGAGGATCCGGACTTCATCTTCGACGACGTCGAATCTCCCGCGGCTCCCGGAACATTCGATGCGATCGGAGAACCGTTCGGCGTCAACCGCGTCTCGCTACGACCGAAAAGGCTCGCCTACCTCGGCCAGTTCATCGACCGAATGAACGGCGTCGGATGGATAAAAACAAACGTCTACCTGGACACGGAGAAAGAAATCGGAGCCCTGCAAATCAAATGGCCCGACGGATTCAGCGTCGTGAGGCTCGACTCAGCGTACTCCAAAGACTTGGTGGACTTTTCGTTTACTCAAACGATGGCTGAGAGCGTCAAACAGATCATCCGAACAACCGTGATCAGGCGCGTAAAGAGGGGACGATGATAGAGATCAAAGTGACGACCAAACCGCTGCGTCCGTTCGGACTGCCTGAACCGAAGCTGCCGAAAAGACGCCGACACACGAAAAAGATCCGAGGAGCCGGCAAAAAGCTGGAGGCTGCGATCGAAGCCGACCCGACCTGGCAGAGATTCATCGAAAAAAGCGTCGCCACGGTCAAAGCCGACCTCGACCGCCTACTCGCAGAACGGACTACCGAGGCTCCATGACCGGCGTTCCGGACTCGTCCACCCGGAAAAGAAACAGAGCGCCCGACGTCGACCGGAGCAGAATTCCGTCACCCGGTCCGCGCAACTCGATCGCGGCGTTGTCGCTCTGATCGTTGACGACGATGCGCTCGCGGCTCGCCGCTGGCAGCGACGTGTGCGGGACGACGAACATGACGATTCCGGTCGGATTCGGAAGACCGTAGACACGCACGGTACGCGATCCGACCTCCTCGTAATAGGTCGCGAAGACGGTATCGGCCGGACCGGTCCAGCCGGCCGTCGCGACGTCGCGCTCGTCGATCGACGGAACGGTCAAGAAAAGAAGGCTGTTGGCCGCCCCGTAGTACGACGGATCCGGCACCTGCACGATCAGCTGCTTCGCGCCGACGATGTAGTCGAACGGAAGCTGGATCAGGTGCGCTCCGGATTCGACCGTGACGACGGGTGTCCCGTCCTCGAGCTGATCGGTGTTGTCCTTGTGGACGATGAACCGATAGCCGCGCTCGGCGACCGAGAAACGCCCGGCATCACCCTGGGTCGCAACTCGATCGAAGACGTGCGCGACCCGCACGCCGGACGCATCAACGTGATTCTGAACGTGTGCCACGACGAATCTCCACCAACACAGACCCGATCATAGCGAGAAAAATCATGCCCGCATCCATGTTTCCGATCAAAGACGCCATCGACAAGGCGGACGCCGACCTGTCCGCCGTGCACATGAAAATCTGCGCCGACCTGCGTGCGGCGCTCGTCAAGCACCTGCGCCGAGTTCGAAACTGCTACCCGTCGAAGACCGTCCGACTCACGATGGGTCGGGTGAGTTGCGGCTGGCGGCTTACCCTCGACGACGACGTCCACGACCTCGTCACCAAAAGAACACCGAACAAGTACACCACGCTGCCGTGGCTCGAAAAATCGCGAACGACGTACGCGATGTCGTGCTGTTCCTCGACGGAAATCGCTGCGGCGATCTCGACGACATCGTCATTCCGGCGAAAAAGATACAAAAAGTCGGAAGCCCGATCGAATGGTCCGCCATCGCATCCGCGCATCGAGGCTGCACGTTCGCCGTCATCCGCGGACAGACGTTCGTCCGCCTTCCACACAACCCGAAAAAAACCAAAGACCTCAAAGGCAGCGAGTGGCGTCAGGTCACGGTCAACAACGCCGAAGAAATCGCCGCCCTCGACGCGGCGGTCACCTACCAGAAGGAGCACTTCGAATGAGCGCGAATTTTCTGCTGAGTCACATAGAAATACCGGCCGCTTCCGGGGACGATTTCGTCCCCGCCGTACTGGCGGCGGCCGAGGCGGCGAAAGCCCGGGTCAGGGAACCGACGTTCGATCTCTCCGGTGTGCCGGACCAGGAAGACCCGGACGAGCCGCTGACCGCCGAGACCGTCCTGGACGCCATCGATCGCGTCGTCGAAGGCATCACGGCCGTCTACAGCGGCCAGATCACGTGCAACTGGTTCAACGGCCGCCACTACGCCTTCGTCGGAGGCATGTCTTGGGGTGACGCGGCGTCCGACTACTCCGACGATTTCGATCTGCTTCTCCATCTCGGCATCGATCTCCGCGGTCCTGTCGATCGTTGCTCCGAGAGCACTAAATGCGGACCTCGGCAGAAAGCGATGAACTCTCCGGAAGATGCACGCGACGCCGGGTTCTTTTATGGCATCTCCCGAAACTGGAAATTCTGCCCCTGGTGCGGCGAGCAGGAAACATGAGAGACGAACGACCGCTCACCCACTTCGAGGACTACTGCGCCCACAGCCCGACGGCCGCCAAGCTCTCGGCGGCCACACACGTCAGCCTGAAGTCCATGATCGATGTCCCGCTTCGACTGGCGCAAACGATCAAACCCGGAAGAGATCTCCTCACAAAAGCGCAAGCGTTCAAATGCGTCTTCCCGGACATGGCGACGATCGAAAGCATGTTCGGCCTGAACCAGGCTCAAGTCATGTGGGCCGAGCAATTCGCCGTCGTCAACGTGCACCGAGCCGGAAGCCGCATCTACCGCGTCGCCGAAGGGCTCACGCAGCTGCTGCGAGACTGCGACTTCAAAGTCGAGATGCGTAGCGTACGGCCGCCGCACCCGGCAATCTACGTAACCTGGGAGAACAGCGGACTCGACATCGCGCTGAAGGACGGCACCAACTACCCGCTCGAAGGAGCCTACGTCATCCACCTCGACGAGCCCGACAATGCCGATGAGCCGGGCTGGCAGCTCTACGTCGTCCTGGTCAGCCGAAAGAGCGACGACGGCAGCGGAAATATGGTGTGGATGCGCATCCCGTGGGAGCCGACGGCCACGACGATCGTGTCTCCGGAGATCCTCGCCGAAAACGTGACGAATCGTTTCCGCTCCCGCGGCGGCTCCGCCGGCGTCGATCTCGCTTCGGTGTTCAACCTCGTCGTCAACACGCTGCTCTACCTCACGCTCCCGACCGCGGAACTGCGCCTCGTACAGCCGGAGATCGCGCGCCGAGGACTGCACTCAAGCAACCCACGCAAAGCCGAAAAGGCTGCCCGATCTCTGGAACGCCAAACCGCTCACCGCTGCTTCACCCTCGTCGGCGAGAGCGTGACGTACGTGCGTCGAGGAGCCGGGCACGAAGCGACCGGGCATGGCACCGGCCGCCGACTGTCCGTTCAGCAACTCGTGTCGGGCCACTTCAAGACCGTGCGCTTCGGCGAAGGAAACGCGCAGCACAAGATCCACTTCGTCGCCCCCTACTACCGCGGCCCGAAGACCGCCGGCGACGCCGCCGCAATTCACATCTCGAAAGTCCTGGGACCCACCGAAACCCGAAAGGAGTGACCTTGCCCCGTCAACTATTCCACGAGCACTACTGCGCGTCGTGCGCGCATTTGTTCTCGACATCGGCCGCAGGCAGATCAATCGACGTCTACCGTTGCGGTCCGGTGCCGCACGAGCGCCTCCGCACGACCATTCTCATGCGCTTCAGCGACGCGCCGTCGGACTACTGGTCCGTTCCGGTCGACGTCATCAGTCAAACGCACCGAACACACCCGTGGTGGCGATCGGTCATGCTATCGATCGTCGCGAACAGCGATCTGCCGGAAGAAAAGCGCAGGCAACTCGAGCTGTGGTTGCGCCGATCGACTCCGGACATCGTGAGCGACACGGTGGCCGAAAAGGAGCTGCAGAACTACCTGCTTCAAATGAAGCCGGTCCAACCGGAGAAAAGAGATGGGTGACCGGAGCAGCTTAACCGTCCACATCGGCGGCCCGATCACCGACGAATTGATCGAAGCCCTCACCACCGACGGCGAGGTGAATGCCGACATCGAGGACGTACGCAAAGCGATCGAAAACGGTGCGTCTCTCGAATACGACAAGGACGACACCAACATCGCCCACGCAGAGGAGTTCTTCGGACATCGACGCTGGAGAAAACTCACCATCCACCTGCGCTGGGGTGCGGGCGCCAGCTACGACGCCGGAGAGAAGCTGCTCTCGCCGATGACCGATCTCGTGTGGCGATGCAGCAACAGCGGCGAACGCGTGATCACGTGGGACGAGATCGCCGAGACGGCGGACGTCGAGAAGTTCCTGAACTACGAAATCAACGTCCCACCCCTCACAAAAAAGGCCCGTCGATCCGGCAAGAGATAAATGAGGCTCACCTTCGAGCCTCACTTTTCTCTGGGGAGCGATTGTATGCAACATGTAACGGGATCTCGCCAAGAACTGATTCTTTCCTGGATCGAACTCGCGAGCACGAAAGTTCGCTTCGCGCTACTCGATCTGTTCCGCGTGCACGACACCGAAACGCCGGAATCCACGCTCGACTTCGTGCGTGCGCTGCAGGGATGCAACATCCCGACCGTGACGGCCAAGACGAAGGGCAAGTACGTCGAGTGCTGCCACTACGTCAACGACTCGAGCGTCGAGCTCGCCATCGGATACGACAACGAAACGGCGAACTTAACCGTGCGCGGACCTCAGTCCGAGTACGTCGAGCAAGTCGTTCGGATGTTCTCGCGAACGGACAGCCGTCCGAGCGTCGATCGCAACGCCGTCATCACCATGCTGGTCGGAATCGTCGGCGCGAGCCGCCGAGCCCTGATCGATGCGACGAACGGCGTCGATACGCGCGCGCTGGCTCACTGGACGCATTTGCACTCGGCACCGCAGCACGAGCAAATCGCCAGGAAACTGGCGCCGTTCCTCATGCAGCCGGTGCCGGCCGAAGCGCCGACTCCGGTCGCGGAAGTTCCGGCACCGTCCCTGGAGCAGGTCTCGAAAGAGATCCGCGAGGTGACGGCGGAGCTTCAAACGATGCGCGCCGAAGTCAAAGCCGACGTCTCGGGCGAAGCCTGGGCGGCGGCCAAGATCAGCGACCTGATCCTCACGTGGGACGCGGCCGAGCGCGTGAAGTTCGGCGTCATCTTGGTCACCGACGTGCTGGCCAAGGACACGCAGATGAACGACTTCGCGAGGATCGGAGCCGAAGCCGCCGTGTGGAAGCGACTGGCCGTCGAGCCGCCGTTCTCCTACGCCGCCGCCGGCATCGAAGAACCGAGGAACAATCGCCCCGCTCAACGACGCCGTCGTCGCTGAGCATCGAACCCCGGGATAGCCCGGGGTTCTTTTTTAGCCTACGTCGTCCCGTAACGAACGAACGCCTCGAAGTCTTCATCGATCCGGACCTCGCCGCTCGCGACGACCTGAGCCGTCACGACAACGCCGTCCGCGGTAGCGTCGTAGGCCGACGCGTCGACGTTCAGTGATCGGTTCGAGTCCGATTGCGCGATCACCTGCGCTTCGACGGAACCGAGCACCGTGTGCTTCTTGGCGCCGAACTGAACCGACGCCCCGATGGTCTGACCCTCGATCATATTTCCGGCCACGAACACACGACCCCGCTCGTAATACTTCCGCAAAATGTCCGTGGCGTTCGGAGCCTCGGTGTACGGCAGCTGCCGGAACGAGCCGACCGCCGCGCGGGCGTTCCACAAGGCCGCCCAGCTCTCTCCGGTGGTCTGACCGAGATAGACGATGAACCCGACCGCCACCGTTCGATTATTGACGGAAACGGCACTCGTCACCGTCAGATCCCCGCTCGAAGAAACCGAGCCGATTTCGGTGGGCGCGGACTGGATAACGAGCGTTTTCTGATCGGTGATTTCGTACAGCACGACGCCGATGCGAACGACGGAGGCGGCACTCGCGCGGAAGCTGAGGGCGAACGTGATGCGCTGACCGTTCGATCCCGGAGGAAGCGGCGTTCGATATTCCAGCGCGTTCGTTCCGAGACTTCCCGATGCGCCGGGCGCTCCGGCCCAGTAAAGGCACGTGTCGCTGACGTTCTCTTCACCGGTCTGGACGACGTCCCGGGACAACCCGCGCCGCCGAACGGATCCGTCATTCGCCGGAAACGTGAAGCTCGTGAATTGCCAGCCGTCCGCCGCGAACGGCTGATCCGCCGCGGCCGCATAGACGATCTCGGCGAAGGCGTCCGGATCGGTCGGGTCACCGTTGATGTCGTCCCGGCTCCAGAAACGAAACGATCCGTTCGCGATGAGATTGGTCACGGAGTTCTTGAGCGCGTCGAGCCCGATGTCGGCGACCGTTCCGACGCTGATGACGGCGTCGTCGAGAACCATGAAACAGCCGAACGAGTAGATCGCGGCTCCGGCGAGAACCGCCTCCGGAGGAACAATGAACTGAACGAACAGCTGTCCGCCGCCACCGGCCGGGATGCGCACGACCTGCCCGGAGCTGTACCGGGCGGCGACGAACCCGCCGCGGGAGCTCGACGTCGAGAATTTGAACTCGAGGCCGTCGAAGTTCGTCGCGGCGACGATCATGAAATGCTTGACGTTTCCGATCGACGTTCCGAGCAGCAGATCTTTCGTCGCGATCGTCACCTCGCCGGACACCGACCCGCTGAGCGTGAGGGCCGTCAGTCCGCGATCGAGCGCGAGCGTCGCCGTCGGATCGCTCAGCGACCCCTCGTCCATGCCGGATAGGCTACTGAAGGATTCCACCCGCAGATGGCGAAACACCGAGTCGGCCAACGCCGCCTTGTACGGTTCCTCTTCGAGAACCGGCGAAAGCTGACGGGCGAACGGAAACCGCAAGTCCACGATGCCGGTGAACGTCACCGCATCGGTGCTCGGTACCTTCGTCCCGAGGGCGTAGCACACCGGAAACACGTCGCGCGAGAAATCCGGCAAAGCATCGACGGTGGCCGCCTGTCCGATGACTCGCACGAGTCCGTCGTCATCGACGCCGAACATGTAGTACCGGGACTCACCGTCGGAATGCGTCGTCGGATCGATCGCCGTGCTGTAGGCCCCGTTGAACACGAGGGCCCGCGTTCCGTCGAAGTTCGGCAGAATCCCCGCATGCACAAAAATCAACCGACGATCCGCAGGAGAAACGATCGGCATGAACGACGAGACGCCTTCCGGAGCACGCACGTCGGCGGCTCGGCCGACATGCAAGATGTCGGTGACGTCGATGATCGCTCTCGTCGATCCGCCGGAAGACGTCTGAGAGCGCACGACGACGTACGCCAAAGGCACCTGATAGACGTTCGCCGGGGCCGGGAACACGAGGCTCGTCGAGTACGTCCCGCGCACGACCTTATACTGCGCCGCCACGGCGGTGTCCGTCGTGAACTGATACTCGGCGACGACCAGATCGACGCGCGTCAAATTCGGATCCGCATTGGCGATTGCAACGGCTCCGTACAGGTCGCCCGACTCCTCGATGCGGATACCCTGACTCGTCAACAGAACGGAGACGGAGTCATCCCCGATCGTGATGTCGAGTCGATTCGATTCGGCGGCGTTCGGCCGCAATTTGAACCCGCGATAAACGCCCGGCCGCACGACGTCGGCCAAGCGAGTGTTGTGCGTTCGACTCGTGTCGGCGGCATGGAAAGCGATGGACCGCGTCTGCGTCATTTCGAAGCTCCGGTTCGCCGAAGCCAATCCGGCTCCGCCTCGTCTTCATCTTTTTTTCGCTCACGACGACGGTAGGCGAGCGCAGCCAAGGCCCCGGCGGCAACCGTAGCCGCGACCGCAGCCGGAATCTTCCATCCGAGTCTCGACCGCGAAGCCTCCGGCTTCACGCCGCCGCCCGACGATCCGGTCGCGGAAGGCGTCTCCGCACTACGGGCCTCCGGAGCCGCCGCGCGCAGGCGCATCGGCTTCGGATAGATCGCTTGCTTGTTCTTTCTTCCGGACTCGATGAGTTCGTGCTTCTTCTGCGCCAGCTCGTTGTAGCGCGCGATGTCGTGATTCTCCGGACCGACGATGACGCCGGGCGTCAGCGGCCGAGCCGGGCCTCCGATACGCGCGAGCCGCAGAACCGAATCGTACCGCGCGGCCTCTCGACCACGACGGTGTGCGATGACTCGCCGAAGATTCTCGCGGTCCTTCGAGGTTCCGCTCTGAGCCGCTCGAATGTAGTCACTCAACGGTCCGCGAAGAGATTTACGCATAGCCGCCTTCGCCATCTCGAGCATCACCGGCTCCTATTCGGTCGTTTCGGTACCGACGAACTCGAAGACCCACTGAATCACCCACCACTCGAGAGAGCTCTTCGCCCGCTGCACGGTGGTTCCGTCGTTCGCCGCGGACGGAATGAAGTGCGCCAACATAGTACCGTTCGCCGCCATCAAGCCGAACTCGTTGATGAACGGTTTTTCCGGATCGTTCGAGTCGGTGACGGCCTCGGTGAAGTGCACGGTCGCCGAGTAAATCCAGCGATACGCCGACGTCACGGCGCTTGACTTCGCGAGCTTGACGGCCGCCGAGAACAACGGCTTCCGCATGTAGGTGTCGGAGAAGGTCGCCGGAATGCGCTCGCCCTGATCGGACGGCGGCGTCGATCCCGGATCAGCCGGCTGATCGTAGTCCCCTCCGAATCCGAGATCGATGGTCGCCGCCTGCCAGTCATCGATTTCGCGCGCCATGATGTGCTGCAGCGCGACGTACATCCCGGCACACACGACGTTCGATCCGGCAAGGACCTCGCGACGAGCGGATTCCCAGCGAGAATCCGACGGATCAACCACCGGCTGCCCGTCGACCACGGCCGGAACGGCGTAAATTACCGGAGCGCCGCGAATCAGCACCTTGTCGGCGATCGAGTGCTTCATGCTCGGGTCCCCGTCACGTTGACGACGATCGTCCCGGTCGTCGGCATGGTCCCGGAAGTTCCACCGACTGCGTCCCATGTCTGAGATCCCGCCGCCGTGAACGCGATCTCGAACTCCTGCGTCGTCAACTCGCACAGAGCGTCGTCACCGAGCCGGATGCGCAGATCTCGCGGCCCGACGAGAACGTGACGACAACCGACACGCTTGTTCGCCCCGCCGAAAAGAACGGTGCTCCATTCCGCCGACATCCGCGGATAGTTCGATGCCAGTGTCGGAGCCACCCAATAGCAGGACACGTCGGTCACGGCGGCGATCGATGTCGGGACGGCGACGGAGAAAAGCTGCCCGAGCTGAGCCGCGGAGGTCACGACGATGGTCTGCGTGACGAGCTGCACCGGGCTGTCCGACAACGCGTGCTTGTGATCCGCCCGTGCCGGGCGCGCGGACGCGCCGGCCAGGGGGCCGGACGGAAAGTTCAGTCCGAGTTTGTCGACGCCGCTCTCGGTGACTTTCTTCAGAGCCTGCCCGAGTCGCAGCGCGAGGGTGGCGGTTTTCGGCGGACCGGCGGCCGTCGTGATGACGAGAAATTCCGAACCGGCGGACACCGAAAGACTCGTGAGCGCGGCCGTCACCCAGGAGGCGAAACTCGCCGACATGAGCCCGTCTTGCGACGGCGTCGCCAGCTGAATCGGATCCGCTCCTCCGGACAAATGGCGCGACGCGTGGGTGCTCGGCATGCCGGCCGGGATAGACCAGAGCCGATTGTCCGGATCCTTCGTCACGGAGATCGCCGGGGCTCCGGTGATGACGAACGCCGCCAACTTGATCGGCGCCCCGACGTCAGTGGCCCCGGCGACCGGATCATCGCCGGATCCGGTGTACGGATCGACGACGACGTAGCTCGCCTGCCAGCCTTGCTGATTCACGAAAGAAGCGCTGCCGCTCACCGGACCCGACCCGGAGGTGTTGAGAAACGGACGTGTGGCGGTGACATCCGTGCGCCTGAGACGCAGGAACACGGCCGCGGTACGCGCACCGGCCGCCAAAACGAACGTCGTCCCCGTCAACTTCCCGACGATTCCGTCGATGGCGAAATACTGCGTCGGAAGCGTAACCGTCCACGGAGGACCGGAACCGACCGTCGGGATCGAGTCGTTGAAGATGACACCGGACTCGGCGTTGAGGTTGGCGACTGCGTGGACCAGATCGGCGACGCCGGTCTCCGCATCGTCTCCGATGCCGTTGAGATCGGCGGTCGTAACTTCCATCGTCGCCGGAAATCGTCGCTTCTTCACCGATCACCTCCGAGTCACAGCACGTGCGAGAATGCGGCCCGCACGGCGAGATCGACCGCACCTCCTGAACGAGCGAGCCACGCGTGCTGCGCACGAGTCGGAACACTCGACCACGGTGCCAGATTCTGCGGCGCAAGCGCGACCTCGACAAGCAAGTCGACCAAACCCACGTCGATATTCGTCGCGTGCTGCACCGAGCGCACCGACGTAACGGCGGCCGAGATGACCTTGCGCACGACGTCTTCCCCGGCCGCATTCAGCGGCCCGACCACCGGCGGCAGCATGACGATGACTCGCGGCATGTGGTCGAACTCGGTGAGCGCGCGCACGATGAGCGCGGCGAGTGCCGTCGTCGCGGTCGACTCCCACGTCGCATCGGACGCATCGTACTCCGCCATGTCGGCCGCGCCGAGAGCAAAAAGAACGAGATGCGGATCCGGCTCGTAGCTGCGCAGCACGGTCAGCTTTCCGAACATCGCACCGGCCGACCCGGGATCGTCTTGGTGCGGATCCCGTGCCACCACCTCGCCGGTGGACAACACCCCGATCCCGGCCTTGTAGTCGGCCAGACTGGCGACCACCGTTCCGTCGGAAAACACGTGCGGAAACTGAAGGGCCAGCATCCGTTGATCGTCGTATGCCGTCGTGAGCAGATTCAGTCGCCGCGGAGTCGTCATGTCCGCCGCGACTACGCGACCGACGATCGCGGCGTAATGGCGCGTAACGCCGTCGTCGAGACGCTCACCGACGGGCCCGGCGATCTCGCCGTCTTCCGCTCTGTTCCCGACCAGTAATACGTTGAACGTGTCGGCGACGACGCCGGACCAATCGATCGGACGAACGTCGGCGCCGGAATCGGCGATGACGGCTCGAATCTCCACGAACGCCCCGCTCGGACCGAAGTCGGAGTCGCCGTCTTCCGGCTCTCTGAATCGCTCGAGATTCGACGGTTCGGAGGAACCGTCCAATCTGGCCGCCATGCGACCGGCGAGCACCTCGACGAAATACGTCGATGTCGGATCGAGGTCGCTCGCGAGCGCCACGACGCCCTCGACGATCTCGGCCGAGCGCCAGTCCGCGACGGTCGCGTAGTCCGCCGGCTTGAACACTCGGTAGAGCAGAACCCCGGCAGAGCGCGCGAGGTTCCCGGCCTCGTAGCTGACGGAGAATCGCAGGCCGATGAAGCCGGAATCCGATACCTGGAGCTCCATGTGAGCGCCGCTTCGATTCGTCCGGAATTTCGGCAAATCCACGAGCCCGACCTGCGCAGCTCCGATGTCCCACTTTCCGGCCGGTCGAGGCCGCCCGAAGTAGTCGTCCGAGAACGGACGCACGGGATCGGCGGAGAGGTCGGCGCCGACGCCGATACACGGAGACTCCGGAGAGAGAATGGCGTAGCGAGGATCGAGACTCGGATCACCGACGAACAGCGGATCCGCGACGAGTCCATGAGTGTCGTGAATCTGACTCCAGTCGGAGAACATGAAGAACTGCGGACCGAACGTCGGAACATGAAAACGACCGAGGCCGGTAGGATGGAGATCATCCGGCCAATAGCAGTTGTAGTCGAAAAATCCGGTGTAGTCGGGAGACCAAATGACGTGCGCCGCGGAGTCGTTCAGGCACACGCTGATGTTGTTTCGAAACCGAAAGGCGCTGTCGAGCGGATCGAACATCTCGATCGCGACGATCGCCGAGATCGACGACGCCATGCGCTGCAGCACCGACGGATCTTCGGCTTTCGACATGTTGTAGATCGTGTTGTTCCGGGCGTGCATGACCCCGTCGATCGCGACGAGACCTCCGATCCCGGTGTTGAACGGAACCGCATAGCTGACGGTCGTGACGACGTCGCCGGTCACGGCGATCGATGTCTTGTACGCCGGATCGCCGAGGCCGGGCGCCGACGTCACGATCGTAATCGTGTCTCCGGAAAGCGTCGCAATTTTGTAGAGACCGTCGAGCAGAGGATTCGCCGACGCCTCCAGCTGGAATAGGTTGCCGACCGCGAATTTCGGCGACCACTGCGACCCGCCGATGAGTCTGATGCTGTGCGCACCGATGTCGAAGTGAGCCGTAACGGCGACGAACGGATGGCCGAACCACCGATTCGGCGTGACGATGATGTTGTCCTGCACGACCACGCGGCTGAGAATCTCGAGCGAGTTGATTCCCTGCGTGGAGACGTTCTTCAGGTAGTTGTGGTGCGAAAACACGCGCGAGCCGTCCAAGCGCTGCACGGTGGCCGTCGTATCCGCGTGATTCGTCACCACGAAACCGCGGGTGTACGACGTTTCGGTCGCCAAAGGCACGGCGGTCTCCACGCGCACCTTCGACGCCGAAATGATTTGCGCGATCAAGTACCGACCGTCATTCTCGCCGCCGTTCTCGGACCCGCTGACGCGGAAATAATCGCCGGCGCTGAAATTCGTGTTCCAGTCACCGCTCGATCGATTCAATGTTTGAGCCGCGGCGTCGAAATCGAACGTGATGCCGGAGATCGTCACGAGCGCTCCGTTGAGGTTGGCGCCGATGCCGGACTTCCCTTCGACGTTCTCGATGATGGTGTGATGAACTTCGCAGAAGTCCTTCTTCACTCCGTGGAAGGCCACCCCGTCCACGAGATTGGACGCCTGACCGATTCCGTGATTCTTGAAGTGGCAATAGCGCACCAGCGTGCGAATCGCCGAAATCGACGTCGTCCCGTCACCCTTGGTGTCGTGCACGTAGCAATGCTCGACGGTGAAATCACGCCCTCTGTTGGTGAGCGGATCGTACGCACCGAATCCGATGCCGATACCGTACACGTCGTGGATCTCGAATCCGTGAAGAACGGCATCGCTCAGTACCTCTGTCAAAACGCCCTGCGCAACGTTCTCAATTTCCCAATCACCGATCTGCAAATTCGTGACGTTACTGATCGTCACGCCGACGACGGCATTGTTTCCGCTGATGAGCGGATTGGCCCCGAGGCCGCCTCCGCCCTTGACGATCTTCACCATCGACCCGAAATGCTTCCCCGAGAACGTGATCGCCGACACGGACGGGTCATGCGTTATGCCGGGATCGACGACGATGACATCACCTCCGACGAACGTATTCGCCGAAAACGCGGTGACGAGCTTCGCCAGTGTCTGCCACGGGGCAGAAAGCGTCCCGGCTGCAGCGTCACTTCCGGTCGGTGAAATGCGATAGATCGCCATGAAAATCTCCTACGCTTCCCACCAATCCGGACCGAACATAGCCGCCTCCGGAGAAGTCTCGACCGGAGTCTCCGACATGAAGGCGTAGCCGACGTACGACGCACCGACGAACAGCCGCGGCCAGAGACGATCGACCTGCACTCCGTGGTCCGCGATCGCGCCCGAGAAAGAGTCGACGATCGCGCCGTTGTTCACCTCTGCGTAGACGACAGCACGCGTCTCCGCCGGCCGAACGCGATCGAGCAGGACCTTCAAATAGCCGAGAGCCGCCTGATCGGTCGTCGCATCCCAGTCGAGCCGGAGCGCGAATACGTGGTGCTTGAGCACCGCCGCCAAGCGCGTCTGAGCGACGTCGAAAGACTCGCCGTCGACCAGCGCCGATTCCGCCGACAGCATCTCGTCGAGAAACAAGTGGACATCAACCGGTCGCGTACGCCGGGTCCAGATTCGGTAGCCCGTGACGGCTGCGTCGACGATGTACCCGCCCCACCCGGTAACGGCACCGTACCCGAGTTCACCCCAACCGGCGCCGAGAGCAGGATCAGGAGCTTGCCTCACCCGCAGATGCTGCGCGTCGAGCACGGCGTCGACGAATCCGTAAACCGGGTCCGTGGCTCCGGTGATCGTCAGCTTGATCAAATCTCCGCGCCACACCTCGGCCGACACGAAATCGGAAAGAAGCGATTCGAGGACCAGCGTCGAGGAGTCGAATGAGTCAACCGCTCCGGAGATAACGACCGGCGTTCGAGCATCGAGCCGCTTCGCCGGTTGGTAGGTCGGCGAAAAGTCCTCGGCGAAGAAAGGCAACCACGGCACGTCCGAGAGATCGAGAAGCCGAGCGAACGCACTCACGGCGGCCAACCGAGAAACCGTCGGACCGAGGATTCGATCCGGAATAGTCGCATGCAGCGGGATCGAAGAAGAGACCCCGGCCGACGTCTCGATGACCCGCACTCGACCGGAATCTGCGCGCATGATCCCGCGATTCACTCCAGCCGGGCAATACGCCGAGCCGAGGACGATGCAAGCGAAGTTCTCCAACGTGGCGACCGAGCTGCTCGACCACATGGCCGCGAAGAGCGCCGTCACGACATCCTTGTACCGCTGAGTCGACTCACCTCCGTCGAGCACGCCGACGGCGAGCCCGAGGTTGTTCTGCACGAGATGCTCGTCGACGAGTGCGTTCTTGAACCACGCCCGTTCGACGGCTGCGGACGACCGCACGCGAGTGTCGGAGCCGACCCGAACGAGGGACAGCTGATCCCCGTCCACGACGACTGTCGGAGCGTCGATCCCGTCCTGCATCGCCGTCGCCGAATCGATCGTCCCGGAGTACGACTCGTCCACGTCCGTCCGCGCCGGCACGACCGCCTCGAAATGTTGGCTGACCTCGGCGCCGTGCACGAAGGCTCGAACCGGACCCGCCTGAGCCGGGTGCACTTGAACGACCCGCCCGGCCTGAAGAGGCGTATTCGCCGCCGGAAGCAACTCGCCGCTCGCCGTCTCGACTTCGACCGGATAGCGGTCGGATATTTCCGAAACCGGCACCGAGCTGATCGCCGACCCATCGGCGGCGACGGCCGAGAACATCGCGTGGACGTGATCCTGCGCCGACTCGGCATCGACGTAGATCACGTCAACGACTTGCCCGGCCGCGAACGACCCGGATGTCTTATTGATCCGCACCGTCGAAGCGAACGAGTACGCCGACACCGGCAGAAGCACGCCGTCGACGTAGACCTTGACCGGATACCGAGCGTCCATCGTCAGCCCGGCGGTGAGCGCCAGCGGACGTGTCGCCGGAAGAAGCACGTGATCGACGGCCTGCAGAATGGTCTGCGTCCAGCGCGCGTGATCGTGCGGGAACCAGTACGGCGCCGCGACCTCGGCGACGAAACCCGACGGCAACGGACGCCCGAACTCGAATCTCCGGCTGGTCACCGACACTTTCGTGAGATCGAGACTGAAGACGAAAACCGACGTCGTATCGGGATCCACCGGACGGGGCAGCGCGAACGACATAGACGAGCCGTCGGACTCGAATGCCTGCGACCCGGACGGATCTTCGATGCGCACGCGCACGCCGGGCGGAAGAGCGCGCGGGAAACGCACGAGGCTCGGCTCGACGACGACCGCCTTCGGATACAGCGGAATGTCGAGCACGAGATTCACGAGGCCGACCGGAAGACCTCGACAATCGGCCTTCGCCCGTTTGAGTTGATACGTCGAACCGTCCGCATCCACGACCTCTCGGTATCGGAAAGCCGACGGCCCGTCCACGAGCGGAATCGTCACCGCCGAACCGAAGCGGACGACCTCGATGATCTGGCCTTTGCGAAAACCTCCCGGCCACGTGAGCGTGGGGAAGTCGAGATTCGGACTGTCGAGCGTCACTCCGGCGGTTCCGGGCGTTCCGGTGACCCCGAGAAGAGCGTACGTCGAGAACATCCAGAGACACTGGTGTACGAGAGTGATCGACGCCGCCGCGACGTCTACGGTCGCCGGAGACGCCGTCACGAAATCATCGGCGAACCAGACGGCGTCGTAGCCTGTCAACACGCCGTTGCCGGTGACTCGATTGCGAAGCACCTCGGCGGCCGACTCGACGACGACCTCATTCCCGGAAGCGAAGGTCGCATCATCGACGAGCGCGCCGGAATCGACGTGCTGCAGCCGAAGCCGCGTGCCGAACATGCGCGCGACGCCGATGCCGGTCGGATACGCCGCCGCGGAGAAATAGCTGGCGTACAGCTGAAACGGATCGGGATCATTCGACAGCACCCACGGCGGATTGACCTCGCGCCGCGTGCCGGCGTAGTAGACCCGTGCGGACTCGAGATCGACGAAGCGAAAAAACGGAAAACGACCGAGAGCGTTCCCGTCCATCCGGAGCACGGCATGCTGATGCCGTGCCTTGCGAGATTTCCATTCGAGAAATCGATGGAAAACCCACGGGTACAGCGTTTTCACCGGAACATCGGCCGGACGAACCGACTGAGCGATCTGATACGCCCGCGCATAGTCCGCGTCTACGCAGCGTACGAGACCGTCCCACAACGTCTCGAGAAAACGCAAATCGTCGGAACCGAGGTTGTCCCTGTAAAACGACGGAATCAACGAAAAGAAGATGTCCGGGTCAAATCGGGCGCTCATGCGAGTTTCCTGATGCTGAGATCAGAAACCGCCCTGAACCGACGAACACGGCCGACCGACAGTCGATCCTGCGAGCTCGCGGTCTCGACCACCCCGTTTCCGGCATCGTATCGACTGGTAAGGGTCACCGGCATGACGACGTCCGTCACACCGAAAAAAGCCAGCGACGTGATGATCTCGTTGACGGTCACTTCGGCTCCGAGTCCCTTGCCGGCGACGAAGTCCGAGATCAGCGACTTCGCATCCGCCTCCGGCATCTCGCCGCGATAAGCCAGATCGACGTCGAGCAGCGAGACCTCCGGCGGCACGATCCGAATAGACTTCGTCACGTCCCGCCGCTCCGGATCATCGACGAACTGCTGCATCGCCGAATAATCGGGATTCGTGATGTACGTGATTTTCAGTCGAGCGCCCTGAAACAACGGAGAACCGGCGGAGTCGCGACCCCGTACGATCAGAACGTCGTTGACCGCCGCCGTGAAAAGACCTCGGCGGCTCGCCCTGACCAGCACGTAGTGCGTGTCGGCGACCAGCGTGCGCAGCACGGCGCCGGTCGTCGGATCGAGCTGCTCGACCGCCAAGATCGCCATCACCGGCGTTTCAAATCCGATTCCGTTTTCGAACGCCGTCGTCTCGACGGCCGTAGACGGACCGATTTCGATCGACGCCGTCCCTGAAACATCCGTGACGACGGTCGTAGTAACGGACCGCTCGATGTCCGCCGACGAGTCGACGTACACGTCGATCTTTCCGCCGATGTGAAATCGATCGACATTCACGCTGCCGACGATGGTGTACGGGAATCGATCGATGTCGTCTCCCGGAGAGCTGGCCGACGCGAGCTGACGATCGAGCAGAGCGGCGCGCACGAGAGGACCGCCGGACTCGAGCGGCACCTCGGCCACACGGGTGACGACGTAGTCTCCGACGTCGTCCGCGGCATTGCCGGTGTCGAAGAACCGAATGCGGAAACCGGGCTGAACGGCGACGCGCGTGATCGACTGTCCGTCGAGATTCGTCTCGACCCCGGAGAAGTCGGCGCCGAGAAGATCGACGACGGCTCCGGCATACCCGCCGACGGGAGTGACGATCGCCTCTCCGGAGTCGTCGGTGAACGTGACCTCCCCGTCGATCCCGAGCGGCAAATTGACCTTCCGGCAAAAAGAGCGCTGAAACAGCTGCTCGGTGGCCAACACGACACCCACCGTATCGCGCTGCATCGCCGGATCGCCGAAGCCGATGACTTCGACGGAGCGCGCCGAAGTGAACGCGTTCTTGATCGCCGTGACGATGGCCGGCGCCTTCACCAGATCTCGATTCGTCACACCTTCGAGAATGCGGGCATAAAGCTCGGCATTCGAATCCGAGTCGATGGCCGCGCCGAACGATTTCTCGTTGACCGTGCGGACGGCGCCGAGGACACCCTGCACGCGGGTCACCGACCCGGCCGCAGCCTGGCCGACGACTCCTTCGACCACGGAGATCACCGGAACATCGACGTAGAACTCCCCCGTCGAGGAGAAGACGTTGGCTGCGACCTGCGACGCGGTGAACGACACGGAGGCCGTCGGAACGAATTGATTTCCGAGATCATCGAAAAAGCTGGCCGTCGGACCGACCTGAACAGGACGTGCCTGTCGAAAAAACACACGCTGAATGCCGCGAGCCCGCTCGCCGGTGCGCCGATCGATCAGGAAGTTCGACGCGAGCGCGTCGAGTTCCTCCTCCGACATCACCTGAAAATTACGCAGGTTGACGTTCCGGGAGATCACGCGCAGAAGATCGCGGTGGGGCTGCAGCAGAACGCTGCTCGGCAGAAGCAGGGTGTCGCGTAGGCTCGATCCCTCGGAAAAATCGAGATCCGGAAACTCCTCGGCGAGCCTCCGACCGAGGAATTCGATCACCGGGATGTTGAATCGATTCCTGTCCGAAGCTGTGGGCATCGAGGAGACCTCCTGTCACCGGCGTAGTATAGTCTGCCCGACGACACCACGAAAAGGAGAAGACCGTGGCAAAGAAGCAGTGGATGCGGAAAATGGCGGTGCCGACCCAAACGCCGGAATTCGGCGACAAGGATCTCCGCGAGTTCAAACAAACGTTCAAACTCCTGGCCGAGCTGATCCGCGGGTTGTCGGCGTCGACCGATGAAGTCACCTGCGGCATGATCACGGGATTGTATGTGTACGCCCGGGCCGCGGAAGACAAGACGATCTTCGCAAACGACGCTCGCTGGCGCGAAACGCTGTCCGTCGTCGGGCAGGAGCAAGAAGACGATCCGACACAATTCGCCCGCGACGTCGGGAACCTGCGAGCGGACATCGACATGTCCTCGAGTTTCGGCGTAGGCGTGGCGATCGCGTGGATGACCGCCGCGAACGTCGAGAAGATGAGCGACTCGGACACGATCACCGGAACGAACGTCGACGAAGACGACGTTCCGCCGCTCGGAGACGACATCCTCGACGCGGCGGCCGTATCAGCCGGTCAACCGACCGACGACGAGCAGACTCGGCCGCCGATGTTCGAAGAGCTTCGTCAGATGCTCTCGATCGGATGCGTGACGGAGATCAATCTCCGAATCAATCAAGGAAAACTCGTGGCGACCAGCCGGATCCCGGCCAACACACGCCTCGACGACATCGTGCTCGTCGCACGCACGATGGAGAACCTGATGGGCGGTGTGGCCGCTCTCGGCTCTTCCGGCTCCGAAGGTCTCACCCTCACCATCGCCCTGCCGTAGGATTCTCAGCGAGAATCCGACGATCAGCCATAAAGCGGTCGCGGAGGCGCCCCGACATCCAGGCCGGAAACCGGCTGCGGAAGTTTGGGCGCCTTCGGTTTCATCATCGACGACATGAGCTTCCCGGCGCCCAACTGCAACGCGGTCTGCCCTGCGATTCGTCCGATTGCCGGAAGCGCCGCGGCCAGCGGCGCGATAGCCGTCTTGGTCAATTGATCGAAGAAAGCCTCGGCGATTTTAGTATTCATCCGTTGACTCCGGGAACTGCGACGACGACGGACTGATTCGCCGCGCTGAAGATTTCGATCTTGATCGACCACCCCGATCCGACCGGTGACGCCTCGACGAGCGACAGCGACCGCAAGCGTTCATCGACAGGCACGGCCGCGCCGCTTTGCCGCCGCAGAATACTCGCCTGAACGAACTCGACCGCAGTGGCCGCCAACGATGCCCCGCTCGAACCGTCGGCGGGAGAGGCCGCCGCGAGCGCGCTGACGAGCCCGGCCCCGCGACCGAACACGGGAGAGAAATCCGACACGAGCTCGACGATAATCGACTGCGCCAGCTTCGCGATACCGCGAGTGCGCGTCAACGGCAGCAAAGAAAACGTCAACAGCCCGGTCGAGTCCGCCGTGTAAAGCGCCAGATCAGCCATCGGGATCACCTACTAAAAGACCCGATCGGTTGAACCGACCGGGTCTTCGCTGCAACCGACTTCACTTGCCGGAACCGAGAATTCGATCGACGACTTAGTCCTTGTCGTCGTCCTTCTTCATGAGGCGGTGCGCACCGTAGGCGAGACCGCCCGCGGTCACGAGACCGGCACCGATGCCGTAGGGCCACTTGTGGCGCATGATGTGCGCGCCCGTGGCCTTCGCGGCCGAACCGACGCCGGCCTTGGCCTTGCCGTACGCCTTCGACACGGTGTTCTTGATCGCGGATCCGGCGGCGACGCCCATTCGCTTGCCCTTGGCCGCCATCTGCGAGAAACGCGACGGACCTTTCATCGGCTCCCCGCTCGAATCGACGAGACTCGCCGCGAGCTTCGCCTGCAGGCCGTCGAACGTCACCGAACCGCCTTGGCTGTCTTGGCCACCGAGATCGATGTCGAACGCCGACGCGACCTTTTCGACCGCGACCGGAATCTGGCCGTCGCCCTCGAGCGCGGCCAACTCGCTCGCGAACGTCTCTTGAAATGCGTGAAGCGCAACCTTGTTCATGAGGAGCTCCTGAAATGCGACACAGTCGCTGTTAGTCGCCGCCATCGGCGGCTGTTCACGGACAGTGTAGCCGACGAAATCAGCGGCCCAACTGCCCGAGGATGTAATCGGTGATCTGAGCGGCCCCGGTCCATCCGTGATCTGCCACAGCCACCTCGTCCAGCACCAAGATCGGGCGGGCCCCCTCCGGAGCGTTCGTTCCGATCGGATGCGCGTACACGCTGATCGTACAGATCCCTGGCTTCGATCCAACTCCGAAATTCGGGTTCGGATCCAGTTTTCCGTCCGCTCCCGGAGAAACCGCGCCCGTCCGGACGTCCTCGGTGACCTCGTCGCGGTCGATCACGGCGTTTGCCGTGGACAGCTGCGCGTTGATCTTCTTGTCCCACAGAGGCTGCATCGCCGCCTGCATCAGATCTTCGATCGACATGTCAATCTCCTGTTTCGGCCAAGTACGCGGCCTTGGCCCGACTCACGGGCACGAATTGCGGGGACCGATCCGACAGGTTGGAGCCGGCCGCGGCGGCGGCCCGTCGAATCCGCGCATCGTTATCGCGCAGGACGGCTCCCTCGCCGATCACGCGATCTTCGATATGCCGCGCAGCGTACCCGTTCTTCAGCTCGTCGAGCAAACCCAAACTGCGCGCGTCATTCTGAAATGTCTGGTTGACCGCGAGCAAATCGGCCTCGGCCGCCCGATTCCCGCCGTCCTGTTCGAACGCCGCGATCGCGTGCGCGATGAGACTGCTCGCGTGCCCCTCGAGCGAGGACGTCAACGCATCCGACTGAAACGCATCGTCGATGCGGCCTTCGGCGATAGCGGACGTCATCGACGTGCACTGTCGATCCTCGGCGAACTTGAGAATGCGAGCGACGACGCCGACGGCCGTCGGCGCAGCGACGGCGACGAGGCCGACATAGCCGCCGAGAATCGGCTTCTTCTTTCCGGCCGCCGCGAGGTATGCGTCGCATTCTGCGATGACGGCGTCCGCCGCGGCAACGACGAGGCGGCCGTCGATATTCGCCGCGGCTTTCTGTTTCGCGACCAGCACCATCGAGCCGCCGAGCGCGATCAAGAAACGCAGGTCACGCTCCGCCGGCTTCGGTGTGAGCGCATCCGTGATCGCGGCGAACGCGGAGCGCAACGCCGCCGTCCCCGAAAACCGATCGATCTTTCCGGGCAAATCGATCCGCGACGACATCTTCATGAACGCGGCCACCGCCGCGAGTTCCAGGCTCCACTGCTTCTCTTTGACGATGTAATAGAGGACGCTGTTCTTCGCGATCGTCGCATCCATGTCCTCGATGACCTTCCGCACCCGGCACCGAACGAGATCGACGAGAGGAGCGAACAGGTTGTCGAACCGGACGTCGGCGAAATTCGTCGGAAACACGAGAAGCGCGGCGGTGATGCGATCGCTGATGATCTGATACCGCCGCAACACGCTGAGTAGCACCTCGGCGTAAGCCGCGAGCAGATAGAGCTTCATCGGCTTGGCGCTGAGTCCGGAAAGGATGTCTCTGATGCCGAGACGACGCAGCGTCTCGGACACCTCTTTGATGATCGCGCGAGCTTGATCCCATGTCTGCGAGTCGAAATTCGGCGCGTCCATCAATCGCGCCTCGACTTGAGCGAGCAGCGCATCGGCCTCGATCAACTTCGCTTGCTGCTCACGAACGAACGAAGCGTGATCGAACAGATAATCACGAGCCGACATCCGACGACTGAGATCGCTGATCTGCTGCGCCACGCCGCGCAACTGCTTGACGACGATGTCCTGACCGCCGAGAACTTCGAGAAGCGTCCGCGCAGCCACGGCCGCGAGCGCGTCGCCGACACCGAACTCGGACGACGCCGCCAGACCGAGCGAGATCTGCACGGCACGTAGCGCCTTCGAGGCGTTCCCGACGGCGCCGGCGACGACGCGCCCGGCGGCCGAAACCGTGGCGGATATGAGACTCCGCTGGCATCGATTGACGCCGTTCGGATCTTTCGTGGTCCAGACGTCGGGGGTGCGCTCCGTGATCGCCGACGGAAATTCAGGCGACGTGACCAGCCGTCCGGCGGAGCGAATGTCGGTAGTCGTCGAAGTAGCCGCCAGCACGGACTCCGGATCGAACATCGAACTCACGAGAGAGTCGAGAAACGACTTGGCCTCCGAGACCGTCGTGGGATCATCGCCGAATGCGGCGCGAAACTCTCCGCCGACGTCGTCGAGCATCTCCTGTACGCGGTCGTACCACGTGTCGGCGCTTTGCTGTCGCTTCACCTGCTCTTCGGCGAACCGCGCCTCGACGTCGATTCTGGCCAACCGGTTCTCAGCATGCGCCTGATTCTTCTCTTGGAGTTCGGCGAGAACGGACGCCTGCGTCGATGCTCCGATTCGATCGCTGGTCGTCGCCATGCCGGCCTCCAAAACAGACCGTGATTTACGGCAAAAGAAGAGTGGACTGTCGATTAAGTCCGGCGCATCCGTTCGCGCCCGCTGCGGTCTTCGCGCTTATTTTACGCGCGAGTCACCCGGCGTACGGAGGACGCATACCGGACAGACGAGCCGAGCGATTGGCTTCTTCTTTCTCGCTCTTCTCACGATCGGACAACCCGGCCTGAAGACCGCGGCCCAGCCCGTAAGTCCCGGCGGCAAGAACACCGGCGCCGACGGCCAGGCGCTTGGCGCTGCCGAGATGAGGTCCGACGGCAGCCGCGGCTCGATTCATCGTCTGCCCCGCCCAACGACCGGCCCGCAATCCGTGACCGACGACTTTCGCGCCGAGAACTTTCGATGCGCCGCGCGCGATCGGCCCGGGGGCGATCAGAGCCGTCTTCAGCAACTCGTCGAGAAAAGAAGCTGCGATTACGTCGCGCATATCACCCCCGGGTCTCAGGATCACACGATCAGGTCTTCATCGATGTCGTCGTCGATCGCCGGAGTGTCGTCGATGTCGTCGTCATCGATCTCGGCATCGAGATCGTCATCGACATCATCGCCGGAATCGTCGATGAAATCGTCGTCATCGTCTTCGATGTCGTCTTCGAGATCCTCGGCGTCGTCGTCGATCGCGTCGGTTTCGAAATCATCGTCCACGATGTCGTCATCCATGGGCATAGCCGTCTCCTTGTAGTGTACCACCTAACCGGCCGCAGCGTAGTAGAGCGCGAGCAAGAATCAACCGAAAACCAGTCGAGGACGAAAAATCATGTCGATCGAGGAACAGATCGGAATCTCGGTAATCCCCCGGGACAACCCGACGACGAAGCACCGCCCGTATACGGTCGTCGGATCGTCGGTCGTCGGAGAATGCGTCGTCGCCTGGGTGTGGGCGACGTCCGCCGCCGGCGCAAAGAAGGAAGCCGATACACGGCTGCTGATGACGACACTCGCAGTCATGCACGGATTCGTCGGAAGGGCCGATGTCACGGAATAGCCCTACATCGGCTCGTGCTTCGCCGATCCGGAATCCATGTCGGAAAACGAGTCGCCGGTCGGATTGTTCGAGTCTGCCGTGTCCAGCGGAACGTCTTGATTCTCGGACGGCTTTTTCGCGGAAATGCGCCGACGACGCGCAACGGCGCCGGAGTCCAGATACCGCCCGCGGACATCCGTCTCGAGATTACGCTGCGCGACGTTGTTGTACTCGTACGAGTGCTGTCGCTCGACGCCTTCCGGACTGTCTTCGTGGTGATCGCCGAACGTCGAGTCGTAGTCGAACCCGGTCTTCTTCAGTCGCTTCTCGAACGACTTCAGCCGGTCGTAGTAATTCGGAAACTCCGTGAGATGATCACGTGCGATCTCGCGTGCGATCCGCGGGTCATTCGTATGCTCGGACTCCGCCTTCTGGCCGAGCGCAAGCTGCCGACGACTCAGCGCGGACTCCGGAGTTCGGTCTCCGATACCACTCTTCAGCACGTCGAAAAAACCGCGAGCCATCGCCGTCCGATCCATGCGTCACCTCCGACACGATCATACCCGGCGAAGAACCGCGAAAAACCAGTAAGATTCCCCCGAAATCGAAAGGACCCCTCGTGGCCAAAAATCTCGACAACCTGACCTGCGCGCTGCAGGACAAAGGAGTCCTCATGACGGTCACCGTCCGCCGATGGCGCGGTCGGCGAAAACTCCGTCCTGAAGACATCGGCCTCGACCCGAACCAAATCGACGGGGACCTGTTCGCCCTCGGACAGAAATGCCTCGTCGGCAAGGAGGTGCTCGACAAATTCAGCCGTCGAGAAGGCGAAATCCGCCGGCTGGTCGATGCCGCCGGCTTCCCGTTTCTCGGCATCGCACGGTACATCCCGAACAACGTACTCGACGAGCTGCTGATCAAGCTCGACGAGCAGAAGGAAGCGTTCGACGCCGACGTTCGCGCCTTCGTGGGCGACCACGAAAATGTCAGAGCAGTCGCACTGAGACGATGGCGCGCATACGCCGAGACCCGTGGAATGGACGCACCTGCGACGACGAAGCTCCTCGAAACGATCGAAGCGTCCTTCCCGACTCCGGCCCAGCTGATCGAGAAATTCGAGGTCTCGACGTTGATCTTCCAGATCGACACACCCGACCGTCCGACACTCGAACAGCAGTTCACCGATGTCCGCGCCAAAGCGGCTCGCCGCGCGCAGGAAGAAATCCAGGCCACATCGGCCGCCTTCGTCGCCGAATGCGTTACGCGCCTGCGACAGGAAACAGCGACGCTCTGCGAAGAAGTGCTGAAGACGGTTCAAGGGACGGCGAATCTCAGCCAAAAAACCGTCAACAGGCTGACGACCTTCATGGATCGATTCCAGGCGCTGAACTTCGCCAACGACGTGCAGATGGCACGGCAAATCGAAAACTTCAGACAGTCGCTGCTGACGGCGGACGAGTACCGCGGCGATCTGTCGAAGGTGATGACGCTGTCGGAAGGATTGCAGAGCCTCCGGTCCGAGGCGTTGAAACTGATCGAAACGGAAGAGATGCCGGAAGAGCTGCTCGGCGTCCGTCCTCTTCGAGCACTGGTCCAGAACAAAAAGGAGTAGCTATGCCTTGTTTTGAACGCGTCGTAGTCGAAGTGGATTTCGTCATTCGAGAACACTCCGCCCTCGACGCCGCCGTGAAAGCCAGGGGCGGCAGATTCCTCAACGAAAAGCGCACGCAGTTCACCGTCGGAGGCGTCAGCTTCGAGATCGAGAATCAGAAAATCCGAGCGACATCGACGGCAACGGCAGGCCGCGCCGAGATCGAGAACATCGTGGACGGCCTTCGTCAGCAATACGGACGCGAAACCATCAAACAGTGGGCCGAGAAGCAACGCGCCTCCGTCACCGAACGAGCCGACGGAACGATCGTCGTGAGAAAGTGGGTGCAATGAAAAACGTCGACATCGAATTCAACATCTCCGACGACGGGCGCATCGTGACGCGACGAATACCCGGAGAGGTTCCCGGCGAGATTCACGACACGCTGGAGAAATCGCTCGCCGAGCTCGACAGGACACTCGGCGTCGTCACGAACAGATCGTCCATCAACCCCGCCTTCCAGAAAACGGCGCACCTACAAAAGAAGATCGATCTCGGTCACGGACACTCGCACGGATCGCACGATCACCACCATCACTAAGCAAGGAAACCGATGAGTACCCGACAACAGATCCTGAACTACGTCAAGGCCGCGTACCCGCTGATCTACGCGGTCACGTTCGAGGAGCTCCGCTTCCGCGAGGACATGCAGGCGATCGCGAAGATAAGAGATCGGCGCCTGGTGTTCTGGTCGCTCACATCCGGGCTGACGGAATACCTCCCCGGAGAGAAAACCGCCAAGCGATCGATGGAAATGCCTGATCCGATGAACATGCTCGAAGCGATCAACAAGGACTACGCGCAGAAGAAAGGAACGGCCGCCATCATCTGCTTGATCGACTTCCATCCGTTCTTCGAAGGAACGCCGAACGCGCTCATCGTGCGCAAGCTGCGCGACCTCATGGCCCTCGCTCCGGGCCGCGGCAACACGTTCATCGTGTGCAGCCCCATCCTCGCCATCCCGCGCGAGCTGGAAAAAGACTGCGTCGTCGTCGAGTACGCTCTTCCCGACAAGACCGACGTCGAAAAGTTCATCGAAAACATCGCGGCGAGCGCCGACCTGCCGAAGCCCGAGGGAGATCACCTCTCGCAACTCATCGAAGCGACTCTCGGTCTGACGGAGACGGAGGGCTCGAACGCTCTGGCGCTCTCGTTCGCCGAAACCGGAGAGCTTCGCCCGAGCGTCGTCATGCGGGAGAAAGTCGGAGCCATCAAAAAGACGGGACTCCTCGATCTCTGGGAAGGCTCGCGAACATTCGGCGACGTCGGCGGCGTCGAAAACCTGAAGCGGTGGATGACGCAGCGGCAGAAAGCGTTCACGCCGAAGGCGATCGAGTTCGGACTTCCGACACCGAAGGGTGTGCTGCTGCTCGGACCGCCGGGCACCGGAAAGTCGCTCTCGGCGAAAGCCTGCGCCGCCACGTGGGGGCGTCCGCTGCTGCGTCTCGATGCCGGCAAGATCTTCGGCGGCATCGTCGGTGAGTCGGAGCGAAACCTTCGAAAGATCATCCAGCTGGCCGAGGCGGTCGCTCCGGTCGTCGTACTGCTCGACGAAATCGAGAAAGCGTTCGCGGGTGCTTCGAGCGGTGTCAGCGACGGCGGCACGTCGGCACGCGTCTTCGGCTCGTTCCTCACCTGGATGGAGGAGAAGAAAGCTCCGGTATTCGTCATCGCGACGGCGAACGACACCAGCTCACTGCCGCCGGAACTCACGCGCAAAGGCCGATTCGATGAACTCTGGTTCATCGATCTCCCGAAATCTGTGGCTCGCCAAGAAATCCTGAAAATCCACCTGACGTCCGTCAACCGCGATCCGAAGAAATTCGATCTCGGTGCGATCGCCGGGGTGACGCAGGACTACTCCGGCGCCGAACTCGAAGCGATCGTGAAGTCGGCGCTCTACGACGCGTTCGATGAGAACCGCGACATCACCACCGAGCACATCCTCAAAGCGGCCGAGGAAACGATTCCGCTCGCCCGAACCGCCGAAGACAAGATCAAAGCGCTGCGCGACTGGGCGAAAACTCGAACGCGCAACGCATCTCTGGACGATGATGAACCCGTCGCGGCCGCGGCCGGCCGTCGACAATTTTGAAGGAACTTTCGATGATCCCGTTCATGCACCTCGACGACGCCCCGGAATGGGCACTCGCCTTCGCCATCGGAGCGATGATTTTCTTCTTCCTCGGCCGATCGGTCGGCCGTCGAGACGTCACGCACCGTGCGGAGCGCCGCTCGTAGTGAGCGGAGCCTTGTAGGGTGGTCCGCCGTGCTTCGGAGACTTCCGCGCTTGCGGATCTTTCCGGGCACGGCGGATCGCTATCCGCGCCTTCATGCCCGCCGGCATCTCCGGATGATCCCGCTCCAATGCGCGGTAGATCTCCTTGACCTTGTCCGGCCGATCCTGCTCGAGGAACGGCTTCGCGATCTTCGACATCTCATCGAGAAAACCAAATGCCATCCTCATCCGACTCTCCGAAAAAAACGAAGTACCGCGTAACAGTGCAGCGGATCGAGTACCGGAGCCACGACTTCGTCGTTGAGGCCGAATCAGCGCTGTCCGCCTCCACAGAAGCCATGCTCGCCGCGAACGACTACGACTTCAGCGGCCCATGCGGCAGCGCAGAGGAAACGGTCGTCGCAGTCGAACCGATCCAGGAGGCATAACGGACGACTAAGGATGCCGGCGCCGATACCAGTGCGCCGCTCCCGTATAGCCAGCGCCGATCATCGCCCCCTTCGGCGCGGTCAGCAGCGCCCCGATCGCGGCGTCGCGCAGCGGGTGCTTCTCTCCGTCCTCGTCGCGCCGGGAGTTGAGGCCGTGAAGCACGCCGCCGTAGATGCCGCCGAGAACCGCACCGTAGCCGGCCGACCGACGAATGTCTTCCGGCAACCCGGCGACCTTTTCGCCGTCCCGGATTCTCGCTGAGAATCCGGCCAAGAACCCTTTTGCGATCGCGTACGTCACGGAAAGCCTCCGACAAACCAGTCGAAGTCTACCGTCCTCGGCATACGCAGTCCATGAACGGCCGCCCACGCCGAAAGGAAATCACATGCCGCGAGAAGAACTCGCCTCATGCCTCGCCAAGATCGAACTCGGATGTCACCACGAGCCGGCCGTATTCGAATGCTGCCTGCCGGAGCAGCATGGCGGACTACACGTGGCCGCGATCGGAAGCCGCCACGGACCGTCAGGCATGCACTTCCTCGGCACAGTCTGCTGGACTGCCGCAGTCAGGACGATCTGATGCCGAAGAAACAAAAACCGAACGAACCGTGTCCGCACGCCCTGTCGATCAGCCGAGACGGCGTGATTTTCCTGTGCGCGCTGCAAAAAAATCACCAGGGAAAACACCTGACCAGCGTGCACGACACAACCGATGACCTGACCTGCGCATTCGTTTCCGATGTCGTCGGCGCCGGACGCGCAGACGAACACGTTCGGCGGGTGCGCAACTGCTGCATCGAGTGGAACGACTTCGATCAACTACCACTCGAAAAGAGAAGACCATGACCAAGCCCAAACTCACCTCGCTGCAAACCAAATTGAGGATCCTCCAAGAAGCGGCGAACGCCTACGGAGAGCCGCTCTTCGACGGAATGCTGTCGATCAAAAGAGGACGCTGCCGTCTCAGCGACTCCGCCGAAAACTGCGGAGACACGCTCGCCTTGTTCATCTTGCGTGAGCTGGGCGATTGCGTGGATGCGGACAAGACGTACGCCGAGCAGCTCGGGCAGGCGACGAAAGCCATCACCAACGGCATCGAAGACCTGCAAAGGGTGCTTGACCGACTCAAAGCACTCGCCGCAGCCGACACGGCGGAGTAACCCGCCGACCCGATGTCCTCGTTCCGAGATACTGTTCTCGCGAGTGGCTCGATCGATGAAGTGACTGATGAACGAAGGATGGAGAGCGATGGAACCAATCAAAGGATTCGCAGGACGCTACCGCTGGCTGAGCAACTTCTGGCCGGTGAAAGTCGTGCTCGAGGATGTCGAATACCCGTCCGTCGAGAACGCGTACCAGGCGGCCAAGTTCCCGAAGAACGAGCGCGCGCCGTTCACCTCTCTGAGCCCGGGCGACGCGAAGCGCCGAGGACGGACCGCCGTCCTCCCGATCAACTGGCCGGCGAAGAAGATCGAGATCATGCTCGGGCTCACCGTGCAGAAGTTCCAGGACCCGGACCTCAAAGAAAAGCTGCGCGCGACCGGGGACGCCTATATCGAGGAAACAAACGGATGGGGCGACAAGTTCTGGGGGGTGAGCGGCGGCGTCGGCCAGAACAACCTCGGAAAAATCATCATGAAGGTCAGGAGCGAACTGACCAAATGATCGCGTGATTTGTGGCACGAGAAGAATGACGACTCCGGGTTATACTGGGGTCTCTGGGGGTGTACTGGTATCGACCGGGCCCACGAGTTGAAGAAGGCATGCCCGGGACCGCACCGAACCCGGCGAATCTTGGTGCAAACAATCAGCTGCCACAAACAGCAATGTCGAGATGACGGCGGATGAGTTCGCGGCTGCCTTCGCAGGCGCCCCCGAACTCGTCGCGGCCTAATCGCCTGAGACCGACGCGCCGGATCCTGCTCGGAGAAGGGTCGCGTCGTAAATGCAGAGCTGACACTCGGAACAGACGGGTAGTTTTCCGGCAGTCGTTTCACAAACGATCGCCCGGTGCCGCGCCGCTGGATTAGACACCCAGGAATGCGGATGGTGGAAGGCGCGACCGAAAGGTCGCCCCCGAAAAAGCCTGTGATCAGGCGAAGCATGTAATTCCTTCTGAGATGAGTGAGCAGCGGGACAGCGGTTCAATTCCGCTCACCTCCACTCGCGACAATGGTCGCAATCGTAATCGTCGTAATGGCGATAGTGCGGCTTCGATGTTGGATCCAAAACTCCAGTGGTTCAATTGACAGGCCCCGCCGCATCCGAGATCGTGAAGGCTCTCGGGTGCGGTTTCTTTTCTTGATGCCAGGGACACAGAGCGCTATGTGCGGCAAAGCGAGCAAGCGTCCAGGGAACGGCACCAAACTCCTTTGGTCGGAGACTTCTCGAAAAACCGCATAGAACGAAAGAAGCCCCCGAAAGGGGGCTTCTTTTTTAGTCAAGAAACGACCGAAGAGTTACATCCCTGCGAGCGCCGAGGTCTTAACGACGGCCGGCGAAAGACCCGAAGACTCGATATACGGCGAAGTGCGGCCGTTGACGTCGAGCACGAGGTTCTCGGGAGGGAAAAACGGATCGACCTCGTTCTCCGCCGGAAGAACGACCGAGGCGTCCCACACCGCGTGCCCGGACATGGCCATCAACGAGAGCAATCGGCGCGCGTACCGCGTTTCGAGCCCGTTCCCGTTCACCTTCGACTCGGAATTCGGAAACTGAGCCATGCGATAAGCGACGTCCGACGGATTCACCGTGATCGACCCGTGGGGCTTCGGCGTGTCCTCCTGCCAATGCCACGAAACAGCCTCGATCAAGCGCAGCGCCATCGTCTCTCCCTCGGAATGCCCGAGTTCGAGCGCGCCCTGCGCCAGCGCGTCGGCCGTGATCAAGCAGTGGTTCATGTTCGGGAACCGCTGCTGTGACAGCCAGGTCCACTGATTCGCGAGAAGGAACTGGTACTCCGCATCCGTCGTCGCCGGAGCCTGCCCGCCGTCCCAACGAGTCTTCGTCGTCTCGACGGCCGCGATGTACGCCTTGTAGGCGGGCGTCGCAATCACCCACGCCGGGAGGCCGGCCGTGCTGACGTAGTTCGTGAGGTTCGCCTGATCCCGCTGAAGCAACGCGTACCACGCGTCGAACTTCGCGCGATTCGTGACGTCGTCCCGCCAGAGGTACCACTTGTCGAGAGTGGTCTGCTCGAGCCCCGGACGCAGGTCGGTGGTCATGCCGCTCTCGTCGAAATCCGACATCGGCCGCGGAAGAACCTGCCCTGCGGGCGTCGAGTATCCGTACGCGATGCCGCGCAGCATCCAAGCGTACATGCGATCGTACAGAGGCTTGAACTGACCCATGACCGCGGGGTTGCCGTGAATGAGCGCGTAGCCGAGTCCGCGGACGAGATAGGCGTGCATCCAGCCCTGCTCCTCGTCGTAGTAGTGTCCGTCTCGACCTCCGCGATTGAGGATGAACCCGCGGCCGCCCCAGATCTGCGTCTCGACGCGCTGCACGTTGCGCGCGACGTTCTCGAAGATCTTGTCGGCGACCCAATCGAACGTTCCGTCGGCGATGTAGATCTTGATGGCGGCTGCGAGCTCGAGCGCACGCGCCGGGGCACGGATACCCCAATCTCCGTACCATCCGCTCGACACCGACGCCGTCGTCGAGCCGCGGCGGTGCGCACCGCTCGGTGCGCCGAAGTCTCGGGGATCCTTCGCCGTCCCGATCTTCCAGTCCGCCGGAACCGCGACGCCATCGAACGTCTCGAACAGCAGCGCGTGCGCCGCAGCGTGGCGGGCCATTCGGAGAAACTCCGGATGGCCGGTGAGACACCACGCGAGGCACGCTCCGCTGACCCAATTGTGCGTGATCAGCGGCTGATTGAAATTGCCGTGATTGTGTCCCTTCTCGTAATGCGCGAGGCCTTCATTCCTGCGCGGATTCGGATCGCTGACCGGATTGGACGGCCACGCGAAATCGACCGTGCGCAGATGCGTCAGCATGCGGGACGCCTGCTGCCACCAACGGAAGTCCCCCGAACGGAGAAACTCATGCAGCGCCGAATGGTCGACGTCGTAGTGCGAGGCTCCCGACTTGCCGTCGCCCCACACGTGATCTCCGAAGTGCACGACTCCGAGATGCAAGTTCTGCGATCGAGGAACGGCATACGTGCCGCCGCGCTCGACGAACCGTTGATGCGTGACGAGATCCCCGCCGTTCGACGACACGAACTGAAGATCGACGAGATTCCCGCCGTCGTCTCGCCACACGACCGGCCGAGTTCCGCGATGATCGACGAACTGCGGATCGACGGTTTGCTGCGTCGACGGCGTCACCTGCTCGAGCCAGGTCTCGACGCCGTTGACCGTCTGTTTGAGCGCGGCATGCGACTTCAATCCGCCCTGCGGAGTGCACGCTTTCGGATCGACGTACGCCGCGTGAACGCGCTCGTACCTCGCGAGAGTCGTTTGCAGCGGAGCACCGGAAGAATCGGCCCACGGCGCCGCCGGTTCGATCCCGCCGATGAGGTGCTTCTCGTAGCGCTCGACGTCGAGCCAGCGAAGCACGGGCGGCTCATTGACGTGCTCCATCGCCAGCGCACCGCCGACGAAGCACTGAACCGAGAGCTTCTCCCAGACGAAAAGACCGAGATCGCTGGAAGCGGACATCTGCGGATCGCCGGCCGGACGTGCCTGCCCTGGAATCGTCGGAAGGGCGTAGGCACCTCCCTGCGGATACCGAGAATTCGGCGTGATCCACTCGGCGACGACCGCGTTCGTCGTCCAGTACATCTTGATCGGAGACTTCTCGCTTCCGTGCGCGATCGCGAGATTTCCGAGTCGACACGGATGCGGCGGAGCACCCCAAGCAAGGTCGATGTCGGGCTCCGTCGGGCGTTCCGGCTGCGAAACGCGCACCCGCGCGCTGCGCGCGATGACCGGTGAGCCGCCGTCGTGAAACCCAGGCCCGCGATTCTCGAGCATGAACTCGAGTCGCATTCCGGGTTCACCTTTGCGCGCCTCCGCGAACAGACGCCAACCGAATTGAGCCGAGAAAGACCCGGACCACTCGAACAGCGTGTAGACGCCGGAGGCGTTGAACACCGTCGCGGCAGCCGGAGCGAGCGATCCGAACGCCACGGACGACTGCGTGATCTTCCCGGCCGCATCGCACCAATCGACCTCGAACACGGCTGTGCGCGCGATGTCGGCGCCACCGGGCACGAAAGACTGCGGGGACGGCCCGGAAAGAATCTGAATCAGCATGTCGGTCGTGCCGGGCTGAAAGGTTCCCGTCACGCCGACCATCAGCCACCGAACGGACTGATCCGGATTCCTGTTCAGAATCGTCGCCGCCGCCTCCGCGCGCACGGGCGATCCGGAGATCGGAACCGCACAGATATTCGGGACGTCGAAAATGAACCCGGCCGGTATCGGAAGACCCGAATGAACGGTTCCGGTGTACGGCGATGAGCCGCCGTTCGTGATCCGAATGGGGAAGTTCATGTACGTTCGAAGCTCCTTCGGTAGTAGGCGTCGGCGGCGTCGAGGCGATCCGCATCTGACAGATGCGACCACTGAGACGCCCACTCTGAGTATAGATTGACGTCAGCGAGCGCCGTCGGCCTTCGAGAAAGAATAACCCCGGCGGCGTTCCGGTGTCCTCCGCCGCCGAGCGCCTGCGCGATGCACCCGACGTCAACGGCGTCCACGTTCGCGCTCGACGATCGCAGCGAGTAGCGATAGCGCCCGAGAGAATCTTCGGCCCAGCACACGACGAACGGATCCGTCTTGCCGAGCACGGCGCCGATGTCGTTGATGACCACCTTGTCGTACGACCCGACGTTCACGAGAGGAACGACGAAACCGAGGAAGGTCTGCCTTCGAACGAAATTGGCCTTAATCGCCTCGACGCGCGCGATCTCGGCCCGCCGACACGCACGCCCCTCGATCAGAAGCTCGCGCAGACAGTAGCCTTCGTCATCCTCCGCCCAGCCGCGCCAGCGAGAGTCTGAGAGCGAGTAACTGCTGAGCGCAGACATGATCTCGACCGTCTCCGGATGCTCGAACAGCCAAAGGTCGTAATCGTGCTGAAACTTGACCAGCCACGGGCGCGGTCGGTCGGGGAAGAGCGTATCCCACACCAGGCTCGACCCGCAGCGAGTCTGATCCACGACCAGGGACCGATGAGCCATGCGCTGCGGATGGTGATCGAGAATCAGAAGACGGGACGCTTTGACCGCAATGGCCTCGACGTCTTTCACGGAGCGCGGACAGAAATCGACCATCAGCACGTTCTTGCCGGAAAACGAATCGTCCGGCAACCACTGCGCGTAGTTGATCGGTCGCAGAGCACATTGCGGAAATCGACGAGCCACCACGGCAGCAGCAACCGTGCCGTCAAGGCACGGAGAGTGGTAGAAGCACACGTCGGGAGTGAAGTCGAGCACCGTCATCGGGATTGATCTCCTGCACACAGGGTGCCCGACCCGGGGGACAGCTACAGCATCGCCCACAGACCCGATGAGAACTCGACGATCGGAAGATGACGCTCACGCACCTCACGCGCGGAGTAATAGTAGCGCGGCTGAATTTTCCGAGCGTCCGCTCGAATGTCTTCGATCGCAGCCCAGCTCGCCTGCATCACGAGCGAGATACATCGACCGGCCTCACGCCGATGGCGATGGCAGAGCAACATCAGAAAAACGTTGAGCGCACTCTCGGATCCAGGATGAATCAAAGGCGTCGCGGAGACGCACTCGCGCCCGCACACATGCCCCGTCGGCGAACCGCCGAGCGGGCGTCCGATCCCGGATGCCTCGTGGTGCTCCTGAACGATGAACGTGGACGGCGTCGAATCGTCAAAACCGGTAGAAACGAAGCGATAAACCACCGACACGTCGGGGATCATCGAATAAAGGGCGAGAACTCCGTCGGAGCTGACCGTGTTCGACCACGCATCCACGAGATCATCGATCAATACTACCGGATCCCGTCCCGTCAAGCTGCTTGGCCGCTTCAGCCGTAACATAGCGAATCCTCTTCGCGCCGCGATTGATGAAGAACGAGAGCGGACGGAAAACGTACTCCGAGTCGAGCGCCAGAAGCGTCTGCGCCGCCTCGACGCTGTCGGCGATCACGGCGAACGCGGTCTCATCCTTCGTCGCGATGATCGGGACCGCGACGCTCAGCGCCGTGGTCCACGCATTACCGCAGCTGTCGCTGCGACAACGAAACTGAAGATCGCCTTGCGGAAGAGCGACGTCGGCCGCCGACCCGCGGACGAAAACCTTCGACTTGACCTGGGAAGTGACCTCGAATTTCGTGTTCTGACACTTCGGGCAGTGGTTCGGCCAGTTCGTGATGATCACTTGATACGCTCCAAACCCGAGTCCTGGACCGTCGCCGTAGACCGTATGTGGTAGCGCCAGACGCCGATCGCCACGACCGTCGACCACAACGAAACGATGCCGGACTCCGAAGTGAACTCAAAAAACACGCATTGATCGGACCGATGCTCTTCGCGCACGGGGGGTCCGTAGCGTTCCATGAGGCGAACGACCAGGCCGGATCCCTTGCGCAAATCTCCGTCGATGCTTTTGGTCTGCACGACCACGACACTACACCACCGAGAGGACAACGGGAGTCGAAAGACCGCCACCGGGCGCCCCGTTGGCGACGTAGATGCCGACGGTGTAATTGGCGACCCCGATGAGGGCGTCGGGAATGTCGACCGTCAGCTGAGTGCTGCTGACGAAGGTCACACCGGCGGCGACCTGCCCGTTCAGGGTGACGATCGTATCGACGGTGAATCCGGAACCGACGAGCTGCACGAAAACACCGGTCGATCCGGCTTGAATGGGGTCCTGCGGAGACGGCGTGGCGGAGATGAGCACCGGCTCCGGATAGACGATCGGAACGGTGAGCGTCGCGGAAGACCCGCCGCCGGGAGCTCCGTTGCGCACCTGAACCGTCAACGAGCCAACCGCCAACAAAAGGCCGGAACCGAGAGTGCATGACGCCGACGTCGCGCTCAGCACCGTAGTCGTCAACAGCGTGCCGTTCACGTAGATGCCGGTGTAGCCGGAACCGAATCCGGTTCCGGTCACCGTGAGCGTCTGCGCTCCGGAGGCGACGATCAGCTTCGTGATGTTGAGCGCCGTCAACGTCGGCACCGGGTGAGCGGCGGCGAGCGTCGCCTGCAGATCGGCGATCGCCGCATCGAGAACGGCGATGTCGGCCGCCACGGCCGCCTGCCGTGCGGTCAACAGATCTCCCTCGGCCACAAGCCGGCTCTTGGCCGCCTGCTTCTGCGCAATTTGAGAGTTGATCGCCGCAAGAGACGGTGAATCAGCCATGACAATCTCCCGGCAAGCGCACTACGCGCCGACCCGTTCCAGAACATCGCCCCGGATTCTCATCGGGAATCCGCTGATCGGCCACCAAAAAGTCTCGCCGAGGAAAACCTGACCTCGGGTGAGGAGAAGCAGGAAACCCTGGCGCGTCATCCGAAGCAGCCCGCCGGTCTCACCCCACTCGCCGAGCAGAAAAATAGTGCCCGGAACGGCGGACGGGGCGACCGGCTCGGGATCTCGCCAAACGGACCGAGCGACACGCACGACGGACGAGAACTGGATCTGCGGAGCCGTCATCGCACTCTCGCCACGCGCCGCGCGATGTCTCTCTTCACGGCGTAGACCTTATCCGTCGTCAGACCGGTACGTCGAGCGATCTCCGCAACGCTCGCGATCTTCGGCTTCCCGTGCCGCCCGAGAGAGAAATCGAAGACGAGCTGCTCCTGCGGCGTCAACTCGTAGTAGATGAAGTCGATCGTCTCACCGACGCGATCACCGACGTTCGACACCTGGTCGAACTCCATCGCCGACGCCGCGAGATCCCGCCGCGAGACGGCCTGCTCCATCCGAGTCACGTCGGCGACCGACCAAGCGAGGTACTCGCCGAGCTCGATCGCCGTCGGCTCCCGATCCAATTCCGCGGACAGCATCTGCTTGGCAGCCAGAAACCGCCCGACAAGCAGGGCGCGATGCTCCGGTATTCGCGCGACGTTTTTATTTTGGACGGCGAACCTGTTCAACCGAATGGTCGACTCGAGAAAGGTCCGAAAACGAACTCCGGACTTCGGATCGTAGCGATCAACGGCGTCGCGCATCAATTTCGTCGCGTGCGCCTGCAGCACGGAGACCGGAATAGGCGAACGGCGAAAAGCATTAGCCTTGTGCGCCAGCAAGTCCGAGTGCTGCGTCACCAACTCGTTGAACGCGACGGCGTCTCCGGCTTTCGCTTTCGCGACGAGCGGAACGTCCGACACGACACCGGAATCAGCGAGAAGGTCGCCGACCATTGTTGATCCGCTCCAGGAAACCGAACGCGATCGGCGTCGCGACTGCGGCGCCGGCAGACAGAGCATACGTGCTGAACGCCCGATTCAACACACCGACGGCCTTATCCGCCTCGTCCTTCGGAAGCATCTTCCGCAGGTACTCCTCGGCGTATTTCGACGCCTTTCTCTCCTCCATCAACACCGGGATCGAACCGATGGCGGCGACGGCCGCGGCCGCGGTCTGGTACCCGAACGCGGAGAGCAGCATCGATCCGAGACCGGCACCGATTGCTCCGAGTCCGTAAAATTTCGATGTCCACGAATTCTCCGCGTGGCTCTTCGCATGTCCGAGTTCGTGCAGTGCGATTTCCGGAGAATCCAGACTCAACCGCGTCTGCACCGGTCCTTTATTTTTTATCGCATCTCGACTGGTCTTGGCGCTCGGGCCACGCACGACGCCGTTCGGCGAGTTCGCCCCGGGATCGAAGTGCGGCCCGAAGTGAGGATCCGATTTTCCGAGGTACTTCACCTTCACTTTTTCGAGATCATTGACCTCTTTGAACCCGGCGATCAGTTTCCGCGCCAGCTCCGGGTCAATGTTCTGCTCACCGACGGCGTTCAGCGCCTGCCGAACGGCCAAAGCGCCGGCGGCGCCGTTGATGGCCAGCCCGACGACGAGCTTCGTCAGCTCCGTTCTCGCCGATCGAGAAAGCTCGGCCGTTTTCCGCATGTTTACTCTCCGGAGAACCCGCGACTTCCGAAATGCTTCCGAGAGTATGCCAACACGAGAGCCTGTCGGGCACCCGACGTCAGAAAAAACGATTTCGCCGCCGCACGGCGCTCGCGCATGAGCGCGTCCCCGACCAGAGACTCCCCGGATCGAGTGACCTCGTCGACCAGACGGCACAGCACCGAGTCGTCCCATCCGTAAGACAACCCGTCGACCGACGGACCGCTCGGCGCCCCGGATGACGGGACGGGGGTCATTGAGTAGAACACGGTCGGCGACGGCTCATCCGACAGCACCTCGGCCAGCGTCGAACGAAAACCGTGCGTCGTCAGATACTCCCGCATCGACTGCGCCCGCCGACGCAAAAACTTCTCGTGTTGCCACCGCTGAGTTCCGATTCCATCCGCGGACGACGCGCGAACATCGTCCCACGAAGACGCGGCCGGTGACGGCCGAAGATCGGCGGGAAGTGCGGATGACACGGCCGGGAATATCGAGGAAAGCACCTGCAGCATCGAGACGTGGTACCCGTACGGAGATCCGTCGGCGGGCGGGCGCACGTTCGCCGCGTAGTCGCCGGTGTAGAGCGGCGCACACCCGAGAAGCCGAACATAGTGATCGTCCAGCGACCGCAACCGAATGAGATCCTTGTTGTAAAATTTCGGAGGCGTCGGAAAGTCGGCGTCACGTTCCAGCCGCGCCGCGATCGCCTCGATCTTGGCGCCTTCCTGGGCAAGCGTGATCCGGGCGGACGAAATCGCTCGAGCCGACTCCGGCGTAGCCCCGTGCGCCGGTTGATTCTCCGCAGCCTGCCTCTCCTGCAAGTCGTAGAACCGAATGACGTCACGTAGCGCCGTGGCCGCGTTGGCCGAATTGCTCGGCGGTGGATTCGACAGCCGCGCGGAAAACCGAGCCGCCAAGTCCGGATCGTTCTTCGCGGTCAGAGCACCGGCGACCGTCCGTTCGACTCCGGAGACCACGAGAGCGCACGCCGTCGCGCGGCGCATGACGTCGGCGGCGGCGGACGCCTCGGACGCCGTGTCTCCGCGCGCCGCGGCAGCCTGCGCCTCTCGCAGAGAAAGGCGCAACGCAGCGACGTCCTTCTCGTGCGCCGCGTGCACGGCAGACAGCGCGGACTGCGTCGCTGCCGGGGCGTCCGCGTGGACCGCCTCCGCGGCACGGACGACGTCCACGTTCACGGATCCGAGCGGACGAGCGTGATCGATCGAAACGCTCGAAGACTCCGATCCATCGGCGGTCACCGTGTGAACCACACCGGTGACGTAGGCCACGTAAGAGACTCGATCGCCGAAGATGACGGTCGAAAACCCGGGAACGATCCAGCGATGACCCCGAAGAGAGATCGAAGACGGACGAGCCCAGCGCTTCAGCTGGTGCTGATAGCGCAGCCACTCCTGGACATAGAGGCAGTACGGATTGTCGCCGGCCTGCAGCTGCGCGCGCAGTTTGTCGACGTCCTCCTGGTTGAATGACCCGTCCGGATTTCGAATCTGAATCGAACGAGCCAGCGCGAGCATGTACTCGTAGTCCATCCGCTGCCAGCTGACCACGACGCCGCGCTCCGCCTCATCGTCGGTCACGAGCTTCAGATTGTTGGCACCGGGATCGTCGGCCGACACCGGAGCCTGCCACGCCGACTCCGTCGGAGCCTTCGATGTCGGAGTCACCAGATGCTTGAAGTTGGCCCAGAAATTATCCGGGGTCAGCAGGGTGCTGAGATCGTCCGACGTCAACCCGGGAGCCTCGACGAAGACCAAGCCCGCGCCGCTCACGAAACTCGAGTCGACGAACACCGAGCGCGTCGGTTCGGTCGCGAACGACCGAATCGTGCGCCGGCTCGTCAGCATGTCGGGGAAGATCAGATTGCACGGAGGCGGCGCCGAATAGAACAGGTTCGGCAAGAAGACGTAGTCGTTGCGGAACCAATCGACGCGCAGCTTGAACAGATCGTCGGACTCTCCGGACGCCCGAGGACTCACCGAATCCGACATTCCGCCGATCTGCGTCGCCTTGTCGATTCCGGGAGGGAAAGGAACCAGAAGCGGCTTTCCTTTCGCCGGTTGATCCTTGGGGTACGCCGGGGCGAAAATTGTCGCCATCCGGTACCCTACGCGAGCCTCGAAAGACTGAATGATGTCCCAGATCGAACCGGAAGCTCCGGCGTCACGTTGACCGCCGGAAAACAACGGCGTGCCGACGGCCACCGACGCGAGCACGCCCAGACTCAAGTCGTCGATCGCACACAGCTTGTTGGCCAACCGAGACCGAACGGCCTGCAACCGCAGCGACGCGTTGTGCGCGCACAGATACGACGTCAGCCGAAGCATCCGCAGTCCGAAATCGTCGGAATTCTGCCCTGAGCTCCGGTGCTGCAGACTGGCATCCGTCAACGAACCCTTCGCGAACGCGGCCGCCAGCGTCGAAAAAGACAGAAGATCCTGCCGAGGAGCGGCCGCATCGGCCTCGAGAAAATTCAGCAGCCGCGAGCCGACGATGTACCCGTAATAGGCGTTTCCGCCGGCTCCCGAAGCGAAGGCCGAGTGCCGAGCCAGATGATCGATGTCGGCCTTGAACACCAGGCGCTGATACCGCGCCTGCGGTTCTTGAGCATCCTCGATGGAAGCGAGCTCACCTCCGGCGAAATAGACGAACCCGTCGAGAAGTTCATCGGCTCGACTCGCGAACGTCTTCCCGTCGTACTCGTCGCGACAGAACACGGCGACGACGGCGCCGGGCCGAAACAAGGTGACGGCATAGTCCGGCTCGAGATCGATCGACACGGTCGCGATCTGGTCGAGAAAAGTCGACATGACGATGCCCAAAAAAGGAACTTGGACACCGTCAATGAAGACGACCCAGTCGGACGACACGGCTTGAACCGGATTGATCACGTCAAACCTCGAACTGACTGACGGCCGGCACGAGCGCGACAGTCGGAATAATCGGAGCCCCGGAAAGCAGACCAAGACCGGAGGCATCCGCCGCAGTGCGTGCGTCGATGAGTCCGACACGGGCGGCGGCCTCGTCGCTGATCACTCCGACCGTACCGGTGCGTCGATTCCGCTGCCCGCTCTCCGCCGTCGTCAGCGAGAAGCAAAGCATCGTCACGGTAAGGTCGACGAAATGCGGATTCGCCGACACGATGGACCTCGCCGATGAGACGAGAATCCCGCGCAGGCGAAGCCCACGAACGGTCACTTCGACTACGCGATGCGCCCGTACGGCGACCGACGCCCTCGCAACCTCGTAAAATCGACGCCACTCCGCGTACGCCGGCGATGTTCGGGTATCCGTCAAGAATCCCGAAAACACGACCGAGCGGACCACGCGGTCGAACGCGTACAGCTTTTCTCCGTCCGACGACAAGTGCTGCTGAATCGCCTCCGAGTCGGGGTTGAACACACGACCGACGATGAAATCCGAAAACACCGAGACGACACGTTCCGTAGATCCGCTCTCGACGAGCTTGATCGTCGCTCGAGCCTCGGGCTCATCCCGCACCGATGCGTAGTAATCACGCCGACTGGTCAAGATCGGAACTCCGTCAATAGAGGCGCAGCCGCCGGAGTCGTCGCCACGACCGGTATCGTCGTCGTGACCGGCGCCGCCGCGCGCGCGGCGATCGAACCCTCATCGATCACGAACAGCGTCAAGCTGAAGGACGATCGACCGGGAATATCGGCCGAGCGATCGATGGACGTACTGACGGCATACCCGCGTCGAAATTGATCTCGGTAGCTGATCTCGACGACCCACGGCGCCGCGCGCCGCTCGACACCGCGCAGATTCGCCGTCGCACGCACCCAGTCCTCCCACGCCGCGAGCCAACGATCGAGGGCCGAGCCCCCGACCGCACCGCTGAGGAGAGACCCGGCGTACGTGTAGAGCCTGGGTTGCCGACCTCCCGCCGCGGTCTGCACGACCGGCGTCGAGAACGTATAGGCCACGGAATAGCGCTCCTGGTCGGTCTCCTGCACGGCGTCGATGATGAAGTCATCGGACGCAAACACGACACGACCGGACAGCGACGTCGGAAGCTGCCCCCGCGCTTCCGACAGATTCCGCTCAGTCCCTCCACGCGCGCTGACCCGAGATCCGCTCCTCACGGCTTCGCGGACGACGATGGCTGCGTGCGCGTCGGCGTACTCCGTCATTCGACGTGTCGGATCCGCTGCCGCCGGCGTCGATGAAGTCCTCTGAATCAAGCCATCGGTCACGCTCAATGGGGATCGCCTCCGTTAGGCCGAGAACCCTTGAACTGAACCCACATCGGCGACAGCTCGGTTCCGAGTTTCGGAGCAAGCTGAGCCAGCGCCCCGCTGTTGCGCTTGATGAGCGCCAGCGCCGCCCATGTCTCGACCTCTCGATCTCCGCCCGCCTTGTTGACGTCTTCGACGATCGGCGAAAGATCGGCGGAACTGGATGCGCCGCGAATCTTCTTGAGGATGTCCGAAGAGCCACCGTGGTGCGCGTAGTACGCCGCCAGGGCATCCTTGGCGTCCGAAAGCCCGGAAGCCGCCAAACCCTTCGCCGTGAGTCCTCCGGAGAACCGATCGTGAAAGTCGCGCTGAAATCGGTTCCGCAGCCCGCCGGATCGAGATCCGAGAAGCGACCCGACTCGATCGGAGACATTCGCCCCATCGACTCCGGCGAAGAAGGCATCCCCGGAAGCACCCATCGCCTCGAACATGTTCGTCTGGATTTCGGACCATTTCTGCTGATCGCCTGCGCGACTTCCGAGATCTCCGAGCGCCTTGATGACGCCCTGAAACGCGTCCGAGTTCCACGCATCGCCACCGACGGAATCTTGGGCCCAGGAAACATCCCCGGCGTTCACGAAGCGCTGATTTCCGTCCGCTGATCCCTCGGAAGACCACACCTGCAGGGTGCCGTCGGGAGCCACACGAAACTGATTCCCTGCTCCGCTCGCAGAAAGAACTTTGTTGATCTCGGAGGCGCTGTATCCGGACCGCATCAACGTCGAAAGTTGCGCCTGCAGCCGCTCAGTTCGCACTGCGCCGAACCGACCACCGCGATTCGGGAGCTCGGATCCGCGCCCGAGAAACTTCCCGCTCCTGGATCCGAGGTCCGAGATAAATGCCCGAATCTCGCCCTCGGCGCTGGCTCCGACGGTCGCCGTCGCGCCACGTCGTCCGAGAAGGGAAGCGACCCGCGCCGGAGACAGCGAAGAAAGGTCCTCGTTCGGGCCGATCTCACCGGACCGCATGATGTCGACGACATCCCGCTGGCTGACGCTCGGCATGATGCGCGACAGAGACTCCATGAGTCCGCCGGCCCGCGCACCGGCCGCCGCACCGAGCTCCTCGGAGAAAAACGCCTCACGGTCGCCGTACAAACCGAAGCGACTCGCGGCCTCCATGTTGTCGGAGATTCCGGTGCTCTGCTGATACTCGGCGATCGCGGCCGCCCGTTGTGCCGCCGGATCCATCAAACCGCCCGACATCGAAGCCCGGAACGCGACCTTCGCCCGCGCCGCTCGATAAGCGGCGAAATCACCTTCGGAAGCCATGCGAGCCTGGGTTTCGGGATCGTACCGAGCTTTCAATGAAGCGAATGGATCACGCAGCTGCGCGAAGGTCTGATCCTGCATCAGACCGAGATAGCTTCCGCCGGCGTTGAGCCGCGCCAGTGCGGCCGGATTCGACTGAAACAACGCGGCCATTCCGGGATCGGTATTTCCGAATTGAAGACCGGAGATGGACTGCTGCGCCGAGAACGCGGCGCCCGCAGCAAGCCCGGTCCCGCCGTACATCGACAGCGTCGTCTGATCGAGCGGGTTTTGATCGTCGATGGACGCCTCGTAAAGCGCGGCGGCGGCATTCGTGCGACGCCGTCCGTAACGAAGCAGTCCACCGCCGCGCAGACCGAGCACACGCCCGGCCTGCATGTTGGCGGCATCCTGCCGAGCTACTTGAATCGCCGTCATTCCGCCGAGCGGTCCTCGACTCATCGATTGGGCGAGAAAACGACCGACCGAATCGCCGTCCATGAACCCGGCAACGGTAGCGGACAGCTCGTTGATGCTCTCGAAGTCGGCATTCAACGCCATCTTCACCTTCGACAGCTGAGCTGCGGCTTGCTTGATCTTGTCGCGGACACCGGTCGTTCCGTGCCGATTTACGAGCCGTTCGAGATCAGACGGAGAGAACCGACCCCACGCACCTGAAACGATCTGCTGCGCCTCTTCGTCCGACATATCGAACCCGCGGGCTCGATTGGTGCTGCGCAACTCGTCGCCGAGGCCCTTGGCGATCGCTTCGATACCGGATGAATCGGCCCGAAAACCGACACCCCCGATCTCGGCGCCCGCGCGGCGACCGGTTCGGACGAAAGAAAGACGCTGAGCAGCCTGCTGCTGCGTCGACTCTTCCATGTCCCGAAACCGGAACATTCGATCGCCGAAAAACGGAATGGACGACAAGCCGGCGTTGCCGATGTTCTCGAGCCTGAGTGAAAGCTCGGCTCGCGCTTTCGATTCGACGAGGGCCGGATTGAACCCGGGCCCGACGCCGGCACTACGCCCGAACAACCCGCCGCTGAGGCTCGAGATTACTTGCCCGAAACCAGCGTAGTAGATCGCCGATCCGAAATCCATCGGAGTCGAGTAGTAGGCGCCGGAGGCCGGTGACGGCCGGAAAACGGACAGCCCGCCGGAGAGGCCGATGGCGGAGAGCGCGGCGCGAGAGACGCCACGAGACATATCGACGGCCGTAGCGCCGCCCCACGGACCGTACTGCGAGAACTGCTGCGCCCCGGCATAGGCGATCCCGCCGGTAAGCGCAGCCGCTCCGACCGCACCCGCGACGGCCCGATCCATGAAGGACCGAGTCGTCGCCATCATGCTCTCGAGCGAAGCACGCGCGCGCTGAGACTCTTCGAACATGCGCTGACGGGTCTCATCGACCTGCCGCGCCATTCGCGCCATACTGTCGCTCAGCCGATCCGGTATGTCTGCCATGACGTCTCCGATCGACGCCGGATTCTCACCGAGAATCCGACGCCGCTACTTACCGGAGAGGATAGCGTTCTCAAACCCGGAAAGGGAGGTCGCGACCGCCATTTGTTGATCCGGCGAGAGCGTCGCGAGGTACCGCTGAAGAGCCACCACCTTCGCAAACATCCGCCGATAGACGTTCACGCCTTGCAGCACGAACGTCCCCGGCGCGACCTTCACTTGTTGCGGCTCTTTCCCGGGTTGAAACAGCAACCCGGAAACCTCCGCGTCGAGAACGACCTTCAAGCCGGAGTCTTGCGGCAGCGGCTCGGACTGGTCGTAGGCGATGACGCGGCTGTCGACTTTCTCCGTCTGCACCTCGTGAGTGCTACACGACGTTGCCGCCGCCGAGAATGTCACGAGGAAGCACAGGAGAATCGGGAATTTGAGGAGCCTTCGCATAGACTTTCGTCTCCTTGATCTCGACCTTCTTCGTGTCGGTCAGCTGCGAAAAAACCTGCTGAACGATGTACTGAAGCAAAGGACCGAGAACAGAACTGAGCAGCGAGAGCAGCATGTCACGACCCGGCCGGCGGGTTGGTGATCACAATGCCCTTGGACGCGAGAATCGAGCCGATGAGACCCTTGACGCGATTCTCGCCCCACGCGAGCAGTAACTTCGCAAGCGGGCCGTGAAGCTCTTCCTTGAGCATGTCCCAGGCCTTCTGCCGAATCTGCGACATCTCGGCCGCCGTGATCGAGGCGCCGCCGTCGCTGTCCGGAGCCAGCGCGACTCCGAGCCATTCCTGGCACTTGTCGAGCACGCGATGCGTGAACTGCTCGATCGCCTCCTCAAGCTCTTTCTTGAGACCGAGTTTGCGGATGCCCCACACGAGACCGACCGCGAGACCGGCGAACACGACGGGCACGATCGCGCCCAAATTGCTGAGAATCAGTTGAAGCACGAGAACCTCCTTATGACGCGGACAGATACCGACGAACGAACTCTTTCGATCGCTGAATCTTCACTCTCGCATACGGGTCCGCATCCGCAAGCAATGGAGGATTCGGCTGTCTGAGATGCTGCACGGGAAGCGACTGAACACCGGCGCGCAGCCGAGCGGCGGACACCGCCGCCCGGTCATATCCGCGACCGGAAGAGAACGATGTCCGGTACCCGAGAGCCGGCAGCTGCGTCGCCGGATCGGACTCGTAGAAATCGTCTGTAAACGTGAGCTCGACGCCGGACCCGACGACGACGGACAAGAACACCGCCGACGTCGGTTCGCCAGCCTGCGCGGCATAGTCCGCCGACGACAGCGACCCGCCTACCCGAGACGCGAGCGCTTGCGCGGCGGCGAGCCGACCGGCGACTTCCGACGCCGGGACCGCTGGCCCCGCGTAGTACGGCGCGAGATCCGGATTCTGCAGATCCCGTGCGCCGCCGCGCAGCATGTCGATGAATGATCGCATCAGCCTAACGGCCACGTACTCGGTCATCGCTGATCTCCAGCACACCGCTGCCACCGGAAGTCGGCCGCAAAGTGTACTCGTATTCCTGCAGCCGGAGCAAATCGGCCGCAGCATGCGCCGTGCGATCGCTCGCATCGGAGACGAAAAACACGTCGTTGATGATCGCGAGCAACTTCTGCGCGCGCTCCTCTTTCGGCTCTATCGCCATCAGCAAAGCACCGATCTCGGCGTACCTTCGCTTGAGCGACATTCGCTCGAACTCTATGAAATCCGCCTGCTCGAGCGGCGACAAGTCCTGTAGCTTCACGCACCCGGAACGGACAACCGCGGCTACGCGGTAGTAGGCGAGTGCGGTCGGAAAGGGTTTCGCGCGTTCTCCAGCAAAGCCATGCGATTCGCCGTCGACATGTCGTAGATGATGTCACACAGCGCCCCGAACAACGCGCTCTCGAGATTCTGAACGAACTCGATGACGCCTCGGTTTTTCGCTTCGGTGGCCCACGTCTCGACGTTCTGGGACGTCAACTCCGTCGTCGAGATCTCCTGGTTCCCGATCACCGACCCACTCAGCTGAAGCGCCAGGCGCCACGTGTTGTTGCGCTCGAGCCGGGCCACGAAGATTCCGTGATGATCGTGAGCTTTCTCCGGAGCTGCGCTCTCGGGAACCGAACTCGGCTCCCAGGCCGCCATGAGCTGCGCTTCTCGCCGAGTGAGTGATCTCAGTCGGAACTTCGTACCTGCCAGCGCGCACTCGAACACGACGCGACCACGAAGCAGGTAATCCTTCGCCGCGACCTGGTCCCAGATCGACTCGTAAATCTTCTTGAACTCGGCATACGGAATGTCGCCGTAGATCGAAGAGCGAACCGTCGTCGGCAAGTACGCCCGCGGCTCGTCTTTCTTTTTCTCGTCGCCGGCCGCGGTCGGGTCGGCGGCAGGCGGGGTGATCGACTGAAATGATCCCATCGTAGGAAATCTCCTGTTTCCCGAATCATACGCGTCGGGGGGACCAAAAAGCACCGACGAATGTGGCAGAAGAGAAATGAACCAGGACCATTAACCCCAGCAGAACGGAGAAAAATCATGCTCAGCAGCATCATGTCCATCGGTCGCACCGGATTCGGCATCGGCGGTCGCCTCGCTTTGAGTGCGACGGAAACTGCGGTCGCCTGCGCCGGCGCGGCGGCGATCGGCGCCGGCATCGGGTTCGCGACGGCCGGTCACATCAACGGAAGGCAGCTGAACGCGCAGCTCGACATCGTCGTCGCCGGACTCAGCGACGAAGCCCGCGAAACCGTCATCGCCCGGACGCACCACGGCCTCTTCCAGTCGGTCACGTACGCGTACGGCGAAAGCCACCCGCGAGGCGCGATCATCGGCCGCGACACGATCACGAAAGTGTTCCGCGACTTCCGTGCGAAGTACAACTCGATGACGCTGAACGCGGCGATGCTCACGCTCCTTATGGAGCCGGTCGCGCTCGGAAAGATCGGCCCGAAGCCGACGGTCGAAGATCTCGAACGCGTGGTCGCGTCGTCGGTGAACGACATGGCGAAGGCCGAAAAGCCGGAAGCCGTGATCCAGGAACTGGCGATCGAGGGCGCGTCGGAAACGGCTCGCCGGACGCTCGACGAGTTCCGTACGTTGGCGAAGGCGTGCTACGCCGCCGACGAGAAGATCCTCGCCATCAAGACCAAGGCGTAATCGGAAGGCACCGCGAAAAACGCGAGTGCCTTCGGCGGGGCCCGCGCCCGCTTTTACCCGCCTGAAGAGAAGAAAGATGACCGATGATCCTGGCGATCATTCGATTGATCTGCCGCCGGTAGATCACTCACCTGAATGGTGGGTCTCCGAAGCGTCAACCCTCCTGTGTTCACGCATCCCGCATCCGGCCTATCGAACGTTCACGATCCCGAAAGGAGACGGAAGCAACCGCACGATCAAGGCTCCGGTTGATGACCTGAAAGACATGCAACGCCGACTGGCTCGCGTGCTGACGTTCGTTATCGGAGGCATGCCTGCCTGCGCGCACGCGTACGTCCGTCGCCGATCCATCCTGTCGATGGCCGCTCCGCACATCGGAAAGAAAACCGTCCTGAAGATGGACGTTTCGAAGTTCTTCGAATCCCTCACCGTCGAAAAAATCGTCGCAGCGATGCGAAGCGCCCGCATTCATCCGCTGGTCGTCGATACGGTGCGCCATCTGTGCTTCAACGACGGGAGGCTTCCGACAGGAGCCCCCACGAGCCCGATTCTCTCGAATCTTTACGCGCGAGAATTCCTCGACCATCGAATCGAAAAACTATGCCGCACGTGGCGAACCTGGACCAGCTCCAGCCGACGATTCGACCTGATCCAGTTCACGAGATACGCGGACGACATCGTCCTGTCGTCGAACTACACCGGATTGTCGTCGATCATCCCGGCGCTGACGGCCCGCATCCAAGCCGCGGGACTTCAAGTAAACGGAAAAAAGACGAAGATCCTGCCGAACAGCCGCAGCCAAGTGGTCTGCGGCATCGTCGTCAACGAGCGCGCCGGGGCACCCCGTCGCCGCCGGCATAAGCTGCGCGGCCTGCTCCACTCGATCCTGTGCGACGGTCTCGCAGGAAACGTCCCGCTCGGAGCTCGAAAAATCGCACGCGACGCCATGTTCTGCGAGCCGATAGCGATCGACCAGCTTGCGGGAGAAGTCGCGTTCGTGGAGTTCGTCAACAAGCGGCAGGGACGCCGACTCCGCCTCCTGCTCGCCGCGGTTCGAAACGTTCACTTCGGAACACCCGTGCACCGAAAAATCACATCCTGGATCGAACGAAAGAAAACTCAACTATGCTCGACGTGAACAACCCGACGATGATGACGATCATCGTAGACGGCCGCGTGCACATTTTGCGCGTTACGCCGGTCAAACAGACGACGGCCGAGGAGGTCGTCGCCGAACTGCAGAAAAGCAAAACCATCGACTCCGGTCTGATGCCTGCCGGAACTCGATTTCTCCGCAGAACGGAAAACAGAGCGAAGTTCGTCGTCGAACGACCGCCGCGTCGCCTGATCGCGCGCTTCCAGCCGGTTCTCGGACCGACGATCTCGCGGCTCGCCGTTCCGATATGGCTGCCGTGGCAGATCTACTCGTTCAGCGTCAGCGGAAACACCGTCACCGACAGTCGATTTTTCTGGGCGAAACGCAGCATCCAGTCGGTTGACGACGAGCTGCTGAGATACACGCTCCCGAACATGTGGGACGAAAACAGGCCGTGCTACGGCGCGCTGCCGACACTTCCGGAATCCCCGGAAGCGACGATCGAGTACCTGATCTCGCACATCATGGCGTCGGCCTTCAACAACGACCTGGCGCAGTATCTGAAGAACATCCCGACAATCATCTCCGGGCAAGTCCCGACTCGGCGTATCGGCAACGTCGATGTTCCGCACGAAGAAATGCACGCGTCCGTCGAACACGTCCTTAAGATGCACGCCTGGGGCGAGGCGCACCGGGAACCGGAAAGAGCCGTCAACTCGATCCCATGGCAGCCGGTCGGCCGTGTTTCGGATCTGCTCAAATGAGCGGCGAAGATCCGATCACCCAGGCAGCGCTGCGCTGCCGGTCGCACAGCGCCCTCAGCGTCACGGCCATCGACTTGCTTCAGTCCCTTTCCGAAATAGTGGAGAGCTCCGGCGACGACGAAATCAGCGGTCCGGCGCACCAAGCACTGCGCACCGCGGCACCGAGGATAAAGGCAAAACTGGAAAACCTGGTACGCGGCTCGCTGTCGAGGCCTGACCCGATCACCGACGCCGCCAGAAACTGCAGAGGAAAGTGATGCTCCAACGAACAACGAAACGCACGGGCAAGGACACGAAACAGATCCTCACCCGAGAAGGCCCCCGACAACACGTTCGGATCGCGCTCGGCGGCGGCGTCCTATCCGCCGTCGTGCCCGAGAAACAGGAAGTGCTCGACAGCCTCCCATCGTTCAAGACGCCGACATTGATCGAGAACAGCTTCCCGAAAATTCCGTGGGACTCGATCGACGGCGGCGTCCTTCAGGCGTGGCTGTATTTCAAGGCGGTCTACGAGGCCCATCGATCCGAGGCATTCATCTGGTGGCACTGGGACAAGACCGCCGAGAAGTACGTGATGGTCGTTCCGCCGTACTACTACGTCTCCGGCGGCGGCCTTGAGTACCCGGCGTCCGTATCCGTGTTCTGCCGCACGTGTTGCGTCGCCCTATACCAGGGCGGTGTCGTGTGCCCGCACTGCCCGAACGGCGTCATCGAAAAGCTGTTCGTCGCCGGCACATCGCACTCGCACGCCGCGATGTCGCCGTTCCACTCCGGCGAAGACCACGCGAACGAACTCGACTCGACCGGCTTTCACATCACATTCGGGCATCTGGATCGCGATCTCCCGATCGCCGGATCGTTCGTCATCGCGGACGGCCACACCCGATTCAACACGGACTGGACGGCGCACTTCGCGCGGCACGATCCGATCGAGTGGGAGAAGAAGCTGAGTCGATGGGTGACGCTCGTCAGCCCGGCGAGAAGTCAGCTGCGATCCGCAAGACTGGAAGTCGTTCACGACGGCGGCGTCGTTTTCGCGCACGGTGAGCGGAGCGCGTGCGAGACGTGGATCACGAGCCAGGCGAATCCCGCGGCGTTCACGATTCGCGAAGCGACGGCACCCGTCGAAAAGCCGAAGGCACCGGTTCAACGCATCAAAATGGAGCGCGAACGCTCCGTGACCGTACGGAAAGAAGGCACATCAAAAGCGCCGGAGAAGCAGTTCAGCGTACACTGGCTTTTGGTTTTGCTCGACGAGGTGCCGGAGGAGCTGCAGGTGCTTGCCTACGTCACCGTGCTCGACAGCATCAACGCCCATGACCCAGGCGGATTCGAAGCCGTTGAGCCGTCCGCACTCACCAGATCCCTGCTCAACTCGATCGACAATCCGTTCGACGTGTTTAAAGGCTGGCTCGAAGAAATCAACGAACGCATCGGAAAAACGTTCGGCGCCGACGCCACCTCCGAGATGCCGGACGAGCACGTCGTCGTGAACGAACTCGTCGCCAAGGTCGCAGAACACGCACGCCAAATGGGAATGGAGGGTATCGCCGACAAAATCACTGAGTTCGAAAGCTACCAGTAGACACGAAAGAAACGAATGAGAAAGACATACGTCATCGCCGGATGCGGCGGCATCGGACACGCGCTCGCAGAGCTGCTGGCGCGCATGCTGATGTCGTCCCCGGCCGACCTCTACCTCATCGACGGAAAAGCCGTGAGAACGGCGAATCTTGCGCGCCAATTCGGCGCCTCCGACATCGGAGAGAACAAAGCGAACGCGCTCGCCCGCAAGCTCTCGGCGATCGTCGGGGACAACGAAAACCTGAACATCATTCCGGTCCCGAACTATCTCGAACCGTGCCTCGAAGCCGCGCACGACTGGCTCTCGGTCGAGGATCCGACGGTGTTCCTATGCGTGGACACCGCCGCCTCGCGCGTCTGCATCGAGGACATGCTCTGCAAGCACTTCCGCAGCTTCACCCTCATCGCCGGAGGGAACGCGGAGTTCGACGGACAAGCGACGTTCGGGCGCCGCGAAAAAGGAAAAACGAAGCAACCGCTGCCGACGGAAGTGAACCCGGACATCCGGGCGAAGAGCGATGGCCGCACCCCGTCGATGATTCCGTGCGATGAACAGCAAGTGAGCGAACCGCAGCTCGTCATCGCCAACGCCCAAGCCGCCATCTGCATGCTCTCCTTGTGGTACGGCCAGATCCTCAACACGCCGAAAAGAGCCGACCGCCGATTCAACTACGTCACCTTCAACGTGCAAACGCCGGAGGTGTTCCCGTCCATCCGACCCGCCTTGCAGGAATCGACAACGACATGACCGAACCGCTGAACATCAACATCAACGGAAACATCACGGTGCGCATCGACGACGGCCGGCAGAAGCCGGACCCGAACGCCTTCCGTCCGCTCTCCGCCGAACCCGTCGCCGCGAGCATCCCGGCTCCCGAAGAGCCGGCGCCGAGCGCGCAGGAAACAAGCCGACCGCTCTCCGATGTGCCGGAAGCCGCACCCGCCGAAACCGAAGCTCCGGCGAGCACCGACGCAGTGCCGGAAACGACATCGGCCCCGACCTGCGAAAGCGGCGTCATCGACACGATGATGGACGGCGTCGTCGCGGACACGCCGGAGGAGACTTCGGCGCCGATGCCCGCCGAAGATGCGGCGCCCGTGACCGAAACGGTGACGAAACCCGGCCCCGCCGATCTCGAAGTCGGCCACACCGTCATCGTCCTCTCAAACACGGAGAATCCCGACATCATCGGATGGATCGGTAAAATCGAATCGATCGAAAACGGCGAGGCGCGGGTGAACTTCGACTTCGACGAACTCGAAATCGACGATCCGCGCATCGAGACGATCAAGCTGGCGCACCTTGAGCGCGTGGTCACCGACGGTGCGCAAGAATCCGAAGCCGTCGGATCCTCGCCGGAAATCCGACCGACGCCCGAACCGGACGAAGACGAAACGTTCCTCACGACGAAGCAGACGAACTCGGCGTTCGATGAGGCGCCGACGATCACCGTGTCGTGCCGCCGCACCGACGGGCAGCCGATGCGCATCGCCGACGTCCGCGCCGCGCACGGGCAGGCACTCGGCATCACGCACAGCCCGCACACCGCATACATCAGCGGACGCCTCGTGCAGGACAACTACACGCCGAAACCCGGCGACGTCGTCGTCTGGATGGAAGACGCGAAAAACCGCGGATAGCCGCGACTGATCTCGGCCCGCCCAAGAGTGAAGAGACGCGAAACGTGGAGGGTTTGATCAACCCACGCGATGAATCGTCGCGGTGAACGACTTGAGCACCGTCCGCTACCGGCAACTACGACTCCGCCGGCGGACTGGGCTCGAGCTGCTCTGCGCCCGCCGAACCCACCCGGCTTAACCGGGTGGGTTCGGCGGAATCAAGTTCTTTACGCTTGCCGACCGGACTGCGCCGCGCAGCTCGAGCCCAGTCCGCCGGCGAGTGCGTAGGTGCCTTACAGGCACGTTTCGTTCTTTTCACTTTTGAGCGGGCATCAGCAGAAAGCCGGATAGACGAGAATCGACCCGCACACTCCGTGGTGTCCGCTCGTCGGACAGGCGCTGAACCGGCGCCGCGAACCAGCTTCTCACCGTCTCTCATCGTGTTCGGATTGCGCTCCGTTGACTTCTTGGCGCGCAGCCGGCGTGCTTCGGGTGGCGGAGTGCGGAGATCCTCAAGATCTCCCTTCACACGCCGAGCCGCGCAGCCAAGACGTCAACGCGCTACATCCGACCACGAAAGCACGGTAAGTGTGCGCCTCGACCTCATCGTCCGACTTTCTGCTGATGCTCGCTCACGGTGATCCTTTCGGATCTTGCGGTGAACCGCCGCATCGAATCAGCCTATCGCTGCCTCACATGTCGCTGCGCCACCGCGCAGCCGAGGCTGCCTGCGACACAGAACCCGCCGAACGACACCGGCTCAGATCTTCGGATCCCGGGATCGGCGAGTTCTGATGTCAGCAGGCAGCCACCGGCGCGCCGATGGCTACGCAACGAAGCGTGAGCAGGCATCACAATACACAGTCGAATTTCGCTTGGACGGCACTACGCCTTGCGGTGAACCGCCGCAGAGATGAAGTCCTGCATTCACTCGAAAGATTCGATCCTCGCTGCGCCTTCGCGCCTTCTCCAGCCGCGGACGCAGCAGGAGAAGGAGCTCGGCTGCGCCGGATGCGAATCAAGCAGGCGGAATTCGACTACTATTTTCGGATCGACTCCACGCAGCGGCTCGTACCTGCGCGCTGAACCGGCGCGGATAAACTCGATCCGATCTCTTTCTCACGTCGCATCCCTCGATGCTGCGCCTCGAGAGAAGCGACGAAGCGCTGCGAGGAGTCGGTCTTCTTTTTTCGGAGAATCTCATGGACAGAAGAATCGAGACATTGGTGCATCTCATGTCCTTGACGGTGAATGAGGTCGTCAAGGAAAAAACCACACGCCCATTCGACGTCGGCCACTTCAAAAAATCATTGACAGGATACATCGCTTCGGCGATAAGCTGCGCCACACGTCCCCCGAGACAGCCGAACACGGACATCGGTGTATTCGCCGCCGACATTCGCGTAATGCTTCGCGCCGGAGAGCATGTCGAAAGCGACGAGCACACGGAACGCCGATACGACGCCGCAAACCGCAAACTGCTGACCTGGCCGAAAGAGCGCTACATGCTCAACCTGACGAACAGCCCGGAAGTCGCGTGCCCGCCCGAAGCCGTCGCAATGCGCGAGCGCTGCTTGGCGACGGCCGCCGTCGAACTCGACGCCTTCGAACTCAGGCCGCAGCTCACCCCCGACCGAAAGACGAAAAAGGAATCAGCGCGGTACTTCTCGTTCACCGACGACCCGGAACACCCGATCGTGCGCAACGCCGCGGTGCAGCAAGTCGGGCAGCGATTCATCGACCTCGACGCATGGGCTCCGGTCCTCCGCACGTTCGACGAGAACAGGGTGTGGTCGATGCACGCGTGCTTGGCCGGCGCCGACCCGGTCGTCCTCTTCACCGACGGTGAATGGGAAATCTGCGGGCCGGTTCGGATAGGCGACGGAGTCGAAGAACCGTTCAAGGGTTGATCCAATGGGTCTGTCGGACACACCGAAAACGATCTTCGCGCCGATACCGCTGCTGATCACGCGGAGCCGAACGCTGCGCCGATGCTCGGACGCAATCGCGCTGTACGCGGAGATGTGCGCCGGCGCAGCGTGGGACGACGGTCCGGTGTGGCCGGTATCTACGGCCATGGTTCACTTCGGAAAGAGACTCGGCATCGACAAAAGGCAGCTGATGCGCGCGGCGTCGACCCTGCGTGACGTCGCGCTGCTTTCGCGAAAGAGTCGCTCGACGATCGAAGTACGAAACCCGAAACGGCTCACGTGGGGTCACGTCGTGCTACTGTGGCCCGCCTATCTGACCGAAACCGAGACCGCCGAGGTCACGGGAATGGTTGCCGCCGGAAGCATGCCGGGAATCGTCGCCGCGAAGCTGCTGACTCCGCGATCGTCTCCGGAAGACGCGGAATGCGCCGACTGGCCGATGTTCCGCTCGCAGGCATGGCGGGCGGCGACTGCGGATTATTCAACAGGACAAGAAAGTCACCTCAACGTGACATACATGTCACCTCGAAAAAAGTCGAAAACCGTCACAAGCCAATTTAACAGCACGAGTAACACTTCTTTCTCCGAGTCGACCTCAGATATTATTCAGATAAGAGAGGCGCCGCCTGCGGCGACGCCGCTATTGGAGATCGAAAAAAGAAAGCTCGAAATGACCGAAGAGACCAAAAAGCTCATCGCAGATGCGATCTCCCGCGGGAAAGAAAAAGAAGCCCGCGCAAAGAAATCGAATACTCCGGCCAGACCGTTGATCCCGCTCGAAAAGGCGAAGCCGAGGGCAACACAACAACCGCGTGCCGTGAGGGTGGAAGAAGCCGGACAATGGACCGGCGTAGAATGGGGTCGCTTCATCCATCGAGAAGCTGTGCGCGAAGGGAAGGAGCGCACCCCCCTCTGGATCGACTCCCGCGTACGCCAAGTCGGCATCGAGCGGCGCATGACGCTCTCCGAGCTCCAGTCCAGCAACGCACTCACCCGAGCGATCACGCAAAAAATGATGACACCGCTCGTTCGCTTCGTTCAGTTCTTTTGCGTGGAAGCGCTCGGATCCGATACCCCGGAAAATCGAGTCAAGATCGCGCTGTTCCTGCGTGACCATCTGCTTCGGCACTGGGAAGATTTCTGCCGAGACTATCTCGGGCAGAAGGCGCTCGCCGAAGGACTCGAGTTCAACCCGGCATATCTGACCACCGCGATGAAGAAGGTCGTTCAGTTCTTCAACGCATGCTCGACGACGAGCAGGAACCTCGACGAGATTCGACTTCAGCAGGATCAGCGCGACAGCGAGCAGGAGGCGCTCAGAGCCCAGCGCGCAGCGGCACGAGCAACGGCTCGAGCGGCACAAATCGCGGCACTCGAAAACACAGAGGACGATTGGACATGAAAATACCTGAATTGATCGAGGGCGCGTACGACACCGGAAAGTTCGTCGTGCAGATCGGCTCCGTGCTCTACCCCATCGCCGCGCAACCGGAGATCGACGCCTTCGTCTCGGCCCATGATCGTTGGACGGCCGCCGCCGCTGCCTGCCGATCCTTCGCTGAGAACCACCCCGGCGAGCAGACTCCGATTCCGGAGACGCTGCAGGCCGAGGCGACGCTCGCCCGCGGAAACCTTCGAGCGCGACGTGTGCTCGCGATCCACGCGATCTACGACGCGCTCGACGGCATGGTCCCCGTGCGATTCGATCCGTCCGCGCGGGCGTTCCGCGTGTCCGACGCGCAGATCCCCGTTCTCACGGTGCGCGACCTCGCGCACAGTTTCGGAGACGTCTGATGCTGATCTTCGCCGACGGATCCTCGGCCATGCCGGCCGGCGGAACCGGCGTTCTCGTCATCGAACGCAACGACGATCGCGTGCGCGCCACCGTCTTCGGATCGCCCCTGCCGCGCGGCTGCAAGGTCACGAATCAGCGAGCCGAGTTGCTGGCCGTTCAACGCGCGGCTGCGATGGTCGTCAAGCCGGGTGAAGCGGTGCTTTGGTCCGACAGCTCGTACGCGATCGGAACACTGCAGCCGCACATCTCCGGTTGGCGCCCGAAATCCAATCTCGACATCGTTCGACCTGCGATCGCTACCGTCAAGCAAGCTCGTTTCGCGAACATCTGCCACGTCACGGGACACATGACGGAGAAGCACAAAGATCTTCCGACGATGTATTTTCACGATCTCGTCGACAAAGCCGCCGGCGCAGCCGCGAAAACCGGCCGCGAAACGGTGAGCGTCGTCATCGACGAGCGCGTTCACCCGGAGTGTCTGACTTGCGCGCTGTTCCCGTGCAGAGGCCGAGTCAACTACGACGCTCCCTGCGAAAAGCGGATCGCGTGGCCGATGAGAGCCGTCGAACGCTTCGATTCGAACGTCGTCTCCAGATACCTGTAGGATCGCGGAATGGCACACTTCAACCTCGACGACCCGGAACCGGGTCAGCCGACGATGCTTCGTCTACCCCCTGAGAAATGGTTGGCCATCAATCCACTCGCCAACACGGACGCCCTCGAACGGCAGCTGCTGAATCAACCGTACGTCCCTCATCCGATCATCGACGCCATGCTGCTCGACGATCCGCCGATCGGAGAAGCCGGTCGAGTGCTGTTCATCTCGCTCCCGAAAACGCCGACGAAAGAGAACATGCAGGCCTATCGAGCGCTCTACGGAGCCTCGCTGCATGTTTTCCGAAAATTCTGCACGCTACCGGTGATCATCGACGCCCGCGTTCTCGCGGAGAAAATGATCTCGAGGCAGGAGTACGACACGGGAGAGGGAGTCATTTCGGTATCCGATCTCATCACCGGCGACTGCGACTTCTTGGCTCTGCAGAACTTCGTCGGGTTCTCCTCTCCGCAAGTCGTTGAACGACTTTTGCTGGCCATTTCCGGACGTCTCTGGCGCCCGAGCATCACCGTCATCATCGGCACGGCGACCGAGTCGGTGTTGACGTCGTTCCCTATTATCCGATCTCCGCAGAACAGTGAGATCATTCGGGTGGTGGAAGTATGACGGAAGCAGATGAAACCGGTCAGGGACCGCAACGATCGATTCGATGGATCGAAAGCCAGCGAGCGTTCGTCACGCGCCTGCTCGAGTCGTCCGTCGACGAAATCTCGGCCTTCCTTCGAAAGAAGGCTCAATTCGAATGTCTCAGTGCTCCGATGCGCAAGAAGGTCACGTGGATCATCGACTCGTTCACCAAGACGAACGAGTTGCCGAAGATCGACAGCCTCAACTTGCAGTTTCCGGGATTCTGCGAGGAAACTCTCGTTCTTCTCGGCGATCGAGCGGAGTACGACGCCGCAAAGCCGACGCTGGAATCCGCGTGGCGCCAGGTTCGCGAGATGTATCAAGCGAAGCTGATCTCGACGAAGACCAACGAGATCGTGCGACTGTGGGACGACCCGACGAAGACGATGGCCGACATCATCGAACTCGAACGAGAGATGTCCGCCGATCTCACCGCGTTCCAAGTCGATGACGACGACAAAACCAAGACGCTGCGCGAATCCGTGGACGACATTCTCTACGACGTCGCCGAAGCCGCAGCCGGACGGCGCTGGGGAATACCGTTTCCGTTTCCGTTCGTGCAGCACGCGACGATGGGAGCGGAACCCGGCGACATCACGACGATCATCGGGCGTCCGGGCATCGGCAAGACGTTCGCGGTTCTGATGTGCATCGTGTCGGCGATCACCGGGAACCCGTATTTCTTCACTCAATTCGAACGCGCCCGAGTCCCGGCTCGCTTCGAGCTGACGAAAGACAAACTGCGCGAGTTGATGCGCGTGTGGCGAACGCGCGTGATGGTGTTGAGCCTCGAAATGCCGGTCGAGGTCATCCGCATGCGACTCGCGGCGCTGATCACGCGAATCGGATTCCCGGAGTTGCGGTCCGGAAAATTCTCTCCGGGAAACGAAGACGTCTTCAAAAAGAAAATGGCCAACCTGGCCAAGCCGGGAGAGATCGGAGACAGCTGTCTGATCGTCGATCGCGTGACGACCCCGGCACAGATCTTCGCCGCCGCGATGTCGTTCAAGGCGCGCATGGTCGTAGTCGACGGCTTCTACCTCATGGCCGCCGAAAACGAGAAGCGCTGGGAAACCGTGCAGCGCAACATGGCGCTGTTCCGCGCTCACGCGAAGCTCACCGGCATCCACTACCTGCTCGTCTCGCAGCTCGACACTCAAACCGATCGCGTCATGTTCTCTCAGGCGATCACGCAGGACTCGGCCAACATCATCTTCCTGAAGCAAACGAATGCCGAGAAGATCGCGAACGAGATCCACATCACGACGCAGAAAATCAGAAACGGCGTCTCGATGGAGGATTACCAATTCAACTGGAACATCGAGGCCGGTCGATTCGATGAACTGCGCCCGGCTCCGCAGACGACGCCCGGCGGACGACGATGACAAAAAACCGAGCGAAACCCGGCACGAGAAGAATGAAGGAGAAACTTACGATGAAGTCGAAATTTCTGACTGTTCTCTCGGCCGTTCTCGTGCTCGGTTTGGTGGTTTCCGCTCTCGTGATCGAAGATCCCGGAATCGGTTGGTAAATCCCCGCGCAGGGGACGGCACGCGCCGTCCCTCTGTTTTACCTGTGACATTCTCGTCGGATACTCAGCGAAAATCCGATCGAAAGGAGGATCTCCGTGCGTGAGACGACGCTGATCCGTTTCCTTCGTCGGCTCGATCTCTGGCCGCTCAAGCAATCCGGCACTCACTTCAAAACGTCATGTCTGCTGCAAGAAACGAGGCACGTCAACGGAATCGACTCACACCCGTCAGCCACGATCTCGGCCGATACGTTCCCGTCGTGGTTTCAGTGCTTCAGCTGCGGAGCGAAGATGCCGCTGTATCGGGCCGTTCAGCTGGCGTGCGTTCACAAGCTCGGACGCGGGTGGGCGCAAGTGGCCAACGAGATGATGCAGGCCGAGGAACAGGAGCAGCCGATCGGTATCGTGCGGCGGCCGAAGGTGCTGGTCGATGTCCCGGTTGACATGACCCCGACGCTCCGCAAACTCATCGAATCCGGAGGAATGGAATACCCGGATCACGTCGTCGAATTTTTCGCCGAGAAAAACGTGACCGTCGAGACGGCGCGCCGGCTCCTGTGGTGCTTCATTCCCGCCGGATACGTCGCCGATCCGATGACGCGGGATCCGAGCGGAGAGATCATCCCGGCGATCTTCGACAGCGTCCTGTTCCCGACACTCATCCGAAATCCGACCAATCCCAAGAAAGCGATGTGCGTCGGAGCGCAGGCTCGCCCGGTGCCGAAGCGACGCATCAAATACATCACGCTCTTCCCGTACAACGCCGGATTCTACCTTTACGGAGAGCATCTACTGCCGACGACGCCCGGCCAGCCGTTGTTCGTCGTCGAGGGTCCCATAGACATGGCCCATCTTCTTCAACTCGGGTTTCCGGCGATCGCACTCTTCGGGCTTCACGTCACGGCCCCGCGGGCGGCGAAGATCGCACGAAACCACACGGGTCCGATCTTTTTGTTTCTCGACCCGGATCAGCGGGAGCAGAAAAGCGTCGAATCCGCAATGACCGGGCTCAAAAAGAAGAACCCGGACGTCCGACTGGTCCAGTGGAAAACGGATCCGAAATACTGCTCAGAAAACGACCTCCGCGAGATAACGGGGACTGACCCCCCGCCTCGGTAGACTCACCTCATCAGTTTGAAACCAAGAAAGCGAAGAAAACATGACACTCAGCGATCTGACGGGCGACGACAACACCAACCTTTCCCCGGCACTGCGCCGCGCGCGAGCGGCCATGACGGAGTCCAGCCGGCAGAGCCCGGGGATGAAGATTTGGATCGAGCGAAGCAAAGCGCTCGGTTTCGAATTCTACCTCGACTCCGGCTCTTCGAGCGCCGTGATCTTCACGTCGGAGCTCGAATCGTTCCTGGTCCATCGCGTCAAGACGCGTTGGGTCAAAGGCGGCCCGAACGGCGGATTCCCCGAACACCAGTACGTCTCGTGCTCGCAATTCACGATCAGCGAAGACGGCAGCCAATGGGACTCGACGAAGACGCCGTGCCTTTATTGCGCCGTCATCGGAAAGCCGAAGGCCATCAACGTCGCGAAAATCTACTTCAGATACGACAAGCCGATCCAACGGAAATCCGGCGATCCGATCGTCGACGGCGTCAAGCCGCTCATCGTCTGGCAACCCGAAATCGTCAACACGCTGCTCGATTCGGCCGCGTCATCGGTCGCCGGCGGCTCGCTGCTCGGCTGCCGATTCAAGGTCACTCGATCGACGAAGGACAAGTCGCCGCGCATCGGTGACTCGTGGGTTCTGAACAAGAAGATCGACGAGCAAACTCTCGTCACGTCGAAAGAACTCGCCAAATACAAGGCCGAGGCCGATCGAATCAAATTCAGCACCGCCTTCGCGCCCATGTCGATCGAAGAACAGCGGGCGGCTCTGACGATGCACAAAGCGTGGTCCGACCGCTCCGGCGACGACAACGGACTCGGCTACGACGGTGAAGCGTTCGAACGATTCGTCACCCGGCGCGAAACCCCGGCGCTCTCCTCGGAAACACCCGCGGGCGGCTGGGCTGCCGACACGAGTCTCATGGACGAGGTTCCCGAAGCCGGCGGGCTCACCGAAGACATCGGAGCGTCGAGCGAAGTTCCGGCGCTCGATCTCGGAGACGAGGCGCTCGTCGAAACACCCAAGCAACCGGCCAAGCCGGCGCCCGCGGCGTCGAAACCGACGACCACCGAAAAGCCGAAGTCCGCTCCGGTCACGGCCGCCACGACCGACGCGGACATCTGGGAAAACTAAACGAATCCGATCGACGCGCCGGAGGTGCCCGGCGCGTCTTCGTTTTGTGAGACGATGAATGATTGATTGGCCCGACTTCGACATCCCGGGAATACCTGAAAAATTCAGTGCGGAGCTTCGTCGAACGCAGCGGGTCAATCTGGATCTCGAAACACGAGCACCGGACGGACACCCTGAGAAAGACGCGAAGAACCCGCGCCTCGCTATTCCGACGCTCTACTCGTTTACGTGCGGAACCTACTGCGGCGTGTTTCCTCCAGGAGATGCCGCCGAGCGCGTGACGCGCGCCATCCTCCGCTGCCCGTTCATGTTCGTCGCCACGCACAACAACCTGTATGACATCATCGTGCTGCACGAACGCGGCATCGTGCGCGAATCGGAGATCCGCGCGCAGTTGATCGACGTGATGGTCTATCAGTTCCTCATCGACGAGGAGGCGGAAAAAGGCCTGAAAGAAATGGCCTGGTTCTACTTCAAGAAGCAGATGCTGACCTACAAGGAGGTCACGAAAACGCACGCGGCGGCGCTGCGCATCGAAGCGATCGACGCTGAGATCGCCGAGTGGCTCAAGAAGATCGCACGCTTCCCGAAAGAACGCCCGTGGCCCGAGTTCGACAGCCCGGGAACGAAAGTTCGATCGAAAACCTCGAAGATGATCGACGAGGTCGCCGACGCTCGCTGGCCGGGGAAACGAAATCCGGAAACCGGACGACGATCGTTCTCAGCCGAAGAACGGGAGGCGAGAGAGGCATTCACGTCCGCGCACGCGCTTCGGCTCGAAATGGCATTCGGCGAACTCGCCCATCTCACGTTCACGTCGTGGGCGGAAACCGAAAAGATCCAACCTTTGCGGGAGGAGCGCGAACAAAAGCAAGAAGAGCTGAGACGCGCATTCCTGAAGTACGCGCAAGACGACACCATCTACGACGCGAAGCTCTGGAACAAGCTCGAGCCGATCGTCCGCCGGGGCACGAAGCAGAATCCCCCGCTCGACTATTGGGTGGACATCGAAATGGCCGTCCGGCACATCTCGACGCTCGCGTCGTGCCGCGGTCTCCCGATCGATGTCGCGCGGCTCCAGCGGCTCGGAACCGTTCTCGATCCGCTCATCGAAGAATTCGACGCCGACGTCAAGAATCTGTCCTCCGGCTACGCGCCGAAAAACGGCAAAGAGTTCAACCCGAACTCGACGGAGCAGCTGCGCGAGCTGCTGTTCGACATGCTCAAGCTCGACCCGCCGATGATCCGGCGAGCGCCGGACGGTCGCGAACTGCCCAAGTTCACGCCCGGCGGACAGAAGTTGATCGATCAGATGGAGAAGGAACGTCGAGCTTTTCCGGATCTTCGGGACATGAAGACGATCACGCCGGAAGTCCGCGCGTGCCTGTGTTCCGACAGCGAAGTCCTCGAGCGGCTGACCCACCCGATCGCCATGGCGATCCTGAATCGCCGCAGTCTGGAGAAGCTCAAGGGAACCTACGTCGAAAGCGCCGTCGCGCGGGTGCTTGCGGAAGGCGGCGGGCGCCTTCGCGGCATCTTCAACTCGATCGGAACCGTCACCGGACGGTTTTCGTCCAGTGAGCCGAACCTGCAGAACATTCCGTCGAGGAAGAAGCCGGATTTCTACGATGAACGCGTACTCGGTCTCGGCCCGACGATTCGAGAAGCCTTCGTCTGCGAAGCCGGAAAAGATCTGATCGTCGCCGACCAGTCGCAGGTCGAACTTCGTCTCATCGCCCACTACACACGCGACGCCGCGCTGCTCGAGGTCTACAAAGAAGGAATCCAGATCGACGGAGTCTTCCACTACACCGGCGACATTCACGCGCGAACGGCCAAGAAACACGGCATCCCGAGAAAGCTCGCGAAGAACGTCAACTTCGGCTACATGTACGGAATGCGGGCTCTTCGATTCGCCCGCCAAGTGCGTCTGTTCATCCCAGGAACGAAGACGTACGACGTCAAACTGTCGAACGAACTGCGCGACATCTTCTTCGCCGAGCATCCGGAGATTCAGGCGGCGCACGAGGACTACGAGCAGCTCTGGTATTCCGATGTCTGCAACTACTTGATGATCTCCGGTCGTGTCCGCCACTTCCCGAAAAACAGCTACGTCACCGGCGGCAAGATCCTCAACGCGAAGATTCAGGGAAGCTCGGCCGACATCATCAAGCTCAACTTGCTGATAATCGACCGGTACGTGAAGCCGCTTGTTCCGTCGCTCGAATTGCTGTTCCAGGTACACGACGAACTCGGATACCAGGCCGACAAGTCGGAGAGCCGGCTTGCGGCGACGCTCATCAAATTCGTGATGGAGTACGCATGGTTCCCGTGGCTGATCGTTCCGATCCTCGCGTCGGCCAAGGTGTGCCGAACGTGGGCCGCGAAGGACGACGACGACATTCCGGAAGTCGGCGTCTACTACGCCTGCGTCGCCGGAGAACACAAAACGTTCACCGAGCAGACGTGGCACGAGTATCGCGCAGCCGAGAAGGCGAAGCTGCCGATCACCGCCAAGGGCGCGACCGCGATGCTCAGCGGAGCCGACTACGCCGAATGCGTTCGACTGCTCGACCCTGACAAGATTCGCAAAGAACTCCGATTGCCCGATCAACCGATCGAGTAGCGGATTCTCAGCGAGAATCCGACAACAAAGGAAACGATAATGGCAACCCTCACACCCTCGCAGATGCGAGTCTATCGTCACGGCCGCGGGCACGCCGTCGTCCTCGCCGGAGCGGGGGCGGGCAAGACGGCGGTCATGGTTCAGCGCGTCATCAGACTGATTCGAGAAGAGGGCGTCGACTCCTCTCGAATCGCCATGCTGACGTTCACGAAAAAAGCCGCCGAAACGATGAAGAGTCGGATCGCGCAGGAGCTGCCCGACAACCGCGTGTCGGCGCAGACGTTCCACGCGTTCTGCTATCGGTGGCTGAAAGCGCGCGACATCACGTTTCAGGGGAAAGACGTTTTACTTCCCGACAACCTCGCGTGGCTGGCGAACGGCTGGATCACGACGGCGCTCGAGGAATCCGGGCTCAACATCGAGTCCGACCTTGCGAAAAAGCTCATCGATCGCTTTCGAAATTTCGGCATCTATGCGCCGGAGGCCGAAGACGTCGCCGACAGAACGGAGGTGACCGGCGACATGCGCCAGATGTACGTCGCCTACTCGATCTACTTTCGTGAAATGCGCGCCAAAGGCTACTACGAGATGGGCGATCTGCCGGTGATGATGCTGCGCAACCTGCGTGACTCCGACGAGTTTCGTCGCGAGGTCATGGGTTGCTACGACCACATCATCGTCGATGAGTACCAGGACACGGACGCGGCGCAGGAACAGATCCTCGAGATTCTGTGCGGGCGCCCCGGGCTGTCGGACGAGCCGTCCGGAATATCCTTGATGGTCGTCGGAGATCCCGGACAAGCGATCTACGGATTTCGAAACGCCAACCCGAAATTCATCGTCGAGTTCCGTGACCGGTGGAAAGCCACCGAATATCAGATGCTCGAAAACTTCAGGAGCACGCCGACGATCATCGCCGCCGCGAATCGATTGCTGTCCGCGTCGAAGGACGTCGGCACGCAACTTCTCGCGACTCAGCCGGACGGATCAGCGATCAAGGTTCTCGACTTCTCGGCGGAGGCGTACGACATCGCACGACAGCTGCAGGCGATGAAAGACGTCAAACGAATCACCAACTGGCGTGACGCCGCCGTGCTGTACCGGGCCAACTCGCAAGCCGGAATGCTGGAGTCGGCGCTCACCGACGCGGAGATCCCGTACGTCGTCCGCGACTCGGCCGAAGGATTTTTCGGACTTCTGGACGTCAAGGCGCTCGTGTCCTACGTCCGGGTAGCGCTGTTCGAAGACGTCGAATCCTTGAAGTTCCTGTGGAACCGTCCCAATCGAATGTTGAAGAAGGACATCCTCGAGCAGGCGACTCGAGGAGCAACGACGATCCAGCAAATCCTCAACAACGCACTCGGAATCGCACGGTACACGGCACAGCGATCGGTCGAAGGAATCATCGGCGTCGTGCGCGGCCTGCGCGAAATGGTGGTAGCCAAAGCAACGACGATTCAGTTGCTCGAGGCGGTCATCGAAGCGACGCGATACGTCGACTACGTCAAGAAACGAATGGAGGAAGACCCACGCCCCGGGTACGAGCCGCTCGAATACATCAAGAAGCTGTTGGAAATCGCCGGGCGTCGTCCGAAGCCGGACAAGTTCCTGCTGCACGTTCGTCGAGTCATCGAAAATTCGAAAGCGAAAAAGCAGGAGAAGGACGGAGTCGCGCTGCTCACCATCCACAGCGCCAAAGGCATGGAATTCGACGCGGTGTTCATCGCCGGATGTACGTCGGAGAACATGCCCCACAAGAAATCCATTCTGCCGGCCGATCAGCGCGAGGAGCGCAGGCTCATGTACGTCGCCGTCACCCGCGCGAAGAAGTACCTGTGCATCTCCACCGATCGTCGCTGGCCGTCACCCTTCATCGCGGAGATGGGCCTTGAAATCACCGACTGGAAAGACAAAGGACTCCAACTCCCGGACGACGTCGTCGCTCAGCCGAAAGAACGGATCTCGCAATCGATCGTCGAACTCGTTGATTCTGCTGAGGACGATCTCGTATCCCGCCGGCGCCGATTGCTCAGCTTCGATTGATTCGACCGACCTGACGCCGATTCACTTCGTCGTGCGGCGGCGGCGGGAGATTCGGTACGTCGGCTTCCTTCTCTCGACGGACCGCCGCCGCGCCGTCTGTCCTCCTTCTGCTGTATTCCCGGGAGCCGCTGCCGCGTTCGAGCGCCTCATGACCGAGCTGCGCGAATACGCAAAGCATGGGTACGAAGTGCACGGAACCGATCGTCGGCCACCGCACAGGATCGACACGACCATAGACCTCGACGCGATCGACTGACATGCCAACCAAACCCAGCGGAATTCCGGTTACTCGTCGAGGATCGATGGTCGTCCGAACCGACGACGTGTCGTTGGCGAAACTGACCCACAAGCTGACCTTTTCGGCGAAAAAAACGAGGAAGCAGATCTGCGCCGTCGTCACCCTTTCCGGCGATCGCGTGCTCTTCCCTCGCTATGCGGATCCTGGATTTCGCATCGGCACCGTGTCCATCGACGAACCGGACGACTTCGGAGCGCCGGGCGAGTACCTGACGTGGAACCCAGACAGGCAGCTGAACGACAAGCAACTGCCCGGCGTACTCGACGTCTGCTCGACGCTGATGACGCATTTCGGATGCACGATGAACGGAGAGACGGGATCCGGAAAGACAGTCATGGCGCTGGCGACCGTCCATCGACTTCAACCGCGCCGAACGCTCGTGCTCGTCGATCGTATCGACCTCGCCCGTCAGTGGGCCGACCGAATCGCCGAGTACCTTCCGGGAACAGCCGTCCGCTTCCTGATGTCGGAAAAAGACGTCGCAGCGGCGCGGGCCGCTCCGGAGACATCCAAAGGAAGGATAATCATCGCCACCGGCCAGTCGCTCTACCAGTCTCAGCGATTCACGGCGGATAATCCGATCAGCTGCGACATGCTCATTTGCGACGAAGCGCACGTGTTCAGCGCGCCCACCTTCTTGAAGAGCGTTCTGCGCCTCCGTTTCCGCTACTCACTTGCGCTGACGGCGACGATCGGTCGAAAAGACGGTCTGGAGAAACTGTTTCTGTCGGCTCTCGGCAAGAAGATCGTGCGCGTCAGCGGCCATACGATGATTCCGAAGCTCATCGGCATTCGATCTCCGAACGCCGGAATCAACGAGGTGGACTGGCAGATGTTCTGGTGCAGCTCGGTGCGCGGGATGACCTGGATTCGAAAATGCACGGGATGCCCGCAGTTCGCGGCATTCCCGAACTGCGCCGGAGCTCCGAACCTTCCCGACAACTCCACGGAAAGCGCCAGACGAAAGATCAAGCTGAACCGATCCGGACTGGTGGCCGCCTGGTCAACGTCTCCGGAAATAGTCGCGTGGGCGCGCGACGTCATCCTGTTCCTTGCGGAGCGCCGCAGACAGATGTTCGTGTTCGCCGACGGCCGTAAGGTTCTCGAGATGCTCCACGTGCTGCTGACCGAGAAGCTCGGAGAAGACCGCGTCGGGCTGTTTCTCGGCGGAGCCGGAACATCGAGAAAGATCACCGAACAGCGGACAAAGGAGCTGCACAAGCAGGTGACGTTGGCGACGTTCCGCATCGCCGACAAAGGCCTCGACGTCGTCGAAAAAGACACGGCGTTCTTCATCACTCCGATCGCCGACGGAACCCAGGCTGCCGGCCGAGTGCGCCGGGTCAAGGATGGTAAGGCGGAACCGATCGTACTCGCCGCCGTTCCGGACATCCCGACACTCGAACGAACCTGGGAGCGCCTCGAACGCCAAGCAAGGAAAAATCAGTGGACAGTGAAGCTGATCTCAAAATTGACCTGATCCTCGGTAACTTTCCGACTCCGTATTTTCCGATCACGCTGACCGTATCGGCGACGATGACGAAGGTCGTCCACGTCGCCGACGAGGTTGAATCGACGGAAGAGTCGGACGACGAAATTCGCGTGAGCCGATCGCTGTACGAGAACAGCATCGTCCTCGGCTACATCAACTTGGAGAAGCTCTCGATGAAAAGCACGACGAAGAAAACCGCCACCCCGGAAGTCGCAGTGACCCCCGCGACGGTTACGATCGAGCACCCGCACAGAAACCTCCAACTGGTTCACGGCGGTCTCGAGTTGAAGCTGGCCAACGTCATCCCGCAGAAATACGGGATGGTGACGGTGAGCATGGCGATCACGGCCATCGCACCGGCGAGCGACGTGAAAAACACGTTCAAGCAGATCATCACGGACTGCGACGAGATGATCCGCGAAGAGATGACGAACATGGCCTCGAAGCTCGGCGGTGTGACGCCGTTCACGGCGGCCGAAGAACAGGCGGCCATCGCACAGGCCGCAAAGGCGGAATCGACGACCACATGAGCAGAAAAAAACCGGACATCGTACGCAAGCAGGGGTTCCGACCGAGCGGGTTGTCCGGGACTCTGGCGGACATCGCCGAGAAACTTCCGGACGCTGCGAAGCAGTCGCTGCACATCGGAACATCCGCGAAGAACTTTCGAAACTTCCGCTTGTTCACGGGAATCGTCGATCTCGACCTTTTTGTCGGCGTCGTCTTCGGATCTCGCGTTCAATTCGTCTCGAAACCGAGCTACGGCAAATCCGTTCTGTGCCACATCCTGACCGGCGCGTTTCAACGCACTTGCCGGCTCTGCTACACCCCGATCATCGAGTGGGTCGATGACTGGAGCGTGCTCAAGCCGCTCGATGAAAATCAGGTGCCGCCGAACTCGGGCGAGGACGAGAAGGCACATCGACGTCGATTGGACGGCCTGAATGCCGATCGCCGCGCGGAGTGGGAGCAGCGCTTCGCTCGATGGACCGACGGAGATCGATCCGCATTCAAAACGGTCAGACGGTGCAGCTGCGGCGCCAACGATCCGATGCGCGTGTTGTTCATCAACACGGAAGACTCTTACGACCCGTATTGGGCCAAGATCTGGGGTGCCGACCCGGGAGACTTCGCGCAATACGGCGAGGTCGGCTACGAGGAGGTCGCGGGCGAAGACGGAAAAATGAAGAGCTGGACTGGGTTGCTGATGAGCCCGGACAACAAATTCATGATCTGTCAGCCGTCGTCCGCCGAGGTCGTGCTCAGCGTGCTGCAGCCGCTGATCTCGGACAACGTCATCGATGCCGTCATCATCGACTCCATCACGCAGATGACGACCGCCGAAGATCTGGCGGGGAAGTCGCAACCTGCTTCGCAGGCTCGATTCATCAGCCGATTCTGGAAGATCCTGCTGGCCTCTCAGCTGGAAGCCAAAAACAAGACGAGCGGCCGAATCACCGTCGTCATGACGAATCAGATGCGCACGTCGATCGGAGTGACGTACGGAGACCCGAATCAAGAAGCCGGAGGCAACGCGCAGAAGTTCACCGTCGATACGACCGTGCAGCTCGTCTCCTCGAAGATCAACGAATTCGACGCCGACCATAAGCTGCAGCGACGCGTCACACGAGACATCGAATTCAAGCTCGACAAGCGACGCGGAACGATCACCGGACGAGGACACATCCGCTTGTTCCTCGACGACTTCTCTCCTCGGGAGGGCGTGACGTACACGGCCGGCGAGACGAACGAGGCCGACATGCTGTGGGCGTACCTCAAACAACTCGGTGATCCGACGGTAGCGGCGGTCGAAGAGGACGGAAAGAAGAAGACCAAGAAACGCTACTGGATCTGCGGCAGACCGTTCGATCGCGTTCGAGATGCGATCGCATTTCTACGCCGACCCGACATTCAGTATCAGCTGCGCTTCGTCATCTTCGCGAAGCAGCTCGCCGTCACCGAGCGCATGCACCTTCGGCATCTCGACTTCTCATACAATCCGTTCAACGATCGACTCACGGAGATCATCAATGACCTCGCCCCGACGACAGGCGACACTGTCCGACAAATTCGCGGAGTTCCGGTCGGGCGTTCGCCCGCGGCAGCCCCCGCAGCAGCCGTCGGAGATCCAGGATCGGAATCGAGAGCAGGGGGCGATTAACGAAAAGCGGGCCGCGATGCAGACCGGACTCGAACGCGTGCGCGGATCGGGATGCGGAGGCATAAAGGGCGATCTTCGTTCCGATCATTTCATGATCGAAGCGAAATCGACGCGACGCGATCAATCGAGACTTCCGGCCGTGTGGTTCGCGAAAGCGGCGGCTCAAGCAGGACACCGCATTCCGATCGTTCAATTCGGGTTCGCCGAAAGATCCCCCGGCTCGACACTGCGCTGCCTGCGCTGGGCGTTCATCCGTCGGAGCGACGTCGAGGCAACCGACATTCTGCGCGTTCCGTCGATGCCGCTCAACCTGACGATGATCGCACAAGACGGCACCGCGGCGGCAGCGTGGAACGCGGTGGAAGAACGCGTCGTCGGCGAGCGGACCGCGCGTGTCGTCGTCATGCGGAACGGGGTCTCGTGGATCCCGGTTCCGGAATACTGGATCACACCCGAACGCCTCACTCAACTCGAAAGGAAACCATAATGCCCCTGTTCACCGACGACTACGTCGTGCTCGACTATGAGACAGGAGGATTCGCCGGAACCAGCGGCTTCCGGCCCGTCGAAGTGGCCATCCTCGAATACCGATCCGGCGTGGTCTCGGCTCGAAGCACCATCGTAAATCCGATGGACCCTGGATTCATTCTCAGTGACGGCGCCGAGAAAACGCACGGCATCAGCATGACGAAGATCGCCGCCGAAGGAAAGCCGGCGCGCGCCGTCGCCGAGCGCATGCACGAGGAGCTTTCCGCTCACGATCTTCCGATCTGGGCGCACAACGGCGTCAAGTTCGACATCCCGCTGTTCGACCAAGAATGCGCGCGCTACGGGAAAAAGCCGTTTCATCGATCGCGATTTCGCGACTCCGCTGCGCTGTTCAAAGGACGAGCGCTCGGCGCCGAACCGTTCGCCGACGAGACGCTCTACCAGTATTTCGTTCGCGTGCTCAATACGCCGAAGAAAGGCCTGAAGTTCGCGCTCGACTTCATTTCCGAGGTCGTCGATGTCGGCCTGCGAAAGATCGAATGCGAAGACGGAATGCCGACGCTCGAGGCACATCCGAGTCTCGGAATTCCGAACGAACTGCTCCGCCAGGTCGAGCAGCTCGGAGCTCACCGCGCGAAGTACGATGTTCTGCTCACGCATGCCGTGATTCAGACGCTGAAGAAGGATCCGTACTTCAAGGAGTTTCCCGATGCGTGAATACCGAATCGTCGTCGACGGGCCCGACGGTGCCGGAAAAACGACGCTGTTGAAGAGGGTCAAGGAGGTCGCCCAACAGAAGTGGCGGCACATCGATTTTCTGGTCGTCACGGATCCGAATCACTGTCTTCGTGACGAGGCGCGAAAAGCGAGCGTACGCGACATTCTGCTGCATCCGGAGGTTTACTCGGTCGATCCGAGCAAACCGGCGCCGCTCTCTCAGAATGCGCGCTTGGCTCGAAACATCGAAATCCCGTTGATCGTCGCCGGCGAGATGACGACGCTCTGGTCGTTGTCCAGAACGCCGAAGCAAAACCACACGCGTGTCGTGCTGTTCGACAGGTGGTCGACGTCGACGATCGTCTACCAAACGTTCGACGATCAGCTCGATCGAATTTCTCCGGCGCACCTCAGACAGGCGATGCTCACGTACGCGACGGCAGCCCAATTCGAACCCGACATGGATCAACTCGTTCTTTTGACGTTCGCTCCGGAAGACGAGCAGAAAATGAAGACCCGGATGCACCGGGGGTCGGATGTTTACGAGTCGGACGATGAGAAGCGGCTCGTACTCGACGCGATTCGTCGAAATCGTCGTTTCCGATACCACCTTCCGTCGATTCTCTCGACCCCCGTCACGGCCGAAGCGGACTCCTATCGGCGCATGGTGTCCGGAGTTCGCCCGATCGAAAACATCGAAGCAGGTGATCCGATCGAGGACAACGTGAAGCGAATGATCGAAATCATCGAGTCCGTGTCCGGCCAGATCAGGGGCTACAACGAATGAGCGAACCAGCAACGGCCAGCGCCCTCATTCTTGCGTTTCAACAAGACGGAATGGCGAGCGTGCTCGGCCGCATCATTGCGAAGACGATCATCGCTCAGCTGCCGAAAGTGGTCGCGGCGAGCATCAACGGAGCCGACATCCGACTCGAACTCGAGAACGGAAAAAGCATCGACCTGGCCCCGGCGCTCGCCCAGACGCTCTCCGAGATGAGTCCGGAAGAGATAACGGAGGCGATGAGCCGTGAGTAGCCTCGGCGATTACGCGGTGCAGCTGATCCAGCAGGTGTGCCCGAGAGAAGGTTTCGGAATCGACATCAATGCGGCCGTCGATGCCGTGCTCAACAACCGGCCACCGAGAAAACGAAACGACAATTTCTGGCCGTCGTCCATCAACAGCACCTACGACTGCAACCGGCGGCAGGCGCTCTCACGCGTCGAGAAAATCTGGACCGACGCGAAACGGGAAGACCCGAAAAAAGTCAGAGCGATGGAAATCGGTACGGCGTTGCATGCACTCGCGCAGCAGCGCTGGCTCGCGTTGACGCACAGACTCTACGGTCACTGGAGGTGCCCGTCGTGCCTCGGAATCCGCCGCACGTTCTGCACGCTTCCGGAAGAACTATGCGACGGCGTCGTGCGCGTCACCTACGGCCACGGACTCAACGAACAAACGGAAGAGCGCGTCTGCGCCGACGAGCAGCGGCGCCTCCTCGATCGAGGCGAGCCGGCGTGGCTCTACGAAGAAATCCGCGTCAAAGATAATCTCGGAATCAGCGGAAAGGTGGACGGCATCTTCGTTCGCCCGGACTACTACTGGTACACGATCGAGATCAAAACACTCGAAGATCTCGACTTCCGCGAGATGCAGGAAGCGCCCATTCAAATCGACACCGGAAAATACCCGGCGCTGGCGAAAGCGCTCAGCGGCATCAACGCGGTGCAGCCGGGTTGGGGCTACCTCCCCAGAAACGGACACATCATCCAGGCCGCCGTCTACACCGGCATCATCATGACCGCATGCGACGCCGGAGACATTCCGCTGGACGCCGCAAAGTACGCCGGGACCCTGATCATCTATCTGAACCGAGGAACCGGCCAGTTCCGCACGTTCTTCCGAAAGAACACGGCGGTCGAATACGAGCGGGCACGGACGACGGTGACGCAGACTCGCCTCGTCGTCGCGTCGGCGCTCGCGCTCCCGGAAACCGAAAGACGTGCGCACGTGTTCGAGAAACTTCCGAAATCGTGCTCGACGCGCACCGACAACAAAGCCGTGCTGTGCCCGTGGCGCACCGCGTGCTTCCCGTACAAGAACGCCACGAGGAATGTCCTCACCCACCTATAGGATTCTCGCTGAGAATCCGACTCTGAGAACAAGGAGATGAAAATGGCAACGCAGAAGGCGGGCTCTCCCGCCAAAATCGGAACAGTGAAAGCGAAGGGACGACCGCCGGCTCCCGGCAGTCCGAACGAACTGAAGCAGCGGGAAGCCTCGGCACGCGAGCTCGCGTCGGCTGGTCGTGCTCTACTCGAGAACCCCGGAAAACCGACGTTCACGATCTCGAAGACGCCGCAAAAAGTTCGCGATCGCGTGATCGAGTTGTCCGGCCTCAAAGACGACAACGACGCCGAGCTCGCGTTCTCGCTCCTGCGCATGAAGCAAGCGGAGCTCTACCTCGGCGCCGACAACTTCACGTCGGTCGAAGAATGGGCCGCCGCCAACACGGTGCTCTCGAAGGAGCGCGTCAAAGCGCTCATCAGCGTCGCCGAAACGGCCGAAACGCTCAAGCTCTCGACCGGACACTTTGGCCGGAAGGGCCTCTCGTTCTCGAAGTTTCGCGAGATCGCCGCAGCCGTCAACCGCGGAGACCTCACGCCCGCCACGGTGTTTCAATTCTACCCGCAGGCCGCCACCGCCGGTCCGATGAGCCAGAGCGTTCCCGTGCTCAAGGAGCGCCTGCGCGCATACGCCGCCTCCGGACAACCGAAGCTCGACGGCGATAAGCCGGAAAAGATGCGACGCTTCGGTCTCGGTATTCCGGCATCACAGCACGGAGCGTTCGTCAATCTTCTCGACGTCTACAAAAAGTCGCACGACTTCACGTCGGACGGCGAGGCGATCATGGACGCGCTGACGATCGCCGTCGCCGAAGAAACGTCCGACGATCTCGCACGCGAGGTCGGCGTCGTCAGTCTTCGCGACTCGATGGTTCGGCTTCAGCCCGACATCATCCCCGTACTGTTCTCCAACGTCGAAGTCGATGCAGAAGACATCGGTCTGCCGATCATCAAGACGGCGTTCATGCCGAAAGCCGGCACCCCCCGCATCGTCATCGCAACCAGCATCGACGAAGCCGCAAAAATGCTCGGCACCGACGACATCGTCGAAGTTCCGCTGAGCGTGTCCGTCGCATTCTCGCCTCCGGTTCGTCCGTTCGATATTCCGGCGGCCGACTCGCAACCCGAGGCGAACGCACCGCAGCCGACGGCCCCGGAATCTCCGGTCGTCGAGAAATCGGTCGATCCGACGCCGGAGGCGGCTCCGGAGTCGAAGCCGAAAACCCGGAAGCGTAAAGAGAAGGCGAGCCCGGCCGAGGAAGCTCCCGCGGCGCCACAGGCCGCCGAGGCGGCGGATCCCGTCGTCGAGACGCCGGCGGAGACCCCCGCGGCGCCGACGCTCGAGGAAACTCCGGAAGAACCGAAAGCGCCGTCTCCGATGGATCCCGACGGGGACGAACCGGACTTCGACGCCGACGACGTCGGAACGATCATTCACGTGCGCACGGCCACCGGCGTGAAAGACGTCGTCATCGATACGGTCGATATGGAGACCAAGCTGCTCAGGGTGTTCGAGATCGACGCGAACGATCAAAAGAAAGCCAGACGACTGGTCATCCGCTGGGCCGATTTCGTCGGCCTCGGAAGAGCCGTGCAGACGACGACTGAGGAAGCTCCGGCGAGCGCGCCGGAACCGATTGTCGAACCGGCCGCGCCGACGCCGAAGAAGGCACCCTCAACGGCGGCGGAGCTCAAGGCGGAGATCGCGAGGCTCGGAAAACTCTGCGCGTCCGCGAAAAAGCCGGACCTCGCCAAGCAGATTCTCGCCGAGTACACGAAGATCTCCAAGGCCAAGGGCTTCGTCTCGTCATCCCCGGACTCGCTGCAGATCGAAGTTCTCACCGAGGTGGTGGCCTTCGGCCGCGTTCTGCTCTCCGACAACGGAGTCAATGCCGACGCATGATCACGCTGTTCGTTGACGCATCGATCCGAACCGGACGCACCGGAGGTGCCGGGGTCGTGGTTCGGGTCGATCCTCCGATGGTCGCAAAAAGGATCACGATCCCGATGCAACTCGCGCTCCCGGGAACGCTGTCATCGAACCACGCCGAGTTGTTTGCTTGTCTCAGCGCGGCGCGGATACTGGAGAGCCTGCGCTCCATAATCCCGGGAATGGGGCAGGCCGTCGTAGCGCTCAAGACGGACTCGGCCGCGGCGGTCAAAGCCGTGATCTCGCCGAGTGCCGTGCGCACGATGCAGACGCGCGAGATCGCAAAGAACGTTCGTCGCGCGTTCGACGATCTGCGCGAGCGCCGAGTGATTCTCGGGTGGAGCATCCAGAAGATCGGGCGCAGCAGTAACCCGGCGGATGCCTGTGCGGCCGCAGCACGGAAAACGTATGGAGACGCCTTCGCATGTCCGCAGGAAAATCCGCCGAGGACGTGAACTGGTCCGTCGTCATCCACGGACTGACGTCAGCCGCGAGTAAGATCTCGGCTGACGTCAGCTTCGTCTTTTGGCGCTGGGAGCCTTGCGATTCGAAGATCAGCGGGGGGTTCGCAAGGCTCCCCTCCTTTTTTTACCCGACGAAGCCGTTTTCGATCGATTTGAGCTTGCTCATTCGTCCTGGTCTTTCGTTGGCGGATCTGTCGATTCGAGAGGTCGAGGATTCGCTCATCTACCTGTTCTCGCGACCGATCTCCGAGATCCCGCGATTCCCGAAACTGGCCCTCGAAAAACTGCCGCCGTCGCAACGACAGAAGGCGAAGGAGCGCATGGCGGAGACCGAGAACTTGTTGAAGACGTGGAGAAAGACCGATGCGCGTTCTCGGAGTTGACGCCGGCTCTCGAAAAGTCGGGTTCGCCCTCGTCGACGTCTCCGGTAAAGACTATCGACTCGATGAAGTCGGGGTCATTCGCCTCGATCTCGTCCCGTACACGAATATGCCGTTGCCGCAGAGACTCTCAGAGCTTTATCCGATGATGACGGCCCTGGGTCAGCGGCTGCGTGCCGACTTCGCCGTCGTGGAGAAGATCCGGGTACGCGGCGGCGGGAAAAATCTCGACGCGTATATCGCCAGCGCACGCTCGATGCAGACCGTCGAGCTTGCCCTGTCGCAGTCCGGAATAGAGGTCGTCGAGGCGCTGGCGGTCCAAACGCGCTCGATCATGAAGGTCGGCGGCTCGTCTCGCGCCGTTCAGAAGCGCCGAGCGATCGCGTTAGTCAACAAGATCTATGCGGATCGATTACCGGCCCTCGGGTATCCGAAAGGCCTTCGGATGAATCCGGAAGGACCGGACGCCGACATTGCGGATGCCGTGCTCATGGCCGTCGCCGGCGACCGGCTGCGGGCTCGAACTGACGAATTCGCCGAGGAGTGATTCGATGCTGACCAAGACAGGTGAGATTCGGTGCACTTGCGGAAGCGCTTCGGTGTTCGAGATCGGCTCGGACGGAACGCGGTCGCGCATCAAATGCCAGCAATGCGGGAGGGAGTGGTGGATCGGATCCGACAGCCCGGAACAAAAAGACCGGAACGACCTCATTCCGGAGCAATGATCGAGCTGTGGTTCAGCTATCGGCAGGCTCGAAAAATCGCCGAGATCGCCGAAAAGACCGGACGAGCGAAGGTCGAGATCCTGCGTCTCGCCGTCGGCCACCGAAAAGCGAACCCGAAAAAATACGTCGGGCTATCCTGCGCTTCGATCGAGAAGAGACGCAGCCGAGTCTCTCTGCGGATCAGCAAGGAACTCAGGCTCGATCTATCGGAAGAAGCATGGCTGGACGGTCGGATGCCGCGAATCACGTGGATCGTGTGCGTCATTCTTCGTTTCTTCGCGTGCGTGCGCAAAGACGCGATCATTCGTTACCTGGCGAGCGGCAGAGACCTTCGCCTGAAAATCGAGGAGATTCTCAAATGTCCGACAGAAAGCTGATCCAGATTCCGAACGATCAAGTCGCCGCCGTGACGGCGTCGATCACGAACGCAGCGCGGCCGGGAGAGGTGGTGTTCGAGAACGTAGAGATCCCGGGACGTCCCATCGTCATTCGCCACGCCCTCATTCGACTGACCGATGTTACGTCGAAGCTGGTCGTGCATGTGCGGAGGGTATCGAACGTCGAACGAGAACGGGTCGGCGCGGCGGTGTGGACCTTCTGCCAAGAGTTCATGAAAACCGCAGGGATCCGCGCCGAGAGCTCGCCCAGTCTGGTCGAGCGCTCGACGCAAGATTTCGTCTTCTACGACCTGTCATCGACTACCGCCGGAATCACCCGCGCGGCGGTCGTCGATGTGATCATCAAGGCGCTCGGCTAACTGCGACCGATCAGTTGAATCGGGGCGATCGAACCGGCTTGCCCCGACACGGACTCGGCGACGACGATGTTACTCGCATCCACGCCCATCGAATGCGACTCGAGGTAGCAGTCCTCGAGATAGGACGCGCCGTAGGGCCGTCCTTTCGCGTCTTTGAAGATGGCGCAGAGACCGAACGGAACGCTGAACAATTCCGACGCGAGATTGACGAAGAAGTCACGATTCGGATTGGCCGAAATCGTCGTCTCGCCGAAACCGGGAGCTTCGAGCAGCCGGCGTTGATCCGCCGTCGCGCCGAACAGCGCCGCGTAATCCGGCGGCGTTGACGGCGTCTGGTTGTCGAACTTGAACGGGTTGCCGTATCCGAGCTGCGCGAACGGAGCCGCTCCGTAGAGCATGCGCATCAACGACGGACCGTAGAAGAGAACGCGCGACAGATTGAAATTGCAGAACGTTCGGCCCGTGACGAAGTAGGCGCGCTTCGACCCGATCTCGAACAGACGCTGCACGCCGCGGCTTTGCGCGAACGAGAAGTTCTGGATGATTCCGATCGGCACGAGACTCGCCTGCAACTGTAGCGCGTCGCCGGTGCCGCCGTGCAGAATGTGCGCCAGCTTCGACGGCCCGCCCAAAAGCAGCGTCGACTCCGACGAGACGTACCGGCCGTTCTTTATCTCGGCCTGGACGTTCTGCGAGGCGAACTGCCAGTCGGTGAAGCTGCGGGAATTCGGAAAAGTCGGCATTGATCACCTCTCAATAGTAGACCGTGACGTCCAAGTGAGCGTTCGTGAAATACGGAGACAGGCGGAACGCCGCTCGGTTCGTGTCCGGACGATCGGGGTCGGCGGAGTAGCTGAGCAGCTTCGCGTCCTTGATTTCTTTGTTGTCGATCGCCGACTTGCAGACGGCTTGCTGGTTGATCGAGAACAAGTCGTCGGCCGAATCGTCGTTGATCGTCGATCCGGTCAACGGCTTGAACTGCTGGCGGAACTTACGAACGAACGAGTCCACCTGATTTCCGACGATCTCTTCGAGAGCGCTGAGCGACGACACGTCGGTCGTGATGCCTCGATAGCAGCCGACCGCCGCATTCTCGCCGCTCTGCTCGAGCACCATGTTTCCGCCGTCGATGATCGCGTCGATGTCGGTGATTCGCGTGAACGGGCTGATCAGCCGCTGAGTCCCCGAGACCGTGCGACCCTTGAACGGCGTGGACACGGGCAAGCTGGCGCGGTACGCCGCCCATTTCGCCGCTTCGATCCAGCCGCCGACCTCGTACGACTCGATGGTGCCGCCGCCGTAGATGCCGACCGTCGGATCCGTCGGATTCGTGGTGTCCGAGAACGTCACCAGTTCCCGATCCGGGTAGATGTTGACGACTCGCGGCGACGCGATCGTTCCGGGGTACCCTGCGATCGCTGTCTTGAGCGCCGAGGTCGAGTACGTCCTGGACGTGATCGTCAGGGCGGTCAACGACACGCCGGTCGAGAGCGTCGTCGGAAGTGTCGTATCGGCGACCAGCGTGAGCGTGACTGCGTCTCCGATCTCCGAGATCGCCGAGATGCGGGCCGAGATCGTTCCCGTCGTGTAGCCGCGGCTCGGAAGGTAGCCGAGGTACGTGGCGGCGATGACGTCGCCGACGACCACCCCGAGGGCCGCGAGGCCGCCGGCGTGCGTGATTTCGATCGTCTGCACGGAGCTCGGGTACTTGACGACCGCCGAGTCCACGGTGTTGTTCATCGTGAATCGCGTGACGGAGCGGCTGAACAAGTGCGACTGCCACACCTTGCGCTCCATCTTTTCTTCCGGCTGGCTGAGCAACGCCACGTGCGTGCGCACCTGCGCCAGCCGACTCTCATCCTGCGTCAGCGGCACGATGTGATAGACCTGATCGGTGGAGATGAGCGCCAGCGCGTCCGCCCAGCCGTCATCCGTGTCGGCCGAAAGCTGCGCGAAATACATCGACACGGTCGAGACGGATTTCTCCGCGGCGAATCCGATCGGATTGCCGGGAACACTCGGACCGACGAGCGAGCTGTTGCTGCCCGGCGGAATCTCGACCAGTTCCCCGGCATGGTCCGTGCGTCGCGCCGCGTAGGTGACGAGCACGTCGCCGGAGAGGTCGGCTCCGGTGAGCGTCTTTTCGATCGTGTACGCCTCGTCCGTGACGGTATCCGGAACCGTGATCGACACCGACAACCCGAGGATGTTCGTGTTCGTCACGACGTCGCTCGACACCAACGAACGAACGAGAATCTCCGTTTCGGAGTTCACGCGCACGACCTCGTACGGTGCCGCGTTCGCTTGCCGAACCGACAGGTACCCGCCGGAAATGGAGTCCGTCGCGGCCATGTCGAATCCCGGATCCGCATTGTCGGCGACCACGAGTTTTTGAACGGTCGCGGTCGTGTCGGACGCGTTCGTCGCCTGAATGCCGTCGGTATACGGCGGCGTGGACGTCGCTCCGTTCGCGACTTCGACCACGATCGTGTCGTTCGTCACCGACGTCGTCGCGAACGCCGCGATCTTGTGGGTGAAGTCGTTGGCGGCTCCGCTCGACCCGATTACCTGGATGTAGTCTCCGACCGCAAAACCGGCCGTGACCCAGGATCCGGACGCACGCACGATTCGATCCGTGCCGCTGTTGAAGTTGAAGCTCGCGACGTCGGCCGTGGCGTTGACCTTCACCGCCGAGACGACCGTGAACAGGCGCACGCCGTTGTCGCTGTAGATCGCCTCACCGGCCAGCGGAAGCGTGCCGCTCGTGAAGCCGGTCGGCCAGGAGACGAAGCGCTTGCCGCTCGTCTGGATGGTTCCTTCGACGGAGACGTTCGCGCCGCTCGCCGCACCGCCGGACACCGACGTCACGGAGTAGATGCTGTACATCAACGGACCGCCGACGGACGCGGCCGGAAGAACTCCGGTGGCCAGATCCGTGACGACGAGCGACGTCGCCGATGTCCGCGACACGACCTGGAACAGCGGCGTCACGTCGGCGCTGACGATGCGCATCGTGTCCGGAGACGTCACGATGCTGAGCGTCTCGGCGACAGTCATGACCGTGTCCGTGAGGTTGGTGATCGTGACCTCGATCTTGTTCGCGGACTGTGTCGCCGAAAGGATCAGCGCCTTCATGCCGATCACGAAGCCGTCGGTGATCCACGACCCCGTCGATCGTGTGAGGCTGTTCGCGGCGACCGTGCTGACCGTGATCGTCGTCGAGTCCGCGGCGTACACGACGATCCAGTCGTTCGCGACGACGCCGCCGTTGATGAAGTCGCCGCTCACGTCCGTGAACACGCGCTGCGCGCTTTGGTTCTGCGCGCCGAAGAAGCCTGTGAATCGCTTGGCGCCGCGGAGGGTCGTGAGTCGCTTGGTGATGAAGTATCGCGCCGGATACCCGGACGATCCGGCGATGTCGTCGTCGGCCAGAGCGCCTTGAATGTTGGCGGCGGAACGCGAGCTGTTTCCGGTGTTCGCCGTCAGCACGAAGGCCGGTTCAAGCACGTTCGCGTCGTCGCGAATCATGACGATGTCGCCGATGAGGGCGCTGGTGAACTGAGTGCTGTTGCTGGTGATCGTGCGCCGCGCCGAGGCGGTCGCCGTGTACGACAGGCCGAGCGTCGCCGTGCGCTCGGTCCACTCATCGAAGGACACCGCGTCGCCGACGCGCACGCCTCCGGTGATGAAGCCGTCGTAGGCCGCCCCGAGCGTGCCGAGGTACGAAAGCACCCGGGCCCCCTGGGAGTCGGCGACGCCGAGTTCCGCGAGCGCGTTCGAAGGCCCGTGATTGATTCGGGTCACCGTCAACTGATCGTCGCTGACCAGCGCCGAGACGGTGAACGCCGGGACACCGGCGAGTTTGATCACGTCACCCGCCCCGACACGACCGGCGATGAAGTCGGCGGCCGGATCCGTGAAGGCGCCGGATGTCGAGGAGTAGTCCCCGGCCGCTCCCGTCGCGACCTGGAACGTCGCTTCGGCGTTGGTCGCGATCACGAAGCTCGGCGCGACGATCGACTGATCGAGGTTCGAGAAAGACGTATCCGCGGTGACTTCCGCGACTCCGTAATCGCCGCTCACGTAGACGCGCGGGCGCAGAAAGGGATCCGCCTGGCTCGCGGGCTCCACCGCCGATCCGGTGATCAACCCGGGGAAGTCGTAGCTGTTCGCTTGACCGCCGAGGTACGTTCCCGCGAGCTGCTGGTACTCGAGCTGACGTTGAATGCCGACGAAGACGACGGGCATCGGCGACGTCGCCGGAGCCGCGGCCGGCGAACCGTTCACCTGGCGAATAATGACATCGGGTCGGAGAGCCATGAGTTGCTCCTCTGCGCTATAGCACCACCTGAACGAGAATCTCGTGCAGGACGACTGGATTGAGCTGCATCAGCTGCCACGAAATCGTCTGATCAATGTCGACTTGAACCGCCGTCGCCCACTGTTCCGTCTCACCGTTCGCCTTCTCGACTACGGTCTCGCCGATCGCCGGCATGGACACGTGCTCGATGTGCGACAACTTCTTGATTTTTTCGCTGAAGAAGGTCAACGAGAGCGCGACCACCGCGGCGAGCGATTCGCTCTCGACCTTGACTCGCGACACGCACCGAAAGTTCAATGAAGACGCGTAATTTGCGGCGAACTTTTCGCGGTCGTTACGCCCGAATGCTCCGAATTGCTGCGAGTCGAGACGTTGCGTGCTGAATCGTCCGCCTCCGCGAGAGACGACGACGCGTGGTCGCGTCTCCTCTTTCAGCGTCTTCTCACTCCCGTAATCGACGAGAATGATTCGACTGTCCTTCGCGATCGTGACGCCGTCTTGCTCGTACTTCAGCAGAAACGGATTGCGTTGCGTCGGCGTGCCGTCGGCGTCGGTCGATGTGAACAGGTTTTCCTGCACGAAAAGCTGCTTGAGAAACTCAAGCACGATTCGGCGCGGATATGCGAGGAGATTTCCGACCGGCTCGTCCGAGCCGAAAGGAACGACCCCGAGTCTGTTTTCGACCGTCTCGACCACGGATTACTCCGGCAGCTGCGCGAACGCGGCGTCGATCTCCGGCATCCGTTCGGCCATGCGAGCGTTGAAGCCCGCTTCGAACGACGGATGGTCCATGACGTCTTTGAGCGTCATGTCCGCGATCGATGCGATCTTCGCGGCCGGCGCTTCCTCTCGGGCGGGCGTGACCGGCGTTCGGTACGCGCCTGTGATCTCGGCCAGTTTCGTCACAAAACGTTCGTCGGCGGACATCGTCGTCTCCTGTGCTTGGACTGATACAGTATGCCTCGACGCAAGCCGGAGGCAACCGGGCTGTGCATCGGAAATCCTACACGACCGTCGTCGGGAGTGCAGGGGTTTTTCGTGAAACCGCGGATCTGAGCCGCGCGGCGATCTCGGCTGCTTTATTCGACGACGGCGTCGGAGGACGCACGTATCCGACGTTGCGCGCTCCGCCGTTGATTCGCAGGGTCACCGACGGCTTGACGAGTCCCGAAGAAATCGGATCCTTCATCAACTGAATGTGACGCATGCTGGGGATCGAAATCTCGCCGGCCAATTTCGTGAGTTCGGAGAAAAAGCCGACGGCGATCATACCCACACCTCCACGAGCGTCGGCGCTCCGTCCACGAGCCGAAGAATGCGCTCACGCTTTACTCTTCGCCGCGTCAGCACCGGAACGATGACGGCCGGAATCGGTAGATCGTACTCGATTTCACCGGTCTTGATCTCGCGAATGGTGATCGGGTCCTGGCTGATGAGAGAGCGCTGATCGCGCTGCACCGGAGTCACCGCCACGACCTTCCACAGGCGACCCGTGTTCACTTCACGGATCACGTCACGCCCGCGCAAACGCGGGAAGTTGCTCATGCGCGCGGTCGTCGTCCTGGGCGTCTGTGCGGTGTCTTCCACGATCGTGATGTTCTGGGAAGGACGGATGTCCATGAGCGTGAGAATCGGCAGGTAGTATCCCTTCGTTTCGCCGACGAACGTCGATCCGCCGCAGGTGCTGCAGTTCGATGCGATCGGTTGCTGCGACACGGGATCCCAACACTCAGGGCAGCGCTGCGTCTCATCGCCGAGTGCCTCCTGGTAAATCAGAACTGGAGTGGCGCCGATGCGGCGCAGAAACTGCTTCACCGCTCGAATCATGTACCGCGAGACGCTGTCCGGAGATCCCTCGACTTCGTACGGACCGAAATCCTTCGAGCCGTCGGGACAGACGACGCGGAGCTTGTAAAACACCTCGACATTTTTCGAAGAGTCGCGGTGATCGGTGTCGAGGAAGATGCCGGTCTGCAGCGGGACTTCTCCGATTTCGACGAATCCGGAGCTCTCGCTGTACGAACGAAATATCTTGACGACCGTGCCGGGAGGGACGATCGCAGCGAGCGGAGTGCGCCAAGTGACGACGTAACTCAGCTCGCTCTGCTGAAGGACTGCGGCGGCAACGATGACCGGAATCGCCACGAACGGCTCCTAAATCATTCCTCCGGAGATCGTGATGAACCCGCCCTTGGATTCGAGCGTGGCCACCATCAAGTCGGAGTTCGCGACGGCGTAGCCGCCGCTCAGGTTGATCGCGACCTTCAACTCTTTGACTCGTGTTTTCCAGTCGGCCAGCAAACGATCGGAAAACGCAAGCATCGCCTGCCAATTCGCGTTCTCGTCGTAGGACACGCTGCCGGCCTGGAACTGAATCTGATTTTTTGCACGCCGGAGAGCGCCGAATTTCAGAGCTCTGCCGGCGGCGGCCTCGATCACGCAGCTACGAATCTGGCCGAGGTAGTAGCTGTCGGAGCCGAGAGCGACGAGCTGCAGCAGGGGCTGCAGCAACGGCGGCGTCGTGTTGAAATCCTGCAGCGTCGCCACGAGATGCCGCGCGAGCATCGGATCGGAGAATTCGGTGCCCTCGACGACCTCGTTCGATTCCGGCTCGTCGCCGAGCAAAATCCTGATCTCGTTCACGAACACCTTCGGAACGCGGATCTGATTTCGACCGTCCGGAATCGTCGGGCCGTTAGCCATTGGTCACCGCCTTCACGATCCTCGCCGCGGTCGATTTGCCGATGCCGCGCACGCCGGTGAGCGCGTCGGCGAGGTTCTGCGGATTCGACTGAATCACCGAAAGCGCGCTCGCGAGTGTTTCGGCCGACAATGTCGGAACGGCCGCTTTGATCGCGTCCTCCATTGAAACCGGAGGAGCGTCGACGATCGCCGCCCCGAGATCGAGTTCCGGAACCGCATCCGTGCTCTCTTCCGCCGCGGGCGCGATGACCGGTTGGTTTTCGGTCGCGGCCGAGGTGACCGGCACTTCGACCGGAGCGACTTCGACTTGAGCTTCGACCGGGGCGGTTTCCGGAGCCGTAATTGCGACGTCCGAAACCGGGGGAGCGATCGGAACGATGTCCGGTTTTTCGTCGGAGGGTACGGTCGGATCTTTGACGGGAGGTTCGTCCGTCACGACTTCGCTCGGCACGGCCGGATTCTCGTCGAGAATCCGAGCGGCGACCGGCTTGGGAATGCGGATCTCCAACTGAGTCAGCACGTCGATCGAATAGCGGTCGGCCGGCGCCCAACGATCGATCGGACGAACCTGAAGATCCGGGCATGTGCGTTTGATGTCCTGAGCGTCCGCCAAATCCTCGATCTCCACCCACGTCGCCGCCGGGTGTATCTTCGAACGCCAGAGCCAATCCGTACTCGAGATGACTTCGTACTTGAACGCCATGCGAATCTCCTAAAAACAAGGCCCCGCTCCAGTGTATCGGAGCGGGGCACGAGTATCGACCGGAAAGCCGGAAGACCGACTACGCGATGACGAAGGCGCCACCGAGATGTGCGGCCGGAGCGAAGGCCGTCGCCGCCGCCGGGGTGCCCGGAGCGACGTTGAGGATTCGGAATTCCGAGCCGTTGATCGGACCGGGGTTGCCCGCACCCGCGGCCGCCTGCGTGCCGACCACACCCGCCGAGGTGAGGTAGCGCGCCGGGAGCGTGATCGACGCGCCCGACAGCAAGTAGCACGCGATGCCCTTGATGTTGCCGAAGCCGACGCCGACGTCTTCCCACGCTTCCATCGAGATGAAGCGGCCTTCCTTCTTCATGAAGAACTTCGTGTTCTCCAGAACGAGGAAGCGACCGAGGAATTCCGAGGACGGGAATCCCCAGATCTGGCCGGGAGCGACGATGTTCGGATTGTCGCGCACGGTCGTGACGTACGTGATGCCGGCGATCGTCGTGTACTTGTAGCCGCCGATCGCGATCTCCGAGCTGATCTGGAAGCCTGCGTCACCGTTTTGCCACGCGAGCAAGTCCGCGAAGTCGCTCTCGTGGAGGAGAATCGTCTTCAGCTTGAGCGCGCGGTTGGCGAGAACCTTGGCGAGATCGCGCACGACGTTGCGCGTCATGCTGGTTTCGCTGCCGAGAACGAGGTTCGAGTAGTACGGACGATTGGTCGTGCGCACCGTGCCCGCGTTCCAGTTCGACGCGTCGATGACGTTGCCGGCCGGGGGCGCCGGTGTGTCCGTGCCCGCCGTCGTGCCGTACTGCTTCAGCTGTTGGTACAGGTACGTGTAGACCTGCGCCTCGTTGCCGAAGTTTCGGGTTTGGTTGGTGTAGCCGCTCGTCGGGATGTCGCCGCGACCGAGGAGCTCGTTCCAACGATGCACGATCGCCAAGAAGAGACCGGCCTTCGCGTGGAGCATGAAGCGCTGGTCGATGACTTCCTGGATGTCCTTGACCTGGTTCTGCTCGATGATCTTCGTCAGGGGCATCTTGTAGGAGCGGAGTTCGTTCTCCGACTTCTGCACGCGCTCCGACGAGATCGTCGAGATGTTGATGGAGTACCGGCGACCTTCGATGTAGGTCTTGTTCGGCTCTCCCTTCCAGTTCACCGCCATCGCGACCGAATCCGGCTCGATGTCGTCGATGAACGCCAGGCCTTCGTCGTTGACGTTGCGGGTCAACTCGGCCGCCGTCACCGTCTGCGGGGTGAGGATCTTTCGCGCGAACGAATTTTCGCGCAGCTTGTCCTGAATGTAGAGGCCGGTGGCCTCCGCCAATTTGTCCATCGCCTCTTGACCGCCGTCGAGGGCGGCACCGAACATTTCGTTGACCTGTTCGGGAGAGAAAATCTCGCTCATTGCTGACTCCTGTTTAGCCGTGTTCAAGCCGCCCTGCGGGATCGGATCCGAGAACTACGAGACCGAGTTGCCGTAGACCGGGATCGTGAATCCGAGCCACGTCATCCAGACGATGTTGCCATCGACGTGCGAGACGTATCCCGCGATACGCAACGCAATGCCGAATGCGACACCGGCCGTGGTGACCGTCGCTTGATCGACGGAGGCCGCGGCATTGACGATGAGCTGCCCGCTCGAGTTCACCGACACGACATCGCCCGGAGCCGCCGTCGACGCGCCCGAACCGAAGTTCGCGATCGGCAAGCCGATCGACGCCGGGCACGGACCGCGAAGCACCGTGATGCCGCCGGTCTCGAGCGTGATGCCCTGGTTCGCGTCCAGTTCCGCCATCGGCGAGTTCTGGAGGTCGTACGTGTCCGACCGGTTGTTGCCTTGGAAAACGAGCATCGGAACCGGTGATGTCGTGGTGGCCAAAACGGCCTTGCCCGCGGCGTCGCGAACAATGCAGAAACCATCCGTGATCGTCGACCCATCGGCCGGGGAGGGAACCTTTTCGAGGTTCATCGCTTCCAGCTTGGTGTTGAGCCGCACGAGGGAGGAGGTTGTACGTCCCATTGATCAACCCCTATTGATGGGACCCGACGATTCGTTGAAGTCGGCGTCCGTACTTTTCCTCCGGAGTCCCGTCTCCGGAAGTTTCATCACTCGGATCAGCGTCAACGGCCGACCCGATTTTCGTGGAGTCACCCCCACCCAACCCAAAGGCCGCCTCGATCACCCGCAGCTTATCGGGATCTGCAGTGAGCTCGGCAACCTTATCCAGCGCGATCGCCGGATCCATCTGACCGTCAGCTACGAGCTCGAGCATCCGATGAAGGACGCCGTTCTCTCGACTCAGCTGCGCAGCTTGTTTTTCAAGCTCCGCAACCTTCGTCAGCTCGGTCCGAATTTCTCGGAGTTTTTCAGCTGCGATCTTTACGTTCGCCACTGGAAACCTCCGTGTCGAGAATATCCGCGGCGGCCAACAGCTTGGCCAGCGCGATCTTCCCGTTTCGATTGTTCGGCTGGCCGGAGTCGGCCAGCGCCGCGTCGATGTCCGCCACCAAGTCGGAGGCACCTGCGGTCTTCTCGCTCTCGATCCGGGCAGCCGGCGGCTCCGGAGTCTCCTCCATCGCCTTGGCGCACAGATCTCGAATCGCAGTGGACCGCATGGTTCTTACTCCGCTTGGCAGCGCTTCGCCGCTGCGATCGCGATCACGCGACCGAAGAGATCTTGTTCTTCGTCGGAAGCGAGCTTCGCGACGTCTTCGCTCGTGACGCCGGCTTCGTGCGCGACTTGCGCGCACAGACGGCCCCAATCGCGGGCGTTCTTGACTTCGTCCGACTCGTCCGCTTCGGCGGTCTTCTCGGCGGCGAGCACCTGATTGAGGTGCTCGCACGCGAGGTCGTGCGCGAGGTCGAGCTTTTCGATCGGACTGAGGTCGAGGCCGGCCTCCTTGGCCAGCATGTCGACGGCGGCTTCGAACGTCTGCTCGAATGCTGCGTCGCCCGCGTAGGCTTCCTCGATCGACGCCAACTTCTCGTTGAATTGCTGCTCTTCGCGCTGCGCGCGAATGTCTGCGAGGGACATCACTTCACTCCTTCTTGGTGGTTCTTCTTGCCTCGACGAACGGACCGTCGATTAGTAGCCGGGACCCTTCGGAAGCGTCTTCTTGCCGATGCGGCGCGGATACGCATGCTCGGCGCGGGTGTGCCCCGAATCTTCGTCGATGGATGCGGCGCCGCGATCGCGTTGAATCTTCTTCGAAATGCGGGCCCACGTCGAGCCTTCCGCGTCGAGGCCCGAGTGACCCTTGCGGCTGTCGTTGCGCCCGACCGAGCCGGTGCCGACGAAAGCCGCGAGCTTCGTCGGCAGCGTTTCGATGACGCGATCGACGAGCGCGTCGGCCATCATGCCGCCCGCGATGACGAGGTCTTCCGCAATCTTTTCCATCGCGACCTTTTCCGCGTCGTCGGCCGATTCCGGAGCCGCCGCTGCCGAGTTTTGAGCCGGCTTGGCTGCCGCGGTCTTCTCCGCGTCCTGGATGTCCTTGAACAATTTCGCCACGTTCATTGCCGTACTCCTATCAGGGGGCGCGCCCCGTCACGCATAGAGCCCACGAATGACGGCCACCGCAAACGGCAGCCAATCAGCACTCGTCACTTGCCGGCCTCCGATCTTCATGAGGACCGTCCCCACGATGTCCGGCTCCAGCGCCACGCGCGTTCGGGCGCTCGCGGCTTCCTTGATCACCTCCGGCAAACTGGCGGCGACCGTCTTCAGGTAGCACCGGTAGTCGACCGATGGGGCCGAGGCTGTCTTCGCGTTCGCCGTGCCTGACTCCATCGATTTTTTTCGACGTTCGGAGAACATCGGATCGACGAGAGATCTGGCAGGCAGCTGCGCACGAACCACCGTCAATAGTTTGACGGGCGCAGCGCGTAAGTCAAGTGATTCAGGCACATCTTCGCCACTAATTCCGCGCAGCTTCGAAAGCTCATCGTCACGCAGAAGAATACCGGCGAGAGTGAGCGCCGCCAAAACCTTTTGCAATCCGGTTCGCTTGACCGCGTCGATCAACTGCGGATCGACGATCGTGTCGGACTCGGCGCGATCGCACGCTACTTGATGTTGAACGAAGCGCAGCAATCGAGGATCGATCGGCGCATCTCCGAGCGAATCCCCATCGGTGGCCGGCGTCATCTTGTCGATCGCGCCGAGCTTGACCGCCGCCAAACGAGTCGGTGCTTTGATCCGCGTGAAGTCGAGTCGTGCCACCTTTCGAAGCGTCCACGCGCTCGCATCCGCAGGCACGCCGACTCGAGAGATGTCGAAGAACTTCATGAACCAGTTGATCATCCCGACGATTCGACCGTCGGGCAGGATCTGCTTCATCTGCGTCAACAGGTGACTGCAGTATTCGGTCCGATTCTTCGCCAGGTTGAGGCAGCACGTGCAGACGTCGAACGGCACACGCGCGCCCATCGACCACGCGACCGGCTGCTCGGCACGCAGCGCGCGCACGCCTTCCGGATCACGCGCCTCGTAGATGAAGACGATCAACTCCACCCGGTGCATGTGGTGGTTGTAGGCGGCGGCAACGACCTCGCCGGTTGTCTTCAGCGGATCCTTGTTGTCGTGCAGAATGAACGGGTGCGCGTTCGTCGCGAAGGTCTTGTAGCCGTAGCTGTCCGTCGGCGGGATGATGCGCTGCCGATCCTTGTTTTTCGGATCCGCATTCCAACGTTCGATGATTCCGCGAACCTCGGCCGGAGGCGCTTGTCCGAGCAGAGCCCATTCCGGGAATGCGTCCCCGTTACGATTCTGACCCCAATAGTCGCTGGCGCCGAGCGCGTTGATGAGGACGTAAACGCCCTCCGGACGCGGCTTGAGCTTGTCGATGACGGAGAGAAGTTCGGGCGGCGTGTGTACCTGCCCGGCGAGCTTCGACATGACGCCGATCGAACCCGGGGTCAAAAGAACGGAGTCCGGTCCCCAGTCGAGGCCGTCCGTGCTCGTTCGTTTTTCCAGGTAGTTCGGCATCACCAGCTTCCAGTCGGACGTCCGGCCGGGACGATCTTGTTTGCGAACACGCCGGGCGCGCGCCGCATCATCGACGGCGCCGTCGCCATCGCGAGAGGCACGCCGATATTGGCCGCGAGAGATCCGACGCCGGTGTCGGCGAGGGACCGTCGATTGCCGTATTCGTCGCGTCCGGCGGGGATGAGACTCATGGCGCTGCTCGCGATGATCGGAGCCGCCATCGCCGCTGCCGGATGACCGATCAGATCCTTGGCTTTCGCGCCGAAACGGCCGAAGCCGCTGTCGGCCTTCAATCCCTGGCGAACGGCCATGCGATGACGCTCGAAATGCGACATCTGCGCGCCGAGATTATTGACGTGGGACGCCTCGACGGACGTTTGCGGAAGACGCCACCGACCGCCGTCATTGATCATGCCGTGACCCTGCGGCGTGACTCGCGTCGGCACTCCGCCGGCGGTCGTCATGAACGGTTTCGTCGCGGCGGCGCGCACCGGCGCCGGCGATCGAAAACCGCGCTGAAGGGCGGACCCGATCTGCTGAAGGAATCCGGCAGCGACCGCCAGCTTCGCCTCCGGCCGTACTTCGTCGTCTTCTTTGGCCATGATCGAATCCCCGGTCTCGTCGAACTTGTGCTGCTTGCGCCGCATCGGTTCGGGAGAGCTGATCAGCTCTTCGGTTTGCGTTCCTTTGAACTGAACCGGTTCGTTCACTTCTTCGGGTTCTTTCCGTAGAGATGGCCGATCGTGTGACCGAAATCACTGACGGGTTTCGCGGTCTCGCTGAGCAAGTCGGCGCCCTGCGGCTGACCGACGTAGTCCTTCTCGACCGACAGGAGTTTTCCGATCGCTTCCGGAGTCACCGCCTGCGGGCCGATTTGGTGCATCGAGTTCAGCACGTTTCCGGCAACCAACGAATTCGCCGCCACGTTCGGGGCGAAGTCGACGATGGCCTGAAAGTAGCGGGACAGATGCGGATCGCCGCGAAGATGCGGATGATCTCGCATGACTTCCGCGAACGACTTCTTGATCTTGCCTTCCTGCGCACGCCGGCGCGTCGCGTGGGCGATGAACGGCGCGGCGGCGAGACCGACTCCGGCGGCGCTCAACCCGAGCTGAGCCGCCGTGGCGAAACTCGCTGTTTTGGTGGGGCTGCCGATGAGACTGCCGACGCAGTCGAGGAGATTGGCAACTGCGATCTTGTCACCGGCATCCCCACAGTTTTCGACGTACTCGGCCGTCCCGAAAAACAGGTCGAGGCTGTCCTCGTCCTGTGTCAGATCGGACAGCGCCGACTGCAGCAGCGACGCGATCTTCTCGGAGTCGGAGCTCGACTTCGCGAGAATGAGATCGGACACGAACGCCCCGACTTCGGCGAGCTCGCTGTCGGTGAGGTCCGCGTACAGCGCGCGATAGTTCTCGGTCAACGCCATGAGCCGACTCCTATTCGATCGATCCACCTTCGTTGACGCCGCGATAGGCGCCGGGACGATAGTCCCTCGTGTTCTTCGAGATGCCTCGACCGACGGCGTTGGCTGCGAGCGCCGTCGCCGCGATCGGCAACCCGTATTTCATCGCCGGCTTCCACGTGCGCTTGACGACGGCTCCGCCGACACGGGCCGCCTCGGCTCCGAGACCGCCGAGCGCTCCCATGATGCCGGCGAGTTTCTCGAGATCACGCAGAAACGCGTCACGGTCGGGCGCCGCCGCCGCGTGCTTTCCGAGTCCTTCGGCGAGGTAGCGATCGACGTCTTCCGTGGTGTTCAGCGCGACGATTCCCGCAACAACGGCCGGACCGTGAGTGTCCATCAGTCGAATGTGCTGCGCGAGTTCGTCTTCCTTCGAGATTTTGTTCTTCAGCGTATCGAGAAACACCTGCAGGCGGCTGGCGCCGTTGATCACCTGATATTCGAGCGTGTCGGACCGCGGCAGCGGCGCGCGCTTCGCCAGCGGCGACGGCTCGGTATCGGCACGCCCACGTACTCCGCGTTCGGCGAGCTTCTCGTGCACGACGTCGAAAAGAGCGTCCCAGATACGCCCGGAAGTCGGGTCATAGCTGCAGGCGAATTTCTTGAGATCGACCAAAGCACGACCAGATACGCAGTGGTTGGCCGCGTAATCCGCGAGATCGTGAAGTCCGATTCGAATTTCCTCGTGCAGACCGGCCTGCTTGACGAGCAGCGCTCGGTAGTGGGATTCCATCCAGCCGCCGATCTTGACGGCGTCTTGCTTCGCCTGTCGAGCGGATACTCGTCGAGAATCCGATGCCGCCGAGGCGACCTTCGACAGGTCCGTACGCGCCGAATCGCGCCCGATATGTCCGCGCACGGCACCGACGATGTCGGCGGCGGCGACCTTCGGGCGCTCGGAGAGATGCGGAAGGCGAGCCAGCACGTCGGCGGTCGACGCGAGTTGGAACGAGAACGTCTTGTCGGACGCTTCCTTGCGCATGCGCTCGTTGACGGCGTGATTGGTCAACTCGACCACCCGCTGAATCTGCAGTTGATTCAGGTCGGCCTTTTCGGCCAGCTTGGCGATCGACTCGCTCAACGATCCGCCGGCGACGGCTGCATCGGCCGCTTGCTTGGCGATGGCGAACAGTTGTGACTGGCTGATCATCGGACCACCTCGACAGAATTCCGTCGGAACCACTTGATCAGTGTAGACGTTTCGAACGAAAAAACCACTGGCAGATCAGTATCCGAGATCTCCTGGATCGATACCTGCGATGTTCGGAACCTGCGTCGGGACCAACACGCCGCGATGCGTCAGCGCCGCCAGTCGGCACAGGTTGACTGCGTGGAAGCAATCGTCCGGGTCTTTGTGATCGAACTTCGTGGTCCCGTACGTCTCGTTGTACTCGACGAAAATCGTGACGAAATCCTGCACGAACGGGACCATCTCTTCCTTGCGGAAAAACTGAATGCGCTGCTTCTTGATGTCGTCGATGGTGGCGATCATCGACTGATTTCGATCGACCTTGTAGCGGCCTGCGATCGGATCGAAGACGGCCAATTGCCGCTGCGAGCAATACTGCACCTCACCGAGCATGTGCTTGCCGCGCCCGCGACTCCACCCGAACTCATTCGACCATAGGCGAGCATTCTGTTGAGCGCCGAATCCCCAGTCCGAGAAAGCGAGCGTCACGCCGGCATCCCGCATCATCTGATTCAGCAATCCCGTCTGAGGCGCCAGGGCGGCCAGCCGACCGGTGAATTTGATGATGTGCCGGATGCTCAGCATTCCCGTGGCGTCCATCGTCCCCATGGCGAGGACCGTGAACGACGGCGAATCGCCCTCGCCCGAGCCGTGGTCGATGCCGGCGAATACCGGGACACCTGAATTCGCGATCAGCCGAATCTGCGCCGGTGTCTGATTGCCGCGTTTCGGATCGGACGCCCGCTGCATGATCTCTTCGGTCAAGATCAGTTCGCCCTCGTCGTAGGGCAGCCCGAACGTCTCGTTGAACAGCTTCAGCCGCGAGATGTTCGGGTCCTCGATCTTCGACAAGATGTCGGCGTGCGTCTTGAACGGCACCATCATCTGCGAGATTCGGAAGCCCCAGCAGGTATCGAGCGCAGCCGGATTCATGGGAACCCAGCGCCCGTCCGACATGTGAATTTGTCGGCCGCAACCCGGCCTCGTGCAGATGTAGAACTTCGCGCCGACGATGTGCTCGTCCGGGAAGTTGTCGTACTTGCAGTGCGAGCAGCGAATGATCCACTCGAACTGCGACGACTGCTTGTAGCGACGAGAAAGCGGATTGTTCGACGTCTTCGGCGTACCGGCATAGAGGCGATAGCGCAGACCGGTCTCCCAGCCCCAGTGAGACTGGCATTCCTCGAGAACCGGGATGTTGTCGGAGATGATGTCCTGCAACTCGTCGATCAGCAGGTTCTGAGCCGTAATACCGCGGCAACCGTCGGCCGTGATGTAGCACGAACGGAAGTTGTAGAAACTGCGATTGAGGAACTCCTTCGCACCGACCTGCCACAGAGTCTTCGACGGTCGAAGAAATCCCTCGGACCAGAGAGCCTCGCTGTCCTCGGCCATCGGCTTGAAACGCTGGCTGGAGAACACGCTCACCTGATCGAACCGAGGCGCAACATAGAGCGTCTTGTAGGCGGGGAACACGGCGCCGAGCGTGATCGCCTTCGCCGACTGCGACGTCGATTTCTCGACCTGGCGACCGCAATGCAGCAGGATGTTCCGGCTGCCTTTCGGGTACTCCGCAGCGAGATCATAGAGGCCGCGCAGGTACGTCCGATCGTGGACGACCGGCGTCCCGTTGAGACCCGGAAACTGCGAGATGAATCGAAACGGAGATCCGTCGATCGTGATGTACCGCTCGATGAGATCGGATAAAAAAACCGAAGACCCTTCCGCGGCGGCTTCCTGCGCGCGCACGTCCTCCTCGGTGATCTCCGGCTCGATCAGGTCCGATTCGGGCTGTGCGTCGGGCGCCATCTGAGCAGTCAAGTCTCCGCTGGCGCGCATCTCCTCGAGATCGAAGTCCTCGAACGGAACGGCGGCGGCTCCGCAACCGAAAGGTCGGAACTTACTTCGCAATCGCTTCTCCGCCGGCTTCGCTCGGAGGAACGCCGAATCGATCGGCGTACTCGTAAGTCGCCAGCTTCTTCGGCGTCATCGGAACCACCGGCAGGTCGTCGGCCTTGTCGCCGCGCAGTGACTTCACCGGTTGAATCTCTCCGGTCGCATCCATCACGCGGATCGCCGTCGAGATGAGTTTCGTGCCGAGGGATATGCCTGCTTCCGTTCCGCTCTGCATGTGTGCGATCGCATGCCGGACGGCCGTGCGACCGAGCACGATCATGCTGTTCTTCATCTCCGGTTCCGCATCGATGTTCACCATGAAATCGCGCAGCCCGAGCGTCATAGCGATCTGGTACTGCCGGCGCAGTTTCGGAGCCAGGCCGTTCAAATACCACGGCAGACTGCGCGGATCGGTCATGAAGCGGAAGTCGGCGAAGAACAACCGAAAGACGGTGAACGGCGTCGGAGTCGAGAATACGGTGCGGCCGTAGAGGATGTTCGCCGCGGGCATTGCCTCTTCGGGCGGCGCGCCGGTCGCCGACACCTGCGAGAGTCGATGGGCCGAGTCTTCGGACGCGAAGTAGAACGTGTCGAGATCCGCGGGACGCGTGTACCCGGCCTCGATATTCGCCGTGAACAGCATCGCCGAGAGGAGCGCCTTCTGTTCCGGTGTTTCGGCCGATCCGCCGTTGATGAGCGGCTGTGCCTCTTCCGGCAGCCGAAGCGTGATCAGCGCCCTTATTTTCCGGACACCGTCGAGATCGAGACGTCCGAGACTGATTCGGCGCAGCTGCATTTCTTCGACGATCTGCTCGTCGGTTCGGCTGAAGAAGCGCAACAGCAGAAAGCGGAGGAACGGTGGGCGGAATGTCGGGAAGGAATAGGGACTGAGGCAGCCGAGACGAAGCATGAAGTCGTTGTCGGCGGTCACCAGGTATCGGGCGAGTCCGCCGGACACCTGGGGCTGCCAATCGAACAGAAGCCTGCTGCTCAGCAGCTGCACCGTCGGAAGCGTCAGACGGTAGCGCGCCATGATCTCTTGATACGAGAGCCACTCCGACTTGAATATCGCCGGAGGCGCTTCCTTAGTTTTCCTGCTCCTCGACTTCCGCTGCATTGCGGAGCTCCTTGAGGTCTCGGCTCACCGAGTCCAACGCGAACATCGCCGTCCTCAGCGGGCGGGAGTCTACGTCGAGTCCGAGGCGGGATGCAAGCAACAACTTCGCGAGAGTTTCGCGCGCTTCGTCGATTGCATCTGTTTGATCGACGAATCGGTGGATGGTTTCCGGGTTCAAAAAGTTCAAACCGAGAAGCGCATCGACGGTCTTTTTCGCGCCGTCGTCGGTGACCGCAGCCACCTTGATGTCCTCGCCGTTTCCGAGCGGGAACTCGAAGGCTTTCATCGGCTGTACGTACGTCGCGTGCTTCATCAAATTGACCGGTGTCACCTTGGCCGTGCGCGTCGCGCGCACCGCTTTCGGAGTCACGACCTTGAACGTCGCCGTCGGCATGGTCGCGAGCGCCGCCAGAGCCGTCTTCGCCGCGGACTCTCCGAGACGCTCCGAGATGAACTCGCGCACCGTGTGCTCGGAGGCGCAGCATGACGTCGCGCCGATGGTCGCGCGATATACGGAGCCGTTCCGCGCCACCTTCACGAGACGATCCGTCGGCACCGTCGCGCTGCCTTCTTTGCAGAGCTTCAGCGGCTCGCCGGCGCGCAACCACGTCCAATCCGCAGGGATCGCGAGCGTGTTGTCGACGAACATCGGAACCCGCATCGCGGCGGTTTTGTTGAGCCGGAATCGCTTGCCGTCCGACACGGCCGAGAAGCCGTCGGCGACTTTGAAGAGAAGCGTGATCGGGCGAGAGCAAATCGCACGACCGTCGGCGAGCTTGAAGAATACGCCCGTCTCACCGGTTTGCGGTTCGCTGCCGACGGTATGATCCTTCGTCACCGTCGAGAGCGGTCGGCCGAACACCTCGGTGTCGGGCGCAAGCATTGCTCCGCGAGCACTCTGATCGATGGTCGCCACGAATCCCAGTTTCGGCATCAGCGAACCGTCGACCGAGAACACGTGATCGAAGATGATCGCCGGTACGAGACCGGACGGCGTCACGACGTCACAGGGCCCGGCCGACGCGATCTTGTGAAATCCGGAATTGTCGGCGAGCGGCTCCAGACCGAATGATTCGGCGACCGTCGCCGTCTTCTCCTGCGCGGTCTTTTCGCCGTAAGCGAGCAGCACCGGACGCATGATCGGATTTTCGCACAGCAGGGCGCAGTCTTCGGAGCTGAGGCTCTCGAGCGCTTGCGTGAGCGTATCGATCGATCCGGGGCCGGCGAACGACGCGTACGTGTACTTGCCGTCGAACGGAGGCTGTGCGCGGCTGTAGAGCGACACGTCGGTTGCTTCGCCGGAACCCGGAGCGATCGGTTTTCCGGTGGCGGTTCTGAGCAGCCGTCGTTCCAGCGACGTGCGCGTAAGCGGCTGCAGCTTTCCCTCGTCCCAGACGATGTCCAGCGGCGCGAGCTTGAACTTGTCGATGATCAGCGGAATGGCGAGCTTTCCGTCGAGGTGAATCGAGCCGACACCGACGCCGTTTTCCGCGTCTTCTTTCGTGATGTGGATCTGCACGTCGCGCTCGGCGATGTACGGATGCTCCTCGTGCAGCGCTTTGATGATCTGCTCTTCCCACTCCTCGCCGTCGCGATTGAGTGTGACGGCCGCCACCTTCTCTCCGGAGAACGGAGTCGGGCGCACGAAAAGCGGTTCGTTCGTATACTCGAGCATCTGAGATCCTCCCGGCTCAGCCGGCCAAAACCTTCGTCAACTGCACCCCGCGCCGATTCGTGTGCACGTGCTCCCCGTCGGAGTGGTCGGCATAGAGGTGCCCAAAGCATACCACCGGAGTACCGTTCACCAGAATCCTCGAACTGCCTTCAATCGCCGGAGTCGGCGGAAAACCCGCGTGTCCGACGGACAGGTCGCCGACAACGACGATCGGCTCGCCGTTGATTCGGACTTTTCGATCGGCCGCGGCGTGCTCGTCTCCGCAAGAGATCAAGCCCCCCCGAGTTTGTACGGCCGGCATTCTCGTCTCCTACATGAGGTCGAGCGCGATCGTCGCGCGCTCGCTTCCGACCATCCCCGCCGCCACTCGGTTGACGGCGTCACTAAGATCCCTGAACTGAACGGTGGCGGTACCGCCGCCGAGATCCGTGATCGACGTCTTACCGGCGGCCACGGCGACAAGAATCTTCAGAACGTCTTCGACGGTGTAGGTCCCTTCGACGACCGACGACATGACCGCAGATGCCAGCGCTTGCGGACTGAGTTCGGTGTACGGCGTGCTCGCGCCCTGCATCTGTCCGAGCGCTTTTATTGTTCCGGACGCCGCGAATGAGAGCGCGGCCGCCGCTATGATATTGGCAGGACCTGACAACGTCGCAGGCGCCGGAGTGAACGTTACCGAGGCGCTGCCGGATCCTGGACGAGCGCCGACACCCGCCGCAGAGGCCGTAAACGTCACCGTACTTGATCCGACGGCGATAGCGAGCAGATCGGCGGCTGCTGGACCGACGGAGAACGAGAAGCTCGCACTTCCGCTGATCGAATACCCGGCGCTCAGAACGGCAGTTCCGGCGGAGAATGCGAAACTCGCGGAGCCGGCCGCAGCAAGCGCGGCCGCCGCATCCGCAGCCGCTGTGAACGTCACCGTCGTCGATCCGGCTGCCGCAATGACGCCGCTGAGCGTCGCTGTCGGTGAAAACGTCACCGCTGCGGTTCCGCTGATGAACACGGCGAGCGTGAGATCGGCTGTGCCGCTAAAAGAAACTGCAGATGATCCGACGATATTTCGACCGTCGATGATGGCGGCAGCGGCGGTGAAGGTCGCCCCGCGCGTCGTGAAGGCTGACATACCGCCGGCTTTGCGCGGAAGAAGCCACGACGACGGGGCGAGGTGACCGGACGGAACGCCGCACTTGGCGTCTATTCCAGCGCCGTCGTCGGCGTAATAGTTCAGCCGCTCCGCGCGATTCCAGCACGTACGAACGCCGGCCGGATCTCCGCCGATGTGGCGAAGAGGAAGCAGTGAAAAAAGGCGTCCGTTAGCCTTCAGCATCTATCAGCCCCAACCCATCTCGATCCCACCGTAAAAATTCGTGCTCGCGCCCACCGCGGCGCCGGTGAACAGCAGCCAGCACAAGCATGCGCCGTCCTTGATTTGTGGCATGCTCGGCAGTTGATTCACGAGATCACGTTCGGCTGCAACCGACACGGTGGTCAGCGGCAATGTGAGGAGCGGCTTCACGAGGCAGAGGGCTGCCGTCGAAGCCGAGCCGGAGGCGGCTGACAGCGTGATCGATGCGACATCCTTGACGCCGGTATCTCCGCTCGCAAGAGGAAGGAACGGACCGTAGTTGTTGGCCGCCGTTCCGGAATGAACGATGTGCGGAGTAATCGCCGACACGGTCGCGGCCACCGTGACCGGAAGTGCTCGGCCGGATGTCCCCGCTGTATTCGTGTACGAGATCGCGATGTTGTGCGCGACAGCGCCCGTGGTCGATCGTGCCGTGAGAAACAGGCGACAGCCAGCACCGTTCGTATACCGCAACGACGGCGGTCCGCCGAGCAACGTCTGAGCCGACAGCGTGTTCATGTTGATGCCGGGCCAGTAGCCCTGCATGTCCACAAGCATCAGTACAGCGGGGACGCCGGTAGCGACGCCGGTGACCGCCATGACGTTCAGCACGTGCTTGGTGTCCGCGCTGACGTTTTCACCGTGCGGGATACCGAAAATGTCCGTGCCGTTTCCGGTGGCCTCGTCGCAGGTTTTCCAAGTCAACGCAGTTCCTGCGAACGAGTTGGCGACCGGCGTTCCGGCGAGACTGGACAGATCGTACCAACGACCCGCGGTGTACGCGGCTGCACCGGTGATTTTGTTCCAGTCCTGTCGGTTGAACTTACCGTTCGTCGTGATCTCGTTGATCATGTCGTCGAGGCTTGACCAGCCCATAAGCTACCCCCAAATGAATTCGAGATGACCGCGTAGAACCGCCGGAGATCCGGAAGTAGCCGCGTTGAAGATGAAGTTGAGATACGCGCCGTCGTAGATTCTCGGCATCGAGGCACGATGCTGAAACTGACAGATCTCAGCCGGAACGTTCTGCTCTCTGATTTGAATGTGCGCTATCGGTTTGACGAGTACGATCGAAAAAAAGCCGCCAGGAACACCGCTGGCGAAGGTGATGTTGTCGATCTGCCGAATCCCCGTGTCGTTCTGCTGCAGAGGAATGAACGCCGATCGCGCGGCGATGACGCCGGAGGTGTTGCTTGACGAACAGATCATCCCGACATTCAGACCGACCTGCATCGAGAACGAGGTGCTCCTTCCGGAAACCCCGGCAGAGTTCGTGTATCCGACGACGGCAGTCACGATCGTGGACGACGGGATCGTGCACACGACCATGGCCATCACGCCGTCTCCGGTGGAGTACCGCGGCAGCGAGGCCGTCGCATTGACCATATCTTGCTGCAGGTCAGAATCGCCGTCGATCAGGGGGTAGAAAAGCAGGTAGTCGCAGAGCAGATACAGTGCCGGAGGATTTCCGGCACTCGTAGAGACCAGTTGCATCGAATGCAGGTGCTTCGTCTGCCCGGCGGCCGGGTCCGGACCGAGATAGATGCCGTTGTTCCCCGCGTTGAACATCGCGTTGGCTTCGTATTGCGTGCCGACGTACGCATTGAACTTCGGTGTTCCGGCGCCCATCGACGCGTCGGCCCAGACACCGGAGCCGTTCGTCGACGTCGCACTCGTCTTATGGATGAACGACATCCACGACGCCCCGGCGTCATCCGCATCGGTCACAGCTCTCACGCTCGCGAAACCCACAGAATTACTCCGGATCCGGCACTTCGGAATGCGCCTCGACCCCGCCGTCCGGATGCGTCGGACACGGTAATGTGTCCCCCGTCGCCGGATCGAGATCGAGGATGATGCGACAGTGCGCGCAGCGATACAGCATCAGTCCACCGTGATCGAGATTTGGCCGATCGCAAACTGAGGCTGAATGCCGTTCGAGACCGCCAGCGAACTCGACAGGGCGCCGGAAAAGTAGAGCGCACCGGCGCCGGAAGCCGTCGCCACGATTCCGAAATGCGTGATCGTATTCGTACCGCCGGTGCACTGCGGGAACTGAACCAGCGCCGCATTCGAGACAGTCGGCGCCGCCACTGTCCAGCCCACGCCCGATCGCGCGACCGCCACGCGAGCATAGCTGGTGTACGTCGCCTCGTTCGTGAGCGCGGTGCCGGCTTCGCCGGGATCCGCCGTATGCAGCGAAACGTAGAGACTCCCGGCAACACCGAGTGCGTCGGAGATGAGGGCCCAAGCCGTGTTCGTGAAGATCGCTTTGAGGACGGCGTCTTCCGCCGTATTCGCCATGGTCATTTACCAGCCTCCAGGAAAGTAGCTGTTTCCGGTTCCACCGCCTCCGCCGCCTCCGGGCGGCGCGGCCCACGAGCCGTCGGCGCGCAGAAAATTGAGCGTGCCTCCGCCGGACGCGGGGACCCCTCCGATGTCGCCGGACGTGAACGGAGTCAGCGCCTTACTCAGCGCCGACAGCGCCACCGACGTGAGCGGCCCGGTGCCGGTGAGCCGACCGGCCACACTCGGCCCCGTCAGATTCCCGACCGAGGACAGCGCCAGCGTACCCGTTACCGACGACGGATTCCCGAGATTTATCTGCCCGTTGGCCCAGGCCGTGCCGTTCCAGGACAGGACGGCGCCTGTTGCGGGAGACGTCACGGAGACGTCGGACACGTCCGTAAGCGCCGGCGCGCGATTGACCCAATGCGTCCCGTTCCAGAACAACGACTGGTGTACGGCGGGGGTCGCGACGATGACATCGAGCAGATCGTTGAGCACCGAGGCACCGCCACCGCCGCCCGCGTTGTTGATCCAGTGCGTGCCGTCCCACGTCAAAACCTCGCCCACGGACGGCGACGCGATGTCCACGTCCGTCAGCGAGACCAACGAGGACACACCGGAGGAGGCGTCGCGCCAGGCGATTCCGCCGGGATCCGCCGTCAGCACCTGGCCGGGGCGCCCGACGGCCAACCGGCCGATCGCTCCGCGAGCCGATCCGACGAGCAGATCTCCGGCCGCCTCGATTTCGGCCGCCGTGATCAAGGCTCGAGCCGAGATGCCGGAAGAACGGGGCGCGCCGTTGGCGTACTCGACGAGATCGCCGTCGATCGTCCGCGTCGGCGTGCTGTCGGCGGATCTCGGAGTCGGCATTAGATCTCGAAATCCCATGGATCACGCTCTCAGGTCGATGACACCGGAGGCCGACACGATGACGTCCCTACCGGCAGTCTGCATAATGCTCTGCTCGGTGTTCACGGTGAAATTCTTCGCCGTGACGGTGACTCCGTTGTCGTCGAGAATAATGGACTGCTGACCGCGGACAAAGGACGTGCTCTGCAGACTCAGCGAAATTTCCTGACCGGCGCCGCGCAGATCGCGCACGCGCAGCCGCTGTGCGTCGTTGTCGACCGTCACCTCGAGCCAGCCACCCCACAAAGCATACTGCCCGTTGGCGAGATCTGGGACATCACCGTCCACGTGACCTCGGGCACCGAGAAATTGATTCGTTCGCTTCGTGACCTTGCCGTCGTCCGAGTATTCGACTCGATCGAGGCGCTCCCGCTTAACCTGCCTCGAATTGTCGATTTCGGTGAAGAGATAATCGACGCGCTGCTCTCGCTCGCCGCGGACGACTTTCGGCGCCGACTGGATGTCGTCCAGCGTCTTCGCGTAGCGGCCGTCCGCCGGAAGAACGAAACCCTCAACCGTCTCTCGATCGGTGATCGGCGCGCGAGGATTCTGCACTTTCGGATCCTGCCCCGGAAGCGGATCCGCTTGAACGGTCTCGCGCATGACGAGTCGCGGGTCGTCGGCACGCGTGGTGATGGACTTCTCGAATCCGATCGCTCGGAGCAGAAAATTTCGGCACTGCGTGAACCAAAGACTCTCGAGTCTGTGCCAAAGCGTGAAGCACAGATTCGAGGCGAAGGCGACGACCGACCCGAACGCATAGACCTTGAGCCGACTGCGGCTGCGGTAGTCGAGCGTTCGATTCTCGATGGAGGCGTCACCGGCGAATTGAGGCTCTTCACCGGATGCGCGAAAGTTGGGGAGTCCGAGAGCTCGCGTCGATGCGCGGATCGAGCGCAGGCGAGAATCGAGATCGGCTACGGCCTCATCGATCGACTGCGGACGGCCGTCACCCGGCTCTTTTTGCGGAACATCGATCTCCCCGAGGATCGACCACTCGAGTCCGACGAAACGCAGACAGACGACGCGGGCGAACGGAGGAAACGGTTTGTCGGCGCCGTTTATTACGCGCCGGGCCGTGACGTCCCCGGTCCGCTCCAGATTGACGGAGTAGACCTTCTTGTCGGAGTCGTATTCGCGGACGATTCCGCACTCGAACATCACGCTCCGTCACCTCCCCCGTCACTTCGCATCGACCTGTCGGATTCTCGACGAGAATCCGCCCTTGTTCGAACCCTCAAATGCCAGGCGCGCCACCGGATGCCCGTCCGGCCCGATGTTCGACTTCCGACCGAGCGCCGCCGCTTCGCGCGCCGTGTCGATGATTCGATCGTGCATCATGCGCCCGACGAAGTCGTCACCCAAGTGTGGCACCTTTCCGACGCCCACCAGCATCGGCTCGAACGCGACCTGTCGATTCGCCGGAAGGTGCTTGTTCTCGTCCTCGATCCGATCGACGAGAACGATGTCGCCGGGATGGAATTGCTTCGAGTCTCCGGCGTCCGTGACCTTCGCCCACTTCGTCATCGGCTTGACGACCGTCTCGTAGATGCGTCGCTTGATGTTGACGCCGGACGACGAGAAGTTGTCGTGCAATTCGTTGATGAGCGTCGTCCGCACGCGATCGATGCTGCCGGTGGTCGCAAGAACATCCTGCGGGCGAACGTCCCCGCGCGCCGACAACTGGTGCCCCGCTTCGACGGACTGCCCGGGCTTCACTCCGAGCCCGACTTCGTGCGGAACGTAGTGCTTCGTCTTGCCGACGTACACGTCCCAGCCGCCGAGAACGTTGGAGCCGACCTGCGTGACTTTGCCGGTCTCCGCCGAGAGGACGGCGCGCCCCTTGACGTTGTCGGGCAACGTGAAGAGCTGATCCACCCGATGAAATCCCTTGTTGGTCGAACCTTGGCCGACGGCGCCGCCGACGTGGAACGCTTTCAACGAGAGCTGGGTGGACGGCTCACCGATCGTCTGCGCCGCGAGAACGCCGAGGTGGTACCCGACCGGATAGAGCTGACCGTTTTCGTTCAGCCCGAAACACTTCGAACAGATCCCTCGCTTCGCACGACACGTGAGCGGACTGCGGACTTCGATCGATCCTTTGAGCGTGCGCGCGATCTCCGGAGTGATCAGCCGACCTTTGACTTTCCCGTCGAGCGCGAAGCGTCCGACGATGTCGGGATTGTCCACCGGAAGCGTGACGCCTCGCGTGGTTCCGCAGTCGACCTCGGACACGACGGTGTCGATATTCGCCTGCACCAGACGCTTCGTGAGATACCCGGTGTCGGCGGTCGAGAGACCTTTGTCCATCATGCCTTTTCGAGCGCCGGGAAGCGTCGCCCAATAGGACCCGAGATCGTGGCCCTCGGCGTAGGACTTTCGGATCTGCACCGGGATGGCTTCGCCGCGGTGATCCGTCACGGCTACCGGAGTCGCCACCAAGCGGTTCACGGAGCCGGCCTTTCCGCCGAGCGCGCCGGATCCCGTGGACATGATGACGAACCGATTCGATTGATCGGCGTGCACCATGCTGGAGATGTCTTTGGCGGCCTCCTGAGACGCCTGCGAGAACCCGACGGATTTCGCACGCACGACGGCTCGATCGAGAATCGCATCGCGTTTCTTCGTGTCGATGTCGAGATCGCGCAGGCTGACGGAGAAGCCGACTTCGGTGACGTAGTGATTGCCGAGATCCTTCAGCTTGTTCAGCACGTCGGCCGCGGCCTTCGCGTCCTTGCGCGCCACCTTCTCGATGACCGACGACATGACTTTCTTCGTCATCGGACCGTCGATGCGCGCGTAGTCCGGCAGAGCCTGATTCAAGATCGCCTGCCCGGCGCACACGGTGCGGCCGTCGACCAGGAACGCCTTGTTGACGTCGTGCTTCTTCGCGAGGTATCCGCGGACGACTTCCCCGATCGACGCCGCCTTCGTCGGCTTGCCGACCGGATTCGACATCAAGTAAAGACCGAGCACCATCTCCATCGTCGGCTGATTGACGACTCGATCGTTGGCCGGCGAAAACAGATTTTTCGACGGCAGCATCTTATCGAGCACTTCTTTGCGCGCGGCTTCCGTGATCGGCACGTGAACGCCCATCGTGTCGTAGACCACGAGTCCGTCAGCCAGCGCGAACACCTTCGTTTCCGGCACGGCCAAATCATAGACCGTCTCGGTCGGCGCGTCCTCGACCGTCTCGATTCGATCCCAGTGCGTGGTCTCGTCGGCAACCAACCGACGCCAAGCATCGAGGGCTGACCCCGCTGGACCGACATGCGCGGCCAAGAGGCGTTGCGCGCTCGTCCGCGAGATCGACGTGTAGCCGAATTTTTTGGCTTTACCGATCCACGCGCTGAGCGTCTCGTAGCTCGTCGCTGCGTTCTTTTGATCTCGAAACAACCGAAGCATCGTCTCGGTGATCGGCACGATGTCGCCGTCATCTTTGGTAATACCCTCGGCGCGCAGCAAGGCCGAGCCGTCGGTCTCGAACACCGGTAGATCGGAAAGAACCTTAAAGACGTCAGGTGTGCTCAGCGTGACGACGTAGTTGTCGCGTTTCTGCAATCGACCTTCTTTCGGATGCGTGGTCGAAAAAGACGCCCTGATCCCCAACAACCGGCACAAAAAGACGACCCCGTCGCGCAAATGTTCCGACGATGTCGAGATGGAGCACAGCACCTGCGCGCGCGCTTTCGAGTTCGACACGCAGAAAGAGCCGTCACCGTCGATCAGGCCGGCCAACAAACCGAGCTGCGCCGAACGGGACCAGCCGCAAATATCGGGCGGAATCCGCTTACGGAATGCCGGTCGATCGTCCCCCGGCACGAACAATTCGCGCAGACTGTCGATGAGCGGAGCCATCGATGCTCCGGCGAGCTGATGGTTGATGTGGATCTTCGTGCTCTGCCCGCTGATTCCGTGATTGCTCTCGGCCGCGTGCATTGCCGCGTACGTGCGCGCGACGGCTTCATCTTCAATCTCAGCGGACACCGCCCGCATGAACCGCTCTCGGTGTTCTTGGCTGACCTTCGTATAGCCGATGATCTTGTCGTCCACCCAACCGTCGCTGAGAAAGGCACCGATCAACCAGCCGTGCTCTGCGGTGTACGTTCGCCCGGTAGTCGGAATGTGCGCGGCCACCGGCGCCAGATGCCCGACGGCCTCTCCCGGCCGCACCTTAAGCAGTTCTCCGCTGACGCCGTACACCGCGATCGATTCATTGTCCGACGCCACTACCGAGCGGCCACGCATCGTCGTGACTCGCTTGAGTGTGCAGCCTTCTTCGACCGTCCAGTGCGTGACGGAAGACCAGCGAGCGCCGCCGCCGGGAGATGTCGTCAGCACTTCGATGCCGTCCGGGACATCGTAGACGAGGGCGCCGTTGCGATCCTTTTTCGGCTTTCCTTTGTGCGGGAAGTCACGAATCGGAATCTGCACGACTGCGCCGACGTGGTCCAAGGCCAGCACACGCGAATCGCCTGAGAATTTCATGCCGTAGTTCTCTTCGAGAACGTCCTCAAGCCCTGCGCTCGAGTAGACCTCAGATCCTACGGACAGCCGAGCCCACAGTAAAGAGCTGCCGATGATGCAATTTCCGTCGAAGTCAGCATTGTAACCCGACACGACCAACGGATTGATCTTGATCGCCTCGCCCTGAATGATCGTCGGACGGAAACCCATCACGTTGAATTTGTGCAGCGACGGCGCCCGATTCAGGATCACCGGACGGTCCTTGACTTCGGCCTCCAGCGCCTTGAGCGCGATCGGCGCGCCGGACTCGACCATCTCGCGCGCTTCAACCGGCTTGTGCCCGAGTCCGACGAGCCGGCGCACGAGGAACGGCTTGTAGATCGTGAGCGCCATCTTCTGCGGGATGCCGACTTGATCGAGTCCGAATTTCGGATCCGGGATGATCGTCGAACGCGCCGAGAGGTCTTGCGGGCGCGACATCACGCGGCCCTGGAAGAATCCGCTCTTGTTCGACGCCCCCTTGATCGCCGCGAGGAATCCCTTGAAGTGGGCGCTGCGGGTCAACGGCTCCTGCGTCCCGACCAGTCCGGCGACGGCGCCGAACATGTCTCGGCGAAGAGCCGTCAGCTTCGTGCGGTCCAGCCCCATCGTCTGCATGTCACGTAGCGCGTTCGAGACCATGAGCACTTCGCGGTACCCGTGGATCGGATCGGAGACGTTCAGCGAGCCGTCAGGCAGCGGATAAATCGCGCGCATCTTCGCCGGAATTACCGGAACGTACTTCATCGTGTACGCCTCGGCCGGGGACATCTTGAGCGCCTTCACCGCTTCGAGATACCGGCGGCGCTTCACGAGCTTGTCGCGCTTCACTGCGGACCGCGTCGTCGCGTACTCGGTGTTGATCTTCTTCAGCTCCGCCGCGACATCGAGCGCGCTCAGCAGCGATCGAACGGCCTCTCCGCCGACGACGGCGCCTTTCGTCGCGCCGTCCACGACCTTCCCGCCGAGAACACCGAGAGAGCCCTCGGACAGCTTCGCGAGATCCTTTTCCGGAAGCTCGAGCACGGACGCGACGGCGCGGGTCATCAACGGATGGACGATCGGCTCCGGCAACTCAATGTGCGACCAGTGGTCGCCGCCGATGCCGCCCGTGACCGCAGGGTCGAACAGACCGCCTTTCTCCGGCTTCAGATCGTTGGCCGTGACGACCGTCGGTTCTTTGATCCGACCGTTCGACATGGCGAGCACTTTCGCATCGGTCATCGGCGCCGCCTGCAACGCGGACCCCTGCCGAGTCAGATCGATGCCGGCGCCCTGCATGAACGTCAGGAACTTCTCGCTGACGAGCGGCGGCTTCGGCGGCGGAGTCGGCAAACCGAGTTGAACCGCGCGCCAGTACGCGTCGTTCTTCTGGCCCTTCACGCTGAAGGCGTCCTTGACGAAATGCGTCGCATCGCCGGAGAGCAGGGCATAGAGCTCGAGTCCGCCGATGCGCTGCGCGGAGCCCTCGTCGGTCTTGGCCGGTTGCTCGTTCAGAGTGTAGGCGCCGCCGATGCCGCGGGCCGAGAACTTCTTGGCGACGCGATGCCGGAGCTTGAGAAAGTGCGTGTCGCCGACGAGAACGCGTTCGAATTTCTTCCCGGTCGTCGGATCGGTGACGGTCTCCTCGCCGTGCTCGCTCAGCCCGGCGTCCTTGAGCGCTCCGCGCACTTTTTCGAGTGACGATCCGGGCGAGAAGTTATCGACGTAGAACGTCTTTCCCGTCTTCCGCGCCACCTTACCGGCCGCCGCCTCGTACATCTGCCCCGGATTGACGCGGCCGACGACACCCGTCGGGTTGAAGAGCACGTCCATGACGTTCCCTTCCTGATCCCGGTACATCTCACCGTCGGGAATGATGGCCGTGACGATGCCCTTGTTTCCGTGCCGCGCACTCAGCTTGTCGCCGATCTGCGCGGGCTCCTCGGTCTTCAGGATCACCTTGACGAAGCCGTGCTGGCGCACGACGTCGACGACTGTGCCGGGGGTCGCGTTCTGCCAGTACACCGAAGCGTCGAGCCACTGGCTGGACAGCGCACGATGGAGCTTGGCATAGTCGTAATCGGCGTGCAGCTCCTGCTTGCGAACCGCCGGAATCAGCAAGTCGCCTTCGTTCACGACGGCACCGGGCTTGATCACGCCGTCCGCATCGTACGCGTCCCGTTTCGAGACCGTCTTCGCCTGGTCCGGATAGTGCGCCATCAGCAGCTTCAGGCCGACCTTCGTCGAGGAGTCGCGTTCGAGCTTCTCCTCGTATTTGTGCACGGACGTCAACTTCTGTGCGGCGCTCTGCGAGATCACCATGCCGTCTTCGAAGTTGTACCCGGCGTACGGCATAAACGCGACGCGCAGGTTCTTTCCGAGTGCGAGCGTTCCCTTGCCGTCGGTGAACCCGTTGCGCGCGACCGGATCGCCCTTCTTAACCGCCTGACCCTTCGTCACGATCGGAGTATCGTGAAGGAACCCGTCGGAGTTGAGCGGGAAGTTATTGTGCAGCCCGACGACGTGTGACTTCTTTCCATCGCTGATCGTGACGGCGTCGGCCGTGACGGACGTGACCTTGCCCGCCACCGGACTGACCGGATCGATGCCCTGTCCGATCGTGTCCTCGTAACCCTTCGAGCCGAAACGAGCCTGGACCAGCGGGGCGTCCGGATTCTTCAGTCCGATCGTTTGTTCGATGTGCCGGTCCGCCATGCCGACGCGGTTGCCGTCGTCGTTATGCAGGAACGGAACCATGTTCGACGTCGAACTGAAAAACGACTGCGGGTTCGAGAAGACGTAGTCGACCTCGGCCGGCTTGAACATGCGAAGCTCGGCCTGCTTTCGCCCCTTGACCTCTTTGAACAGCGGCTTCGGCGTCTTCCCGGAAAGATCGTACTGATCCGGGAAAGCGATGACCTTCGTGTCGAGGTCTTTCGTGCTGATCGTCATCCGCTTGCCGGAGCGGGCATCGACCACCGGAAGATGAATCTCCGTGCCGACCTTCTTCGCGCCGACGGTCAAGTGACCCGTGATGCCGATGCGCATGCCTTCGGGAGTGTGCACGCCGTCCAAGACGCCGGCATGAGATGGATGTACGAGACGGACCGAATCCGTGACCGCGTGCACCGATCCGATGCCGCCCTCGCCCATCGTCGTCGTCAGGAAATTCGTGCTGACCATATCGATCGGATTCGACTGATCGGTGTGCCGCGCGAACTCGCTGGTCGTGAAGAAAGACGTCACCGGATCGGTGAACAGCCCGGTATGGACGGCGACCGTGATCTTCGGATCCCGATCGATACGGTGCTGGATCTCCCAGACCGTCGATTGCAGGGACTTCTCGATCCGCTCGGGAATGAAGTCCTCGATCGAATGCAGGCTCTTGAACGCGAGGCTTTCGGTATCGTCGGCCTTCTGCTTGCCTTGCGACACGCCCAAGCATTTCTTCGATGCAGCCAGAATCGCGTCACCGGACACGCCGGCATACGGTCGCCCGAGCGTGATGAGGTTCACCTTCGGATCGAACGGTTTCGATTCGAGGAATTCTCGAACGACTTTCGACGCCTCCTCCGGACTCGCCGACTTCACCGACGGTCGCAGTTTCGTCTGGAGCTTCTTGATCTCGTGGTCGTAGTCGAGACCGGACACCGACCGATCGTAGATCTCTTTCCCCCACGTCGCCTGCATCGCACCGTCGGATACTCCGAGCGCCCGCAGCACGGTCGGAAGTGCGAAGTGTGCGCTCGGACCAACACGAAATACGAAGGCGCCCTTCTCGCGATCGAGGATGACCCGATAGGTTCCGGCGGCAGCGGTGTTGACGAACGTCTCGACGTTGTTGTCCGTCGAAAGCCGCGTGAAGAGACCGGGGCGCAGGCGAAGCTGATTGACGACCTGCAGCTCTTTCCCGTTGACGATGTACGAGCTACGCGCGGTGACGTGCGGCACCCGCAGAATCACGTGATGATCGGCGCGATCGACGACCTTACCGGTCAAATCCTTGATCGTGAGATCGACGACCAACTTCGCCGTGATCGATGACTCCTTGAGCTTTGCCGTGCGCTGCTGCGCGATGTCGTTCTGCACGGATTCGCCAGCGTTCTCCCAGCGCCAGTTGGCTGCGGAGATGACGTACTTCTTCGACGTGATCGGGAACGCCTTTTGGACGGCGGCCTTGCACCGTTCGAGAAGAGCCGGGAATTGTGCGTCGACGTCGATCATCGGTCACCCAGTCGTATGATCGGATTCTCACGGAGAATCCGATTTCCCACCCAACAACCCGGCGATGCTCGGAATACCGTCGTCGTCCGGATTCCCGAACACGGCGTCGAACGATTCCGAACCGCCGTCGGCGGCAGCCGAAATCCGCTCGGCGTCGTCTCGACGCAGATCGTCCTTCGGCTTCGCGAGCGGCAAGTTGTCGCCGATCTCATAGTAGACGATCAGGACGGAGTATTCGACCGTCAAATCACCGCGAGCGACGTTGACCTGCTCGCTGACCACCGAATAGCGCGCGCTGTCGTTTTGAATGACCTGCCAGCGTTCGACGTCGCTCGGATCATTCAGCTTGAGCAACTCGATGCGCTTCATCCGTTCCTGCCGCTCGATTTCGATGCGCGGACTCTGGACCGCGGCGGCGCGCGACGCGACGCCCTCCGCCACGCGCTGCGCAAGCCGGGCCGGAACTCTGGATGATCGATCTCGATCTGCCATGGCTACACCGGAGAGTTGGCGCGGCGCGGAGGCTTCTGCTCCGGCAGCGGTTTCATGAACGGATCGTTCTCTTGCTTCTTGATCAGCGAAACACGCTCGCGAATCGCGCGGGCGAGACCCGGATCGTTTTTCTCGATCGCCATCAGCTCGACTTGCTTGTCGTACGCCGTTCCAGCTTTCTTCAGGAAGTGGTGCGCCATCAATTCGTAGAGCGCAGGGGACAGCGGGAACGACTTCGGCGTGTCGTCTTCGGCCGATCCGGTTTTCGCCAAGGCCATCTGGGCCACCGTCGCCGGATTCGACATCCGAGTGTTGTCGGTCTTGTTCTGGTATTTGGCCTGGATCTGCATCGCCATGCCTTGCGCTTCGGCGTTCGCTTTCATCGCGCTGATCAGCTCGGCGTTGCGCTCGACGGCCTCCTCGCGCTTACGCTTGGCCTCGCGCTGCGCGTCGAACCCGAGCTCCTCGATCGTCGTCTGATCCGAGATCGTGTTCGTCTGCCGCAATCCGAGGGCGATCTGCCGCTGCTGCGCGTCGTCGGCCATCTTGAAGTCGGCGTGGCGAATACCGATGTTCGGCATCGAAAGGAATCGACGCAGCTTCGGCACGACGAAGTTGCTGAGGAAGTCGTTGAGTCTCTCGATGCGACTCAAGAAGAGATTCTCGAGCACGCGCAGCGAGATCGAGCTTCCCGAGTAGCTGAGACCGCCGATCACGAATTCGATCGGAACGTCGAGACCACCGGCGACCTGCTGCTTGAGTTGGTCGATTTCCTGGAACACGCTGAGCGCCTTCGCGTCGCCGCGAATGTTTTCGGCGCGCACGGGGAACGGCATCGTGTAGATCGAATTCTGATCTCGGCGCCACCGATGGACGACGTCCATGGTCTTCCGAGACCAGTCGGCGATGTCCACGTTCGCGTGCGGCGACAGGCCGCTGTCGGTGGTCTGCGGCACGAGAATCGTGAGCGGCAGAACGTGTTCGAGCGCGACCGCCTCCTGCGCGCGCTTGTACGTCTGCAGCAACCAGGCGTCCTTGAACACCGGCAGCAACGACGGAGTGCCGTAGGCGTCGTCCTCGGCCGAAACCGACGGTGTCTTGAGGACGTAGATGTTGTCGTCCTGCAGTTTGATGTTCTGCTTGTTCTTGATGGCCTTCAAGAACACGAGCGGCGTGTCTTCGACGAGCACCCGGTTGATCTTCGGATTCGTGATGCGCTGACGCAGCCATTTCGGAATGCGGTAGATGTACTCGCTGCGATCGGTGAGCGGATTGTGCCGGATGTCCACGTACTGCGGATTCCAGCGAATCAGTTTGATACGCAGACGCGATCGGACGATGACGTCCTTCGCCGCGAACCGAGCGGGCTGCTTGCACCGGTCGCACTTGCCGACGAAATCGTGATCCTTGTACTGCCACTCGATCGAGCGGGCCATGTGCGAGTGCTGGCAGTGGTTGCAGACCAGGTATCGCTCGAACGGATAGAGGATCGACACGTACGCGTTGCCGTAGACCTCCTCGTCGAGCGCCATCTTGAACTCGAACTCTCGAATCTTCAGGACGTCTTCGAGCAGCTCCTTCCAGAGCTTAGACGACTTGTCGCGCTCCGTCTCGTAGATGAGCTTAGTGATGACGTAGGCGCACTTCTTCTTGATGATCGGCGCGATGGTGCTGTTGCTGGAGTAGAGGTAGTGGCACCAGCGAAACATCTCCTTCATCGTCGACGGGACGTACGTCGAGGAGACATCGAACCACGAGTTCGGGTAGCCGCCGAGCGATCCGACGCGGCCACCCCTCATCTGCGTGACAGGGGGCACGAGACACCTCCACGGTTGTTCTTACGGTCTCGGCGTCAGGACACGTCCGAGAACTTCGCCGCGATCATACTCATCGACGCATACACTTGCGACAACTTGGCCGCCTGAACATCGACGAGATCCTCCGACTCGAGGTTTTCGGCTCCGGCCGCCTGCTTCCTTCGAATTGACTCCCGCAACTCGGTTTCATCGGAAGGCTCGAACGAACGCAACTCGGCCGGATAGCCGAAGACGCCGGCATCGAGCATGCAGCCGCGGACGTACGCGACGACGTCTGCCCCGAACGACTCGCGTTTTCCGCGGATCGCGAAGGCCTGGCTCACCCCCCACAAAATCTCCGCCGGGGTGCAGACGCTCACGTGTTCCGTATCTACGGGTCGGGCGCAGAACGCGATCACCGTATTCTCGAACACGTCGAAATCGGTTTGAAACGACTCCGGATTGAGGAGCAGCGCACGAACGGCCTGCACGATGTCCCACGATACCGGAAGCGATTTGACGGCCGGACGTAAAACTTCAGGCTCCCAGTCCTCCCATCCTTTCGGAAGGGTGGCTGAGAGCCTGGCGATCGTGCCGTGCGGAGAGAGGATCAGTGCTGATGCGACCACGGTACGTACGCTCCCGTGTCGTGCCGAATGCAGTCCGCGGCATACCGCGCCGGGGAATGGTCACCGACGGCCGTCGGCCGTTGATCGTTCCGAATTTCCGGCATCGGTTTTCGATTGGCGACTGCGGAAACCAGCGTGCGCAGGACCGACTTGATCTGCCCCGTCGCATTTTTGAAGTAGCCGCGCGGATCACGCAAGAACGCCGACGCGATCGGCTCCGCGAATACGCCCTTCACGTGCTCCGCATGCTCCTTGGCCAACGTATCGATCCGATACTGCTCTTCGAGATCGGACTTCGGAGCCAGCGGCTTGACGGTGCCGCCCCACACGGTGCGAAAAGCGTCCGGCACGCGCTTGGCGATCTTCGTCGCGCGATCGAACTCGTCGAGGGCGCACGCTGCGCGAATCGGACCGATGGCCGCGAAGCGCGACTCGAGGTTCGCGAGCGCCGCGAGTTTCGTCGTGTCGCCGACGAGTGCCGCACGCCGATCGCGCATCCCTTGCTTGAGCATCGGGCCGAAGACCGGAGACGGCACGTAGTCGAGGATTCGACTGTCGTCGGCGATCCCGGCCGCGTGCAGGTCCGAGGCGGCGCAGACGCGTTCGCCCGGCGTCATCCGATCGAAGTTGCGCAGGAACTCGTCGGCAGCGAGCTTCTTCGCGTCGTCGATCGAGATCGAGACGCCGTGAGCCGTATCGTCGACGACCGGCTCGGTGATCGATCCGAGCACTTCGCGCAGGCGCGCAGCTACCTTCGTCCGCCATTCCGGCGGAAGTTGGCCGCCGTTTTCGGCGAAGTACGCGGCCGACACGGCGGCCATCTTTTTATTCGGAACCGGAAAGCGCCGATGTTTGCCGGAGGCCAGTTTGGCCACCATCGCAAAGTCACGGTCCGGAAGTGCAGCGACGGCGTCGCTGCTCATGAGCCCGACGGCCGTCACGTCCGGAGACGAAACAAAAGCCGGATCATCGTACTGATCCAGGATTCTCCCGGCGAGCTTGAGCATGGTTCAACGTCCCCCGATCATCGCCTGCGGATCGACCGGCGCGCCGCCGGGGCCAGGCATTCCACCGCCGCCTCCGGCCATCGCCGGGACCGGCGGAAACTGCGCTTGTTGTTGCTGCGCTTCCGACTGCGCGATCGCGTCGGTGGCCTGCTGCATCTGGCGCAGCTGGAGCTTCAACTGAATGTTCTGAATCTGCTCCATCAACGCTTCGTTCTCGATCTGCAGCGGCGACGTCGGCGGGGCCATCTGCTGGCCGCGTGAGCCGCCGCCACCGCCCGCGGGCGCCGCGATCTTGCTCATGGTGTCCATGAACCCGGCCGCCAGGCTCGTTGTCTTCACGGTCGTCTCCTGAAAAACAGCGCCACGGTGTGGCATGAGAGAAGTGTAGCGAGTCGCTTACCGCGTCGCCAGTATGGCGATCCACATCCCTGCTGACAACCTTTTTACCGAGGAGCCCGCCGATGGCCGCCGAAAAGAAAGTCCAAGAGAAGCCTCCCGAGCGCACGTACGCCGTGCCGCAGTCTGCGCTGCTCACCCTGCTCGCCCCGAGCCGGCACCTGTACCCGGATCTGCAACAGAAGATCGAAAAATCCGAGGCACTCACGCCCGCGGACAAACAGACGCTGGCCGCCGCCTTGTACTGGATCCGCAACGAAACCGACGGCATCAAGTCGCGCTCGACCCAACAGTCCAAGCACATCCGGTGGCAGAACGATCAGATTCGTAGGCTGACCGTCGATCTGCGCGCCGCCGGCGAGGTTCGCACCCACCTCAGCGGTCAACTCAGCGATTTTATCGACGACATTGAAATGCTGCGCCCGCTCGTTCGGAGTCATCTCGGTTTCGGCACCAACGAGGATCGAGCCATCGCGCGCCGTCTCGCCGAGTACCTCACCGAGAAAGTAACGACCGAGCAGCTGTCGGACTTCAGCAAGTACGTCAAGAGCATGAAACGCACGTCCGCGCGCAAAGGAATCGACCTATGACTGCCCGGAAAAATCACGAACAACCCCCGTCGAGCGAACGCTCGTATCCGATCAAACGCTCCGCATTGCTCGGTTTGATCCTGCTCGCCGATCCGATGCGCGGCCTCGACCCGCCGCTTGCGATCGAGCAGGCCGCTCAAATGGACGGCAAATTCAACTCCGCCGTGAAGACAGCGCTGCGCCGATACAGGCACGGAGCCGCGATCGCCGCGCGCGGAAACATCGCGCCGCAAGCTCCGACTGTCTCCGGTACCTGATCTAATCCCGACCACCAACAACGGAGATCCAAATCATGGCCATCGAACTCAAACGCGAACCCGTCGATCCGATCGATGCGCAGCTGACCATCACGGTCGTCGATGAACCCGGCGCCGGCGGCGCCAATCAGCAGTACATCATCGAGGGATTCGACACCGCGACCAACCCGTCCGGCGATCCCGACAACGCGTACCAAGGAACGGAGCTGCTGTTTCAGCGCGGCCCCGCGCCCGCGTGCGGCCTGACGATGGAGGCGCTCACGGAAGTGATCATCCATCGCCTGAATGGGTTCCAGTCCGGCCCGTTCCCGCACCCGCAGAACGCGATCGCTCTGGAGCATTACGAGAAGGCGCTCGCCGCGCTCCACACCCGCACGATGGATCTGGCGGCCACCGATACTCCCCCTGCCCAGCAGGGATAACCGAAGGAAGTTGCGTCTCGCTCCGAACGCGGCGGTCAGCTTATCTGTTCGTCGGAGCGGTGTTCGTTGAGCAGCACGGTGACTGCTGGACGGAGTAGACCACCTAATGTGTCCAAGCACATGACCGGCACGCGGCGCGAACCCGGGTAAACCGGCCCATCGCGCTGCTGGTAATACGGTGGACCGGGTTCGACTCCCGGAACGAACATTCAGGAGATTCATGTGATCGACGTCAAAGGCATCGACAAATCGATGCTCCTGCAGGCGCTCTACAACCATGCGCGCAGGGGCTGGCCGGATTATGGCCAGATGAGCCGCAAACTGGCTCACGACCTGATCGGGCGCACGCAACCGCCGATGTTGTCGTTCAACTACCTCGGCAACCGACCACTGAAGATCGACATCAGCGGCGATTCGATCGACGAGTACGCGTACGATCGAGACAACGGCATCGGCGCGGCCCAGAAAGCCGTGGACGTTTTGCTGGAAGAACTCACGCGACCATGATCGACATCAAAGGCATCGACAAGGCCACGCTCCTCTGCGCGCTGCACGCGCACGCGGCGGTTCATTCGAATAACATCGAAACAGGTCCGATGACGCCGGCCGATGCGCAGTACGTCATCGATCGAAATCGGTGGAGCAGCCGGTTCGTGTTCCATTTCGTACACGGTCGGCCGATCTACGCCGATCTCAGCCGAGACGAATTCAACGAGGATCTTTACGACCAACACAACGGCATCGGCGCGGCTCAACGCGCCGTGGATGAGCTTCTGGAGGAGCTCACGAAACCTTGAAGGAGAGAAGTGACATGGCAACGAAAAAGAAGGCGGCGGTGACCAAGAAGGCGGCAAAGAAGACGGCGAAGAAATCCGCCGCGAAAGCGCCGAAGGCCCCCAGCACGCCCGCGACGTCGCCGGCTCCCCAAGCCGACGAATAGACCGATTTCGAAGGCGGCCGCCGGCTCTCACGGCACCACCCACGCCAGCCCGCAAGGGTTCCCACCACGTCGCTTCCCTCGATGTGCGGCGGCCGCCTTCCTTTCTTCTCCGGATTCTCGTCGAGAATCCGACCCACCGAACAACGCCCGGCATTACCGAAGGGAGGTCTCAACGGAGTCTCTCTCATGTGGATCAACCTGGCCGAGGGCTTCCTGAACGTCGTCGCGGATGTCGTCGGCCGCGAGTTGCGCGAAGCGTTGCTCTCCCGCAACCCGGCCCAGTCTCACGGCAAGCAACCCGCAGCTCGCCTCAACGTGTCCATCATCGACGCGAAGAAGCTGAGCACCGACTGGATGTGATTTCCCTCGATTCACACGCACTCCGAGATAAACTCTCGGGGGCACAGGCCCTTCGGTAACAGCGTCACGTGACGCAGCGCTTCAGCGCGGAGTCGCTCATCGATGCGATCGGCTACGAGGACTCGTTCTTTCCCGAACCAGTCTGTTTTCGCGGCTCGTCGATATAAAACGGTGAATCGTCTTCGCGCCGATACGCCCGCAAGATGCCGGGCGAAGTGGGGGGCCTGGGCCCCGGTCGAACCTGAAAGCGAACCAGGCAACAGTGAACCGGCGACGGTTTACGAGATCGGAAACGATCCGGAGCGGCGGCCATCGACCCGCCGCTCCTTCTTTCTTTTTTCTCGGAGACGGCTGAGCATGCGCGAATCAATCGTCGGAACGGTCGGCACGGCACCTTCGGTGACGAACCAGGCGTACGTCGTCAACTTCTTCAAGGATCTCGGCCAGGCCGGCGATCGCTTGATCATCACGACGGGCGACGCCGCGGTTCACTTCAAGATCCGCCGAGCCGAAGAGCGCAAAGACGCGGCGACGGCCTCCGGAAGCCTGGTGGCGGGCGCAGACTCCGCGACGACCGGCGCGAAAAACGCCGCCATGTTCGCGCTGGCGGCCCGAACGACCCTCGAACTCGAGCCGTTCGATCGCCCGATCGACTACCTCGAGGTGGTGTTCGGTTCCGACGTTTCGGCGACCGGCGTCTTCTTCACCCTCTCGCGCAGCCGCGACGAATCTGGTAGAGATCTCTTCACGCATCGTATCGGATGAGGAGTTCTCGATGGGCACTCGTGATCAGATCAAGGCTGCGCATGCTCTGACGCTCGGCGCAGGCTCGAACTACGTTCCGATCAACTTCCACAAGGACTACGGCGCGACCGGCAACAAGCTCGCGCTCAAAGCCAGCGCAGCCACGCTCGTGCTCGTGCGCGGCGAACGGTTGTTCAGTCCGTCGTTGGAAACGGGAATCGCGATTACGGAGCGGTACCCGGAAGATCTGGTCACGCCGACGGACTGGGCCGTCGGACGGACTGCGGTGCTCGCGCTGCCGGCGAACACGACGCGCACCATCACCTTCGACGCACTCGTCGACGTCGTCTACATCTCCGCCGAGGCGGCCGCCACCGTGACGGTGACGCTCCTCGAAACGATCAGCTCGAACATTCCGGCGTTCTCCGCCCACGGCTCTCCGCCGCGAGAACGCGCTCGATTCACTCCGATCGCCGGCCTCACGCGGAACTACGCGAACAACGCGCAGGTGATCATCGATCCGGGATTCTGGACGGACAACAAAACGACCCCGACGTACTTCCGGACCAACGAAGTGGCGCAGGGGGCGATCTGCAAGGTCAGCGGCTTCACCTCGTTCGCCGTCGCCTTCAGCCGCCGTCCGTACGGCCGCGCATCATTCAAACCGTCCGTCATCTCGTATCGCAAAGCGCGCACGGAAACCGAACTCTGGTCCACCGAGACGAATTGGGTGCACGGACTGCAGGCGCACACCATCGGCGCCACGATGCTCTACCCGAACCTCGACCCCGGCGGTGAGTGGTTCATCCAGTGGGCGATCGCACTCCAGGCGAGCGACGAAAACGCCACGGCCCAGTGCGACTCGCACGCGCAGGCCGACGCGCCGTGGTCGGACGCCGCGAGCCGCGAGCCCTTCATCGGCAACGATTTCATCGGCTACGAGACGACCGGCAACGGCACGTTCAAGACGATCGTCTGGGATCGTCCGACGAAGAATTTCTTGATTCTGTCGGACTCGAACTCGGGCGGTCCGGTAGTCGCCGGCGGCGGTCGTCCGACGGTCGACATCTACGAGCCGCGGTCGGCCCTGATCGGGATTCCCATCGGCGCCGTCCCGTGGGACGCGGCAGGCGGCCTGGCTCAATGGGAATACCTGACGATCCAGCAATGGTGCCGGACCAACGGGTACATCCCCAGAATCTTGAACCGGTCGTTCGGCGGCAGCTGGCAGTCCAAGATGGGCTCGGGCAGACGCGGAACGCTCACGGCAGCGTGGCCCGGCGTCTATCTCGACGTCATCGACACGTTCAAATATCGAACCAACTACAGCAACACCGACTACACGGTCAGCGCCGACTGGACCTGGAACGGCAGCGTCGGCTTCGTGCCTGCGCTCATCATGCTCGGCTCGTTCTACAACGATGCGTTGCAGGCGAACCTCGGCGCCGACGCCACCCTGAACGGCTCTTTGTTCAAGGACAACGTCGGGCTCGTGTCCGCCTCGCTGCTCACCACACTCTACAATCAGTGGTCGGGCGTCGCACTCTTCGTGTACGGTCCGGAAATCGCAGACAACGCCGCAGCCCTGGGCGGCGTGACCACGCTGCAAAACCTGCGACTGGCCGTCGGCGCGGGCGGTCTGTATTACAACATCACGACTCCCGGCGGAGCGAAATACGACGCCAACAAGGGACGATTCATCTATCTCGCCGACTACTCCGCGCAGACCACCGTCGGCACGACCGGCGCCAGTCTGCACATGACCGCAGCGCAGCACGCTCTCATCGAGCAGTTCGCCGCGCGAGCCAAATTCGCTGAGCTGAGCTTCTAACGCACCTCTAAAAATTCAGGAGACCTCCCATGAACCGAAACGTCATCGTCCTCGGCTCGGGCGCGCACGCCCGTGTCGAACGTGTCGGCGAGCACATCGTCCGCTTCCCGCAGTCGGTGGATCCCGATGACCTCAACGGCCGCCTCGTGCTCGACTGCAGCACCGGCCACATCACGGAAAAAGACGACACGCTGCTGCGCCGATTGGCAACCGACGATGCCCAAGCCGTCGACGGCGTCCGCGTCACGAAGATGAGCTACGGCTGGCTGGTGATCTTCGAGGAAACCGAGCCGCAGGACGGCGAAGATCGGCTGTCCCCGGCATTCTGGAAACTGCGTCGATTCGCGAAGGACCGCGGGTTCGATTGGGTGAACCTCGACCGCGACGGTTCGACGATCTTCGGCCTCGAAACATTCGACTGGTAGGAGAAGACCGTGCCGATCAACACGCAGCAACGAGTCCTCGAGCTGCTGACCAGTGCGCGCTGCTATCCGGTTCAGTTTCCGGTCATCGTCGAAAAGATGCGCATGTCGGGTCTTCCGCTCCCTGTTCCTCGCGTCTGGATCAATGCGATCGCCCGAGTAGACGCCGGGCCGTCCCTGTTCTTTCGCTGCGCCGTCACCGGCCAAAGCATCGCCCGCGGTCGGCCGCACGAAGCCATCCTCGCCGTCGCTTGCCCCGATCTCCCTGAACTCTCGGACAACACCGTCGAACACTGCTACCTGTTCATCGTCAAGAATCGCATCAACAACGACCCGATCTTCTTCGTGACGACGGACGGACTCGAGCTGTTCTCGCCGTACGGATCGACCTTCGAGCACGCCAATCCACTGACCGCCAAGCTGTCGACGTGGTTCGACGCCTCCCTCGCCCTTCTGAGCGACCAGCCGACGGTCGAGCACCCGGAAGAGCCCGGGCCAAAATAAACGACCGCGAAGAGGCACAAGAGAATCGGAGGAAAAATCATGGCCGACGATGAATACCCGGAGTGTGCCGCCTGTGGTCGCGCACCCCGGGCACCGGGAAACAACAATTTTTGCCGCAACTGTCTGGACGACGGCAACGAGGGAGAGCACTACGGCCGCTGCTACGAGTGTCGATCCGGCCGTCACCGTCACTGTCTCGGGGTTCCATGCGGATGTTCCTGCCCGGCCACGGACAAAGAGAAAAGGACCGAACGCGTCACCGCAATCGCCGACGCGGAGTCGGCTGTTCTCGCCGCCGCGGCGGCACAGGCGGAATACCGCTACAAAATCGTGGCCGGAAAACCGTGGACGCTAACCGACAGCAGTCGATATGCCGATCTTTGTTTGGCGACAGATGAGGCGATTCAACGCCTCCAGAAGGAACGATCCGATGCCTGAACCCGAAGAACGAGACGCACTCTATCACGTGAGCCTTCGCGTCGGACGCGGGAGTAGGATTGAGATCGATCACCCATCGCACTTCGTGCGCATCGTGGCCGACCTTACGCACGGCATCGACGATGCGTTCGCGCCGCTGCTGGCCTCCGCGCCCGCTCTTCGTCGAGCGCTCGTCGAGATGATCCCGTTCACGCTCGACTGCTCGCCCGCCTCCCCTGCGCTGCCGATGACACAGCATCCGGATTTCGCCGGACCCGAATGCGGGTTGTGCGGCTCCTGCATGGTCAGGACCGCGGCCCGCATCGCGATCGAAAAATCCCGCAACTCAAGTCGATAAAGAAGGACACACGAATGGCTAAGCCCGAACCGAAACGCCCGCGCGTCAACATCAGCAACCTGAAAATCGGCGACACGATCGGCCTGATGTACCGGACACGGATGGCGCTGAACGCCGCCAGTCTTCCGGGAGCTCGAAAGCTGCGCGATCGCTTCCGCAACACGTCCGAACTGCCGTCGTTCGACGAAGCCGTCAAGATCTGCATGGAGTACGTCGATCTCGTCACCGATCTCACGGAAGAGCGAAACATGCGCGACGACGAGACCGCGACCGAATACGTCCGACGGGTGCACGGATGATCGAGCAAGAGCCGCAACCAACGCCCGAGACCGTCGATCGCCTCGAAGTGATCATGCAGTTGTCCGGCATGCGCCGCGCCGCATTAGCGGGAGCAAAGAAGGCCAAAGAGCGCAAGAGAACTCTGACGGCACAGTACCTGACCGGCCGCGCAGACGCCTACCGAGAAGCAGCTGACCTGATGAAAACGTTCATCCGCGTCGGCGTGAAAGGACCGATATGTGGACCGAAAGAAACCTGACCGACGCCGAGCGCGCAGCTCAGCGCGACAAGTTCACCCGACCGATCAAGATTCACTGAGCGGTGGTCGTCCGATACGGCACGGTCGTGCCGAAAGGATTCCTCCCGGTCATGTCGGTCAACACCGAGAAGGAAGCTGAAGATCTGCTCGTGGCGGCCTGCCCGAGGAACATGCACGGCGAATTCATCGCCGAGGAGTTGGCCGACCCCGGCCGACAAACGCTCGAGAATCTCGACCGATTCAGCGATCGACTCTACGAGGTCTATAACCGCCTGATCCGACCGAAGGAGACCACATGTCCGTCACCATCGCATATCCGTTCGAAGTCAACGACACGCTCCGGCACAACCAAACGAGCGAGCGCCGCACGATCACGAAAATCAGAAAAGGAGCGCTCGACATTACGCTCATCGACTGGCGCAACGAAGCGCGGAAAGGCACCAGCACTCTCCGCTGCTGGCTTGCGTGGGCGTCGGACGCCTCGTTCATCCCGGTAAGACCGCGCAGGAGGGTGTGACGTGGCCGATTTTCTGCCTGTTGGAACCCGCATCCGCTTCTTGAAAGACCTCACCGAAGCGCCGGACGAAGACCGCCCGTGGATCCAGTACGCCGCGAAAGGCGAACTCGGAACGATCGCCGGTCACGGCACTTCGGAGGGCTACTGGGCGAAGGCGGACAGCTGGGACAAACCCTTCGGACTGGCGCCCGGTGAGTTCGAGGTCGTCCAGCCGGAGCGACGGAGAGAATCAGATGGCTGAGCTACTTCCGATCGGAACCCGCATCCGCTTCTTGAAAGACCTCAAATCAGCCGGCGACGTCGACTACGCGAAAGCAGGCGAACTCGGCACGATCACCCACAACAGCACCGCCAACGGAACCTGGGCGATAGCCGACGGGCAGTCGCTGTTTTCCCTCGGAATCTATCCGAACGAGTTCGAGGTCGTCTCGGAGACGCCGGGCTCATGAACGACTTCAACGATTTCAATCAGTGCCCCACCTGCTTCGGCCGAGGATACGTCCCGCGATCGCGCCGACGAGGCTTCTATGTCCGCACCTGCTGGCGCTGCCGCGGAGCCGGCCGCACCCCGAAGAAAAACAAAGGAGATCCGCATGTCGGATTATGCGTCATTCATGACTGAAATCATTCCGTGCGACGACTGCCTGAAAGCCGTCCGCAGCGTCATCCTTGCCGTGACCGCCGCCGACGGCATCGAGCTGTTCGCGGCCGAAGATTCCGGCCCGCTCGGCCGTGTCGTGGCCGGCAGCATTCGAAGCAAGACGGTCGCCGGACCGATCGACGATTTCGAGGAGCTGTGCACCACCGAGATCTCGCCGCTTTTGTGCCACTCCGTCCGCGTCGTCGTCATCGACGAAGATGTGTGCCTCGCGAGCGTGATTCTCAACAAGGACGTCAAGCTCACCGATCGCGCCGGACAGCGTATGCGCCGAGAATCGGCGCAGGCCGAAACGATCGCCCGCGGTTTGAGTGCCTACGAAATCTGGAAATTCATGAAGGTCGAGGACATGACCCCACAACGCGCCGCGAGTCTGATCAGCCAACTTCGATCGGAGTTCGAGTCGTTCGGCGCAGCTGCGCAGAGACTGCAAGAAATCGAAAAGGAACAGATGGGATGACCGACAAAACCCTTCGAGAGATCCAGACCACCCTCCCCTGGACGATCAAGTACAGCGAGGACTACCGCAGGAATCCGCAACCGCACAAGGATTTCACGCACGCGCTGCTGCACGTCTCGAAAGCGGCCGGCCACCTCAACGGACTGGCCGACGACATGGACCACAATCGAGCGACGGCGCTCGATCCCGGCCTGCGCGAAAAGTACGGCAAGTACGTCGCCGACTTCGTGATCTGCGCAGTGCGGATCGCGAACGTGTTCCCCGGAGGCATGCTCGATCTGCAGACGCTCGTGCAGGAGCGCATCGCCCTGAAGAACGCTCCGCCGACGACCCGCGAGGCCGTCCTGGAAGCCGGCGCCGAAATACACGACCGGATCGCGGCAAACAACAGGACGACCTCCGCACCGGAGAAAGATACGATCTGGGTCGGAAGAGATGGTCAACGCCGCCGAGTGCTCAGCTGCGACCGCGGTCCCGCGTCGTCGGATCCGTGGATGATTCACTACGTCAACCTGTCGGTCGAACGCGCCGACAACGAGTACCGCGAAGATTCCGGTGAGTGGTTCCGCTGGGTCACGGAAACGGACGCGCGGATCGAAGCGCGGACCGAGGAACCAATGAAGACCGACGCCGAAGAAAAGTCGCAAGCATACGTCCCCGGAGAAGACGACGACGCGATGGACAGGGCGGCGATCGCCTTCATGCGCGCCTACGATGAGCGCGAACGAGAGCGCGAAGGACAGCACTACGCGCGCCCGCCGTACAGTCTCGAAGAATGGCACGACAACGCGACGGCCGAGCACCGAGTCGTCGTCTGCGGAGTCGACGAAGACGGATTCGAAGTAATGACCGGTCCGACCCAGGACGGTGAGGAGCCGCAGCCGAAGGTCAGCTACTACTCCAACCTTTATCCGGGACAGGCTCAATTCGAGACCCCGTCCGAATGGCTCGAGTGGTCGGCGCGAACGAAAGCCGTTCTCTGGAAGAAGTGTCCGAAATGGGAGTACCCGGAAGTCGGCATCACCTACGAGAGCGCCGACGGGAAAGAGCGGCGCCGCGTGACCGGCTGCGGCCGCCAGCCGTGGCACAGACACGAGACGCGGGTGTCGTGGCGCCGATTACTGCCGCCGGAAGAGAAGGAGTCGTGGCACGAGCTAAACGGGTGGCGCGCGTGGGCCATCAAGACGAAAGCACGGCGGGTTCCGACCGAGAAGGCGGAGCAGCCGAAGAAGGCCGTCTCGCCGAAACCGGGAGACGTCTTCTTCAACGAGAAACTCCAGACGGTCTACGCAGTCACGGACGTCAAAAACGACGTCGATCTGGGACCACAGGTCAGCTACCGAACGGAGCCGAGCGGAAAATCCACAGTGGAATCGCTATCGCTGTGGCGCGAACTCATCACTGAGGCGGTTCCTGTTCAGTGGTCGCGCGGAACACGTCTGTTTCCGACGCCGGGCGGCCGCTATCTCTCGAAATTTCCAGCATCGACGCCGCTGACGGTCACTCGAGTCGAAACGAATCCGTGGATCGTCACGTACCGATCCGAAGACGGAAATTGTTCGCAGATCACTCTCGCAGATTGGGATGGCTGGGTCGGCCGCGCCGAAGTGAGCCGCATCGAATGACCGCCCCCGAACTCAGCGTCTTCATGAAGAAGTGCCTCGGCGTGGACGTCGTCGTCAAAGAGTCCGAGTTTACGCGCGCCGCCTGGTACGACATGTACTCGACGGCGCGCCGACTCGAATCCGTCCGCCGTCGTCGGGGCTTCGGTAACGGCAACAAATGCGCCGGCCATCTGTTCTCGGTCCACGGCTCCGAAATCGCTCGGAGCATCGAGCGCTTCCGCCCCGACTTTACCCTCAAGAATGCCGGCCCCCGTCCCTGGTGCCGACTACCCTGATCTGAAAAGGAGATCCGCGTGCTGATCACGGCCATCTACTTCTCGGTGTCGGCGATCATCACGCTGGTCGCCGCCGCCATCCTCTGGTTCAACACGAGAGGCACGAACGAGAGCATCGTCGGTGCGGTGTTTCTCGTCGCGTTCTTGTCGCTCTTCTGGCTGCCGATCGTCGCACTCCTCGTCGGCGTCGTGATCTTTTTCTCCGAGGACGAACCATGCTCATCGTAGCCCAGTGTTACGGCGGCGTCGCGACGTTGATCTTCGTCCTCTGCCTCGTCGGCTACTTCGCGGAGATCCGGGCGCGCAACGAGAAGCTGCTCGGACCGATGCTGGCGTTCATCGGGTTCTCGATCGGGTGGCTTCCGGTCGTGTGCCTGCTGGCCGTCACCGGCGAGTGGCGAAAGCTGCCGCCACGCATTCGCCGCTTCAAACGACATCCGAAAACGAGAACAGAGCGATGACCGTCACCGAAAAACAGATGCACATCCTCCGACACATGCTCGGCGTCGACTCGAATCGTCCGCCGAATCGATGGGGATTCCGAAACCATTTCGTGGCCGACCCGGACGGCCCCGACGACAAGCAGCTGCAGACGATGCTCGCAAACGGACTCGTCGAGCGCGGTCAAGACATCTCGGGCGGCCGCTGCTACCACGCAACCGACGCCGGATGCGAACTCGTCGGTCTTTCACCGGACCGCATCACCGTGGCCATGGGCCGAGAGAAAGGAGAGTCGACATGACCGAAGACGAAATGCACGCGCAGATCGCGGCGATGCGTCAGGAGCGCGACGACGCCTGGGGCGAGAACGAGGTCCTCCGCCGCGCTCTCGTCAGACTGCAGGACAACCGGCCGTGCTGGTGCTCCGCCGAATCGACGGAGAAGCACACCGTCCCGTGCCTCGTCGCCCGTCGGCTGCTCGACGTCGCCGACCAAATCGGAGGAGTCCAGCCGACTCCGCCGAAGTTCTCCGTCAGCTCGGACGGGGAGCAATACTGCGGCACATACGACTCCGTGGAGGAGGCGACGGCGGCACTCGCAGGATGCGCCGGCTGGGTCGGCAAGGTGATTTCGGCCGAGCAGCGGCTCGACGTCAAGCCGGAATACGTGGAAGGGTTGATCGATGAGATCGACAGCGATCTCGGGGAAACGATGGCCGCCGCGGACCGCGTAATCCGGCTGGACGCGGAGGACGCGCGCACACTCGCCGCGATCATGGCCGCATTCATCCGCAGACACGCGCGGTTCGACTGGTTCTCGGTCGAGAACCCGATCCGCATCGAACCGAAGGAAACCCGAGCGATCGAAGAGGGCACGTCCGATGAGCACGCCTGATGTCTCGCTGACCCCCGTCATCAAATTCGTCGTCACGACGTGCGCGTGCGGCGGAATCTACGCCCTAACGGAAACGTACGTCGCCAAGAAGCGCGAAGAGTCCGGCTTCTGGAACTGCCCCTACTGTCAAGTCGGATGGGGTTTCGTCGAGAGCGACCTCAAAAAGCTCGAGCGCCGGCTGGCGGAGGAAAAAGAGCGGCACGCCGGAACCAGGACCGAAGTCGAGGAGAAACGCCGCCAGCGAGACGCGGCAAACCGACGCATCGCCGCACAGAAAGGCGCGCTGACGCGGCTGAAGAGTCGCATCGCTTCCGGCACCTGCCCCCACTGCAGCCGATCATTCTCGAATCTCGGCGCGCACGCGGCGAAGCGTCACGGCAAGAAAAACCGAAAGGACACGCGACAATGAGGTGGACCGTCGGACAGATCGTGCATCTCGTGACCAAGCGCAACGGCGAGCCGGAGCGAGGCGACCACACCATCACCTCGATCGGTCGAATCTACGGACATCTGGACGACCCCGGGCACTCACGCTTCTATCTGCGCACCGGTGTCGTGGTGCCGCCGGAAGGCTACGTCCCGCACCAACACGTGTACGCGTCCGCCGAAGCCTACGACGCCGAACGAGCACTCGAAAAAGCATGGGACGCTCTCGTCGAGCGAATGTACCGCTGCCGGTATCACCCGCCGATCGGCATGACGCTCGAAAAAATCAAAACCCTCACCTCGGCGATGTTCCCGACCGAAGAGAAAGACCCACATGAGTAGCCTCATCGAAACGACCGAGTACCGCGGGTGCTCGATCGAGAAGCACTACGACCAAGACGCAGAATCCCCGCGCGAAGGTATGCGCTGGTGCCTCGGCCGGATCGTCGCCTGGCACCGTCGCTATCACCTGTCCGACGACAAAAAGAACGGAGACTTCGCCGTTCAACGCGGCGACTGGCCGACGTTCCGCGAGCCGAATGATTTCAAGGAGTACGTCGCCGACGAAGCGATCGCCGCCCGACTCCTCGTGCTTCCGGTGTTCATGTTCGATCACGGCAGCGTGGCGCTGAGCACCGGCAGCTTCAATGATCGGTGGGATTCCGGACAGGTCGGCTGGATCTACACGACCCACGACGCGATCAAAACGGCGTACGACGTCACCGAAGTGACTCCGGAGATCATCGAAAAGGCGCGCGAGGCGCTCGTCGGCGAGATCGAGACCTACGGCGCCTACGTCAACGGTGAGACCTACGGGTTCATCGCCAAAGACGAGAGCGGCAAGGAGATCGACTCTCGCTGGGGATACATCGGAGACGACGGCGACGACTACATGATGTCCGAGGCGAGGAGCTGCATCGATCACCATCTCGAGAAACTGGTGGCCGCCGCAGCCGAGAATGAGCGCGCCCAGGACGACGGCGAATACGGCGGCCACGCCTAACCCGTCGGATTCTCGACGAAAATCCGGAAAGGACCCTTATGCCGAAAGCACCGACAACCTGTGAATGCGGAAAACCGTGGCGCTACGCGACACCGCCGCTGTCCGCGCAGCCGTCAACCGCCCCGAGGGCTCCGAAAATACTTCCCGGGTGCGACCACGACGACACGTGCATGAGTCGCATCTTCACGTGCAGCAGCGGGCACACGAGGCGGATCACTTTGCGCCGCAGCTGCCCGGTGTGCTCGTGGCAGGGATCGGAAACGTGCACGTACCCGCCCCACAACCCGAAGTTCGATGGCTGGCCGGAGACGCAGCCGCCCGAGGAGAAGACCTGGTGACCGGGAGCACGGATAAGTCGGCCGACCGAGGCGTCATCCGTCTCTACCTGACGTCCATCTGCTGCGTCACCGTCGAAGAATTCGACGCGATCACCAGGGAACTGACTGCACGAAAAATAGCCGGAGATGTGCAGATCGGTGACCGCATCCTGGCGCAGCTTCTCAACGATCGCATAGATCGAAGAAACGAACTCGCCGAAACCCCAGAACAGCGCGCCATCCGGCTGAAGGACAACCAATGAAGTACGAGGCAGGGAAAACGGTCTACGTCCGCTGGCGACAACCGGAAGGCGGTCAGACGCTGAAGGTCACCGCGATCGGCTGGAAATACGCGAAGATCGGCGGCAGATACCTCGTGAAGCACGGCAGCACGCACATCGAAAACCCCGGATACAGGAACTACGGCGAGATCTTCGCATCCCACGAGGCCTACGTCGAAGAGAAAGGCCGCCGAGAGATGTGGGACGCCATCCGCTGCGTGCGCGAACTCCCGGCACACGTGCCGACGAAGCTGCTCGCCGAGTTCCATCAATCCGTCACGAAACCACCCGCGCCGGAAACGGCGAACGAAGAGGAGGACCCGGAGTGTTCGTCATCCGCATAGGAGACGTTTGTCGCCGAGGCACGGAGAAACAGCGCACGGTCGTCGAAATCATCCGTTCGAAGCACGGCGCCCGCTACGACGCGATCGTGTACGTCCGCCCGAACGGTGAGCGCGGCAGCGTCAACAGACCGGCGTGGTGCGCCGCGTTGAGACGCGCAGCGGCCGCGCCGCCTCCTCGATTCGGCGTCTGGACGCCGGTCACTTCCGCGGTGCCTCAGTGCGACCCGAGACCGAACAGCTTCGGCGTGCCCGTGCTCGTGTGGCCGAACCTGCGAACGCAGCACACCGTGCGGGAAGCCGAAATCATCCAGCCGTACGCGTTCTATGGTCGTCGCTGCTCGGATGAGCCGGAGTTCTATTTCGCCGGCTGCGTGCTCGACGACGTCACGCACTGGATGCCACTTCCCGAAGGACCAACCAAATGAGCGAAATCGACGACTTGATCGATGCCGGTCGCAGCATCGAAAACGCAGTGCAGGTCAAGGACTGGGTCGCCAAAGACCGCCCCGGCGCCGGACTCGAGATCCACGGAGTCCTGCCGAAGGGATTCAACTTTCGCGGAGTGGATCACGCCGCCGACGGCGAGACGGCGTTCCAGATCTGGAGTCTGCCGAACCACCAAAACGTGCTCGTGGCCTGCGAGCGCTGGGTGCAATTCGAGACCGGTGAATGGAAGGTGATGCAAGCCGCCAACGCGAAGCGCATCGAGTTCGCCTGCAACAACCACGACAAGTACCTGCGGCTGCTCGAAATGATCGTGCCGAAGGCTGAGGTGAAACCGCGGGCTATCGAGAAGAACGACGTCGTGCGGATCGTGAACCTCGACGGAAATGACGGCTTCGACAAATCGTTCATCGGCCTCGTGCTGCCCGTGGATGACGTCGTGAACGGCAGACTTTGGTTCCGCATGGACGACGTCTCCGTCAGCTTCGATCCGTCGAACGTCGAACTCTTCCGCGCGAAATGTCCTGAATGTGGTGCAGCACGCATCGAAAAGAAAGCAGGGGGTGCGTGAGCGCTCCGAATCACGAAGCGCCTGCTTTGAGAAAGTTCGGCGTTCTGTTTTTGGGCCGAACCGTAGGTGCTCTCGGCATCGTTTATCGGTGTGAGCGCGTCGTCGAAGTACCGAACGTGGCGGCGATCGAACGCGCGCTACGGGATAAGCACGAGAAGATTTCTCTGCTGGAAGTGTTCGAAGTGTTGCGTGACGGATCTTCTCGCTGGGTGGATTGGAAAGCAGAAATGGCGGCTGACCTGCGGCAGCCGTCTACGGAGAAGCCCGGATGACTTTCCGACTGAAAGATCGCGTCCGAGTCGACGCCACCAAGACGAACGCCTGGTTCGCAGGAGAGCCGGACACCGTCGTCGGCGTCAACCCGAGCACGACCGAAGTGAAGTTCGACACGCATTGGCGGCCGATCGAGATGCTGAACGAATTCCTGATCCTCATCGAGCGTCCGACGGCCGAAATCGACGGTGAGAAAGAGGCATGAGAATCAAGAGAACCTTCGACGTTTACCGCTCGGGATCTTACTGGTCGGCGACGCACGAGTCGGACACCGCCCACCGCGGGCAATTCGTCGAGCGCGTCAGCGTCTACGCGAGCACCCGAGCGGTGGCGAAGGAGAAGGCGATTCGAGTCGCAAAGGGCCGCGCGAAGCGGCGAGAGCTGAAAGGAAATCCGTGATGTACGCCGAGTTCTGGGACGAAAAAGGCCGCTTCCTCTTCAAAACAGAAGGCTTGACGATACGCCCTCTTGTCGGAGATGTTCTCTCCGTCGTCGAACCCGGAAGTACCCGAGAAGAACGATTCACCATCTCATCCGTCGAGTTCGCCGTTCGACTCACTCGACCGCTTGGCGACTTCATCGCCGGTCCGACGCAACTCGGCGTACTCGTCAAACTCAAAGCCGTCACGGAGTAAAAAATCACATGGACTCACTCGAACCCGCAGTCATCAACCAGCTGGCCGAAAACAAGCAGTGCGTGCAGACCGCGATCGCGCGCATCCGCATGCAGAAGAACACGCGACAAGACGAGTACGTCGTCGCGCGCGCCTACGAGCTTCAACACGAGACACTCGTCGCCGCGAGCATCAAAATCGCCGGCGTATCGACGCCGTTCGGCGCGACCTCGACCGGCGTACTCCCTGTCATCGACGCCGTGCACAGAATCACCGGGGTCAAGCTCAAATACGACGAAAGCCGCGAAGAGTTTCAGGAGGACACCGATGCCCGCTGATCCGTCGAACCCGTTCACGCTCGACTGGGCGCCCGCCCGCTCAGGCAAGCTCGATCTCGAGAAACTCCAGCAGCCGAAGAAGCACGAGGCGCCCGAGCGGATCCACCTGCTGCAGGATGTCTTCGACGGACGCCTCACGCACGAAGACATCGCGGCTATTTTCGGCGTCATGGCCGCCACCCCGCGGCACACCTACTTCGTGTGCACGCGCCACCCACACCTGATGCGGCGATGGTTCGACGAGATCAAAGACAACCCGCACAAAGTCGGCAACCCGGAAGTCCGCACGTGCGTCCAATCCGCCGCCTGTGTCATGGTCCGCAACTTCTCCGAGAGCGACGCCGCAGGCATTCCGTGGCCGCTCCAGAACGTGTGGATCGGCGTAATCGCAGAAAATCAACGGCAAGCGAACGAACGCGTCCCGGACCTCATGCTCACGCCGGCGCGCCGTCGATTTGTCCGCTGCGAACCGCTGCGGGACGCCATCGATTTGTCGCACCTCGAAAACGTGCTCTCAAAAGACGTCTGGACCGCTCTCGGCGGCCAAGACAGCCTGGCCGGCGCAGTGCTCGACTGGGTCATCATCGGCGGCGACTGCGGACTCATCCCGCACCCGACCGACATCGGTCACATGCGCGGCATCGTCGCGCAGTGCAGGACGGCCAAAATACCGGTGTTCATCACGGCCCTCGGAGTAAATCCGGTGCGACCGCGCAGCGTCATCCTCGGCAACGGTGTCGGGGTGGTCGATCGGATTCCGGTGCTCGGTCAACGGACCGGGAAACCGCCGGTGGACCCGCGCGGGGCGAACATTCTCGAATGGCCGTCGGACCTCCGCATCCGACAACTTCCGAAGTAACTCGACAACGAAGAAAGGACCGTCATGGTCAAAAAGAAAACATCAACGAAAGCCACACGCACGCCGGCCCTGGAAGACGACTTCGTCGTCGGCCAGCACGTGCAACCGCAACCCAGCGCATTCGTCTACAGCCGTCTCCCGGAATCTCAGCGAGGACATATCCTGACGATCGAATCGTTCGGACAAGACGGAATCATCACCGTCCGCACGTCCAACGGGGTCCTGTACTCTGTCCGTCGCCGCCACATCAAGCCCGTGGAAACCGTAGCGCAATGCGGTGACCGGCTGCGCGCCGAAGCGTCCGAGAGGAAGCTCGCGAAACTGATGACCGAGGTATCGGAGCTGCGCTCATCGATCTTGAACGCCGGGCTGGCGACGACGGCCGAAGTGATGGACATGGGGATCCTGGGCCTCGGAACGATGCTCATCCGAAAGGCCAACGAAAATCGACTGGCGCAACCCAAAGACAAAGAACCGGCCAAGTCGAAAGAGAACGAGGTCATCGACGTCGGCGACATCGTGAAATTCGCGCACGACCCGACGCACGAGTACCGCGTCTACGACGTCGCCGGCGACAATATCGGCGGGGACCGCATTCCGCTCGTCGGCGAAAACGACGGGAACGGTGCGCGCAGCCTTCGGAAGAACACCACGCTGCTCCGCAAAGCCGCGAAACTGGGCGATGGCATCAAAGCCGGCGACACCGTCGAAGATCTGCGCGGCCGCGAATATGTCTGCCTTGAAGTTCGAGGCGACCGAATCATCACACAGGACAGCAACGGCAGCCGCCACCACAGCAACACGGCGAACTACCGCCTCAAACGACCGGCCGAGATCATCGACGTCGGTGACATCGTTCAGTTCTTGGAGGATCCGGCACGCGCGTACGTGGTCGACTCCGTCAACGGCTGCATGATCCGCGGAGAACGCCTTCCGGCCGGCAGCGGCGGCTCACGCTGCTTCCTGGGCCGCCACAAGGATCACGTCAAGCTGCTCCACAAAGCCGCGAAATCGGCTGCTGGCGTCGATGGCTCGGTCCGCGGCACCTCCCCTGTGCAAAATGAGCCGCGATCGGCCGTGCACAAGCGACAGCGCTTCATTCGGCGTCAGACCAGCGCGTTCATCTGCGCCGCGTTGAGAAGCGGTAGCCGTATCGATCACGGTCAGCTGCTCAACAAGATGGCCAAGCTCGCCGAGTGCGCGGCCGATCGCTTCTTCGGACCGATCGACGGTCCGGCTCGGATTCCCGACGAGAATCCGGAAAAACCGAAGGCCGCGCGGCGGTTCAGTGTCGGCGACCGCGTGCAGCGCATCTCCTCTATCGTCTACACGGTTGAGGGCGTCGCCGGCGACCGGATAACCGCTCGATCCGGCCCCGCCAACACGCCGATCGTCGACTTCACTGAAAACTTCATCCGGGAGCGCCTGTTCACGCGCGTGCCGTCGAGCGTCCAGAAAGAGTCGATCGAGGTCGGAGACATCGTGACCTATGCGAACGGCATCATCGAGTATCGCGTGGTCGGCATAACGCAGAAGGATCTCGCCGAAAACGATGCCTTGCTACTGTGGGACCAGGTCATGTGCAAGGCGGCCGACGCTCGCCGCAGCGAAGTCAGGCTGAAGAAAAAGCACGTGGAAGGAGGAGTCGATGGGAGACGCGAAGAATCGGGGGACGAAAGAAGAGCGTAAGGCAGCGGCGATCATCCGTCGCAAAGAGGCCGCAGCGAAGGCCGAGAAAGAGCGTGTCGAGCGAGAGATTGAGCGCGCGCGGCATCCGACCAAATCGATCAACACACTCGCGGCCATGACGGCCGTCATGCTCGCCGACCCGGAGAACTTGCTGTGAGCCGCGTCCACTATCATCGAGTCGGAAAGCACTCGCAGCAGATGTGCTTCGGAGTCCACTGCGACGGTCGAGACCCCGTCCAGGTGATGAACGACGATCTCTACACGATCGCCGTCATCTTCGTGGTCGGGGTCTTCCTTTGGATGGCGCGGCAATGACCAGCTCGGCAATCGAATGGTGGGTGACGTCGGAGTCCGGGCGCACGGACTGCCCGAACGAAAAGACGGCCTTCCGCGTCGCCCGCCGTCGCGCGAAAACCGAACGAGGGGTGTGCGTCTCGTCGTACAACCGGGGCTCACGCGTCTCATCGATCATCTCCATTCCGTCGAAAAGACCGCCCAAACGAAAACCGACGTTCAACGAGCGCTTTCTCTCGGCCGTCCGATTCGCGATCGAACGCCACGGCGTCGCCACCGTGAGCGGGGTGATGCTTCAGCTGTGGCCCGATGCCGACGACTACAACGCAAGCTCGTTCGGTCAGCGGCTCCGACTGATCCACCGCGGCATGCGGCTGAATCACATGAAAATGCTGTCGTTGTGGAACCCGGAGACGATGGTTCCCGGAAGCCCGGGAATTCCGGTGATCGTCAAAGACACGCTCGACCCGAAACCAACGAAAAAAGGAAAACGATGAAGGGCAAAATGAAGCTCATTCTGCGGATGCCGTACAAGGTCTACGCCCGCATTGAAAATCTGCGCGTCCGCTCGAAGTCCGAAAACGTCAGCGAGCTGTTTCAGCGCGCGCTGTCGTGGTTCGAACTCGCCACGGATGAGAACGGTGCGCCAGACAGCGATCCGACCGAGGAACCGATCTTCACGGGAGCGAAATTGATCGTCCTGCCGCAGTGGTCGCTCCTCGTGCTGATCGTGGCGGCAGTGATCCTTCTGCTCATCGCGATCAGCGTGACGCCGGAATACGCGAAGAGCCCGCCGATGTTCCTCGTCGGCGCGCTGTGGTCGGCGGTCGTCTGCGCGATCTACTGCCTGCTGAGGGATCGCGAATGACGACCGATAATCTCGGCGATCGCATGAAGCGGTACGAGGCGGCGTTCAGCTTCGTCCTCCCCCCGCGGCTGCCGATCGCCATTCGCGTCGACGGCCGCTCGTTCCACAAGTTCACGGAGAAGATGCAGCAGCCGTTCGACGAAAATCTCATGGCGGCGATGGCTGCGGCCACCGACTTCACCGCGCAGTCGTTACAGGGGTGCATTCTCGCCTACACGCAATCGGACGAGGCCACCTTCATTCTCCAAACCGATCGAGACCACGCCTCGCAGACGGCCTGGGGCGGCAACCTCATCAAAATCGTGTCGACGACGGCGTCCGCGATGACCGCCTACTTCACCGAGGCCCTGCGACAGGTGATCATCCTTCCCGGCCTGCCGCAGTTCGATGCGCGCGCCTTCGTGCTGCCGTGGGAGGAGGTCCCGAATTGCATCCTCTGGCGGTACAAGGACTGGCACAAGAACTCGGTGACGATGGCCGCGCTCGCGCACTTCCACCACCGCGATCTGCAGGGGAAGTGCACCAAAGACAAGCTCGGCATGCTGCAGGAACTCGGCGCACCGTGGGAAGCGCTCATCCCGCGCATTCGACACGGACACTTCTGGGGCGCCCCTCTTGCGGAACTCGCCGAGGCCAACGTCATCGCCGGAGCCTCCGCGCTGACGTACGCGGACATCAAGGGCGTCATCGACGAACTCCGAACCCCTCCCAGTGAGACAGCCACATGACCGACACGAAAAGGACCACGAGAGTCTTCATGGTGACCGTGGAAAATCCGGGGCCATCGTTCAACCCGCACGATCTGCTGATGCCGATCGAATGCGAAAAGTCAACAGTTGTGGAGCAGCAGCGGCCGGAGGAATTCCGTCGATTCATCGTGGCCGGCGTGGCCTGGCAACGATCCGGATTCAACGATGCGAAGTTGCCGAACCTGACGGCGGCCGCGGACGCCCTATTCAGAGGTTGATCGACGTGAAGAAGAACACGGAACCGATCGGCCGGCGCACGCGCTTGATCTGCGGCTGTCTCGTCGCCGGAACGATCGTCGCGGCGGAGATCCTCAAGATGTCGTCGCCGAATTGGTGGATCGCCGCCTATATCGCTGCCGACACGTACTGCGAATGGAGGTACGGCCGTGGTTGATCGACCGCCCGACGACGGCGCGCCGAAGCCGCCGAAGATCACCCTCGACCACGTCGGCTCCGTCGAGCTCCACGACGCCTTCATGTGGGACTGCCCGCACTGCGGCCGAGAAAACTGGCAGCGGGCGATCACGTACCGTCCGACGCCGCAGGACGCCGTGAAGCTCGGGATCGATCCGACCGACGCGGTCGACGGCGTCATGATCACGCTGCCGAACTACGTGATGTGCGGCGATCCGGAGTGCGGTCAGCGCTTCGCAGCGACGAGCGCGTTCAACGACGGGGAAGACGAAGAAGACACGTAGCGCAACCGAAAACAAGGAGAGAATCATGCGCATGAAAATCAGCGACGAATACAAGTACGTCGCGTACGACGCCGTCGGCTGGCAGCTGTACCGCCGCAAGCCCCGCGTCTTCATCATGAACAGGTACGGTCCTCGAAAAATATTCATGTGGGTGGCGGGTGGACGAGACAAAGCCGCCGATCCGGGGATATGCATCAGCCGCGCCGTCTCGTTCTTCGAAGAGAACGCCGTCGTAATGCTGTCGCCGTTGATCGAGAACAAAGGAAACGGCGTCTTCGAATGCGTTCCGCCGGAACGATGGAACGGACCGTGGCGCACGGTTCTGCGAGAGCAGAAGCGGCGCGTCGGCGGCCTCGCGACATTGATGTGGCTCTTCTCGGCCGCCGCCCGAGACGACAAACGAGACGACGGCGACGTTCGCTGCCCGGAGACGTCATGTTCTTCATCGAAATCCTCTGGCGCCGAAGCCCACACTGGACCCGCCGCGCCGACCCGTTCGACTCGAAAAGTGAAGCGGTCCGCATCGCGCAAACGATGACGAGCGACGAGACGATCCGAAAGATCCGGGTAGTGAATTCAGGCGGCCTCGTCGGCTGGCCGCCGTGGAGCATCCGCAGCGCCTCGACGAACCGCAGTCACCAAAAGGAGGTTAATGATGTGCGAGATGTGTGAGCCCGACCCGGACAAGAAGAGGATCACAGTCAACAGACTGCTGGCGTTTGCCGACGATCTCGAGAAGCTCGCTGCCGATTATCGGAGTTACGCTACCGGAATCATTAAACCGCACGAAAAGGGGATGAAGGGAATGACGCAGCTGTCGATCGCGTGCATTCGACGGCTCGTGGTCGACGCCCTGTAACTGCGCCGCGGCCGGCAACAAACGGCAGAAGAACACCCCGCACGAGCCGGGGTGTTTTCTTTTACTTCGAATCAGGCCGTCGTCTCGATGAAGGCGAAGTGCTTGATCGCGCCGGCGAGCGTGGATGCGATCCTGTAGGCACGGTGGGTGGCGCAGAAGTAGTAAGTCTTGCCGTTGACGACCGCCTTCCGCACCGCGGGAGTGGCTTCGCCGTTCGGCCCGTGATGCCAGACGGCTCCGGCGGCCATGACTTTCTGTCGCTCTTCGGGAGTGAGCGGGACCGCCGCTGACTTCAGCTTCTTGAATTCAGGAGCGGCGAGCTTCGTGATTTCCGACAAGAATCCGGCGGCGATCATAGATCTCCCTCACTTCCGGAACGGAGGCGATGCGACAGTCGCTGAGCACGTAGCCCCGGCTGTCGTGAACGGACCCACAAAAACAGGACGGCCGAGCCGAAGCACATAAAACTCTCCGCGCCCACCAGCCAACGGCTCACGGTATCGAGGTGTGATCGAAGTAAGGCAAGGAAAAACGTGAACACCCCATCCGCGAGAAGGACCCAGAAACAGATCCAGTCGTACGCATCGAAGTTGAGCCTGTCCGACCATTTCCCGAGTTTCATTCCGGTTCTCTCTGGGCGCGCACGACTTCTTTCGCTCGGCGGCACGCTTCTCGCTTCGCTTTGACGAGCGTGGTCGCCGTCACCTCACCGCACCACACCCATTTGTCGCCGTCCCTCTTCCACGTCATCCCGTGCGCAGTCTTCTGCACGTAGGCGACGTAGTAGGGCTCTCTGGGGCGGCCGTCGCCGAGATCGTTGCCGAGGGCGCGCATGACCTCGAGGGTCCACGTCTTCGGCTTGACTTCTCGCGACGGCCGATCTCGACGCAGGGCGCCGAGCATCACTCGCCGCGCGAAACGATGCGCTGACCGGACATCGACGCCTTGTTCGCCCAGTCTTCGCGCGAGATCGCGTGCACCTCGCCGCTGTTCGTCGCGTAGACGACCGTCGTCTTCGTGACGAGAACGATGCGCATCTCGTAGCGCACGTAGACGAGATCGTCGGGCTTCGGATCGGCCCAGCAATCACGGAGACGGGTATCGACGACTGTTTCTTCGGACATAGGACTCTCCTTTTACGTTGTTGCGAATCGACGCACGTCGAGTATACGCCCATCCCGGGACACCAGGCGAACCTCGACCTCGACACCGACCTTGGCCGGGTTCTTCCAGGTCGCGGAAACCTCGTTGACCGTGAGGTCGCCGATGACCTTGTGCGCGATGCGCGGGCTCATGGATACGGTCGCCGTCGTGTCGGACGCGTTCGTCACCTGGACATCCGTCAGATACGCCGGGTGACCGGTCGGAACGGCCGTCGTGACGACCGTGATTTCCTTGTTGCCGACACCGCCGATCGCTCCGATCTTGTAGACGCCGTTGTTCCGCACGTCCTCCGCGCTCGCGACCACGAAGTAGTCGCCGACCGCGTAGCCGTCCGTGACCCACGACCCGATCGATCGAATGATCTTGTGCGTCGAGGTGCTGAAGCTGAGGCCGCCGGTGAGCGCCTGCGTCGAAGTGAAGTTCGCGTGCCGCACGACTTCGATGTACTCGCCGCCGTCCGAGCCCGGAGCGCCGTCCACCGTCAGCGGGAAGAGCAGCGCCGTGTTGTCGGCGGCCGCGGTCGTCGTGATGGTCGGGGTCGTGTCGAACTTCGGTCGGCCGGCGAACGGCTCGATGACGAGCGACGCCGTGCCGCCGCTCGAAACGTCCGAGCCGTCGGGACCGTAGAGCTTGAGATCGAAGGCACCGGATCCGTCGGCGAACCCGACGAGATCGGAGACCGCGATGCCGAGCACCAGCTTGGTGCTCGACTGCTCGAGGATCACGACCGAAACCGGCTGCACCGTCGTCAACGGGTACACCGACAGAGGCATCATCTGCGGACTGGTCGGCTCGAACGCCGCGCGCGCGACGAGACTCGGGCCGAGCGCGGTGCCGATCACCTCGACCGAGCCGCCGCGAGTGGATTCGACTCCGTTGAACACCGTGACGTCGGTGACGTTCGGCGTGCCGGTCGCGACGGTCACTTGGAAGAGCTGGATGTCGTACGTGCCGCCGCCCGTGAGCGTGAGCCGGGCGTACACCACCGGGTCGGTGAACGTCGCCACCGGAACCGTGACGCTGCTGAAATGGATGCTCGACGGATTGATCGCGACGCTGCCGAGCAGCGAGACGCCATCGAGAATCAGATCCGCCGAGGCGACCGCGGTCGAGAGCGCCGCGCCGAACAGATCGACCTGGTAATTCGTGGCGCCGACTTCGACGACGATCGGGTCCATGGCCGCGGCGGCCATACCCGGCTTGACCACCCACCCGGTGATCTCCGGATGCTCCTGATCCCGCACGACGAACGAGTACGTCGCCGTCTTCGATCCGGCCGACACCGTGATCGTCGCCGTCTGTCCCGCGGAGTTCGACGCCAGGACGAGCTTCTTGATGAGGATGAGATTGTCGTCCACCACCGTCACGTCGGCCGGGTAGGTCAACGTCGCGGCGCCGGAGGCGGCCACGGCCGTGATCGCCGAAGCTCCGTCTTCGAAGAAGAACCGGCCGGCCAAATAGACCTTGGCGCTACCCGCAGGCGCGCCGGCCGCGCCTGCACCCTCGAACGGATTGGAGACGTTGACGGTCGCGATCTCGGGCGTGCGCGATTCGATCGTGAACGTAAGCGTGTCCGCCGACGCGCCGACGCCGTTCAGATCCGCGTAGGTGAGCGTCACGACTTGTCCGATGGTCGCCAGACCGCCGATCTCGTACCAGACCTTCGTCTCCACCGCGTCGAGCACGGTGACGGCTCCGAGGATGACCATGTCGGGAACATCGACGGTGACGGTCGATCCGGCACGGAATCCGGTTCCGATCACCTTGATCCAGCCGCGCGCTCCGCGCTCCTTGCCGCGCGGGTTCGGCGTCCCGCCGTAGTCGTTCTCCGGGTAGAACGTGAGGCTGGTGACGGTCGGTGTCGTGACGAGATTCACCGCGCGGGATACGACCGAACTCGAGAGCGTGTTCGGATTGATCACCGTGAAGTCGATGTTGTAGCTCGAACCCGCGTTGGCCGGGACGTCGAGCACGACGTCGAACCGATTGAGCGCCCCGACCGTCAAGACGGCGCTATGCACCGTGATCGCGACGGCCGCGTCGGGCACGATGTTGAGGTATGCGCCCGGCTTGAACGTGTTCGCGTTGCCCGAGACGACGACGGCCACCGAAACCGATCCGCCGACGAAGCTCGCCGGCGTGATTCCGGAGATCACCGGCGTCGTCGCGTTGTCGGTGATGACGGAGAACGTCGCGCTCGCGCCCGTTCCGGAGTAGTTCCGAATCTGGAACGTCACGGTCTCGGCCGCCGGAAGCGTGGCGGTGAACGTCACGGTCTCGCCGTCGGCCGCCGTCACGACGCTCGCGATCGCGGAAGCTCCACCGCTCACGACGGTCACCGCGGACGCGACGAAACCCCGGCCGTGCACCGTGAACGCCCGCAACGTGCCGGCGTCCGTGTTGCTGACCTGCACGCCGAAGATCGTCGGCGCGGCCCCGACGACGGCCGGGAACGCGAGATCGGCGGGCGGAAGCGCCGGATCCTCGGTCTCGACCGCTCGCAGACTGAAGCGCTTGCCGACGAGTCCGGACGCCAGCGACAGGTGCGCGGACACCGTCTCGCCGAGCATGCTGGACGGCGTGTTGCCGGTCGGCGGGAACGCGGCTCCGACAGGAAAGTCGGTCGCGTCGAGGTCGTACCAGCCCTTCCACATGTCGAGCGACTCGATCGTGACGCCGACCGCCTCTTCACCGGTGTCCGCGTCGATGACGACGTACTTGGTCGGCATCGTCGTCAGATCGACCGGGAAGCCGCCCCACAACGTCGGGGTCGTGTCGTTCTCCTTGACGATCGGAAGCGGCAGTTTCTTGCCGTAGGCGACCAAGTAGACGTCGGTGATGTCGGTGACGGTCGTGACGGTCGTCCACGCACCCGTCGTGTCTCGATGAAACAGCTTCGCCGACACCCATTCGGGCTTCGGCGGGTGCATGATGATGCGCGAACGGATGGCCGGATGCGCCGCGTAGTCGATGTGATCGGCGTCGTGAATCAGGAACGGCACGGTCACGTCGAGGGCGGAGCCGTACGGCAGACCGTCGGCGACGTCGAACTTGATGACCAAGTCGCCGCTCGCCACGTCGCGGTACCAGCGGATGTTCGACACCACGGAATCATCGACGAAGCGATCCGAGGCCCAGGCGCCGACGACCACCGCCGACGACGTTCCGAGAAGAACGCCGGGTTGTGCCGGAACGGGGTACGGAATCGGCTGCGGATAGGCTCCGGCGCCGGGCGGAAGCGCTCCGTTGGTGGTCAGGAGAAACGATGCCCCGGCGGGGATGAATTGCGGCCGCCCGACCAGGCTCGGAATACGCTCGCCCTTCAGCCGGATGACGGCGTCACGCGTGCCGGGGCGCGGCGGCTCGACGATCTCGAGAGTGACGTTCGCGGGAGGGTCGCAGAAGACGACGTGCGCCGGCTCGTTCGGGTTGTTCTCTTGACCGAGACGACGCAGCAGGAAGCCGGCGGAGCCGTACGTCGGATCCCCGTCGGAAATCCGACCGGTGATGCGAAAAGCCGTGAAGACGTCGGCCTCCACCGGCGCGCCCGCCGACGACGGCATGCCGTCGCCCCAGCCACCGCCGCCGTAGGGCGCGGGCAGCGAGAGGAAGAGATCTTCGCCGACCGTGTTGGTGGGCGAGAGATCCAGGCAGCACGGCTCCGCGGGCGGCGTCGGCTCGGCGGCGGCACAATCGCCTTGCGGCAGCACGGCGCCGTAAACCGAGACCTCTTCATCCACGGACGTCGCCGTGAAGTATTCGACGGTCGCATCGATCTTGGCCGGAGTCGAAGCGCTCGCGCCGGACGAGATGTCCCACGAAACGTCGAAACCGAAGCGGCCGAAATGCGGCGCGACGCCGGCCTGCGACGCAGGCAGGAGCTGCCCGGCCGCCAGCAGGCTCGGCTCGAGCATCAACGACTGGCGCAACGGGCCGACGTACGGAGTCGCGGCGCCGGCGTTGCCGGCGGTGCCGAGGTTGACCGGACCGTTGTTGTACTCGTAGTGGAATGCGTGCGTGCGATCGAGGCTGAATTCGTGCGCGCCCTGATAGTGACGGCTGTTCGAGATCGGCCCGGTGTCCGACCAGAGAGTGACGACCTGCGAGAGACCGCTCGAAAGCACGGTCGGCACCGCGAAGAGCGTCCGGTCCATGTAGATCGTGCCGCCGGTCTTGTAGACCTCGATGCGGAAGAAGAAGCCGAGGCGCGAGATCATGTTCAGCCCGGAATACGCCGAGCTCATGAGCGACAACTCGACCATGAAGCGAGTGACGCTGTTGACGAACGTGTCGGTGCTCAGTCGGCACAGGTGCAGCGTCACGCGCTGAACCTCGCTGTGCGGAACCTGGGTCTTCACGCGATTGACGATCGAGCCGTGCGCCACGCCCTGCAGCGTCGTGTCCTGCGACAGATGCGCACCGGTCTGGCTCATGACGAGTTCGACGAGTTGCGGCGCCGTGACGAACCAGTTCGAACGGGAGAGCGGCGCGCCCGGGACCCCGTTGAAGAAGTCCGTGATCGCCACCGGAGCCGTCGTCGGAGGCAAATGTGACGGAACGCCGGCGGCGGGGCCGGTCGGGCCGGACACCGGGGTGACGTCGACGAGCACGATACCTGCGCTCGGGCTGGTGATCGATCGCGCGCCCTTGAATCGCAACTTCGTAACGATGTCCACGCCGCCGGGACCGTTGTTCCACGCCGCATCCGGATAACTGACCGCCGCGGTGTCGTCCTCGACCCGCACGACCATCGCACTGGCCGCGAAGTGAGTCGCGCCGTCCGCGATGTGCGCGTCGATCTGATCGTGAGTGTTCGTACCCTTGTTCAGCAAATCATCATGATCGATCTTCGGACCGTTGCCGTTCGTTCCGTCGTGGTTGTGACCGCCCGAACCGGCGAACAACGCGTCGAGCGTGTCGAAGACGACGCCGATCTTCACATCCCAGCTGTTGACGTCCTCGCCGTGGTCCGGGATCACCATTCCGAGGATCGGGGTGCTGTGGCTCATTGATTTCTCCGAATTTCAATCGGTTCGAGGTCGGCGTCTTTGATGTCGAGCGTGTCCGTGTCCGGCACGATGATCAGACTGTGCAGGTGCACGACCGGAATGTGCAGCAAAAGGCGTGACCGCCGCACGAGCGGGATCGCGAACTCTCCGCGGCAATTCGTGTGGAAGATCGTCTCCTCGGCGGACAGGTAGCCGTAGCCCGACACGAGGTGCGGCTGATCCATCCAGTAGACGGACACGCGCATGTCGGAGCTGCCGGATGCTCCGCCGCCGGTCGAGATCCGTCCGGTAAGCCGGCAAAAGTCGATGTCGGTCGTGTCGAACGACCAACGGCTGATGTCGAGGCTCACCGTATCCGGGCTGCCGAGCACGGCATCGAGCGCCGGACCTTCGATCGTGTCGTAGACCGCGTTCACGGCGTACGTCACGGCGCGCGCGGCGGCTTCATCGGCGTACGGCGTCGGGTCCACGTAGACGTTGGACTTGGCCAGCACGGTCGTCGCGTTGTAGGTGACGTTGTAACCGGCGATCCGCAGATTGAGATCGGGGTTCCAAATCAGAAGATTTCGGAAGGCCATGGCTCCCTCGCGGTGGATTCCCGACGGGGATCCTACGCCAGAAGCGCGGCCGCCGTCTCCGCCAGTTTATCGCCGACGAGCACGAGATCATCCCTCTTTCCGGTGAGATCCTTCGGGAGCCAAAGGGCCGGAAAGGCGAAGCCGGGCATCGCCAGCTCGCTGATGGTCGGCTTTCTGACGTGCAGCGGCAAGCCTCGGTCGGCGAAAATTCGGGTGACGGCCAGAAGGGCCGGGGCGCACCGCGAACATTTCTCGGAGTAGAGAAACGTCGCGGCGCGTCCGGGAAGGTCGATCATTGCGTGACCGGCGCCGCGACGACACCCGCAGGCGTGAAATCGACGTACATCTCCGAGCCGAGCACGAACTGGTCGGCGACCTCGGGATTCACACACGGCAGCATGATCTTGCCGCCCGGCGTGGCCGCGTAGAACGCCTTGTTCTCCTCCGAGCTGGGGTAGCACGGGTTCAGCTCGATCTCGGTGACGATCTTCGGATCGTAGCCGCCCTTGTTGTTCGCCACCTGCCAGAGCATCTGCTTCTTGCTCTCGACCTTGAACTTCGCACGAACCATCGCTCTCTCCTTCTACTTGCCGAGCACGCGACGCGGGCGATGCCCCAACGGCAACTCCTCTTCGACGTCCACAGGCTTCACCTTCGGTACTTCCTTGACGGGCTCCGGCGCGGGCCGGCGCTCGTCCCGTCGATCCCTCGCGTCGATCATCTCCAGGATCTTTGCGATCTCCGGGCTTCCCGGGTTGACCTTTCCCGCTTTCTGCGCCATCGAGCGCAAAAATTCGGCTGCGATCTTGGCGGAGTCCTCTTCCGATCGCTGCGGAGAACGAGGGACGAACTCGCCCAGAATCTGCTGCCTCCAATCGTCATCCGCCGGTCGATTCGGAACCGTGTCGTACGGAAAAATGCTGCGAGAAACGCCGCCGGTCGTCGCCGGCGTCGGCAACGTCATGTTCCCGGCCCCTGTCAGACTTTCCGGCTGACGCCAAATCGGCGACATCCGCTGGCCCGGCGAACCGATCATCCATGGATTCGGCGCGGCCGTTCCGCTCACCTGGATCGACGAAACATCGACGGAGTCGATCTCCGGCATCGTCACCCACGAAGTGCTGGTCGCGCCCATGCGGTTCACCGCCATCATCAGCGACCCGACGGGCGGGGAGGCGACGATCTTCACGTTGTCCCACGGGTCACCCCGGGTGAACTCGAACTGCGTGCCGCTCGGCAGCTCCGCACGTCCGAAATCGCTCTCGACGACGCAGACGTTGTTGGATTTCGGCTGGTCTTTGACGACGACCCACGCGTATCCGGCGAGCGGCCGCGGAACACCGGAAAGGTAGAGCCTCCGCCCGACGAGATCCAGCGCCGAGAAGTTCGAAACGACCTGCTCGCTCGGCTTTATCGAAAACGTCGCCATCAGTCACCTCCGCTCGAAACCAGCACGCGCGTGCGCTTGACCTCGATCGACTCGTCCTCTTCGACCCGCGGCGCCCGAACTTCGACGAATACGATGTCGGCGGTCGGAACCGCGAGCGTGTCGGCGACGCCGATCTCGGTCCACTGACCGGCCACCACGGTCAACCGGCTTCCGGCCGTCAACGTAATCGACTGAACACTGCTACCGCCGCTCACCTTGATGAGCTGATACCCGCGATTGTCCGCGACCACGACATCGGTGATGCGTGCGTCGGGAATATCGTACGGAGCACCGGCGACAACCGCACGACGTCCGATCAGTTTCTCAGCGAGTATCCGATCCTCTCGGATGCGTCGACGCTCCCTGACTCGCGGTAGATTCCGCTTTTCGATGTCCTTGAGCCTCGCGATCGTCGTCTCGACCTGGAAAATCGTATCGGCATACGACGACGCATTGCGGCGACTGCCGGCGATGTCGCGCATCGACTGAACCGCGCGCTGCCGGGTCTGCAGCTGCTCCGCACTCAGGTCGCTGTCCGCCTCCAACTCGAACAAAGAAGTCGCGACGTCTTCGAGCGCCCGCAACTCCGCCACATCGACGGCGAACATGGCGGTACTGACAACCTCCGCCTCCGGCTGGGGCTGAGCCGGAGCGAGCGAAGCAGCCAGATCTCCCTGCAACACCCGCATGACGCTCAAAATGGCGTCGTTCGTGCGCGCAGGAGTGGCCGCAGGGGCTCCGAGACCTTGCCGAAGATACGTCAACGCTTCCGATCCCGAAGGCATGCGCGACGACAGCGTGAGGAACACGTCGAGCGCCCGCGGCGTCAGCCCGCCGACCCACGCCGCCGTGACGACCGGATACATGAGCGTCACGGCCGCCCGCTTAACCGCCGTCTCGACGTCGACACTCGGGAACGAGAGATCGAGCGTGGGGTTCACCGCTTCCACCGCCGCTCGCAGCGCCCTATCGATGACGCCGACTTCGGAAGTGGGAAGACGCAGCTCCGTCGCGATTCTCTTCCTCGCCGAGAACACGGCGAACTCCGGCGAGAGCTCCGGATTCAGGCCGCGCGCCGCCTCGCGCTCGGCCTCCGTGTAGAGAATCCACTCCAAGAAGTTCCACGGCGTGAAGTCGAGACCATTCGGGACGACGATCACCAGACGCTTCTGCGTTCCGACTCGTTGCCGCATGCCTTCGATGATCTGCGCGGTCTCTTCATCGCTCTCGGCGCCTGTGCCTCGTAGGTATGCGAGATCGAGCGGGTTGACGAGACGTTCGATGACTTGCGAGACGATACCGTCGACGACTTCGCGCGGCAGTCGATCCCAGCCGTAGCTGCGCAACCGCGGAAAGGCCGTCTCTACGTATGCCCGGCGTAGCGCGTCGGCGACGACAGGCAGCCTCGGCAACGGCAACGTCAACGCGACCGACGCAGGCACCATCGGCGCGATCCGCTGAATCAGCAGCGTCTCGATGTCTTGGCCGGAACCGATGGAAATTCCGAGATTACGCGCGACGCGCGCGGTCGCTCGGGCGACGGCGTCTTCCCGCGTCGCGGCCGTCGCATTACGAACGGCTTGCCTCTCCTCCTCGGTGTAGAAAAGCCATTCGATCGTGGCATCCGGCTGAACGCCGGGGCGGCCGGCGGCCTGCCACGCGCCTACGCTGGGCAGCGTCGGCGCGATCGCTTCCGGAAGACCGACGGCACCGGCGAGCTGCCTGTTGAATTGCCGGATGTCTACGGAGGCGTCGATGGGTGACTGGAACATGTCGTTGGTAGCCGAACTGAGCGGGGCCAAATACGGGTTCGAAACTTGTCGAAGCAGCGGAATCTTGACTACGCCGACCACGCGCGTCTTACGGAAGTAAATCGCTCGATCTCGAGCCATTAAGACCTGATCGACATCTTCCAGCGGGAGGATCCCCATCTCCGCTTCGATCGCCATTTTCTCCAAGCTGAACCCGGGAAGACTCGATTTTTTTCTGCCGGGTCCGACGGACCGCACCTCCCACGAGCGCCCGCCCAAAGCGTCGCCGAGATCAAGCGGCTTCGATCGATCGAGAGCCGTCGCCTTCGATGGCAGCCAGTCGTAGCACTGGACGAGCAACGCCCAGCGTGCCTCGGCGATCCGAGATTCGACCGATCCGCCGGTCGGATCGAGAATGAACGCGCGCTCATCGCGGGTGTAGAGATTGACCTCGTCTCGAGACATGAGATCAAACGGGTTGACTTCGGGCTTCACGGGCGCTCGAGTCTGAATCAGGTACGCCCGGATCATCTTGTCGAGCGTGGCGTTGTCGGCGTTGTCGATGTAAGAGCTGCTGGCGAGAACGAGAGAGCGCGCGATTCGACGGCGCACGCGCAGTACGACGGCATCGACTTCCTCGAATGCGGCGGAGGCGTGCTCGCGCCGCTCATCGGCCGTCCACAGTCGCTCGAATTCGTCCGTCGGCACCTGACCGGCCATCTTGAACATACCGTCGCGTCCGCCGTCTATGCGCGCATTGACCTTGAGGTCGGCCATCGAACGGACGGCGTCCTCCGGCACGGAGACGGTCGCCGGATTCTCAGCCCTCATCCGACGCACGGCGTCCACGAACGCACTGACGGAGGAGCCTTGCTGGGCCAGCTGAGCCTCGACGACGGCACCCATGAGATCCGCGAGATCGTCCGAAACGGCGTCTCCGACGCTTTGCGAGACTTCCGTAAAAATCGGTGTGTTCGGCCGACCTTCGATCGAGATCGGAGACCCTTCGATCTCTTTGCGGTACGCGCCGCCGGTCGCCGCAGCCAGCGCATCCAGATCAGTCGGATCGTAGACCTCGCGCGGGACCGCGTAGCCCTGTCCCCTGTTCATCACCCGGTCGATGTCTTTCGGATCCATTAGAAGACCTCCGACCGCCCGCAAACCTGCGCAGGCGGCTGCGGGATCTCGATCTCGACGCGATTACCGTCGGCGTTGTCACGGAAATGGCGACCGTCCAAGTCAACGAAACAGGCCCGTCCGAGTGAGTCGGTGTACTTGATGCGACAAAAGTGCACCATACTCCGCAGCATGACTCGGGCGAGTCCAGCTGCCTGATGTGCCGGATCGCTTTCAACGGACACGCCCGCAAGAGCGCGATCAACCGTCATCGAACTTCTCCCGTCGGCGAGCCCTTCAAATGCTGGATCTTCATTTCGAACAAGACGGTGTCATCGGCCACGGTCGGATCCTGCTGGAGCCGAGCGTAGAGCATGGCGATCGCCAATCGAAAGACGCGATCTACGTCTTTGCCGACGTTGAACGCCGTCTTATCGGTCAGAAAATCCGACACGCGGCACAGCGACGTTTCCGTCTTGAACTCCGCTACAACCACCTGATCGGCCACAGAGCCTCCTACAGCTTCTCGCAAAAAAGAACCGGGAACGACGGCGGCATGGCTCTCATCTTGGTGTCGAGACTGTGCGTGTGCAGCGGTCCGATCGCGTAGACGGGAGGGTCCTCCGGCCGTGTCTGCGAGGGGATAGCATGGTAGGGGTACGGTTTGATCACCGCGGTGTCCTGCGTGGGCAACGGAACTGCCGTCGTGATCGGATCATCCGTCGGATCTTCAAATCCGTCCGGCTCGTCGATATTCGACCCGAACTGGGTGCCGTTCGCGTGGTCGTGGAACTCCTGCCCGCCGAGATTGGTGGCGATGCCTCCTTCGAAGGTTTGCTGGTCGGTGCTGGTGATGAACGAAATCTGCTGCCGCACGCGGCGGCCGAACACTTCGGCGGCATAGGCGCCCGCCTGATAGGGCTGCCCCGCGAAGGTGCCGGGGAGCGCGAAGCCGGGGGCGCCGCCGTTCGCTTCGAAGAGAATGCCGGGCGGCTCCGAGCTCGGTGCGGGGTAGATCAGACTCTCGCCGCCCGAGGCGAGCACCGCGGCGCGCGACGAGCCGATCGCGACCGCCGACACCTCGACGAGGCCGGGGACCGCCGTGATCGCGCTGAACGACGCCGTGACGGCCGCGCCCGCGTGGTCGAAGCTCGAGTCGGTGTTGTAGAACACCACCTTCACCGGCGCCGTGCTGTTCTGCAGGAGCGGCAACATCGCGTCGAAGCCCTGGCTCATGCGATCGCCCGACGGCGGCGCGAAGTTGGGCGGAAGGATCGGATCGTTGAGCGCGTTGAGGGCGGCCGCGCATTCGGAGGCGGCCGAAGCGACGGTCAGCGTGGTCGGGTGGAGTAGGATATATCCCGGGAATCCGGCGTTCGTGAACACGATCGACAGCCGCACCTGGCCGGACTTCGGAAGCGTGGTGTTCACCATTTCCGTCAGCCATGCGAGGACCGAACTGCGGGCGGCCGAAGCGCTCTGCGTGGCCGAGCCGTCCACGAGCAGAACGACCTCGACGAGCGGGCCGGTGCGCGCGGGCGCCGCGGCGAGCGCGGAGGCGAACTCGCGCCGGTAGAAGTTCGGATCTCCCGTGAAGGCGTAAGCGTTCCGCCCGTCCATTCCAGGCACCGCGCGAAAGCCCGGCGGGCACGACTCACCGGCGTACATGAACACGCAGCCGCGGGGCAGCGCGATGTCCGCCATCGCCTCCGAATACGGGAGATCGAACTCGGTGCGCCCCTGCGCGGCCGCCACGCCCGAAAGCAGCACCGACTCACCGGCGTTGCCCTTGATGCGAATGGCCACCACCAGCTCCTTCACGCCGCGACGAACCGCCACGGAACGCGAGACGCGCCGCGAGTGGATGCCCATGAAGCCGCCGTAGGTGACGTCGCACTCCGTCTCCTCGCCGTCCTGGATCACGACCGTGCCGACGCGCGGACTGCCCGCACCCTTGGCGCCGGAGTAGGCGACCGTGATGTAATCCTCTCGGAACGGCCGCGGATCGGCGATCGCCTGCCGCAGTTCGAGCGTCCCCTTGGCGCTGAGCGTGACCCGAATGACGTTGCCGCCGTCGCGCGAGTGGATGACGGCGTCGTTGCGATCGCGCGGGCGCACCTCGATCGATGCCTGCCCCGTGACGCGCCAGGCGCCGAGACTCGTCTCCACGACACCGGCGCGCACATCGAACGCGTAGGACGCGTCGATCGCGGGCCAGGCCTCGTAGGCGTTGCGGAACACCGTCGGCGGCGCGGGCGGAGCGGAGAACGTCGCCAGGTAGTCGTCGATCCAGCGAATCGTCTCCGTGGCCGCGTCGATGCCGATCTGATCGGCCGCGGGCAGCCCCGTGAGCCCCTGCGTCGGCGTGAGCGACGGCTTCTTGAGGGAGGCGACGGAGAGGCCGATGCAGCCGGTCGTGTGCGGGATCACGACGGACGACGGCAGCGCCGTGTCGGTCGAGAGCCCCGAATCGCGCGGCGTGTTGGCCGGAATCGCGGTCGGGAAGAGCAGCGGCTCGAACTGGCTCACCAAGAGATTGATCGGATCCTTCACCGAGAACACGCTGACTTCGGAAAGCCCCGGGACGGCATGGAGGGCGTCGCGGATCGCCAGCTCGGGCGGCGTCTGGCCGTAGCCCGACTCGTCCGAGACGACGAACATGATCTTGCGCGCACCGACCGTGTGGGCGCCTGCGGTGTCCACGTATCCATCGGTGAAGGCCGCGGTCGCGAACTGAACACCGGCCGGCCAACCCGGATCGTCGTGCACGTCGAAGCTCTGCACGAAGGTGATGAGGGCGGCTTGCGCCGTCGGCGTGATGACCTGCGTCGGCACCCAGTAGTCGGCCTGCGTCGTCCCCCAGCACCGAATGACCGTGAAGATCACCTGCCCGTCCACCGGACAGGTTTCGAGGAACTTCTGCAGCATGTGCTTGACGGCCGCACGGCGGCTGCCGTGCCGCATCGAGCCCGACGCATCGAGCAGGAAGATCGCGTGCACCGGCAGCTCCGCCGACGGCGCGACGTAATTCGGATCGATCGTCTCGATCGCGTTCGCGAACGTCTGCACCGCGAGCGTGCGAGGGAACGAGGTGAAGCCGCCGTTGCTCAGCCGATTCGGCACGTGATGGCGAGCGGCCGAGTAGTCCTTCGGTCGCGTCTCCCCGAGGGAGGCGGCCGGCACGCTGATGGCCGAGACGGCGCCGGTGACCAGGCCGCCGAAGCTGAGCCAGTTCACCGCGGCGTTCGAGGAGCCGGTGCGCTTGCCGATGATGCCCGCCCAGGACGACGGCCCGTTCGCATCCGGGATACCGAAGCCCTCGATCCATCCCTGCGGCAGGATCGCGCCGACGATCGACAGGCCGAGCTGGTCGCCGACGTAGCCGAGGAAGTCGAAGCGGTAGTCGCTGCGCCCGGCGGGGCCGGACACGCGGCCCTTGAACAGCACCTTGAGCGTGAGCGTGATCTCCTTGTTGACCGCCAGGCCGAGCAGCGCCGCGGCGCCGTTGGTCGTGGCCGAGAAGCTGCCGCCCATCGCTCCGGACGCCGAGCCGTTGATGCTCAGCTCCCAGGTCGTGCCGACGCGCTTGATCTCGAACACCACGCGGCGCGGATCGTCGTTGCCCGGCGTAGCGCCGATGTCCCACCGGCCACCGGCCGTCAGCGCGACCACGCTGCCGGGATCGAACGTGTGCTGATAGATCCGGCTGCTGAGCGGATTGTCGGGCGGAACCGTCTCCGTCCCCACGCGGCCACCGAGCAGCCAGATACCGACTCGTGTCGTGCCCGCCTCGAACCGCACCTTGGCCGTGAGTTCATGATCGACCGCCGGGAAGTTGCCGAAGGCCGGCACATCCCGCAGCGAAGCGAGGCAGTCGTAGTCCACGGCGCCGTCGAGCGCGGCGAGGCCCGCTCCCTCGGAGAAGCTCTGCCGTGTGGCGACGGTGTAGTCGGCCGCGCCGATCGACCAGTAGCCGGACAACCGCGGGAGGCCGAAGTAGTCGGCGGTCGGGAAACCCTGGGCGGCGTAGGTGGCGAGCAGATCGGCGCCGGCGCCGAGCAGCGGGCTCGAGCTCGCGAGCCGCGCGAAGTCCGGGCCGAGCAGCGCGTCGTTGGCGAAACCGGGGGCGCCGCTCGTGCTGTTGGTCACGAAACCGAGCGCCAGCCATTGGGCCATCGTCTTGTTCAGCGACACGCTGTCCACGGCGAAGGCGGCCGACGACGCGGCGTACACCGACTCGAACCGGCAGCGGTCGAACACGCGGGTCGAGCCGGTGGCGAGGTAGAGGAGCGCCGACAGCGTGGTGAGCGTGGACGAGAAGATCGTGTTGTAGGCGTTGACGGTGTTGCCGGTGAGCGCGACCGTGCCGAGGACGGCGAAGGCGGTCGTGGCGCGCAGTGTGCAGTTGTAGAACCGGATCGTGCCGCCCGAGGAGTTGATGCTGAAGCCGAAGTACGGCGTGGCCCCGTCGTCCGCGTCCAGCCGCATGATCGAGTCGTAGAACTCGGTGGTCGAGGCGTTGTCCGAGACGATCTGGGTGATCTGGGTCGGCAGCTCGGTTCTGATCCAGGCGCGGCGCAGGCGCGAGGTGCCGCCCGAAGCGTTGTGGATGGCGCTCTTGCAGCGCAGCAGTCTCACCCTGTTCCCGAGGAAAGCGGCCGAGCTGTGGGAGGTGGCGGCGAGGCCGTAGGCGGCCGCTCCGTTGACGTTGCCCAGGGGGTCGTGACCGGCCCCGTTCACCTCGACGTCTTCGAGGATCTGGGCATTCCGAGTATTGAGGATTCCCGTCAACCAGGGGTAGCGGATCGTCGTTTGGCGGGCCGAAAAGGTGGACGTGTTGGAGGCGATCCCTGCCTCGCCACCGAGCGTATCGACACGGTCGAATACGACCTCGGTGCACCCGCTGAGGGTAATGCAATTCTGGTTGGACGCAACACCGGAGCCGGTGACGCTCTCCAGGGAGATGTTCTCCAGGGTGACGTAGGAGGCGCCGGTGATGGTGGAGGCCGCGGCGGATCCGGTGATGCGCTTGAGCTTGGCGCGACCGGTTCCGTGGGAGGTGATCTTGAAGGGGGCGGCGAGGGTGCCGGCGACGGCCGGGACGGTGAGGGCGGCGTCGGTGAACTCTTGGCCGCCGAGGAACGACAGGCCGTCGAAGGCCCCGCTCGTCCAGGCCGCGAGAAGCGCGTTGGCCTTGGTGACCGTCTTGTACGGGGCGGCCTGCGTGCCGTTTCCCGTCGTGTCGTCGCCACCGTTCGCGAAGTAGAGCAGCATCTGGGAATCTCCTGGAGGTCGGCCGCAAGTCTACCTCATGCCGCAAAAGAACGCACCCGATAGGGCACGAGAGAATTGAACGCCTCGACTTCATTTCCCGTCGATCAAGAGAGAAAAGCCATGCCTGAAAAGCCCAATCTGCGACAGAAATACCCGGCCATCACCGCGTACGCACGCGCTGCGCTGCCGAAGATGCTGGACAAGACCAGCGCCGACCACGTCTTCAACGCCTTTTTCAGTGAGCTGTCCCGACCAGTGCCGAGCGTCACGGAAACCGACGACGAAATCTCCGAAGTCGCAGCGGTGACGATCAGCGCCGCCCTCGGACAAATTCTCGGCCCGGACGTCGAAAAGCTCTTGCGCGCGGCACACGCCGAAGCGGCCGAGGCGGCGAACGTCATCGAAGCGGCGACCTTCTTCAGACGCGCGACGAACGCCGTCGACGCCGCGCTGGTGCGCCTCATCGACGTCGCGCATCAAAGATACGATCGACGGAGAAGCGCAAGCAACAACTGATAACCCGCCACCGAAAGGAACCCGCCAATGTCGGAGACCCCGAACGAAACGCCGAAGCCGGCGCAATCACCGATCATTTTCTCCATCGAGGAGGTGGAGAGCGTCCTGCGCGCCGAGGTCGACTATCTCGCGGCGACATACGCCGAGGGATTTCTGCTGCTGCTTCCGGACAGCCCGAGACTGATGAAGCGCCGGAGGAAGCACAGCGGTCTCGTCGCGGCGTACGTGAGCAAGGAACTCGTCGCCGACATCGACAGCGCGACGGATTTCCTCGAATCGCTGACGAACGACTGCAACGCATCCTACATCGGCTTCTACATGAGCGGCATCTGGCGCCTGCTCGACAAAAAGAAGATGTGGATCGTGGCCGACGAAGTCATCCAGCGGCCGGATTCTTTGATCCCGGGTACGGCGAGGTTGAGCCTCGACAAGGGCAGAGCCGACGACGATCAGCACGTCGTGTGTTTCGTAGCCAGGGAGCCGCTGTTCTCCTACCACGCACCGAAAGTTTCCGTCAACCACCTCGCGAGGCTCGCGACTCTGCCGGGCGGTCGAAGAGTCACCGCGACGGAAATCCACTCGAGTTTCGCGTCGGAATCTCGCTGAGAATCCGACGCCCAAGGAGACCCACATGTTCGACTGGCTGAGAAAACGAAAACCTATCCCGAAACCGCCCGAACCGCCGCCGGACGCCATCACGCTCTTCTGCAGACGAATCCAATGCAGGCAGGCCGGCGGATGCGGCATGACCGCCTCCGTTTTTCGCGAGAACGCCGTCGCCATCCGCATCAGATCATCGTACGCCGACGTCCACGAATTCGTGCGCCTGCTGAGCGAGAGATACGGCCACAAGAGCGCGCGCGAACTCACGTCCATGGAGACGGTGGTGACGAACGGAAGTCGGTCGGTCGACATCCTGCGCTTCACGACCGATCTGCGCCGAGCAGACATCGACGTCATTGACAACTAACCCGAACCCCGAAAGGACCACCAATGGACACCCCGAAACGTGAAATGATCCGCACCCCGGAAATGGCCAAGGCCGCGCTGATACCGAGCACCACAAACCACCCGGAGGTACTCTCGTCGGACAAGCGCGCGCACGACGTCCTGCTCGGCATCTGCGAGAGGAATCGATGGACGGCACGCCGTGCCTCGGCAGACATAAAATCGGTCGTCAGCGGAGAAGTCCTGCCGGCAAAACCAACCGACGGCTCGCCGTTCGTCGAAGTCCTCAATTGGAAGGACAATAAGACTCTGATCGAGCGCCCGGTCGATTTCTTCGTGCTCCAGGACGAGTTGCGAAGATCCGGAGTCGACGTCTGATCCTCTCCCGCTTCGAGTTTTTCGGATCCTCGACGAGGATCCGACGAAAGGAAAAACCGATGACCGAGAAAAAAACCGACGACGGCGCCGACAGCGTGCGCCAGCTCTACGAGCTGATCGATCAACGCGGCTTCACGGTCGAAATGAGCTGCGTCACGGCCGACAACTTGACGATCTTCGCCACGCGACGCGAAACCGACTTCCCCACGCCGGACGCCGACCATCTGGTCGATCTCGCGCTGACCGTGTTCATCACGAACAACACGACGCTCATCACGCTGACGGTACTGATCTGTCACGCGACGGAACGAAAGTCGCTGATGGCGTCGGCGTTCGAGAGCCTCGCGAACTTCTTCGTCGGATTCGATGGCATGAGAAAGCTCACGGCGACGGCGTGCACCCAGGCGTTCGAGCAGAGACGCGTGAAAATGGCGCAGAAGGCTGCGGCCGCTCCGGCCACTCCCGATCTGAACGTCAACTAACGACACGAAAGGACGACGCACATGCAGATTCAATCGATCATCCGACACCTGGAGCGACACGCAGTCAAATTCGGAAAGCCGAGGAACAACCTCATATTCGGCGCTCGGCGAATCGACGACAGGCAACTCGACGTGTGGGTCGACGAAATCGTCACGGGACCGCGGGTCGGCCTAACGCTCGTCGATCCGGAGGACCCCGAAGCAGTCCGCTTTCAGATCCGACTTACCGGAGCGGACATCACTCGACGCCGCCTGTCGGATGCCATCCTCGAACTGACGAGCACGCACGCGCTCGTCAAACGCAGACGGAGAACGGGCCGATGAAGTTCGAAGAGATCAAAGCGAAATGGACCGGACGGAAACTCGGCTTTTGCACGCTCGAGATCAAACAGGTCAACCTGACCGGGACGCATCCGTTCTGCGTCGGAACGGTCCACGTCGTCTACGCATCCGAGCACAACAGCGGTCGGCTCGACGAGTCGGTTCTCGCAAAGTTCCCGTGTCAAATGAAACTCCATGACGGGGAGTGCCGCCGAGAGCTTAAAGATCCGGTGCACGCCTCGGAAATCGTGGCATACGTCCGGATCTCCGCCCCGTGCACGCAAAAGGACATCGCGAACGACCTGTGCACCGTTAAAGAAGAGGCGACCGCCGACGGCATCTACGGATTCGCTTTTCCCGACACCCAAATGATCACCGACTGGGGCCGAAAGGCCGAGGAGAAGGAAACATGAAGACCATCGAAGACCTCAAGAAGTTCCTGCAAAAAGAAGGCGGGATCCTCCTGAATCCCGCCAGCACGACGAACGTGCGCGTGAGATTCGATTTCACGCGAACGGACACGGACATCGAACCCGCGATGCTGATGACGTCGCTCGATCTCGAAAACGGATCGGTGTGGCTCACCGTCACGACCGCCGCGCCGAGCACGAACACGACGAACATCCAGTTCAGCTTCCCCGACATCGAGACCGCGATCGGCAACTTCTCGATAATCCGCGCACGCTTAAGCGCGATGTGGTACGCCGGGTATGCCCCGATCGATTTCGCCGAACCCGACGCCTACGTCTCATTCAATCCGGAAACCGGCGCGATTCGCGTCCAAAGCACGCACCGTCGGGTGCATGCGTTGCTCAAAGAGAACGAAAACGCCCGCGACTGGAGCGCCGAGCGCATGAATCGAGACACGACGACGACCATGTACGCGAAGCCGACCGCCGAAGACGTGCTCGATGTCCTCGACGTCATCGACTTTCTGCGCGCCAACGGCGTCAGCGTCTCCTGACCGAACTCAACGGATCTACATAGATCGGGGCGGCAGTTGCTGCTCCGATCTCTCAATTAAAGAGCACGAAAACCATGGCCACCTACTTCGAATTTCAACAGCTTCTCGCCAAAAACGGATTCACCGTCCACCACACGCCCGAGGGAGAGCTGCGCGCCACGAAGGCGGTCTCATCGCAGGACGCGGACCAGCCCGAGACCCTGTCCGTCGGCGAAACACGCCAACCGGGCGGAAGGCAGGAAATGTACTTCAGCGCCAATCGGGGCGGCACGCTGCTTATTTCGATCCGCGCCGACACGCTCGACGAGGCGGTGACGTCATTCAGCCGCACCATTACGTCGCTGATGGCCGCCTTCGAACCGACCGATCTTCCGGGATCGACGCGCGTCATGCGCGAGCTGGCGCAGCTCGGCTGGTCCGTCACGTTCGGCGGCGAAGACTCCGACGGGAACAAGTTCGCGTCGTACGCCACCCGAGCATACGTCATCGAAGAGATTGGATCGGTCGGGTACACCGTCGAGCGTATCGTCACGGCGTCCCTCACGAATCCCGATCACGTGAACTTCGGTATCCAAGAGCTCGCCGGCAAGATGCGCGGCGCGAACATCATGCTCTCGGGGCTTCCGACTGCGAACTTCATCACGGTCATGCCGAAGCTGACGGAGAGGCTCACCACCTGCTACCGCGTCGTGTACGGATTCCTCGCGGGCATGTAGCCGCGCGTCGTGTGCCCATCAAAAATCCAAGGAGACTCAAATGATCCCCATCTGCCTGCTGGTCAACGACCTCGCGCTGACCTGTCTCTGGCTTTACACATACAGCCAACGCCGGATCTCGAAATCGGTGACGGGGGCCTTCATCAGCGTGGTCGCCGTATTCCATTCCGCGGTCTACTGCAGTTGCACGCCGCACGACACCGCCGTCTTCGGAGCTTTCGTCTGCGTGCTCATCGCCCTCGGCGCCTGCGGCTACGTGAATCGAGCGGAGATCATGAGACTGCGCGCCCCGGTCGAAGAGAAGCGGGCGTTCAAGGTGCTCCGTGATATGGGCGCGAAGATCGACGACGACGGTCAGTGGCAGATCGCCGATCTTGACGACTACCTACCGATAAAAACGACGGTGATCGTGACGGCCGATCGCATCAGCGTGACGCTGCGCACTCAGGAAGACATCGCATACAGGGTCGCAATCAGCGAGCCTATCCCGCACGTCGTCGCGCAAGACATCCACGCCCAGGTGCAGCGCCTCATGCCTGCGTATCTGCTTCTACAGAGCATCGCCAACCCGAAGGCGTCACAGCAACTCGTGGCGGTGTCGAAAGACCTCCTCCAGTGCGTCATCACGACGGGGTGGCTCGAATCGATCACGAACTACTACAACGATCGAATGAACGGACTCGCACCCGACGATCCGAATCACACGTTCGTTCAGCTCGCCACCCTGCGCAATCAGCTGAGGGGTACGAACGTGTCCGCGGAAACGTGCATGCGATTGACGTTCCAGAACCGACCGTTGCCGTCCGACGTAGCACCGATGCAGGAGACGAGAAGATGCTGAACCTCGCCCAGCGGAAAGCACTCTGCGCCCTCGACGGCGACCTGAAGAACGAGGAGGGCGGATCGAACGACAGGGAGCACGACCTCGCCGTCGATCTGGTGCGTGAACTCAAGAAAGGTCTCGACACTCCGCCGAGGCCGGACATCTACGGCCGAAACTGGACGCCGTTCGAGAACGCGGCTCTCTGTCTCCTTTGCGGCCAACCGGACGAGTTCGAGGACTGCAATCACGAAGACATCGGCGACGCCGGCGCCGAAATGCTCGGCTACTCGAAATCGAAGGATACGACACCGAAGGTCGAGACTCGCACCGAGGAAACTCATCGGCTCATCGGACACATAGAGGCCGCGCGGAGCATTCTGGCGTCGCCGACGCTCGGATGGAGGGAACACGCGAACATTCCGGAGGTCAGGTTCGCCCTCGGCCTGCTGAAATCCGACATCGAGACGAGGCTCACGTCATGAATCAACCGACGAAGCAGAACACATCCATGCGCCGAATCCAGGCCGCCGATCGAGCGCTGACCGTCTTTCGCTACCTCGCACGAGTCGGTCGCGAGCTCGTCGAACAGGACAACCGGGGCACGGCTCACCCGCTGTTCTGCGTATTCGACACGTTCCGCGTGCACGGCGTCGGCGACGAGTACACGGACTTGTTCGAATGGATCCTCGACGACGACGGAGAGGTGGTGGACGACGAAACTGAAGACGCCCTCGAGGACAAGTACGAAGCCGGAGAACCAACGCCCGGATACTCGCGCGTCGGGTACATAAACCGAGAACAATTCATCACGGCGTTCTTCACTAACGACGCGGCGCAGAGCTATGTCGCCGCCAACAGGCACCATCTCGAAAGGCCGACCGTCTACCCAACGAGCCTGCATCGCAGTTACGAAATGATAGCCGTGCGAAAAGCACTCATCGGAGTCCACCACATGTTCAAGAATCTGCGCCTCAAGTTGATCCTCACGTGGACCGCGGCCGCCTCGATCAGCGCCGCGCTGGCCGTCGGCCGAATCTATCGAGGAGCCGACATCTCGTGGTTCGTCATCGCTCTTCCGATCGTGCTGACCGTCGGCATCCCGGCGATCATCGGGGGACTCTTTTGGTGGTGGACGTCCAAGCCGGGCAACCCGTGGTAGCGCACGAAGGCTATCGATTCATCAAGGACTTGCCGGACGGCCGGCGAGTCTGGACGCACCGTCGTCCGTTCAACACGCAGATCATCGTCGGCCTGCCGAGCCTCATGTGCTACGACGACGCGTGGTGATTCACGACCGAAGAAGCGGCGGTCGCCGCTGCCACGGCCTGGAACGGACAAGACGAACCCACCGGATGGTTCCGCCATCCGACGTCCGGGCGACGGCGCCCCGACGGAGATCCGAAAAAGGAGTACATCAACGCGTGAAGACCGTCACATCTAAGTTCGCTGCGCACGTCGACGTCATCGATCCGGACACCAAGAACACGGTCTGCGTGGAGATCCGAAAGCTCGCGTCCGGTGAGCTGATCGGCCTCGATCAGGCGTACCTCGACCAACTCGCGGACGACGAAATCGGATGCCGCAATCCGTACACCGCCGACGAAGTCATCGAGATCCCGAGCGACGAGCGCCGGACATGCTGATTCCCGGAAGCCCGCCGACGTTCGAATGCGACGACTGCGCTTCGGTGACGATCGTGCTCGGTGTCCCCCTACCGCCCGATCATCTCGAAATCGATCGGGTCAGCATTCAACTGATCCAATCCGGATGGGACATCCGAGACAACGGAACCCGAGAAACGCACCACTGTCCTTGGTGCGTTAAAAACCCGCCGGATTCTCGCCGAGAATCCGACATTCCCGTAGACGCCTGGAGAATCCAATGACCGACGAAAAGACCAAGACCGGCGGCGAGAAGCCGCAAACCATGTCGTCCTCGTTCCGCCGCATCCCCGTCACGCCGCGCACCGTACCGAGCGCGCAAGGCGAGAAAGCCACGGAGCGAGACATCCTCGCGCGCATCCTCTACAACATGTCCGTCTCGCAAACGGAGATGACCGTTCTGGTGCGCAAATTCATGGACGAGACGCCCTCCGACACCCCCGACGTGCTCGCTGCGCTGTTCGCCTTCAAGTCGGACGACTGGGTGAAGGCAGAGGAGACGAAGGCGCCCGAGCCGACGAAGACCGAGTCACCGGCAAAAGAGGCTCCGGCGACGAGTGACCGCGTAAACATCTCACCGGAAGACCTCGCGAAAGGCTGGACGGCGGGCGCCGGGCCGACACCCACGGGCACGACGACCGTCAAGAACGACGACGATTCCGTCGATCAATCCACCACGGCCTGATCGACCGCAACGGCAGGGGGATCCGGATCCCCCTGCCTCTTTCGAGGAACAACCATGAAAAAGGTGACTCGCCTCCAGAGTGATGCCGAATTGATCGCTCGCCTCGACGCCATCGAGGCCGACTGCGGCGACCTGTTTCCCGGCTACAGTCGTCTGCTCGTCGCCGCCGGAAAAGCCGCACGCCTCGCCTCGGTCATCTCCGCGGCCGTCGCGCACGATCGAACCATGCAAGACAATCGACTGATCGCCGACGCCGCCGCCGAGGTCGAGATCACGCTGCATGCCGTGCGCTCGATGGTCGGCAACATCGAGATGAACACGGCCAAGCACAAGCACCTGACGAAACTCGAGAAACGCGTGAAGGATTCGAAACTCCGCGCGCGGAAAGCGAAGGCATGAAGCTCAACACGAATCAAAAGCGAAGACGCGACCTGAAGATCGAACGCCGAGCGCGACTCAAAAAGTCGAACGTCCCGGGCGCCGGTATTTGCGGCTGCGGCCACACCGAAGGGCTGCACCTCCCTGCCGCGGCCGATGCGCATCCGCGCATATGCGAGGAGCCGAACTGCGGCTGCGGGGCGTACACCGAGATCGGTAAGATGGAAGCCCCCGAGCCGACCGTCTCGGAGCAACGCGGCCCGGAGATCCAGTCCGTCGATGATCCCGAAGATCCGCGCGGCCCGGAAGTCACCGAGGAGATGCTGCGCAAGCTCGAGGGCTACGACGCCGACATGACCAAGGACGCGTGGACGCAGGGCTGGAGCACGCACCACGTCGCGACGATTCACGGCCGTCGCATCGGCGACTTCCAACACGGCACGGACGGCCAAGGGGCCGCCTACATGCGCAACTGCGTGCCGCACCTGATCGCGGAGATCCGCCGCCTGCGCGCGCAGGAGCGCCCGATCATCTGCGGCCCGGTGCTTCTGCAGCCGATCGACGAAAAGCCGCTCGATGCGGCCGAGATCGCCGCGGAGGTCGAAAAGTTCAAGCAGAAGAATCCGAACTTCCGCGCGCGGACTCTCAGCCCGTTCGTGCGCACCACCAAAGAGCAGACGCGCGATTTCCCGGAAGACGCGGCGCACGAAAACGGCAACTACTACAACACCTGCGTCACCTGCGACGAGTCATTCATCGGGCACAAGCGAAGGTACACCTGCCGCGTGTGCATGCTGAAAATCCAACCACCCAAAGCCGAAAGGACCACGTAATGGGAAGAACGATCTGCCTTGACCTCGACGGCGTCCTCCACCAATACACGTCACCGTGGACAGACGAGGAAACCATCTCCGATCCACCGACGCCGGGCGCTCAGACATTCTGCGCCAATCTCATCGCCCGCGGATTCGACGTCGTCGTCAACTCCTCCCGGTGCAGAACACCCGAGGGAACAGCGGCGGTGCGCTGCTGGCTCGACCGATTCGGCTTCCCGTCCGAAGTCGCCGTCGCCGGGAGAAAACCGTCGGCGCTGGTATATGTCGATGATCGCGGGCTCCGCTTCGAGGGCGACTTCGCCTCGACACTCGAGATGATCGGAACTCCGGACACGGCACCGCTGCCGTGGAACAAGAAGACTCCGGAGGAACCGAAGTCCCGGCCGACGTTCGAGAACGAGCTGAGCCGGCTGATCAACCACCACTCGATGGAGAGCGGGTCAGATACGCCCGACTTCATCCTCGCGAACTATTTGAAAGGCTGCCTCGACACATTCAACGCGGCCACGAGAGAGCGGGAGAAATGGTACGGGCGACCCGCGCAGGCGGAGGAGCGCGTCGTCCTTTCGGAGCCGACACCGTGAAATACCTCGGACACCCTCTCACGATTCTCGTCGGAATCATGCTGACGTTGATCGTCTGCAATCTTCGACAGGACGACACCGCTCGGCCGATCATTTGCCGCACCCCCGTGCTCCCTGTCCCGATCGAGTCAGCGCCGGCTGAATCGCGCCCCGCAATCGTCGACTGGCGACAGCGCGGCGTGCAGATCGCGAAAAAGAACACCGACGCGAATCACGCGCTCTACGAGTTGATGACCGAAAGGGTTCGACTCTACGACGGCTGCGGCGACTACGCGGGGTGGACCGATCAGCGACGCAGGGCGGCGGTGCGGGAACTCTACGAAGGCTACGAGCAAGAGTGGCGGCGAAAATGAGCTGGATCCTCATCGGAAAATCGGTCGTAGCGCTGGCGCTCGCCACACTCGTCGTCTGCAAATTGAGACGAGCACCGAGACTGCTCGGGAGGGCGCGCCGTCGCTGCGACTTCCACGACGACTGTCGAAGCTACGACGCCGCCTTAATGCACACGTGCGGCCTCCGCGCACGCCATCAGAACGAGCGCCCCGCGTGACCCACACGACTTGCTGGAACTGCCGCGCGATCGGTCGGCTCTACGATCAACGCTGCCACGTCTGCGGAGCCGAGCCCATTCTCTGGGTTCGGCGGCCTCCGAGATCGATTCCGAACATAACCCGAAAAACGCCGAAGAATCCGGCATAAGAGAGGTGATCGACTGCCCTCGAACAAACTTGAAACAGCGGCATCGCTGATCGTCCTCGCGATCGTCTTCACGACGGTCGCGATTCTTTTGTGGGCGCTCTTCACGATGCACAAGGAGAAGTAATCCATGACCGCTTGCCTGTGCGGCAAACCGAAACCGGCCCGCCTCGGTGGCGGCTGGAAAGAACACGCCGGACGCCTGTGGTGCCCGAAATGCTGGCACGCGGCGTTCATCATGCGTTGCGTGACGCTGCCGGTCGCCGGACCGGTGGACGCCGAATGGACCGACCTGCGCGCCGCGCTGAAAACGTGCTGGACGATGTCCACGCAGCTCGCGAACTGGACGATGCGGGAGTTGCGCACGAAAGACTTCGTGCGGACGCCCGCGATGACGAAGATTCCGAAAATGCCGACGCTCTACCTCTACCCGGCGGCACGAGAAACCGTCCCCGGCATGGACTCGGCGTCGGTCGTCGCGGTGCTGCACGCCGTCGAAGGCACCTACCGAGAGAAACGGTTCGAAATGCTGTGGTACAACCGAACCTCGCTGCCGACCTACAAGTACCCGGTTCCGTATCCGGTGCACAACGCCGGGTGGACGGTCGAAGGGGACGCCGACGGCGGCCTCTTCGTCAACGCACGCCTCGCGGGAACGCGATTCAAGCTGCGTCTCCGCGGCGGCCGCGAGTTCGGTCGGCAGATCGCCGTCGTGCGTCAGCTCATCGACGGGACAGCGTTGCAGGGCGAGCTCTCCTTCTACCAGACGTCGGCGCGCAAGTCCGATCACCGTCCATCCGCGACGGAGACCGGACCGGCGACTCGACTGATGGCGAAGATGGCCGTCTGGGTGCCTCGCCCGGCCAAAAAGGAGCGCAGCGGCGTACTGATCCTCAAGACTCTACCGGACTCGCTGCTCACGTGGACGATCGCCGGCAGCGATCGCGTCGAGCACTTCCACGCCGATCACGCTCGTCGTTGGGTCGCCGAACACCGTCGGCGGCTCGATCGAACGAACGACGACACGAAGCGCGAAAAGCGAATCCCGAAGCGAACGCTCGAGCAATTCGGTGAGCGTCGGCGGTGGTGGGTGACCAAGCACCGGGATCGAATGAAGACGCTCACCCACGAAGCGTCGGCGATGATCGCAGGCATCTGCGATCGCCGAAAGATCGCCGAGGTCCAGTACGACGACACGTGCCACGACTACATCACCGAGTTCCCGTGGCACGAGCTGAAATCCAAGCTCCAGTACAAGCTCACCGGACTCGGCGTCACGTTCACGACCACCCCGAACGAACCCGAGGCCGCGTAACGAACAGACCGGCGGAAAGTGCGCATTGCGATTCGCGCAGATCCGATACTGGTGACCCGCGAATACGTCCGAGCATGGCAACGACCAGCGACCACTTGCCGAAGTTAACGACCCGAAGCAACCGACATCTCGACAAGACGGACGACCGGCGGAGGTCCACCGACTGCACTTACCGAAAGCGCAGACCCGCGACGGCATCCCGATCAACGAAACGGCCACCGCCAGGCCGAGGCGGAGTAAGGGCGAATCCAGCGCGATTCGAACCGCTCACGCGAACGCTCATAAGAGTCGGGGGATAGGGATCATCAGATCCAGAGCCCCCCGAGGGTCACTTTCTTTGACTGTGCGGCGCTCGCGTCGGATCGACGACTCGCGGAAAGAACTGCACCGGGTCCGCGAGAAATGCGATCAACGGAAGCGTCGGTAGCACGACCACCAGACCCGCGGCGTGCGAAACAGCCGACAGAGACGAAGAACCCGTGATTGGCGAAAGTGGTATCCGAACGAACCGACGCACGGACGAGTAAATGAAGACCTGCAGCGACACCTCATCGATGGATCCACGACCAATTTCCGCGATCACCGACCTGCGAAGGACAACGCTTTCGCGATCTAAAAACGGCCACCGCCAGGCCGAGGCGGAGTGAGGACGAGTCCCGAGCGACTCGTACCGCTCACGCGAACGCTCATAAGAGTCGGGGGATAGCAGTCACATGACCAGAGCCCCCCGAGGGTCATTTTCTTCAGCCATGCGGCACATGACAGCTCGCGGAACGAACTGTACGGGGCGCGAAGCCGAGGATCGCCCTGCGACGAGACGCGCCGATAAGCCTGCGCTGACCGGCGGAAAGAAGACGAAGTACCCGCGACGGGATGCGCCGGTCCCTGATCGCGAGAAAACAAAACGACCCGCGAGAGGCCTCGAGCCGCTGTCACACGACCGACGGACGGGGTTAACTGCTTTGACCAGCGGATGAGACGAACCGGAGCACCGAAAGGAACGACACCCATGACGATCGATGAAATTCTCGAACTGATCTCGAAGATGTCGAAGGACGATGCGAAGCGGATCAGTCAAGCCGCCACCGCGCGCATCTGCGAGATCGACGGTCCTCGCACGGTCGAGAGCGATCTGGCCGAGGATCGCTGAAACGAAGACGAAGCCACGGCGGCGATAGCCGGGATTCACATGCAGCTGCGAAGCTCGGGAGGTGTACCGTGAAGTAGACCACAGCGCTTTTCAACCGTGAGTGTCGTTCAGGAAGCGACCCTGACCTCGCGGAAGTAGTTAGGGGATCCGTGTCTAAGCACGGATCCCGTGTGCCGACGTAGCTCAGCGGTAGAGCAGCGGTTTTGTAAACCGCAGGTCGTG